>Ga0224508_10002641_pt1 | contig 15115 bp, 12 predicted proteins | sample SF_Jan12_sed_USG_4_FD_170157 | JGI IMG/M metagenome (GOLD analysis project Ga0224508, IMG submission 170157) | Sediment microbial communities from San Francisco Bay, California, United States - SF_Jan12_sed_USGS_21 | ecosystem: Environmental > Aquatic > Marine > Sediment | place: USA... | reverse complement strand
GATCATCATTGGCATCCTGGCGGCCATCGTCGCGCCGAATGTCATTGGGCGAGTCGATGATGCGCAAATCACCAAGGCCAAGGCGGAGATATCGAATATCGAGAATGCGATGAAGTTTTACCGACTGGATAACTTCGCATACCCGACGACTGAGCAGGGTATCGATGCGCTGGTAACCAAGCCGAACGACCCAAACGTCCGAAACTGGAAGCCCGGCGGCTATCTGGATCGGTTGCCGAAGGATCCCTGGGGCAACCCGTATCAGTACCTGAACCCGGGTAACAACGGCGAGATCGACGTCTACACGCTGGGCCGCGATGGCAGACCTGGCGGTGAAGGACTCGACGGCGATCTCGGCAACTGGGAAACGGAATAGCGGACTACCGCACCGTTCGCTTGCTGCGGCATGATGAAACGACAAGATGAGCGCGGCTTCACGCTAATCGAGATACTGGTGGTCGTCATCATCATCGCCACTATTTCCTCTATCGCATTATTGTCGATAAACCTGGTCGGTGATGATCGCGACCTCGATACGGAACGCAAGCGTCTGGCGACCTTGCTCGAAGTTGCGCAAGATGAAGCTGCAATGCAAGGGCGCGAGTTCGGCCTGGAGCTCCTGCAGACCGGTTATCGTTTCGTCGAATTTGATCCGCTGGCATCGCAATGGAGCGAGATTCTCGGCGACGACCTGTTCCGATTGCGAAAACTGCCGGAAGGGATTGAGCTCGAACTATACGTTGAGGATAAGCGAATTATGCTCGAGAACGATCCAGTGGTTTTTGAATCTAAAGATGCTGACGAGATGCAGATGGGCATCGACGATTACACACCGCACCTGTTGTTGTTCTCCAGCGGTGAAATGACGGCTTATGAAATTCGGTTACGACGCCACGACAGCGATCAGGAACTTGTCATGCGCGGCGATATTCTTGGCGAGATCGAGTTCGTGGAGGCTCGCGAGTAATCCATGAAGCAGCGGCGTTCAACACTGGGGTTTACACTGGTTGAGGTCATGGTGGCGTTGGCCATCGTGTCGTTCTCGCTTACCGCGATAGCGGCCAGCATGAACCAGATGATTGACGCTGCGAATTCCATGCGCGAACGCACCTACGCAAGCTGGATTGCGCAGAACAAGATTGCCGAGCTGCGAATTGCCAATGCGCAGCCGGAAGTCAGCTCGTCGAGCGGCGAAGTGACGTACGCCAACAGCGAATGGGAATGGCGCGCGGTGGTCACAGAGACTGGCATCGAAAACTTTTATCGGATCGATGTGTCCGTCTCGCATGCAGGCAGTGACTTCGTCGTGCGCACCGTGACCGGCTTCATCGGGGAGCCCGGTCCGGTCGGTCGCAGCAACCAGATATGGAACCGGGGATCGCGTTCCAGCGGTGCCACCAATTGAGCGCTACGAGGCAACGGGCTTTCACGCTGATCGAGGTGCTGGTTGCGCTCGCCGTTTTCGGCGTGCTGTCACTGCTGGCATACATGTCCCTGGGACAGACGCTGGCGAATGCAGACATGCTCTCGGATCGTATGAATCGGCTCCAGTCGATTCAGAAAACCATGAGCTACGTGAGCAGCGAATTACTACAGGCCGTGCCACGCCCGGTGCGAACTGATCTTGGCGACGTCGCCGTACCCGCATTGGTGTCGAGCTTTGGGTCGGAGTTCGCACTGCAACTGACGCATGCCGGCTGGCCCAACTCGGCTGGGCTGCCACGGAGCACGATGCAGCGGACGGCGTATCGAATCGAAGACGACGACCTGCTGCGCTATCACTGGAACGTCCTTGATCGAACGGTTAACAACATCCCGATCAAAACGGTCATGCTCGAAGACGTCGCCAGCCTGACGTTCCGTTTCCTGCAGACCAACGGTGACTGGTCGGATCAATGGCCGCCCCTTTCGGCGCAGACCGCGCCATCGGCCTCCAATCTGCCGCGAGCTGTCGAGATACTGCTGACGCTTGAGGATGAGGGCGACATCAGCCGCATCGTAGAGGTGTCTCAGTGAGACGATTCAAGCCGCGCGGTGTGGCGTTGATTACGGCGATGCTGATTACGGCGCTGGTAGGCACTGTTGCGGCCGGGCTGTCGTGGGATAACGCGCTCGACGTGCGTCGGACCATGGTCATGCTGTATCGCGACCAGGCGATTCAGGTTGCGGTCGGATCGGAGGGCTGGGTAAGGAGTATTCTGCAAGATGACCAGGCCAACAGTCCAAATGATCATCTGGGCGAAATCTGGGCTTCCGATATACCCCCTCTGCCGATTGACTCCGAGGCTGTGCAGGGCCAGATCCACGGCAAGATCGAAGATCTGCAGGGCCGTTTCAATATCAATAACCTGATCGATGGCAACGGCCAGGTCGATCAGCCGTCATTTGAACAATTTGAACGATTGCTGGCCGCACTCGGACTCGACACCCGGTTTGCTGGTATTGCGGTCGACTGGCTCGATGAGGATCAGATCGAGACGGTTCCTTTCGGCGCTGAGGACCCCCTGTATACCGGTTTGACACCGGCCTATCGCACCGCGAACCGGCGTTTAGCGAACGTGACGGAACTGGCCGCGATTGACGGGATGGACCGTGCCAGCTTTCAACTATTGCTGCCACATGTCACTGCCCTGCCGGAACGAACGCCGATCAACGTCAATACCGCGACTGTTGCGGTGCTGCAATCGCTAGGCCCGAATATCAGTGCCGGGGATGCGGAAGGGCTGGTGTCTTTGCGGGAAGGCGGCGGTTTCGTCGATTTCGCCGGCGTATTCGCACCGCTGGCGGATCCTGGTCTGCAGCAATGGATTTCTGAATCAACGAGCTATTTTCAATTGAAGGCGGTCGTACAGATTGATACGGTGCGGATAAGTCTGTTTACTGTGCTCCATCGCGACGCCAGCGGAACCGCAGTGACGCCAATATTACGTAGTCTGGGAACCATTTAGCATGGCTGAATATCTCGTCATTCGACTGGGCCACGAGCCCGACCAGGGGGTGCAGTGGATTGCCGTTGATGACAACGGCACGCGCCGCGGCGAACCCGGTTCCGGGTCGCTGGCTGATGCGTCGGCTGCTACGGCGGCCCGCCCCGTCATTGTACTTGCCCCTGCGTTGGACATTTTGACGACGACTGTCAACATACCGGTGCGTGGTGGATCCCGTCTGAACGCCGCACTGCCTTTCGCGCTTGAAGAGAGCCTCGCGGACGATGTCGATACTCTGCATTTTGCCGCGGGCGCGCGCCGGGAGAGTGGTTTACGGCCGGTAGCGGTGGTCGCGCGAGACAAGATCGATGCGTGGTTGCAGCAACTGCAAGAAGCCGACATCGATCCGGTGCGGCTGGTACCGGAGAATTACGGACTGGCGCGGATTCCCGGCACTTTGAGCATCCTCGTGGCTGAAGACTGCGTAATGTTCAACGATGGTGAAGACCTCGAGTTCGTGCTCGAGGGACTGCAGCCCAGCGATGCTTTGGTCGCCGCACGTAAATTGCCGGATCGCGTACATGACACGGCGGGTGCCGGGGACCACGAGGCGGTCGGGCACCTCCTCGCTTATTGCGAAGCCGAGGACGAAATGCGCCTGTCACACGAATGGCTTGCGCTGCGCCAGGAACTCGACAGCGTCGACATCAACGTCCTGCCCGATGGCGTGCTGCCGAGATTGGCCGTCACTGTTGCAACCGGGAGTGGCGTCGATTTGTTGCAGGGGCGCTACGGTGCGCGGACGGATTATGGCGCTTATTTCAAGCCGTGGCGCAGAGCGGCGGCCCTGCTGTTGGGCCTGCTCATGATCGCGTTCGTCGGAAAGGGAGTTGACTACTATCGCCTCAGCGACGAAGCAGACACGCTGAAGGCTCATTTCACGGAAGAGTATCGGGCGATTCGCCCGGGCGATTCCCGCGAAATACTCGATCCGGTCAGTGCCGTTCGGTCGATTCGGCAAGGCACGGGCACGGCCGCCGGTCCGCAGGTTTTCCTGCCCTCGCTGCAACAGCTGAGTAAGGCAATGGCGCAAAACACCAGTGCCCGCATCGAGACTATCAGTTACAGGGCTGGTGTAATCGATGTACGAATAACGTCACCCGACGTCGCGACACTCGATAGTATTCAGAAAGTTGTTCGTGAATCCGGTCAATTTCAGGCATCAATCCAGTCCACTGACCAGGTTGCCGATCAAATCAGCAGCCGTTTGCAGATACGCGAGGTGGGGTCGTGAAGGACTGGTTCTATGGCCTCGAGGATCGGGAACGCCTGTTTGTCGGCACAGGCGCCATAATTGTTGCGCTGGCCTTGATCTATGGCTTCGTCTGGGCGCCGCTCGATAAGAAGCATCGCGAGACTCAAGCCAGTGTCAGCGACTGGCAACGCTCGCTTGCCGAGTTGCGACCATTAAAAGGGACAGTCAGTCAATCCGGAGGGACCGTCGCGCCAACGGGCGCTAACCAGCAGGCGCCCATCATCATCGTTGACCAGACACTGCGTAACCGCGGACTGGAGCAATACCGCAAACGCAGCCAACCAACCTCCAGTAACGGTGTTCGTGTTGAATTTGAAAATGTCGCATTCGATGACCTGGTGCTATGGCTGGGTGACCTGTCCGGACAGTACCGGATGACCGTGCAGTCGGGCAGTCTCGCAGCGGGCAGTCGATCGGGACCTGGTCGCATCAACGCCGCCTTGACACTGGAGCGCGCTCCTTGATCCGTTCGCAACGCGGCCTGCAATTGGCCGCCGTCTTGACGCTGGTTGTCGGGTTGATCGTTTTATTTCCGGCACGCATCGCGTATCAGTGGCTGTCGCCGCCGCAACTTGCATTGAGTGGCATCAGCGGCACCGTTTGGCGTGGTGGGGCCGATGCGGTCGAAGCGAATGGCATTGTGTTTCGCAATATCAGCTGGTCTGCGCGTCCGTTACGACTGCTGACCGGGCGCCTGGTCTATCAGGTCGACGGGGCGCCCGTATCCGGATTTATCGAGGGCGACGTCTTCGTTAGTGTCGGTCGATCCGTCGATCTTTGGGCTGACAATATTCGCGCATCGTTACCGCTCCAGCTGTTCACAACCGCGCTGAATATCCCAGGCTTGGCCGGTAACAGCAGCCTGCAGTTCGAACGCATCGAATTACGTGATGGAATGCCGGTCAAACTCGATGGCGTTCTGGATATCGCCAACCTGGTCGCCCCGCGTGTCAACCGGGGTTCCATTGGCGGATACCGGATTGAGTTCTTTTCGCAGTCGGATGGCATCGCTGCCAGTGTCGAGGATACCGACGGAGTCCTCGATATCGCCGGTAGTCTGGAGCTGAAAAGCGACCGCAGTTATCAACTCCTGGCACAAATCATCGCGAAACCGGGTGCGCCTGCCGATTTACGGCGTCGTATCGAACGACTGCCGGCCGTCGATGACCGCGGCCAGCGCGAATTGCGGATCGAGGGCAGCCTATAGATGTAAGCTCTCTGCAGGTTGTCCGCAGCGGAAGACCCCACTTGAACAACCTGGTGGGTTTCCACAGCTAAAGCTCGACGAAGCGCTGCAGTAGCGGGAAATACAAACCACAATGTGCATCGCAGCCGGTGTAAGCGCTATAGATCGCCGCGTATTTGTTGAGCTGCGGCCCGTAACGTTCGCTTTCCGCGGCCAGAAAACCGGCCAGGTTGCCACCTTCGTGCGAGCTGGTCTTGTAGTCGATGATCCAGTGATTGCCGTCGTCATCGATTCTTACGCGATCCAGAACCACGGCTTCGATCTGCCCGTCGATCACACCCGTCAGGCCAAATTCGGCATACCCCTTGCCGCCGAGTATCCATCGACCCTTCTCATCCGTCAGTATTCCGTTCAACGCAAGCTCGACACGCGGCACGATGTCGGCGGACGCGTCGCCGGATATTCCGAGTTCACGCAGCCAGCGCTCGGTGACCGGTCGAAATTCCGTTAAGGCCGTAGCATCTGGTACCGCGCGTCCCTCGGCAATTTGCTGTAACCATCGATGCACGAGGGTACCGGCGATGCGCGCTTCGTTTCCAACCCAGTAAAACTCGACTTCATTGCCGTTGTCTGCCGTCGCTGAACGCTCGGCGTGCATTGGCAGCAGTTCGATGTCGGGCAACTCCCAGGGCTCGTTGAAGCGTCGCAACACGGGTTCGATCAAGATCTCCTCAGGACCTGAGGAACTGGTCCCGGTGTAATCGCCAAAGGCGCGCTCGAACTCCGGCTCCACGGCGCGCCAGAGTAAGTGTAATAACGTGCCGCGGGCGGGCGATTTATACGACTTGCCATCGGTCGCCGTCGCGACATGCCCTATCAGGTGCAGGGATTTTTGCGCACGCGTGCAGGCAACGTACAGTAGCCTGACCTGTTCATGACGGTCTTTGCGCTTCTCCGCTTGTTCTATGAAGCGATGCAACGGGTCATTATCAATTTCGCCCCGCGGCCCGACCGGGCTGATTATTTTTCGCTCCCGGCCTGTCTCGCCCGGCATATCAAACCAGGAAAGCACGCTGCGATCGCTGCGCCCGGAGATGCGCCCCATGCCGTACAACAGCACATGATCGAACTGCAACCCCTTCGAACGATGCATGGTCATAACCTGTAAACGTGCGCTGGCATCGGTGGACACACGTTCCAGGTCAAGTACCGACTCGAGCTCGGCGACATCTTCCAGCGATCCGCGGCGTTCGTGTTTTTCGAGCACCTCGAGAAAGCGATACACGTTGTTTACCGAATACTCGTCATTGAGAATTGCTGCACCGCCGAGCATCATCCAGCACTGTTCAATCAACTCTCTGAGGCTCATCGAGCGTCGCGGCCGCACCAGCAATTCCAGCGCTGGCATCGCCGCAGTAACTGCCTGACGGCCTGCAACCGACAGCGCCGAAAGTCGGGTCTCGTCCTGCAACAGTTCCCAGACCGTGCTGGTCGTGTCATTGACGGCCAGCGTGTGCAGGTCGCTCCAGTCCAGCCCTATCCAGGCAGCGCGCAGAATCGCCAGCCACGCGAGCCGGTCACCCGGGTGAGCCGCCGCGCGCGTGAGTGCCAGCACCTCTATGATTTCCGGCAGGTCCGTAAGGCGATCAATTTCGACGGCCCTGTAGCGAATGCCCGCTTCCCGTAGCGCTGCCAGCAGCGGCGGTAACTGTGTACGACTCCGGACCAGCACGGCCACCTGCTCGTGCGGGTGCTCCGCCAGGATCGAATCAATCACGGTACAGCCGAGCGCACCTTCCAGCTTTTTGTCGCTATCGAACAACGGATGTACGACGCACTCGCCCTGTCCCGCCAGATTCGCGGTACTGACTGCCGCCGAGTAAGACACCGCACCATTGAGCGGCTCATCGCGCGGTGAAAATATCTCGGGAAAGACGCGGTTGAACCAGGCGACCAGATACTCTCCGGAACGGAAATTCTGCCGCAACAGCAACGGGGTTAAGGTAATACCACCGATGCCGTGTTGGCGCGCGAGCATGAACTGTCCAACTTCCGCGTTCCTGAATCGGTAAATCGACTGCATCGGGTCGCCGACGCAATACAATGTGCGTCCATCGCCCGGCTCCCAGCCGCCGGTCAGCGCTTCCAGCATCCGATACTGCGCAGCCGAGGTGTCCTGCATTTCATCGATGAGCAGGTGCCTGACCTGATAATCGAGTAACAGTGCAACGTCGCCCGGGTTTTCGGCGGTGCCCAATACCGCACCCGCTGTCAACGCGACCTCGATATGATCCGCAACGCCATGCTCGGCAAACAGCCGTCTCAGCTCTGTTACCGCAAGCGGTAGCAGCCTGAACAGCGCGACCAGCACGTTCCACTGGTCATCCGAGTACCGGGTCGGCGGCAGGCCTCGCACTGCGTGCAGAAGCTCGGCAAGCTGTGCGTCTTCCGTGTGTTTCTCCAGCAGTTCCTTCATTGCCGCTTTCTGCCCGGTGTCTTTTGCCGGAAAACCCTGCCGCTTGTCGACGGTTTTGCGGAAGCTGCCACTTTTGGTCAGCAAGAATTCGGCGATGCCAATCCACTGTGATAAATGCTCGGTCGTAGCGGCCGGGAACGCGTGGATCTCTTGCAGTGCCGTGACCGGGTTCCCGACGGCTTCCGGGCCGGCCACGTTACCCGTTGCGTACCCCCACAGGGTCGGCAGCATGCCGATATCTTCCCTGGTGAATGCCGCCAGCGTCCGTTGGAGGTGATCCTCGACGGCTAACGACAGGTCGCTCTCGAACCGGGCGCGCAATTCGCTCGCCTCGTCGCCCGCCAGCCGACCGCTGCCAATGAATGGTAACCACTGGTCGCGCGTCGCAAGCATTCGCGAGAGATACGCGACGTACAATGTGGTATTGGCATCCACGTGCACGAGCACCTCACGTGTCGCTTCCTGAAAAGGACCCGTCTCAGTGAGCCAGTCCAGTGTCGCCAGCGCAGCCGCATGATGCAGCGTGCGAAGTTCCGCGTCGACAACGATACGCGCTCCCCTGGCGCCTTGGGGAGATGCAAGAGGCCGCGCGCGCGCAATAGATGCATGCAGCGAATCCAGCGTCTGGATGCGCATCCGCCGCGGATTCGCCAGCAATTGCCAGCCATGATTGTTATCGCGTGCGAGAGCGGCTTTGGCGAGGTCTGCGGTTATCCTTTGATGTTCCTGGTCGGGACGTTGATCCTGAGCGGCCGTTTTCAGCGCCGCCAGTACGCGCACCTGCATCTCGGCCGCTGCCTTGCGAGTGAAGGTTATCGCCAGGACCTCCTCCGGATCATCGACAATCGACAGCAACCTGAGGTATCGCTGGATGAGCAATTCCGTCTTGCCGGCACCTGCAGGCGCCTGCACGATAAACGAACGGGAAATATCCAGTGCGTCGCGTCGCGCTCGCTGATCGGCATGTAACAGCGATTGATCAGGCGTCACGAACGAGCTCCGTATACCGACTCAGCAGATTCCGCGGGCGAGCCTCGGTGATGCCCTGAACCTGGTTGACGCGAACGTCGCCACGACGCAGCTGCTCACATGCGAGTCGCAGCTCCTGCTGCCATCGTTCCAGATTATCCGGCCAGGTATCGGCCCCCTTGTAATCCCGACCTGCTCCATCGACAACGACTTCCCGGCTGTCGATATTGACCAGTAGTAATGCGGCGATGGGATCTGTGACGGCACAAGCGTAGGCCACGAGCTGATAGGTGTGCGGCTCACCGTCACCTCGGAGCAGAGTTTTCTTCGCTCCGGTCTTGTAATCGAGAATAACTATCGAGTCATCCGGCAACCGATCGATCCGATCGGCGCGCATCGTCATCCTTACGCCGGCTTCCTGAAACTCGATCTCGCGCTCAACACCGTCGATCGTGAACGGCTCGCGTGCGACGTCTTCCGCGGCCACGGCTCGAAGTAGACCGCGCAAACGTTGCTCCTCGAGCGCCAACAGTTCGCGCAGCACTGCATCGGCGTAGCGCTGATGCCGACTGAACGCAATTGCCAGTGCCTTGCCAATGCGCTCGTCGACGTCCTGATCGAGCCAACCGGCGATCGTCGATCTGCCCGGACACTCTGCGTACAGCCGCTGCAATGCGTCGTGGGTTATGGTCCCCCGGATCGCTGCCGGAATACCGCTTGCCTGTGGCTGTAATGTGCGCACGCCGAGGCGGCCTGCAATAAAGGCCGCCAGCGGATCGCTCATCTGTAATTGCAGTATATTTGCGCCACCGTTGACGCGTTCCTCCGGTTGGAGTGGCGGCACGCTATCCTCGACGATGACCAACTTGCCACTCGCAGAGAGTGTCCCGGCATGCCACCCCGGATCGGGCGCAGCGTCTTTGCGCTGGATACCGAACTCGTCCAGCAAATGCGTATGGGTCTGCTCCGCGTCCTCGTCGTTTTCTGGGTAGCTGCACACTACTGTACGTGCCGCTCCCAGCAGCCTGGTCAACGTCGTTCGAGCATATTCGAGGGTGTCAGACGGATCCGCATCCGGCATCGACTTCTGTCGCTGCAATTGCCGCGATAATAGCGGCGACGGGCTTGTGGCCGCGGGCCACTTCGCGGCGGTAAGGCCGCTGATCCATATCGCATCAAACTGCGCGCCCGACGGCTCCAGCGAGCCGAGCAACTGCACTGCCTCTGAATCAGACTCGGGCTGAAAGACCGTCTCAGCCGCGAATAATTGCAGACGATTCAGCGCGGTTTCCAGGTTCATCGACGGACTGACCAGCTCGAGCCGCGCAAGGTCGTTCAGGAGATCTCTCCAACGATTGACGAGCTGGAAGTCCAGGCTGTCCAGGGCGCCCGGTCCCGGCCATGCAGCCGATTGCAGCGTCTCGTCGATGAATCTCGCCCAATTAGCGGGCCGGTCTCGCAACGGGATTTCCTGACGCCGCTTCGTCAGGCCGTCCAGCATCGTGGCCCAGGCGCCCCGTCTCTCACCATCGTCGTTATCGCGCAATGCGCCCGAGACCATACGTGGTGTCCACTGGCGACTGGGCAATCGACGCAGGCGCAGTTCGAGTCGTGCGCGATCGCCCGGATCACCGCCGCCGATCAGTGGCGAGCGCAGCAGCTGGCTGACTTCGATCGAGGTCAGGTCGCGTACCAGCCAGCGCAGTAGCAGCAGCGCGATCGCGACCGCCGGATAATCGCTCAGAGAGCGTCCATATGACACGTTCACCGCGCGTCGCTGCGTCTCGCCGCCATACTGCCAGCCGGGCACCAGGCCCTCCCGTACCAGCCTCGCGTTACGCTCCGCCTGTTGCTCAAGATCGCCCGATATAATTGCAATACTGCGTTGGGTCCCGTCGCGAAGCTGCTCTCTCGCCCACGCACCGGCGGCGCGCAGCTCCGCCTCAGTGTTATCGAAGCTCTGCAGAACCACTGGTGGCGGATTCTCCGATGCCGGAGCGTGCCGGACTTCGCCGCTGCCAGCGCGGATCGCCTCCTGTACCGAGGCAACGACAGGCGGCGGCCGATCGAAACCCGCGAACGTCACCTGCCCGGGCATCTGCAACTGTCCCTCACGTACGGCGCGCAGCAACACCTCTGCAACGCCTGCGTCATCCACCCAGTTCTCGCGCTCGAGGATCGCGAGGTAACGGCCCGCGACACTTGCGAACAATCGCTGATCGTCAGTCTGGGCTGAGCGCGCAACGTCTTTGATAGTCACCTGCCAGTCTGCGAGGCGCTGCCAGGCATCTCGTGCAAGCTTCACCATACCTTGCAGGTTTGATCCGCTCTCCGACAGTTCGCGCGCAAGGCAGCGTTCCCAAAGCAGCTGGCTTTGCTGTGCGTTGATAATCGTTGGCAGCGCCCGTTGGCGATCGACGTTGCGCAACGACAGTTTCAGCCAGTCGTGCCACGATTCGATCAGCGGCGTTGGCCACGCGATGCATCCGGCTATGAGTTGTTGCTGGTCGAACCGATGCCGTAACACTCTGGCCAGGCGGCGGTTCGCGGTCACGACAATCGCGTCGGCTTCCAGAGCCTCGCTAAGCCAGTCGTACATTACTCAGGCGGTTCCACCCAGACAGGCTTCAATCCGATCGAAAACAATATTGAGCGTTTCGGTATCCGGGAGGGTTGTGATGCGGAAGTGATCGGTATAGGGCGTATTGAAACTGCTTCCGGGCGCGACCAGGACATGATGTTTCTCGAGCAACTCCAAAGCGAAAGCCTGGTCGTCGAATCGCTCGGCCAACCCGGGATCCAGCCGTAAGAATGCATACATCGCGCCCATGGGTTTTTCGCAGGTCAGGTAGCGACTTTCCTTAACTCGCTCGAGTAACGTTTCTCGCGACTGGTACAGGCGGCCACCGGGTTTCACGAGGTCGAGGATGCTTTGAAATCCGCCAAGCGCCGTTTGTACTGCCCACTGCCCCGGCACGTTGCTGCACAGGCGCAAGGCCGACAGGAGTTCCATGCCGTGAATAAAATCTCCGGCCCGCTCGATGTCACCGCTGAACACGGCCCAGCCGACACGGTAACCGCAGGCCCGGTAAACCTTGGATAAGCCGGAAAACGTCAGGCAAACCGTATTCTCGACCAGCGTTGCCAACGGAATGAATTCGGCATCATCGTAGACCATCTGGTCATAGATCTCGTCGGCCATAACGACCAGGTTGTGCTGCTCGGCCAGTGCGACGATCGCCCTTAATGTCGTGCGATCATAGACGGCGCCACTGGGGTTGTTGGGATTGATGACGACAATAGCTTTGGTGTTAGCGGTGATCTGCCGTTCAATGTCATCGATGTCTGGTACGAATGCCTTATCAACATCGCAGCGGTAATGACGCACCGTACCGCCATTGAGGGTCACCGCAGCGCTCCACAGCGGATAGTCCGGACTCGGCACCAGAACCTCATCGCCCGGATCCAGTAATGCACGCAGCGACAGGTCGATCAGCTCACTGACGCCGTTGCCGATAAAGACCTCATCCGCCGTCACGCTATGTATATCCCGGTTCTGCTGTTGCATGACGACCGCTTCACGCGCCGGGAATATGCCCTTCTGATGACAGTACGGTTCCGCCTGGCCAAGATTCTCGATCATCGCCAGACGCATGGTCTCCGGCGTGCGGAAACCGAACAGACCCGGATTGCCAATGTTCAGAGAAAGAATTTCATAGCCGCGTTTTTCGAGTTCGAAGGCGCGGTTGGCGAGTTGCCCGCGAATCTCGTAACGAACGTCGTGCAACGCTCTGCTACTGCGAATTTGTTGATCCATAAGTCGTGTCTTTCGGCGTCGAATGCATTAAATAACGGAGAGTTTGCAAAGCTCTTCGATCGACTGGTCAGAGTAACCCAACCAATCGTGTATTACCTCATCGGCGTACTCGCCGAGCATTAGCGGTGCACTCGAGCGGTGCAACGGGGTCACCGAAGAATCAACTCGAGGACACGAATTAATCTCAAGGGGCGGTGACATAAGCGCCACAGATTACTGGATGCTCTTGCATTAAAAAACCCGGCCAGCCTTGCGGCTGACCGGGCGGGTCCGCACGGAGATTGCGGATTGCGTGATTCAGTCGCCCGACGTTAGTCTTTAGCGGCTGGATCCAGCTCTTCTATCTCGGCGCCGGGTACTTCAATCGGCGCCGGACTTGTCTCGATTTCCGGCTCTTTCTTGCCGAAGTCGATGAGGAGTATTTCCTCGTCTTCCGGCGTCAGTTCCTTGATGGCTGCGATTCCGATCGCCTCTTTAGTGAAACCGCCGTCGAACACTACCTCGCTGAACGGCGCACAGATCTGGTTCGCCGTGGACTTGAAGCCAATCGCCCAGGTCGACCTTAATCCGAAAGCCCGACGGTCCAACCTAACGTGGTACTTGCGCCGGACTGAAGCCTCAACAATGAGGTTAGCTTCATCAAGGACGGTATATCCTCGGATACTTGACTGAGAGATGCAATCGGAGCGTCTGGACTCCATCCGGTCCTCAGGTGCCGGTGCCCCTGCACAACTTAATAAACCACCTAAAGAGGATAATATAAGTATTTGTCTTATAAGGTTTCGTTTAAACATCGATAACACCGATTTCCCAGAAGATACCTCGCATTCTTACACTTTCCATAAGGCAATTAGACGCTTTTTCGGCGATTAGTTTAGGCCAAATCCGCAGGGAAAGCGTTCCTTAATCAGACCTCGCCGAGTCCGATTGGCCGTGTCGAATCCCGAATCCATTCGCTCCATGATCCAGCGTACAGCCGTGGCTCACTGTAGCCGGCCTCAACGGCCGACAACGCCAGGTGACAGGCGGTGACACCCGATCCGCACATGACAGCCCAGGCCGCTGTCGTGTCTGCGCCAAGCGTCCGGCGCCACAAGTCTGCCAGTTCATCGCCCGACTTCCAGGTGCCGTCTGCGTGCAGGCTGGCCATAAACGGCAAGTTGGTTGAACCCGGGATGTGGCCCGCAACCGGATCGATCGGCTCCAAATCGCCGCGAAAGCGCGCCGCATCGCGCGCATCAATTAATCGCAAACCCGAGATCCCGTCTGGATCGGCGGCCAGTTCGCCCGTTGTCAGAATTTTATCCGCTCGAACCGTGGCCTGGAACACGCCGGCCGCAACTGATTCGTTCCCTCGAACCAGCGGCCGTGAAGACGTGATCCAACGGTCAATGCCCCCGTTTAGCAGACGAACATTATCGTGCCCGAGCCACCGCAGCATCCACCACGCTCTTGCTGCCAACGAACCGCTATGCTGGTCGTAGACGATCACCTCGGTCGTAGTGCTGATACCCAGTCGTTCGCAGGTCCGTGCGAATGTGTCTGGATCCGGTAGTGGATGGCGCCCACTTCGCGGTGTTATCGGTGCGGCGAGGTCCTCATTGAGATCAGCGAAAACCGCGCCCGGAATGTGACCATCGAGATAACTGCGGCGGCCGGCACCCGGGTCAGCAAGATCAAATCTGCAATCAATGATTCTGAGGTCCGGACCATCGATACGAGAATCCAGGTCTGCCACTGAAATCAGGTTGCCGTCACTTGCCATTTGCGCACCCACCATTGCCACCATTGCCACCATTGCCACCATTGCCACCATTGCCACCATTGATCTTGTACATGCCGCTGCCGTCATAGACAATAGCGTGCCTTGGAAAGGCATTCGCCGGCACAAGCGTCAGCCAGACAATCGGAGAAAACTGTGGAAAGAATCCTCGTGGGCCTGAAACGGGTCGTCGATTACAACGTCCGGGTGCAGGTCAAGAGCGACGGCAGCGGTGTCGAGACCGATGGCGTCAAAATGAGTATCAACCCCTTCGACGAGATTGCGCTCGAGGAGGCACTACGAATCAAGGAACGCGGCGACGCAGCGGAAGTAGTTGTCGTCTCGATCGGTTCATCAGACTCGCAGCAGCAGCTCCGCACAGGGCTAGCGATGGGCGCCGACAGAGCGGTGCTTGTCGAGACTGCCGAGGAACTGGATACGCTCAGCGTTGCCCGGGTTTTCAAAGCACTGGTCGAACGGGAGAACGCCGAGCTCGTGATACTCGGCAAGCAGGCGATCGACAACGACAACAGCCAGACCGGTCAAATGTTGTCCGCCATTTGGGGTCGCCCGCAGGCGACTTTCGCATCCGAAGTCGTGCTTAAGGACGATAAGGCTACCGTGACTCGTGAAGTCGACATCGGGCTGGAAACCATAGAAATC
>Ga0224508_10002640_pt1 | contig 15115 bp, 14 predicted proteins | sample SF_Jan12_sed_USG_4_FD_170157 | JGI IMG/M metagenome (GOLD analysis project Ga0224508, IMG submission 170157) | Sediment microbial communities from San Francisco Bay, California, United States - SF_Jan12_sed_USGS_21 | ecosystem: Environmental > Aquatic > Marine > Sediment | place: USA... | reverse complement strand
GGGATGAACACTCGGCTAGATCAGCCGGCCGGATGATCAGGACGCGCTGCGAGCGCACGCACCAACTTTACCGACTCCACGAGGATTGCGATCGCCACCCCGAACATCCCCAAGTACACGATGGTGCGGGTGAGTGTCTCCCAATTGAAGTCGTACGCCGTGAAGTCGAACGGAAACACCTGGAGCGTGCGGATGAAGACCGCCAAGCTGATCACGGCTATGCCGATCTGACTGAACGACTTGAACCAGTCAGGGTCGAACGTGAGGTACGTCGCATTCACCAGGATGCTCACCACGAGCGAGAGGTTGACGATCGGTAGGAGCTGGTCGAAGTCTTCGGTCAGAAACGGCGGCCATCCCCAGGCCAGCAGGTTGTTGACCACATACAGCATGGCGACGTTGACGGCGATGGCGACGAGGTAGCCCAACCGTTTGGAGCCCTGCCTGATCCGCATCTCGAAATGCGCGTCACGGGTCAGCGTCACAAACGCCTCCTTGCTCGCTTTCCCCATGCGATCACAACGCGCCCCGCCCCACCAGGGCCGGAGGTCACGGCTGCGCACACTGCAGGCGCACCAAGCGGGATCGTTCCAGCATGCCGTCGCTACCGTGCTGGCGTGCGCATCGAGCCATTCGTGGACCAGTACGAGCTCGCTGCGCCGCTCTACGACGGTTCGGCCGACGATCTCCGGATCCGCGACGAGAGCCAGGCAACGCCGGCCCGACGGTGGCTTGCGCTGCGCAATGGCGTGGCGGCTGGCGCCGTCATGGCCGGGGAGCGGCCGGACGACAAGCTGTTCCTGTCCTTCGTGGGTTCCGACGAGTCGACCTACGGCCCGCTCGGAATGGCGGCAGCGCGCGCGTTCTCCCGTCCCGTGAGAACGACCGTGGATGCCGACGCTCGTGGAGCGATCACCGCCCTGCGTGGCGCGGGGTTCGTAACCGAGCTGACGAGCGAGCGGTTCCGGATTCGATTCGATAGCGCGTTGGCGGGGCTACGTCGCGCATGGGTACCCAACGGCTACAGCGTCGTCACGGCGGAGGCCGTTGATATCGACCGGCTGTTTGCGCTCGACAACACCCTCAGGCACGACGTCCCTGGAACTGATGGGTGGCACGGTGATCGTGCATGGTTCCGCGGTGAGCTGACGGAGGCCCCGCCGCTCGATCCAACTGCGTATCTCGTGGGGACACACGACGCGACCGACGAGCTCGTGGCGCTGGTGCGCATCTGGCGCAATCCAAGCGGACCTCGCCTCGGGCTCATCGGGGTCGTGGCGAAGCACCGCAGCACCGTGATCGCCGCAGCTCTGCTCAAACAAGCGCTGACGGCGGCCTCGAGCTGGGGCCACGACACCTTCGTCACGGAAACGAGCCTCACCAACCGGGTCATCTACCCCCGGCTCGATCGCCTTGGAGCCGAGAGCCTCGGTCAGTCTCTCCAAATGGTGCACCGAACGTAGCTCTGGGAGTTGGCAGCGAGCGGCGAAGCCCACTGCAGGAACATCGGCTTGCCGGCCGTTTCATATGGCCGACTCAGCAACCCCTCGTGGCGGGTATCGCTTTCGCGGAGCCGGCGTGCGCTGATCGCGTCAGCTTCGGGCCGACTCGGGAGTCTTCACGTGCAGCGGCGAGCCGATCCGTGGGAGTTCGGGGATGCCGGCCGCTTCCCAGGGCCGGAGGTACCTCGCTTCAACCGAACGCACGATGCATGAACGCCGCATGCTGCCCCCGCGTCAGCTCGTCATTCGGGCAGAAGTGAAGATTGGCCGGGGGATCGCAGCCGAGGGTGATCCCGGCGTCGGCGATGCGGTTGATGTCATAGGCAAAGACGGAATCGTCGTCGTCGTCGAAGTGGTCGACCACCGGAGGACCCAGCCGCAGTGCGCGGGCGAATATGGCGGCAGCCTCGCCACGAACCAAACGAGCATTCGGACACGCGTGGTCGTTGGCCGGCGGGTTGCAGCCCCGGACGACGCCGAAGGCAGCCGCAGCATCAAGGTCGCCCTCAAAGATCGAGTCGTCGTCATCTGAGAAAGCGTCACTCTCTGCTGGTGCGGGCAAGGCCAGCGCTCGCACCACCATTGCGACGGCTTCGCCTCGCGTGATCGGCCGCTCGGGGCAGAAGTGAATCGCATTAGGGGGGTCACACCCGAAGGTGAACCCGTTCGTACGGAGCCACCCAATGTCGTTCGAGAAGGTGTGGTCGCCCGCCACGTCGACGAATCCAGACGGTGTTGGAATCGGTTGCCAGGCGAGATCGGCGATGTGCTCGAACCCGAGGTCGAGGAAGCTCACTTCGCCCCCGGGGGTGACGAGGCCTATCAGGTCGTTCGATCCGGCCGTTCCCAAGCGTACGAAAGCAATTCGGCTGCCGTCAGGAGCCCACACCGGCGCGAAACCGAGGATGCCGAGCTCAGCGAGCGGGTCCAGCGGGGTTGCTTCGCGCCCGTCGGCCGCCATGATGGTGGTGACTCCCGGAACGCCGTCCTCGTCGCGGGAGACGAAGACGATCGACTGCCCGTTGGGCGACCAATCGGCCTCGCTGCCGAGACCGAGAGAGGCCAGCTCGAGCGTCGCAAGGTCGAACGTGGCGAGAGCAACCGTCAAGTCGCCGAACAGCTCAACGAGGAGACGGTCACCGACCGGCGACCACCTCAGTGCGATCGGATCCCCCGCCGCCGCGACCTCGCCGAGCTCGATCTCGCCTGTCCCGTCTGCATGGACGATGGCCAGTTTCGCAGACGGTCGGTCCACAATCGCGAACGCGATGCGCTCACCGTCGGGCGACCACGTTGGGGCTATCAGATGGACACCCTCGTCCGCCGCTACGAGCACACGAGCGTCAGACCCGTCCGCCCCCATGATCCAGAGGTTGGTCGTGAGACCTTCGGGCTCTTCGGTGAGTGCCATGACGATCTGCGTACCGTCGGGTGACCAATCGACGCCCTGCGGGTTCTCGACTTCCACAGGCAAGCGCGTCAAGGAAGCGGTGTCGAGATCGACGAGGTGAGCGCCGAATTGCCCGTTGCGAGCCCCTAGAACCAGCATCGTTCCGTTGGTGCCCGGCTGAGTCGCCGCCGAGGGAGCCGCGGTCAGAGCCAGCGCACCGGCCACCGCCAGCACGAGGAGTAGCCAGGGCACATGCCACGTACGTCGACTTGAAGGCACCCTCATAAAGTCCTCGTTCGCGAGTCTACGGAGCGCCCGCCTCGGATCGAGGGCCGAAAGTCATGTTGTCGAGCGGGCCGGCCGTAGGTCAGCGGCCCGCCGCGTACCCCGGGTTTGGCCACACGATGAGGGCGGACCAATTGTCGGTCGCTCCGTCGGTGAGGTAGTCCGCAAGCGCCGCACGGATCTCGAAGCCGTTGTCCAACTGGAACGTGAGCGTGGCGTCGTAGATCTCGCGATCGGCGACTTTGGCCAGGTACTCGGGTGCGCTCAGCAGATGCTTGTAATCGGCGAAGTTGTGCATGTGGCCGCCGGCGATGATGCCGCGCTTGTTGGCGCGCCGGACCAGGTCCTTGCGCAACTCGTAGAGGCGGCCGCCTATCCCGCGCCGCCGCCATTCGGGGTGCACGACGATGTCGGTCCCGTAGTACCAGTCGCCTTCAGGGTCGTGGTTGCCGCACTGATGCTCGCCTGTGATCTCGATGATGGAGTGCTGTGGGTGAGCGAAGTCGAAGTCGAGGTAGATGCCGGCTCCCTGGCCGACCACCCGCTCGCCCTCGAGGCACACGAAGAACCCCTCCGGGAAGGTCAGTGCGTACGCCCTGATGTCTTTCTCGTCGAGGAGGTCATCGGGGTCCGCGTGAGGAAAGGCGATCAGCTCCAGCTCGGCGCACTGTGGAGCAAGACCCTCAGTCAAGTTGACGTAGCGCAGCTGGCTCACGGTGCGGCTTCCCGGAGGTGGGCAAGTGTGAAGTGCTCGTAGTCGTTCTCCGCCGGCACCCCCCAGCATGCCCAGAAGTCCCCGGTGGCGGGGCGCATGATTGCGGCGCCACACGACTCGTAGTCGAAGGGCGGCTCGGGATGCCGGCATATCGACCGCTCGTCCCGGGTGAGGTCCATCAGAGCTCGAGCCGTGACCGGCCGCTGGGCGAGGAGCTCCGGCGCATGCTGCAACCGATCGACCGAGGATGCCTGGAGGGCATCCGGCCGCTCCCCCTCGACCGCCCGCGTCGCCGCCACGAGACAATGATTGGTGTGTGCGACCGGTTCGTAATCCAAGTCCTCGATGTAGGTCACGGTCGGCATCGCCTCGATGGACACTCCCCGACCATCCGATGAGAAGATCAAGAAGTTGTGGCCGCCGGCGAGCCGGGCGTCGAGGACGCAGCGGACCGCATCGTCGAACGACGTTTGCCTGAGCGCCTTGCGGACGACAAAGGGCCAGGTGACACCAATCCCTCCGTCGTCTGCCGTCAGGTTGTTGATGCCGACGGCAATCCCCGCCTCGTTCATGCCGATCTGGCCAAGCGTCCCAACCGTCGTGAACACCAGTGCGCGCGGTCCGCCGCGGGGTTCCACGTCCAGCATGACGATCCGGGGGGTGGCCGTCGCATGCATGTCCCACGTCTGGGCAAGGAATCCGGCCCCGCCCGCCGCATCGTCGGGAACGATCACCGCCGTGCAGGCATCCTCGACCGTGTCCCCGCCGGCCACCCTGCGCACGGTGTCGATGAAGTCGGTGTAACCGCCGACGATCACGGCCTCAGCCGGGCTGATCCCCGCGGCGCCCGCCATTGCAACCATCTCCGCGAAGAGCGCGGGATCGTAGGCCTCGTGGGCCGGAAGCATCCGCTCGGCGATCGCAATCACGTCGTCACGGCTGAGCGATGTCCCGTGCGGGGAACGGCCGATACGATCGTCGGCGTACTCGCGGATTTCGGTGGCAAACCTCGCCCCATGGATCTGACCGACCGTCTCCGGAGACCCGGATGCCGCGACAACGCGAATCGCGCGTCCCTTCACGCCAACCCGCCCATGAAGCGCGTCTTTGCCTCCACGTACTCATGCAGACCTTCGATCCCAGACTCGCGGCCGAGACCCGACTGCTTCATGCCGCCAAAGGGCGCCTCAGGTGTCACCGGGTACCAGTCGTTGACGCCGACGAGACCGAACTCGAGGGCGTCGGAGACCCGATACGCCGTGCGGAGGTCGCTGGTCCACACGAAAGACGCCAGGCCGTAGTCCACCGCGTTGGCCAACTCGATCGCCTCGTCCACCGTGTCGAAGGGGATGATCGGCAGTACGGGACCGAACACTTCCTCGGATGCGGCGGGTGCGCCGCCCGGCACGTCGGCAACGACCGTCGGACGGTAGAAGTAGCCGGGCCCGTCGATTCGGGAGCCGCCGGTGACGAGGCGAGCCCCGGCATCAACGGACGCCGCCACCATCTCCTCGACGCGGTCGCGCTGCTGACCGTTGATGAGCGGTCCGATCGTGGTGGCGGGGTCAAGCCCGTTGCCGATGACCTCCCGATCAGAAGCTGCGGCTGCCGCCTTCGTGAATTGATCGACGATCGAAGAGTGGATAAGGAAGCGTTGCGGGGCGATGCACACCTGCCCGCAGTTGCGGTACTTCGCGGTGACGCCACCGGCTGCGACGGCGTCGAGATCGTCGACGTCCGGGAAGACGATCACCGGAGCGTTGCCACCGAGTTCGAGCGCCAGCCTGGTCACCGTTTGCGAAGCGCCGTCCATCAGGGCCTTGCCGACGTTTACCGATCCGGTGAAGCCGATCTTGCGCACACGCTGGTCGGCGAGCATCAGCTCCGCCATCGGTCCGGGTACGCCGTTGACCACGTTGACGACACCAGGGGGGACTCCCGCATCGTGGAGAGCGGCCCCATAGAGCATGGCCGATCGAGCCGTGTAAGCCGACGGCCGCACGACGGCGGTGCAGCCCGCGGCCAGCGCCGACGACACCGCTCGGTTGATGTTGTAGACGGGGAAGTTCCATGCGGTGATCACACCAACGACGCCCAGGGGTGCGTAGGTGACGTCGATGCGCCTTCCGGCAGCCCGGGCCGGGATGAGCCGGCCGCCGAGTCGCTTGGCCTCCTCGGCGGCGAAGATCAAGTAGTTGGGCGCAGACAGCCACTCGGCTTTGGACTGCGCAAACGGCTTGCCCGACTCCTCCGTAGTGATCCTGGCGTACTCGTCGGCCCGCTCGATGAGCAGCTCAGCGGCCCGCATGAGCGGAGTGGCTCGCTCGTACGGCGTCAGTGCCGCCCAGGGTCCGAACGCCTCCGTCGCAGCATCGACTGCGGCCTGCGCATCGGCGGCGCCGCCGTAGGGAATCGCCTCGACGGCTTCCTCGGTGGCCGGATTGACCACGTCCCTCGTCCCGCCATCCTCGGCGCCGACCCACTCGCCTCCGACCAGCATCAGGTGCGGGCTCGTTGCGGTCATCGCGTGCCCCAGTCGTACGTCTGTTTCACCAATTCGATGTATCCGAACACCTCGACGTCGCTCACGCGCTCGAGGGAGCGCACTTGGTTGACCGTCGCTAGGAGGTGCTCGTTGGTCTCGCACACGATCTCGAGCAGCATGTCGAATCGCCCCGTCGTGAGCACGACATAGTCGACCTCCTCGATATCGGCTACTGCATCTGCCACCACATCCAGCGGACCGGCGACTTTGACACCAAGCATTGCCTGGATGCCGAAGCCAAGAGTGAGCGGGTCGGTGACGGCGACGACCTGCATCACGCCCTGGTCGATGAGCTGCAGCACGCGCTGGCGAACGGCGGGGGCGGAAAGCCCAACGAGCGGCCCGAGCTTCGAGTACGGCATGCGACCATCTTCCTGCAGCGCCCGGATGATCCGCTTGTCCGTGCCGTCCAGGCGCACGGCGGCGTGTTCGGTTGCGGCGTTTGTGACCCGGATAGCTCGATCTCGCATACCGTTTCCATTGTCGTTGAGGTCTTGCAAGAGCGTATCAGTTGCAGCAGGGTGCTGTGCAAGTCATACTTTCGAGACGCTTGCGCCTGACAACATCTTCGTAACTGGAGCACACACGTGACAGCCGGCATCAACCTGGTCACCGAGATCCCCGGACCGGCAAGCCGTGAGATCGTGGCCAGGCGGGACGCGGCGACGCCCAAGGGAGCGAGCAAGCTCACCCAGCTCGCCGTGGCATCCGCCAGCGGGGCGTTGGTCACCGACGTCGACGGGAACCGCCTGATCGACATGGCGGGCGGAATCGGCGTCCTCGCGATCGGACACACCCCGCCCGCAGTCGTTGCGGCGCTCCAGCGCCAGGCCGCCGATCTCGTCCATATGTGCGCCATCGTGGCTTCCTACGAGCCTTACGTCGCCGTCGCCGAAGTGCTGAACGCGACAACACCAGGCGACTTCGCCAAGAAGACGGTGCTGATGAACACGGGGGCGGAGGCGGTGGAGACGGCGGTGAACATCTGCCGATCGGCAACCGGGCGCCAGGGCATCGTCGTATTCGACGGCGCCTACCACGGCCGCACCAACCTCACCATGGCGATGACGTCGAAGTTCGATCTGTTCAAGAAGGGCTTCGGCCCGTTCGCCCCAGAGATCTACCGCTTTCCGTTCCCGGACACGTACCGCAGGCCCGATGGGATGACGGCCGACGAATTCGTCGCGTGGCACGTCGCCAACCTCGACCACTGTTTCACCGCCATTGTCGATCCGTCGCACGTCGCCGCAGTCGTGGTGGAGCCCGTCCAAGGTGAGGCGGGCTTCGTCCCTGCCCCCCACGCCTGGCTTCGCCGGCTGCGAGAACTGTGCGACGCCCACGGCATCGTTATGGTCGCCGACGAGATCCAGTCGGGTCTTGGCCGCACCGGCAAGCTGTTCGCCATCGAGCACTCGGGAGTCGTCCCAGACCTGGTGACGACGGCCAAGTCGCTTGCAGCCGGAATGCCGTTGTCCGCCGTCACCGGCCGTGCCGAGATCATGGACGCACCGCATCCCGGAGGGCTGGGCGGCACGTACTCCGGGAATCCGCTGGCTTGCGTCGCCGCGCTTGCCGCCATCGAGCAGATCTCAAACCCCTCCTTCCTGGCCCGAGCCGGCACGATCGGGGAACGCCTACGGGGACGGCTCGCAACCCTTCAAGGTCGGCATCCCGAGATCATCGGTGACGTCCGTGGGGTGGGGCCCATGCTTGTGATCGAGGTCGTCCGCGACGCTCGCACGAGGGAGCCGTGGATGGAGCTTGCCTCTGCCATCACGGCCGAGACGGTCCGCAACGGCGTGATCACCATCCGTGCCGGTCTCCACTCCAATTGCGTGCGCTTCCTGCCTCCGCTCACGATCTCCGACGAACTGCTCGACGAGGCTATGGATGTGGTCGACGCAGCCGTCGCCGCGGTCGCCGAGGAGCTGGTGTCGGCATGATGCGGCCGTCCAGCACCACGCACTCGGGCGTGTTTACTCTGCACGGCGACGAGCGGATCGTCCGGGCTCGAGGAGGTAGCGCATGACGCCGGCCGTCGAGCTATCGAACGTCACGAAGCAGTTCGGTGACGTCGTCGCGGTCCGCGACCTCGACCTCACGATCGCCGATGGCGAGTTCTTCTCGCTGCTCGGGCCAAGCGGCTGCGGCAAGACGACAACGCTGCGAATGATCGCCGGATTCGAGTTCCCCACCGTCGGTTCGCTGCGCATCCACGGCCACGAGATGGGCCTGCAACCGCCGAACAAGCGGCCGGTCAATACCGTCTTCCAGTCGTACGCGCTATTCCCCCACATGACGGTCTCCGAGAACGTGGGCTTCGGCCTCCGCATGAACAAGCGGGCCACCGCCGAGATCGGAGAGCGCGTCACGCGGGCGCTCGGCATGGTCCAACTCGCCCATCGGGCCGACGCAAAGCCCAACGAGCTCTCCGGCGGCCAGCAGCAGCGAGTGGCGCTGGCGCGGGCGCTCGTGAACGAGCCCGAAGTGCTGCTCTTGGACGAGCCATTGGGCGCACTCGACCTCAAGCTTCGTCAGGCCATGCAGCTCGAGTTGAAGGAGCTCCAGCAGCGGGTCGGCATCACGTTCGTTTACGTGACGCACGATCAGGACGAGGCCCTCACGATGAGTGACCGCATCGGTGTCATGAACGAGGGCTCGCTACTCCAGATCGGCGAGCCGCAACAGATCTACGAGCACCCGACGTCGAGATTCGTGGCGGACTTCATCGGCGAGATCAACCTCTTGCCGGCCGTGGTTGTCGACCACGAGAGCGTGCGGCTCCACGGCGGGCACGTAATCCGGGCAACAACGGGCGCCGCGGCTGGCGAAGCCGTGACCGTTGCCATTCGACCCGAGCGGCTCGAGCTGTACGACCTCGACGAGGTCATCCCAGACACCGCCAACCGGCTCGAGGCAACCGTGCAGCGGCGCATCTACCACGGCGACGTCTTCTACTACGACGTCGACACGCCCGCAGGCGTCATTGAGGCCAAGGAAGAGAACCGTCCCGGTGTCGAGCTCTACGAAATCGGCGAGAAGACGGTGGTGGTATGGGCCCCCGAGGCGACGACCGTGGTCCAGGAGTGACGTGACGACCGGAACAGCCGAGGTCGAAACGGTGACGCCAGAGCTCGAGGCGGCCGCTGAGCGCGCCCAGTCGCGCCGCGGGGTGCTCATCGCCCTCCCGTCGTGGGCGTACTTGATCCTCTTCTTCGCGGTGCCACTCGTGATCGTGCTGGTCTACTCGTTTGCAACCAGGAGCTCGACTGGGCTCACCCAGCTCGAGGGATGGAACCTGGACAGCTACGCACGGCTCTGGGATCCACTTGTCGGCGAGATCGCGCTGCGGTCCCTGCTCCTGGCGACCACCACCACCGTGATCTGCCTCGTCGTGGCCTACCCGTTCGCGTACTACATCGCCACTCGCAGGCCGGTCGTGCGCAACGTGCTGCTGATCCTCGTGATGATCCCGTTCTGGTCGAACTTCCTGGTCCGCACCTATGCCTGGCGAGTCCTGCTGGGGACGGACGGGCCGCTGTCACAGCTCTCGCAGAGCCTCGGCGGCGAGCCGATCCGGCTGCTGTTCACGAACACGGCGGTGCTGATCGGCCTCGTCTACGGCTTCTTGCCATTCATGGTGCTCCCCCTGTATGCGGCACTGGAACGAATGGACTGGCGGTTGGTAGAGGCTGCTCGAGACCTCTACGCAAACGGCTGGACCGCCTTCCGCAGAGTCACGTGGCCGCTATCCCGCCCCGGAGTTGTCGCCGGATCGATTCTCGTCTTCATTCCGACCCTCGGCGCCTACGTGACGCCCGCCATCCTCGGTGGCGCCAAGACGGTGATGCTCGGCGACTACATCGTCAGCCAGTTCCTCGCCGCCCGCAACCAGCCGTTCGGATCCGCGCTTTCGATCGCCGTGATGTCGGTCATGTTGGGTGCGACGATCATGTACTTCCGATCGGGGGCGAGGAGCTTGTGAGCACGACAAGCGGCGTACGCCCCAAGTCCCCGACCGAGAGGCTCCTCGCGGCCAACTCCTGGGTCGTCTACGCGTTCTTCTATGCGCCAATCCTCGTGCTGATCGTCTTCTCGTTCAACGACAACAACAACGTGGGGATATGGACCGAGCCGTCCTTCCGCTGGTACGAGGCCATGCTCGACGACAACGACGTCTTGCGGGCCATCCGGACCTCCCTGATCGTTGCCCTCATCTCGACCGTCGTGGCCACGATCCTTGGCACCATGGCGGCTCTCGCCCTCGAGCGGTTCCGTTTCAGGGGCCAGCGGGCCTACGACGGGCTCGTGTATCTGCCCATCATCATCCCGGACGTGACGATGGCCGTCATGCTGCTGCTGTTCTTCGCCCAAGGATTCCGCATTCTCGACGGTCTGATCGGGTGGAGCCCTTCGTTCGGGATCGGAACCATCTCGCTCAGCCACATCGCGTTCAACATCTCGTTCGTAGCAGTCGTCGTGCGCGCCCGCCTCGGTCAGCTCGATCCACGGCTGGAGGAAGCCGCCGCAGACCTGTACGCCAACCGTTGGCAGGCGTTCCGTCGCGTCACGCTTCCGCTCATCCTGCCCGGCGTGATGGGCGGCGCCCTGCTGGCGCTCACGCTCTCGCTCGATGACGTAGTGGTGACGAGCTTCGTGGCGGGTCCGGGCGCAACAACCCTCCCCGTATACGTGTTCGGTCTCGTCCGGCGGGCTGTGACCCCGCTCATCAATGCAGTCAGCACCACGATGCTTGTGGCCTCGATGATCCTCGTTGGGATCTCGCTCGGCTTCCAGCGCAACACTCGGAGTACCGTGCCCGTCACGGAACCCCAACCCGAACCGGCAAACCAATGACAGACCAGGAGGTACCCGTGAGGAGACATCGATTGCTACGAGCCGCAGGCGTGGCACTTGCCTTTGCCCTCGTCGTCGCGGCATGCGGCGGTGACGACGAGGTCGCAGCCGCCGACTGCTCGGAAGGTCAGGTGGACGGCGATCTCAACTTCTACAACTGGTCCGAGTACATCGACCCTGAGCTGATCACAGCGTTTGAAGGCGAGTACGGGGTCGATGTGGTCGAGTCGTTCTACGAGTCCAACGAGGCCATGCTCGCCCAACTCCAGTCGGGCGTCTCGTACGACCTCGTCGTGCCGTCGGACTACATGATCGGCATCATGATCAGCGAGGGTCTGCTCACGCCGCTCGACAGGGATGCCATCCCGAACCTCGACAACCTGGCGGACCGCTTCAAGGCGCCACCATACGACCCGGATCTCGAGTATTCAGCGGCGTACCAGTGGGGCACCACCGGGCTCGGTGTGAACCTCGACCTGGTGGGTGACGCATTCAAGCCAAGCTGGGCGCTCGTGTTCGATCCGGCACTCACGTCGACGTTCGCAGGCGGCGTGTCGGTGCTCAACGATCCCCGCGAGACGATGGGTGCAGCGCTCGAGTATCTCGGGTACTCGCTCAACGACACCGATATCGACCACCTCAACGAAGCGGCGGAGCTGATCAAGAACGCCAAAGCCGGAATTGCGACGTTCGACTCGGATCAGTACGACGAGTCGCTGGTCAACGGCGAGGTGGCCGTTGCGCACGGTTACTCCGGCAACATGATCGTGGCCATCGGTGAGGCGGACAATCCCGACTCATTCACGTACATCCTCCCCGAGGAGGGTGCGACGTTGTGGATCGACAACATGGCGATCCCGGCGGACTCGGCGGCTCCGTGCACGGCGCACACGTTCGTCAACTACCTGCTCGACGCTGAGAACGGTGCGACGTTGACCAACTGGAACTACTACGGCAGCCCGAACGCTGCAGCGGAGGCGTTCATCGACGAAGAAGTTGTGGATTTCTACGCCGACATCGAGTCGGCGACCGTCGAGGTCATCACCGACACGGGTGACTACGAGATCAACTACACCGACAAGCTGGCGGAAGCCAAGAGCTGACCGAAGGGGGGCGCTCCGGATGCGGAGCGCCCCCCTTCGCAGCGCGTGAAACATGACGCAGCCCGCCGATCTCGTCTTCGTCGATGGTGCTGTGTTCCGCAGCGATGCCGCGCGATCGTGGTCCGAGGCGGTAGCCGTCACCGGTAACCGCATCGTCGCCGTCGGCACCACCGCCGACGTGGCGAGCCTCATTGGACCGGAAACGGAAGTCGTTGAGCTTGACGGAAAGTTGCTGTGTGCCGGGTTCCAGGACGCCCACGTCCACCCGGCGACTGGTGGCCTGGAGCTTGGTCGCTGCAATCTTGCGGAAAGCCCCGATGCGGCGGCGGCCCAAGCAGCCGTCGCCGCCTATGCCGAGCGGCATCCCGACGAGGCGTGGATTCGCGGAGGTGGCTGGCGGTACGACTGGTTTCCCGGAGGTGCGCCATCGGCACGGCTCCTCGACCGGCTCGTGCCCGACCGGCCCGCCCACCTCGTCGTTGCGGACGGGCACTCGGCCTGGGTGAACTCGCAGGCGCTGGCCGCGGCAGGGGTCACCGCGGCGACACCGGACCCGGCCGATGGGCGCATCGAGCGCTTCGCCGACGGACGCCCCCAGGGCACCCTGCACGAGGGTGCGATGTCGCTCATGGCCGGCGTCATGCCGGCGGACACGGCGGCTGAGATCGACGCCGCGATCCTCGCCGGGCAGTCGTACCTGCACTCCTTCGGCGTAACGGCCTGGCAAGACGCATGGGTGACACCCAGCCTCCATGAGGGCTACGTCCGTCTTGCATCAGATGGCCGCCTTCGCAGCCGGGTGCGCGGATCGTTGTGGTGGAACCGCTCTGCTGGCCTGAGCCAGCTCGATGGCATGGAGCAGATGCGGTCGGAGTCCGTGGGAACCTACGTCGCCGGCACGGTCAAGCTGATGCTCGATGGCGTCTGCGAGAACTTCACAGCGCGGCTGTTGGCTCCCTATCTCGACGAGGACGGCAGCCCGACGGACAACTGCGGCATCGACATGATCGACCGCGACGAGCTGCCCGCCATCGTGACGGCGGTTGTCGCTCGCGGCTTCCAACCCCACTTTCACGCGATAGGCGATGCCGCGGTTCGTGCGGCGCTGGATGCGGTCGAGGCGGCCGCTGCAACACATCGCACCGTCCATCTTCGACCGCACATCGCCCACATCCAGATCATCGACCCAACCGACCTCCCCCGCTTCCGTCGGCTCGGCGTCGTAGCGAACGCTCAGCCGCTGTGGGCATGTCACGACGCCGCCCAAGACGACATGACAATCCCTTTCATAGGGTCGGACCGCGCTGCACTCCAGTACCCCTTTGCCGACCTGCTTCGACACGGAGCCACTCTCGCCATGGGAAGCGACTGGTCGGTATCGACCCCCAACGTGATGGCACAGGCCAGCGTTGCGGTGACCCGCCAGGCGCTCGACCAAGATTCGCCCGATCCTCTCCTTCCTGAGCAGGGGATCACGCTTGCCGATGCCCTTACGGCCTTCACCGCCGGCTCGGCATACGTCAATCACCTCGAGGAGGAAAGGGGCACGATCGCCGTCGGCAAGCTGGCCGATCTCGTCGTGCTCGACCGGGATCCGTTCGAAGCCGAAGCCATCTGGAAGACCGCCGTCGACCTCACGATCGTTGGCGGGGAGATCGTGTACCGCGGGAGCGGTTGAGCCCCATCGAGGTACGGACCTCCGGGTCCCGGCCGACATGGACGAAGTCCCGCGTCGTCCTCGAGAGCATCGAGATCCCCCGCGACAACCCGTGATTGGCGATGTCGCGACTGTGCGTTTCACGCTCGTGTCGACGTCCCACGAATCGCAGCCGCTGATGGTCCACTACGTGAAAGCCAATGGCTCGACCTCGCCCAAGGTGTTCGAGCTCAGAACGCTGGACGTGGCACCCCGCGCCGCGGTGACCTTGACTCGCAGGCTCACCTTCGTGCGGCTCTCCACTCGGACCCACCGGCCCGACAAGCATCGCGTCGACATCCAAGTCAACGGGACCACCGTCGGCGGAGTCGACTTCGACCTCGTCGAGTGATCGAAGTGGCTCTCGGAGCGAGTGACGTTCACGAGCGTCGGGGCGGACGGTGACATCGGCGATAGTGACCCGGACCGGCTCGCTGTAGCGGCGACCGTTCTCCTTGTCGTGGCGAGGAAACGCCGGCGGATCGATCGCCGAGCGGCCGGCGGAGCAATCCTCGACCAACGAACGTCGCGCAGCTCGCGTGCGTAGGGAACGATGGGCCCGGAGGAGGGATTCAGGCGGCCCGGACCACGATCTCAACGCGGCGGTTGAGGGCCCGGCCCTCGGGGTTGTCGGAACCGTCGGGATTCGTGTTAGCAGCAACCGGCTGCCGTTCTCCGAGCCCAACGGCGGAGATCGTGAACCCGGCGAGCTCCGGTGCAGCCCCGAGCAGTGCGCTCACATTGTCGGCACGACGCTGCGACAGCTCGAGGTTATACGCGGGCTGGCCGATGGCGTCAGCGTGGCCGAGCACTTGGATCTGGGCACCGGGATCGAAGCGGTCGGCGATCGATGCGATCACCTCGGCGAGCTTCGCATCGGCGTCGGCGGACAGGGCGTCCTGGTTGAAGCCGAAGAGAACGTCGTTGGTGATGGAGTACGTGGTCAGGCCACCGCCCTGACGTACCGTGATGTCCGAATCCTGGACCTCGTCGAAGTCGACCTCGGGCAGATCGAGAGCGTT
>Ga0224508_10002639_pt1 | contig 15115 bp, 11 predicted proteins | sample SF_Jan12_sed_USG_4_FD_170157 | JGI IMG/M metagenome (GOLD analysis project Ga0224508, IMG submission 170157) | Sediment microbial communities from San Francisco Bay, California, United States - SF_Jan12_sed_USGS_21 | ecosystem: Environmental > Aquatic > Marine > Sediment | place: USA... | reverse complement strand
TCCCGTACCTGCCGGCGATCCCGATCCTTGAAGACTTTGCCGGCGCGGTGCTGCATTCCCATGATTATGACGACGCCGGTAAATGGGCGGGCAGCAATGCCCTGGTCATTGGCACCGGCAACAGCGGTCACGATATCGCTCAGGATCTCTATTCGGCCGGCGCCTCGGTGACGCTTGTGCAAAGGAGCCCGACACTGATCGTCAACGTTGAACCGAGCGCGCAGCTGCCCTACGCGCTCTATGGCGAAGGCCCGCCGCTGGAAGACTGTGATCTGATCGTGACCTCCATGCCGTTCGCGCTGGCACGCCGCGCGCACATCCAGATGACTGCCCGGGCCAGGGAGCTGGATCGCAATCTCCTGGACGGTCTCGAGCGGCGTGGTTTCAAGCTGGATTTCGGCGAAGACGGTTCGGGGTGGCAGTTCAAATACCTGACCCGCGGCGGCGGTTACTATTTCAATGTCGGTTGCTCGGATCTGGTAGCCTGCGGTGAGATCGGCTTGATCCAGTTCGCCGACATCGATCACTTCGCGGCCGATGGCGCCAGATTGAACAGCGGCGAGACGCTCCCTGCCGAACTGATCGTGCTCGCGACCGGCTACCGGGGCCAGGAAGTCCTCGTGAGAAGACTTTTCGGCGACACGATCGCTGACCGTGTCGGCCCGATCTGGGGCTTCGGCGAGGACGACGAGCTCCGCAACATGTTCGTGCGCACCCCGCAGAACGGACTCTGGTTCATCGCCGGCAGCCTGGCCCAGTGCAGGATTTACTCGAAGTATCTCGGGCTGCAGTTAAAGGCCTGTGAGGAGGGATTGATTCCCGCGGGCCCGCCGGAAACCGAGTGATCCGTCGCAATCGATACCCGTCGATTCGTAATTCTGAATTTATGCGCAGAGTGCGCTGGTGCTCCCGGTGTGGAGCCGGGAGAACCGGTTAGCAGCATATGCACGACAGTTGCCGAGGTTGGCGGCCAAACGCCTTTGGCAGTGACGGATCGATTGCCCGGGCGACCCGCGTGATGGTGTTCGCGGGGGAGCCACTTTCTTTCGCGTGTTCCTGAATCAACACCTCCGAATCAGCCAGATAGATACAGAATACCTTGTCCCCGGTGACATAGTAGTGTTCCCATTGGCTGTTCCTTGTAAGCACCGGACTGGGCTTTCAGTATGAAAGGAGAATCCTCGGACGCCTTGATCCGCGGGCCATTGCGTTCGACGTTCGCGTCGCTGACGAGCCCGGCGGCGACGTCGGCGCCAGTCTACCGGCACATTATTCATCCGCCGGCAGACAGGCTTCCCGCTTCGGACACTGACTGGCGCAGGCAAAACGATTAGGAACGGTATGCTTATGATGGAAACACTCGCGACAAAACTCATCCCCACAGCATTGTTCGTGGCGGCGGCGTTGCTGGTATTCGCCATCCTCAGGCTGACCAACTACATTCACCGGCGTTACGGAGGAGACCCGTTTCCCACGGATGGTTTGATCCGTGAACCCGCATACACTAAACGCCGACGTCAGCGTGCGCTCGAGGTCGATATCTTCTGGCATGCCGTTGCGGTACCGACTCTTTTGCTCGCGTGGAACTACTCGTTCATGCGCGGTCTTTCAGGCGGTCAGATAGTGGATTTCAGTGGCTATGTCCTGATCGCCGCGGCAGGTGGCGCGACACTGGCATATTTCATTCAGCACCTGGTACGTCTCATCAGCGAGAAACGGCATCTGGTATTACAGACGTCGGCGGAAGTTGCCACCGGACAATCCATCAACCAGTTGATGCGTCGTGGCTACTGGGTGTTTCACGATGTCGTCCTGGGAAAGCAGCAGATTCAACATCTGATCATCGGTTCAACCGGCGTTTTCGTCGTTGCGAGCAAAGCTCATCGCGTACCCCGTAAACTGGTGAGATCCAAAACCGATCGCGCGGAGGCGAACTTTGACGGTGAGCAATTGACCTATCCAGACTGGGTGGACACCGACCCGATTCAGGCAGTGTTGCGACAATCACAGATGCTCGGCAAATGGCTGAGCGGCAAAATCGGTGAGGCGGTTACGCCTCAACCCGTGCTCGCCCTGCCCGGGTGGTATGTGCAATCTTCCGATTGGAAACGTGTAATCGTCTGTGACCCGAGCAACCCGACCTTGATCATCAAGGCCAGTAGACAAACACGCCTCGATTCCACCGCGATACGCGGGATACTGGAAAACCTCAAGAAGCAAACCCGCGACAGCGCGTTGCAGATTCCCGCGCCCCAGGTTCCTCAGTAAGGAGGAAAACGCCCGGCGCGCGAGGTTACAACGACATTGCTAAGGTCGTTCCGCCCACTCTGTGAAATCGTCACGCGCGTGAACGTCTCCGATGATAAGGGCCTGGCTAACAAGCCTCGGTCAGCAGTATTGAGCAGGGATGCGTTGGCCTGCCGCGCCACGTACTGTGATGGATCCATCGTGGATGCGAGCACCTGGTTCACAATAGTGCCGATGAATATTTCGCCAAGATCGTTGGCATCGTTGTTGGTTCTTTGCGCTGCCGTCGCGTCGCCGCTCCACAGCTCCGTACCGGTCTTCACGTCCACGAGACGAGCTTGCACCGTCACCCTGGTCGACGAGCCGATCACTGCATGGCTGGTCCCCAATCTGCGAGCACCCTGTACAGCACCGCGTCGGTCCCGCGAGTGACGTTGACTGGAATCAATCGCATCCGGACGCTGTGGTATCGTCAACTCGCAAACGCGATGAACTCGCACGTCGTGGCGCGCGCGAACCCTATTTGCTGTCCTTGGCCAGCCGCTTTTCCACCAGCCGGGCCCAGAAGCTGGCGCCAAGCGCAAGGACCTCGTCGTTGAAGTCGTAGCTGGGATTGTGCACCTCGCAGCCGCCGTCCTCGCCTTCGCCGTTGCCGATGTTGATGTAAGCGCCGGGCTGGGCCTCCAGCATGAAAGAAAAATCCTCGGACGCCATGATCCGCGGGCCATTGCGTTCGACGTTCGCTTCACCGACGATCTCCGCGGCGACGTCGGCGGCCAGTTCGGTCGCGGCCTGATCGTTGACCAGCGGCACGAACGTCTCACGGAAATCGACCTCGACCCGCACGTCGAGCGCCGCGGCAACGCCCTCGGCAATGCGGACCATTCCGGCTTCCAGTGATCCCATGACGTCTTTGGCGAACGCGCGCGCGGTGCCGCGCAGCACCGCCTCCTCAGGAATCACGTTGTAGGCATCACCTGCGTGTATCTGGGTCACGCTCAGCACCGCCGTCTCGTGCGGGCTGACGTTACGCGCGACGAGGGTCTGCAGGGCCGTGGTGATGTGCGCCGCCGCTACCACCGGGTCGACACCGGTCTCGGGTTTGGCACCGTGGGCGCCGCGGCCGGTGATGCGGATGTCGAAAAGCGCGCCGCCCGCCATCATCGGACCGGAGCGGATGGCGAAACAGCCGACGGGGAGCCCGGGCCGGTTGTGCATGCCGAACACCGCTTGCACCGGAAACCTGTCGAACAGCCCGTCGTCGACCATGGCCTTGGCGCCGCCCAGGCCCTCCTCGGCCGGCTGGAAGATGAAGTGCACGGTACCGTCGAAATTCCGGGTCTCGGCAAGATAACGGGCCGCACCGAGCAGCATGGCAGTGTGGCCGTCATGGCCGCAGGCGTGCATCTTGCCGTCGTGGCGTGAGCGGTGCGCGAAGCGGTTGGCCTCCAGGATCGGCAGGGCGTCCATGTCTGCTCGAAGCCCGACCGCGCGTTCACCGTCGCCGACCTTGAGCGTACCGACCACGCCGGTCGTGGCGAGGCCGCGATGTACTTCCAGGCCGAAAACTCGAAGCTTTTCCGCGACGATGTCCGAGGTGCGCGCTTCTTCGAAGCCGAGCTCAGGGTAGGCGTGGATGTCCTGGCGCCAGTCACGCAGTTCGTCCTGAAAGTCTCCGATCCGGTTGATGATGGCCATAGCCGCAGCTTCCTCTTTGCGTTCCGCGTCGCTCAGCGCGTCACCGGTTCACGCAGATCTTTCAGTGAGAGCTTCGAATTTGCCTCGATCGTTTCGGTATTCCATAACTCGGCGAAGCGGAAGGCGCGGGGACAGTGCAGATAAGCCTCGTCGACATGCAGCAGGATTGCCTGAGTGAGCCCGGAATTCTGATCCGGATTCAATACCTCCGGCTCGATGCCCATTTCCGCCAGCCGATCCAGCTCGAGGAGTTCGACCCGGCCGTTCACCCGCGCGGTCGTTTCCATGCCGGGAATCATGAACACCAGACCCACCTTCGGGTTGGACTCGAAGTTCTGGTAGCTCTGAAACAACCGGTTGCCGCCGATGTCCGGCACCAGCAGGGTACGCTCATCCAGTACCTTGATGAATCCCGGCAGGCCGCCTTTGGGCGACGCATCGCAGTCGCCGCCGGCGTTGCTGGTGGACATCACGGCGAACGGCGAATGGCGGATGAATCCCTGCAGCTGCTCGTTGAGTAAGTCCTTGACCTTGTTCTTGGCTCCCGAGTTCGGGCCGCCCAGCTCTTCGCGCAGCGTATCGATTCGGCTCATGGTTTCTCCTCTTGTGATAGATGACTGCGCTCTATCACTCGAATGCGCGAGAGCAGTTCGTCGCGGTCCAAATAGCAGTTCCCGCAGCATAGAACCGGTGGATTCCCCAAATCAATGACGATCTGTAACAATGACGTCGACGTGGGACGAGCCAACGATCGGAGGCGCGCTATGGCCGACACGCTGCTTTTCGGCATTCAGACCAACGGCATCAAACATCGCCAAGCAGACCCGATGCCGGATATCGACACCCGGTTCCGGATGGTGAAAGAGGCGGGGGTATTCGATTATGGGCTGCGGGGTCCAGCGTGTTGTCGGCGCGGAAAAACGCATGGAGCAGCGTGTAGACGCCATGAAAATCCGCTTGCGTAGTCGCCGCCATAGATCGTGCTGTGTGTCGTCGTGCCCGCTATTGGAGACACGCGAGAATAGCAAATTCAGCGCGGAACCCGGGAAACTCTATTGGCCTCGAGACGACGCCTATTGATAATAGTAGTCAGGAACGAAAGTCTGATCTGACATGGGTGGGCGAACGTAACCCCCGCTGGACTGGCGTTTCGGCAGTTTTATTCGCTCCGGTGTCAGATCCTCGTACGGGATCATCGTCAGCAGGTGTTTGATGCAGTTGAGTCGGGCCAGTTTCTTATTGTCGGACTTCACCACGTACCACGGTGCCTGTTTGATATCGGTGTGTGCGAACATTTTGTCTTTGGCCCGTGAGTACTCCACCCATCTGGCACGGGACTGCAGATCCATCGGGCTCAATTTCCAGCGCTTGTGTGACTCCTTCAGCCGGCTCTGAAATCGCCGCTCCTGTTCTTCATCCGAAACCGAGAACCAATACTTGATGAAGATAATTCCAGCACGTACCAGCATGCGTTCAAATTCCGGGCACGAACGCATGAATTCCTGGTACTCCTCGTCAGTGCAGAATCCCATGACGTGCTCAACGTTGGCGCGGTTGTACCAGCTTCGGTCAAACAGCACCATTTCGCCGGCCGCCGGCAGATGTGCGACGTAACGTTGAAAATACCACTGTGTTTTCTCACGTTCCGTCGGTGCCGGCAATGCCACGACTCGGCAGATGCGAGGATTCAAATGCTGGGTAATTCGTTTGATGACACCGCCTTTGCCGGCGGCGTCCCGTCCTTCGAAAATCGCCACGACTTTCAACCCTTTTTGCTTGATCCACTCCTGTAGTTTCACAAGCTCGAGTTGCAGCTCGAACAACTCCTTCTCGTACTGCTTGTTTTTCATACGGCGTTTCTTCCCGCCCTTGTTCAGCGCTTTGGATCCACGCTCCTCTGCCTTGCCCGCGCCGTTGCTGCTCCCGGAGTTTGTTTTCTTCTTGGTTGCTGACTTCGAGCGGGCGCTCTTCTTCGCTGGTTTACTTGGCTGGCTTTGGCTGTTCATGGTTAGGTTCTCCGCCGCGCAAGCGGGTATGTGTCACAAACGTAGTGTCGACGTGGCTGCATTGACACAATGAGCTACGAGGCCGGTATTCGAATGTTGCGCCCGCCTATAATCCTCGGCTTGCGCCGCCTCAGTCTCGTCGCTTCTCTGCTGCGTTTTTCCGCCGCCGCGCTCAAGCGTTCCTGGACGCCGGCGGTATCCTTTTCGTCGCTGGGCCGGCGCTGGACATAAGTCCCGTCTGACTGCATGTCCCAGGCGCTTCGCTGGTCGCTCATGTGCAGTTCGAATATCTGACGCAGCTCCATTTGCAGTGAGGGTTCCTCCACCGGTAGAAGTGCTTCCACCCGGTGCTCGAGATTGCGCATCATGGCATCGGCTGAGCCGATGTAGTATTCGTCGTCCCCGCCGTTTTGAAAGTAGTAGATTCGGCTGTGTTCCAGGAATCTGCCCACGACACTGATCACTTTCACGCTGTCCGAGAGGCCCGGTATTCCCGGGCGCAACCGACAGGTGTCCCTGACGATCAGGTCGACCTTTACTCCTGCCTGTGCCGCGAGATAGAGCTCGCGGGTAATATCGGGATCCTCGAGGGCGTTCACCTTGAACTGGATGAGACCTGGTCGTTCTTTGCTGTGCAGCGCGATTTCCCGTTTGATTTTCGAGATGAGTGCGCGTTTCAGATGTTTTGGTGCCGGTAGAATCTTGCGGTAGTTGCGCTTCGGTGTGTATCCCGTGGTCAGGTAATTGAACAACTCCACGAGATCGCGTCCGATTGTCTCGTCGCAGGTCAGCAATCCCAGATCATCGTACAGGCGTGCGGTGCCCGCGTGGTAGTTGCCGGTACCGATGTGCGTATACAGGCGCAGACCGCTGTAGTCCTGACGCACCACCAGGATGACCTTGCAGTGCGTTTTCAGTCCGACGACCCCGTAGGTTACGTGAATCCCCGCTTCTTCCATGCGGTTTGCCCAGCGTACGTTGGCCGCTTCGTCGAAACGTGCTTTGAGTTCTACCACTACTGCGACCTGCTTGCCGTTCTGTGCGGCGTCGATCAGGTAGTCAACGACTTTGGTTCCGACCGAGGTCCGATACAGCGTCATCTTGATCGCGCGCACCTTTGGATCGCGGCTCGCTTCTTTGACGAAGCGGATGACCGAGGTTGAGAATGAGTCGTAGGGGTGCTGTAACAGAATCGAGCCTTGATCGCGAATAACATGAAAGAGATTCGGCGCGTCGACCCGCGGGTGATCCACCGGATGGTGCGGCGAATAGTGCAGCGCGGGGTCACTGATTTCAGCAATCTGCATGAGATCGCGCATTGCCATCATACCACCGGTCGTAAACACGTCGTTGTCCTCGTCGAGCCCCAGCTCAGCCGCCAACAAACCTCGACGAAACGGATCCATGTCTTCCTCTACCACGACACGCACGATGGGCGCGAAACGCCGCTCGCGAACTTCGGATTCGATCATGGCGAGCAGGTCCTCGGCACCGCCCTCATCACGCGCGGTGTTTGCGTTGCGCGTCACGTGGAAAAGTTCGCAGGACTGAATCTCCATCTTGGGAAACAGCAGGTCAACGTTATTCGACATGATCTGCTCGAGCGGCACGAACCGGTTTGATTCGGCGATCCGCAAAAAACGAGGAATACCGGATCCCACGGGCACCTTGACCCGCGCGCGTACAGCTTCTTCGTCGCCTGTATAGCCGAGCGTCACGAAAAGGTTCAGGGACAGGTCCGAGATGAATGGGAAGGGATGCGCCGAGTCAACCGCCTGTGGCGTCACCAGCGGAATGATGTTGGTTATGTAGTTCTCACGCAGTTGCCGCTGTTCGGTTTCGCGCAGTGAATCATAGGCTTCGATACGGATACTGTGCTCGGCTAGCTCGTCGAGAATCTTTGGAAGCAGCTTCTGGGATTCAGTTTCCAGCTCGCGCACGACGGCGTAGCATTCTTCTATTTGCTGCCTGGGCGTGCGCCCGTCCACCGTTAGATTTTGCACGCCGGCGCCGACCTGCAGCTTGAGACCGCCGATGCGCTTCATAAAGAACTCATCCAGGTTCGAGCTGACAATTGACAGGAACTTAACGCGCTCGAGTAGCGGAGTGCGCTCGTCGGCCGCCTCGTTAAGAACGCGGTGGTTGAAGGACAGCCACGTCAACTCGCGGTTGAGATAGTACTCTGCGGAAGATAGATCGAAGTTGCCTGTCTGTTCGGGTTTCCGGTTGCTGGTTTCTTTGGAGATTTTGGCTGCTTTGGAGCGTGACCGAGATTCGAGCACTGCCGGTACCTTTGCCGTGCTTTGCTCGATATCTACCGCAGCAACGATCATGCGCTTCTTGTCGCCCGGGGTTGATGTGGCCATGATTGTTACCTGCGTTCTGCGTTCAGCCTATATCTTATCATTACGTTTGGGACCAGACTGTGTCGATTTGCAACTGATCCGCGGACTGACCGTTGTATCCAAGGCCTCGGTCAGGTGAAGGAAAGCGCGTAACCGGTTTTTTCGATATACACCCGTTCTTCCTCCAGCAACGCAAGCGTAAGCGGATGCATATCGAGCCACCGGTCGGGGAACCGCAGCTGCAGCCGTTCGCCGTTCACGACCAGGCGCAACTCCGGGAGCTCGCGGTCTTCGCGAGCGCGGTGCAGCAGCACCGAAAGCCGCAGCAATAGCGCCAGCCGCACGACCCGCTCGATCAGATACTCGGGCAGGTTTACGAGTGCTTTCATGGGAAACTTACGCCGGTGCGCCCGCGTCAAGAACGCTAGGATCGCCTGTTCCTGTCGCGAAAACCCGGGCATGTCAGCGTTACTTGTGAGGTACTCTGCGTGTTTGTGGTATTGCGTATGGGCGACGCTGAGGCCGATTTCGTGCAGTTGCGCTGCCCAGCTGAGCAGATCGCCGTCGTCAACCGCGGAAAGTCCCCACGCATCGCTGCTTTGCCGTAACAGATCGGCAGCGGTATTGGCGATCCTTGTGCTTTGTCGCTCATCGGCACCGTAACGGCGTGCCATAGCGTCAACAGTGCGCGGCCGCACGTCCTCGTGATGCGTGCGACCGATCAGATCGTGCAACAATCCCTCACGCAGTGCGCCCGAGGAAACTTGCATCGATTCTATACCCAACTCCTCGAAAACCGCTCGCAGCACGGATACGCCGCCGGCGAAAACTGGCGTCCTGTCTCTGCTCAGTCCCTCGAATTGCAGCATTTCGGTGTGCCCCGCGTCGCTCATACTACGCTGGAGTTCGAGCAATGAGTCGGCCGAGATCCCGTGGCGGCTCCAGCCCTGGTTTGCGACGATGTTACCGATTGCCTTGATGGTGCCCGAGGTACCGACCGCTGTTGACCAACCGGTTCTGCGAAAGTGCGTCGCGATTGCTGCGACTTCGACGCGCGCGGCCAGCACCGCTCTATCGAATCGCTCTTGCGACAGTTTGCCGTGTTCGAAAAACCTGAGGGATTGCTCGACGCAACCGGTGTGCAAGCTCTCGCGCTCCAGAGGTTCTTCGCGCCCGATGATAATTTCCGCACTTCCGCCGCCGATATCGACCACCAGCTGGTTGTCCGATGGTGGGGTATGACTGTTTACGACACCCAAATAGATGAGGCGTGCCTCTTCTCGCCCTGCAATGATTTCGATTGGATGACCAAGCGCCGATCGCGCGCGCAGCAGGAACTTGTCGGCGTTACGCGCTTTGCGTAACGTGTTGGTGCCCACCACACGTACCTGTCGATTGGGGAAGTCGCGTAGTCGCTGGGCGAATCGGGTGATACATGCCAATGCGCGATCCATTGCCTCATCGGTGAGCAAGTTTTCGCTGTCGAGACCGCTCGCCAGGCACACCGCTTCGCGCAGGCGGTCGAGAATGCGAACGTGACCCTGCTCCTCACTGGCGATGATCATGTGAAAACTGTTGGATCCCAGGTCCAGCGCGGCGTAGTGGTGCTCAGAGTGATCGGTCTGCTCGACGATGCGGACTACTCCACGGCTGCCAACAATCCACCATTGTAACCATGCATTGCAGCGACTTTTAGTGTTGCAGAATGGAGCACGTTTCTGTGGAAACCCGAGGTGTGTTGCAGCTGTGCTATCGTTCCCGCGCAATTCCATTGGTCGCGAGGCGCTGCGAATGAGCGATTCAGCCAGTTTCTGTGTTGTCGGATCCGGTGCGATGGGCTGCCTTTACGGGGGGACACTGGCGCCGGCCGGCTAGGATGTCACGCTGCTCGATGTCTGGACCGATCACGTCGAAGCCATCAACGCTGCGGGCCTGCTCCTGGATGACGCCGAAGAAAGCGCGAAGATTCACGTGCTTGCGACCACGGACGCCACGACGGTGGGGGACGTCGACATAGATTGGATTTGCCGCGCATGGGCCTGTCCGGCGCACAGCAAAGATTTGCCACTTTAGAGGAGAACAACCATGAAACTCATATCGGCAATCATCAAGCCCCACAAGCTGGACGACGTGCGCGTCGCGCTGTCCGATATCGGCATCCACGGGATGACGGTCTCGGAGGTGAAAGGCTTCGGGCGGCAGAAAGGACACACGGAACTGTATCGCGGCGCGGAGTACGTCGTCGAGTTCCTGCCCAAGGTGAAGCTCGAGATAGCCGTTGACGACGATCAGGTCGAGCCGGTCGCCGAGGCGATCGAGACCTCGGCCAAGACCGGCAAGATCGGCGACGGCAAGATATTCGTCTCCGAACTGCTCGGTGTGACCCGCATCAGAACGGGCGAAAGCGGTTCCGAGGCGCTTTGAGCGCGGGTTGCCTGAAAAAGGGAGAAAAAATGCAAAACAAAGATATTTCGACAATTGTGCAGTGCACCTCCGTCGTTGCACTGGCATTGCTGCCCGTCACCGCTCTGGCGCAGGACGGCGCCCAGCTCGATTCGGGCGATACCGCCTGGCTGCTGACCTCGACGGCGCTGGTGCTGTTCATGACCATCCCGGGCCTGTCGCTATTCTATGCGGGCCTGGTGCGCACCAAGAACGTTCTGTCGGTGCTGATGCAGTGTTTCGCCATCACCTGCGTCGTCAGCATCGTGTGGCTGGTCTACGGCTACAGCCTGGCCTTTGGCGACGGCGGCGGGGCAAACGCCTGGATCGGCGGTCTCGACAAAGTTTTCCACGCCGGGGTGGACCGCGCGGCTATGAGCGGCACCATCCCGGAGACGGTCTTCTCGATGTTTCAGATGACCTTCGCGATCATCACGCCTGCGCTGATCGTCGGCGGTTTCGCCGAGCGCATGAAATTCTCCTCGATGCTGTGGTTCTCGGTGCTGTGGCTGACGCTGGTTTATGCCCCGGTATGCCACTGGGTGTGGGGCGGCGGCTGGCTGAGCGAGATGGGGCTGCTGGATTTCGCCGGCGGTACCGTGGTGCATATCAATGCCGGCGTGGCAGCGCTGGTCGCAGCGATAGTCATGGGTAACCGCAAAGGTTTTCCCGGCACACACATGTCGCCGCACAACCTCACCATCACCGTAACCGGTGCGGCGATGCTGTGGGTCGGCTGGTTCGGGTTCAACGCGGGCAGCGCCGTGGCCGCCAACGGCGATGCCGGCATGGCCATGCTGGTAACCCACATCGGTGCGGCAGCCGGGTCGCTCGCGTGGATGTTCAGCGAATGGCTGAAGCACGGCAAACCCAGCGTGCTGGGTATCGTTACCGGCATGGTGGCGGGGCTCGGCACCATAACCCCGGCTTCCGGCTTCGTCGGTCCCGGCGGGGCGCTCATCATCGGCATAGCTGCGGGCATCGTGTGCTTCTGGGCAACCCACACTGTGAAGCGCGTGTTGCACATCGACGATTCGCTCGATGTGTTTCCGGTGCACGGCGTCGGCGGCATAACCGGCACACTGCTCACCGCGATCTTCGTCGGCACGCTGGGTGGTGCGGGCCTCGCCGGGGGCGTCAGCATGGGTCAGCAGCTGGGCATCCAGATCGTCGGCGTCGTGGCAACTATCGTCTGGTGCGCGGTTGTCTCTTTCATCCTGTTCAAAGTCCTCGACGCGACCATCGGGCTGCGCGTCAGCGACGAAGAGGAAACGGAGGGCCTCGACATCGTGCTGCACGAAGAGCGTGGTTACAATCTCTGACGTTCAGGAGTAAACGAATATGAAAATCGGCGTCTACATCTTCGCCACCGATTACACCATCGCCATCGATGAGCTGGCCCGCGAGTTGGAAGCGCGCGGCTTCGAGTCGCTGTTCGTGCCCGAACACACGCATATCCCCGCGAGTCGCATTTCGCCCTGGCCGGGTGGCGACACGTTGCCCGACGAGTATTCCCACACGCTGGATCCGTTCGTCGGGCTGGCCACTGCTGCGGCCGTCACGAGCAAGCTGCGCATCGGCACCGGCATCTGCCTGCTCACCGAACGCGATCCCATCGTGACCGCCAAGGAAGTCGCCACTCTCGACCTGATCTCCAACGGCCGCTTCGAATTCGGCATCGGCGCGGGGTGGAACGCCGAGGAGATGGAAAATCACGGCACCGAGTTCGCGACCCGGTTCCGGCTGATGGTGGACCGGGCCAAGGCCATGCAGGCGATCTGGACCCAGGACGAAGCGAGCTACGACGGCGAGTTCACCAATATCGATGCGATCTGGTCCTGGCCTAAGCCGGTGCAGAAACCTCACCCGCCGATCCTGCTGGGTGGCGAGACCAAGTACACCATGCGCCGGGTGATGGATTTCTGCGATGGCTGGTTCCCGCGCGGACGCGCCTTCGCCGACCCCGCGGCGGAGATGGCGATGCTCGAGGGTTTCGCCGAGGAGGCGGGCCGCGATCCGGCCACCGTATCGACGAGTGTGTTCGGCGCTCCGCCGCAGCAGGATTTTCTGGCGCGCTGCCGCGAGGCCGGCGTCGACCGCGCCTTACTGGTGCTGCCGCCCAAGGGTCGCGACGAGGTGCTGAAGGTCCTCGACGGCTACCAGCCGCTGCTGAGCTGAGTTTCCGCGCTACACCAGCGGCCGGATCACGTCCGCGAAATGCTGCATGCTGTCGAGCGAACGCTCCAGTGTTTCGCGCTGAAAGTTGAGCACCAGGTGGCGCACGCCGAACTCGCCCAGCGCGCCGATATCCTCGGCGATCTGCCCGGCGGAACCGGTTAGCAACATGCGCTGGCCGCTGTCGGTATCGGCCGTCCTGGTCTCGTCGAACCAGTTTGAGAAATACGTGAGAGTAATGGTGTCTGGATCGCGGTCGTTCTCCTGAGCGAGCGCATGCAGTCGTCGCACACCGTCAGCGAAACGTTCGCGCGTGTCCAGCAGATGGCGGGGGTTGTTGCCGATCGGATACCAGGCATCGCCATAGCGCACGGTGCGGCGCAGCGCCGCCGGGCTCTCGCCGCCGACCCAGATGGGCGGATGCGGTTGCTGCACCGGCTTGGGCAGGAAACTGATGTTGGCGAAACTCACGTATTCGCCGTTGTAACGAGGGTCGTCCTCGGTCCAAAGGATCTTGCACGCTTCCAGGTATTCATTGGTCACGCGGCCGCGCTTGGCGAACGGCGGTGCGCCGACGGCCTCGAATTCCTCCTGCAGCCAGCCGGCCCCGACCCCGAGCGTCATGCGCCCATGTGAAAGCACGTCGATCGTGCTGACCAGTTTCGCGGTCTCGACTGCGCCGCGGTGCGGGATTACTGTTACCGAGGTCACCAGGCGTGGCTTGCTGGTAATCGCTGCGGCATAAGACAGCACGCTGAACTGGTCGAAGCAGTCCCCCGAGGCCTGCCCGGGCCATTCCCCGGACGCCGAATACGGGTAGGTGGAATCGATCAGTTTCGGCACGATGATGTGATCGGGGGCCGCCAGGTGCGCGAAGCCGAGTTCCTCGGCGCGTGTGGCAAGTGCCGCGATGCACTCCGGTGAGCCCAACGGTCCGCGGGTCGGAAGGGTGAGTCCAAAGTCCATGTTATGCTCCTTGGGAAAACAAAATCGGGACGTACTCGATTTTCGCCCCTGGCGGATCTTTTGCTTTGGCCAGTTATCGCCGGTTGCCTCGAAGGAGGGGAAATACGCAAAAGTCGTACGCTTCCCGCAACCGATAAATAAGTGCGTCTTGTTTCTTTTCGCTCGGTGAGCGGTACTCTCATGCTAACGGACGAGCAGCGGCGATTTCTAGAGGTGCGAAGGGTTGCGCGCCTGGCGACGGCCGACCGTGCCGGCCAGCCCCACGTGATTCCCATCTGCTACGTACTCGATGGCGAGAACATCTACTTCAGCATAGACCGCAAGCCGAAACGGGACACGGGCGAGCCGCTCAAGCGGGTCAGGAACATACTCGAAAACCCCAGCGTGGCGCTGGTCGTGGATCGTTATGACGAGGACTGGACGCGTCTCGGCTGGGTGATGGTGCGCGGCCGCGCGGAGGTGCTGGAATCCGGCGCGGAACACTCACGCGCCCAGGCGCGGCTGCGCGAACGCTACCCGCAACTCCGGGCCATGACTATAGAGGCGCTGCCGGTGATCGTGATTCGGATCGCACGTGTGGTCGGGTGGGGGAACCTAGCCGTTGATTGATCGCAGACGATGGGCGAAGCGCAGAACCTCGCGCGCCAGTTGCTCACGGTCATCAAGCGTATGCATGAGTGTGCGCGTGCAGATCGACGGCACCTCGATTTCACCAGCGCTTGCCTCATCTTCGCTATCCAGGACTATGCCATCGAGCAGTTCGCCGTAGTGCCGGGCGATCGCGACGGCGGTGCGCGGCAGGCCGAGCTCGCGCATCATCTTGTCTGTCGGGCCCTTGACCGCTTTGCCGCCGATGATCGGAGAGACCGCGATTGTCGGTGCCGCGCAGCGCAACAGCGCATCGCGCAGACCGGGTACCGCCAGCACCGGATCGACGCTGATAAACGGGTTGGACGGGCAGATGATCACTGCCGCCAGGTCGGGGTCGTCGAGCACCTCCAGCGCCCGCGGATTCGGTTTCGCCGTTTCTGCGCCGTTGAAATCAAAGCCGGTGACCTGCGGCGCGCACGCCTGGCGCACGAAGTAGTCCTGGAAATCGAGTACCCTATCCTTTGTCTCGACGCGCGTCCGTACCCGGTCGTCGCTCATCGGCAGCAGCGCGGCCCGCACGCCGAGCCGCTGGCAGAGCATGTCCGTGATTTGCGTGAGGGACTGACCCCGTTTGAGTAGTCGTGT
>Ga0224508_10002638_pt1 | contig 15119 bp, 9 predicted proteins | sample SF_Jan12_sed_USG_4_FD_170157 | JGI IMG/M metagenome (GOLD analysis project Ga0224508, IMG submission 170157) | Sediment microbial communities from San Francisco Bay, California, United States - SF_Jan12_sed_USGS_21 | ecosystem: Environmental > Aquatic > Marine > Sediment | place: USA: California... | reverse complement strand
CTACACGACGGAAGAATGGCTTGGCGAGAGGCGTGCCGATGCCGAGAAGCTTCTTGGCGCGCTCGTGCGGGCAAGCCGATTTGCGCATGACGAGCCGGCGCAGGCGAAGCGCCTTGTCGAAAGCTGGCTCGGCTTCGATCAGGCATTTATCGACTATCTTTGGCCAAAACACCGATTGACCGTGACCCTTTCACAGGACCTTCTCCGTATCATGGAGGACGAGGCTGAATGGCGGATCGACAACGGCCTGTCGAACGCCGCCGAAATTCCGAACTATCTGATGATGGTGGACAGCGGGCCGCTTGCCGCGATCGATCCGGCTGCGGTGACGATCTTCGGCCGCATCAAACCGGCGCTCGGGACGCCGCTCCAGGTCGAAGAAGCAAATCAATAGCCCTGGCTGGTGGTATGACCACATCATTTGATGCGCACAGAGTTCTGCAGTTGGGGCTGGATTCAAGGCGTTACACGTCTCGCCAGATGTATCTTCCGATGTGGTCGCACCACTAGGGTTCGATCGAACGATGCGCCTTCGGACGAAAGTTCAGCTCACTCTCGGCCTCGTCGCGGCGTTGCTTAGCCTTGTCGCCGGCATCCTTGTCTGGACATTGCTGGACTATCGCGAACTGCGCCTGGCTCAGCAGCGCGTGCATATGATCAAGGGGCATGCCGCGGCCACCAATGTGCTGGCGATGGAGTATATCCTCAGGCCAACGGCACGCATCAGGCAGCAATGGCAAAACGTCCAGGGGCAGCTCGTCGAGGTCGTAGACAGTTTTCGAACGAACGCGCTCTACCGCGAATCAGCGGCTGAAATCGCGTCACTAAGTCGACAGGTCGCCGCCGATTTCATTGACCTCAACCAAGACGAAGATTCTCCCGATTCCGCTGCGTACAAGGTTCGCTTCAACCGGCTCCTGGCCGATATTCAATCCATGCTGTCGCTTGCCGACCATCTCGCGGTCGAGCTCGACGCCCGCCAAGGGCGAGGTGAGTTTTTGCTGACAAGCGTGATCGCCATCGCCGTCACAGCGCTGATATCGGCCGGACTGCTCACCTATGTGGCATTGATACCGAGCATTTTTCGTCCGATGTCCAGCCTGCTGGATGGGATTCGCGCCTTTGGTCGCGGTGAGGCGGTCGATTTGAAAGAGCGTCATGCCGACAACGAGTTTGGAGAGCTAGCCCGGGCCTTTGTCGAAATGCAAGGCCGACTCGCGGCGTCACGCGCGGAGTTGGAGAACGCGGTTACCCGCACGCGCGAAGTCAATGAGGAACTCAGGCGCAGCAACGGCGAGCTGGATGACTTCGCCTACATTGCTGCCCACGATCTGAAGGAGCCGCTTCGTGCGACCTTCAACCACGCACGCTTCCAGATAGAGGATTACGAGGATCGTCTGGATGAGGACGGCAAGAAGCGCTTGCAGCGTCTGATTGAGCTCAGCAGACGTATGGAGAAGCTGATCGCCGATCTCCTCTACTACTCGCGGCTTGGCCGGGGCGAAGCTGCGTTGGAGGCTTTGGACCTGCATGTCGTGATCGCCAACATCGGGGATGATCTCGCCGAGACGCTCAACGCCCGTAACGCTGAGGTGACAGTTTCGGGGGCCTTGCCCATAGTCCAAGGACACAGGCCGCACGTGACCGCGCTCTTTCGAAATCTCATAAGCAACGGCGTCAAGTACAACGACGCTGACCAAAAGTTGATCGAAATCGGCCATGTGGCCGATGGGCGCGAGGATACGGACGATGCCTTCGACACGTTCTACGTGAAAGACAACGGCATCGGCATCGAGGAGGAGTTCAGGGACGAGATTTTTCGGATTTTCAGGCGGTTGAACAGCGTGCAGGCCTATGGCGAAGGCACGGGCGCAGGGCTGAGCTTTGCCAAGAAGGTCGTCGAGCGTCAGGGCGGCCGGATCTGGTTGGTTTCGAATCCGGGCGAGGGAACAACCGTCTTATTCACGCTTCGGCGAGCGCTCGAAGGCTTGAACGCCGAGGCCGGTCGCGACGCTGCCTGATCGATTTGAAGCCATGACGATCGTCGGCCGGTTAGGTTAGCCGAGGTCCGGCCGAGATGAACCCGAGCGCCACAGCGATCGACCGTCTCTGATCACGGCAAAGGCCAGGACGAACCGCGGAAATCTACGCAGCTTTCCTACAAGTGTCGGATGGTCCGAGGCGCCACATCGACGTCATTTTGATAGACGCCGATCGGCCGGAACTGCCGTTCCCCGCGCCGATCCGGAACAGGGCTTGGAGGAGGGTCTGTCATGGGTGGTGGGTTCAGATCAGCGATCGCTCTTGTTTTCCTCGGCATGGCCCTGGCAGCCTGCGTCATCGTTCCGCCGGAATCCCGATCGAGAACAGACGGCGACGGCCCTGGTTGGAAGCTGGAATCGTCTCGACATGCACTCCCTTCCGGCGCTTATGCCATCCGTCATCTGGCGACCGGCCGGTATATGGATGCGTATCAGACCGAGAAAATGGATTACGCGCTGATCACGCGACCGCCCCAGGACAATGACACCCAGATTTGGACCCTGGAGCGTCTCGGCGGCAATGCCTATAGCATGCAACAGGCGAGTTCCGAGCGCTTTGTCGATGCGTATGAGCGTGCGGAGAGGGATTTCCGGCTGGTCACGCGACGCCCTCAATATGACAGTACGCAAGTCTGGATCGTAAGGCGCGTCCACGACAATGTGTACACCATCCAGCAGGAAAGCACGGGTCGCTACGTGGATGCGTCGCGCAGCAAGAAGACCGATTTTCGCCTGGTGACCCGGCCGGCCAAGAAAGGCGACGCCCAAAAGTGGGTGTTCGAGGCCTACTGATCGGCGATGCCGGTAACGTCGTGAGCCCCGGTTCACATTAGGAACAAGCTGATGTGGTCATACCACTAGAGCGTGTTCGGCATGCTGGCTTTGCGCTGTTCGACATAGCTCGTGAGCGCCTCGTCGATCGCCGGGTCCAGGCCAGGATCCTCATAGGACTCCAGCAATGCCTTCCACTGGGCGTTGGCGCGTTTCGCGGAATCCAGGCCGCCCTCGGCCTGCCATTGCTCGTAGGAATTGGCGTCGCTGGTGGTCGATCGGTAGAACGCGCTCAGGAAATTGGCCTGGGTGTGATCGCACCCTAGAAAATGCGCGCCCGGGCCGACCTCGCGGATCGCGTCCATTGCCAAAGCGTTGGGCGAAAGATCGATCCCGCTGAACAATGCTGCGATCTTGCCGCAGAGATCGGCGTCGATCACGGTCTTCTCGAAGCTGGTCACCAGCCCGCCCTCCAGCCAGCCTGTCGCGTGGTTGATCACGTTGGCGCCGGCGAACATCGCCATCAGCAGGCTCCAGGTCGCTTCCTCCGCCGCCTGGGCGTCCGGCAGCTTCGAGGCGGAGACCGTGCCCACCGTGTGCAGCGGCACACCTAGGCGGCGCGCGAGCTGGCCGGATGCGAGCACCATCTTCGCCGCCTCCGGCGTGCCGAAGGTGGGCGCGCCGCTCTGCATCGAGATGGTGCTGGCGAAGCTGCCCATCAGGCAGGGCGCGCCGGGATTGATCAGCTGCACCAGGCATAGACAGGCGAGCGCTCCGGCCAGCACTTGGGTAAGCGCGCCGGCGACCGTGCACGGGCTCATCGCGCCGGCCAGCGTCCAGGGCGTGCAGGCGACCGGCTGGTTGGCGCGCGCATAGGTCTTGAGCGCGCCGGACATGTTGGCATCCAGCACCAGCGGCGCGTTGGTGTTGCTGACGCAATAGAGCACCGGGTTCTCGCGTAGAAACGCCTCGCCGAACAGGATCTTGGCCATCTCGATCGCATCGGTCGCGCGCTTTGCCCCGATGAACGCCCCCATGAACGGCCGGTCCGAATAGCGGATATGGGCGTAGAGCATGTCCAGATGGCGGGTTTCCGGCGGCAGATCGACCGGCTCGCACACCACCCCGCCGGAATGGTACAGATGGGGAATGGCGTGATGCAGCTTCACCAGGCTGGAAAAATCCTCGATGGTCGCGTAACGCCGGCCGCGATCGAGGTCGCTGACGAAAGGCGGGCCCCAGGACGGGCAAAGCACCGTGTTGTCGCCGCCGATCATCACGGCGTTGTCGGGATTGCGCGCATGCTGCTTGAACTGTCGGGGTGCTGTCTTCTGGATGATGGCGCGGCACATGCCGGGCGCGAAACGCACGCGCGTGCCGTCGACATCGGCGCCCGCATCGCGGAAGATCGCGAGAAGTTCGGGATCGTCATGGAACTCCATGCCGACCTCTTGCAGCAGGCTGTCGGCATTCTGCTCGATCAGGCAAAGCCCCTCCTCGTCGAGCACGTTGAAGCTGCCGAGCTTGCGCTGGATGTAGGGCGCTCGGATCGGCGCTGTCGCCGCGCGCTCACGGACGCGCCCCTCCCTCCCGCCCGAGCGTCGGCGACGGGCTTTGTCGGTCATGAGCCACCTCCATGCACGGGCGTAGCGCGCAGCTTTCGATTGTCCGGGTCATAGGGTGCAGCCGACAGAACCCGCGCGGCAACGGCCTCGCCCAGGATGCTGACATCGACGCTCTCCCCTTCGGCCTCGGGCCTGAGATAGGCAAGCGCAAGCGGCTTCTCGACCCGATGGCCGAAAGCGCCGGATGTGACCATGCCGACGGGCCGATCCCCTTGAAACACGCTATGGGCATAGAACGGATCGAGGTCGTCCCGCTCCTCGATCTCCAAAAGCGCCATGCGCCAGGCGTCCGGCGATGCCGTATGGGCGAGCAGCGCCTTTCGGCCGATGAAATCACGCCCCTCGCTGCGCACCAGCGCGTCCAGCCCGGCCTCCAGCGGCGTGCGTTCGGTGGTGAGATCCATACCCCATGCGCGAAAACCTTTTTCGAGGCGCATGGCATTCATCGCGAAGGCGCCGAAGGGGCGGAGATCGAAGCGCTCGCCGGCTTCTGTCAGCGCCGCATGGAGGGCCGCCATGTCATCGAGGGCGACGTGCAGTTCCCAGCCGAGCTCGCCGACATAGGAAACGCGGAGCGCGCGCGCGGCGATGCCAGTGACGGTGATCTCGGCGGCGGACAGCCAGGGGAAGGATGGGTTGCCGAGGTCGACATCGGTGAGCTCGCCGAGGAGATCGCGCGCCAGCGGCCCCATGACGCCGAGGATGCCGAGCGCTTCGGCGCGGTTGACGATCTCGATGTTTTCGAACGTGGCGGCGCGGGCGCGCAGGAGATCCTCATCGTGACGTCCGGCGGCGGCGGCCGATGTCAGATAAAAGCGCTCGGTGTCGATCCTGGTGACGGTGAATTCCGAGGCGATGCCGCCAGCCGGCGTGAGCGCATGGGTCAAACCGATCCGCCCATCGCGCCCAGGCGGGCGATTGGCGCCGAGGCTCTCCAGGAAGGCAGCAGCATCGCGCCCGATCACCTCGAATTTCGAAAAGGCGGAGAGGTCGGCCAGCCCGACGGATTCCTGAACCGCCAGGCACTCCGCGCGCACCGCCTGGAACCAGCCGGGACGGCGAAAGCCGAGGCGCATTTCCTGGTCGCGATCGCCGATCGAAAAAAAGTTCGGGCGTTCCCAGCCATAGGCAGCACCGAACACCGCACCCGCCTCGGCCTGGCGCTTTAGGATCGGCGTGGTTCGCCGCGGCCGGCCGGCGTCGCGCTCCTCGAAGGGATAATGCACGCCGAACTGCAGGCCGAAGCCCTCGATCGCCTTGTCCAGCCGGTAGGCGCGATCCGCGTAGCCGCCGAAGCGGCGGGAATCGACCGCGAGCGCATCATAGGGCGGTGCGCCGTCGATCATCCAATCGGCCAGCAGCGCCCCGGCGCCGCCGCCCTCCATCACCCCCATGCTGGAGCCGGTCAGCAGCCAGGCATTGGGTAGCGCAAAGGCCGGGCCGATCAACGGACCTGCGTCGGGCGTGAAGGTGATCGGGCCATTCACGATGGTCTTGATCCCGGCCTCGGCAAGCGCCGGCACGCGCGCCATCGCCTTGAGCACGATCGGCTCGACCCGCTCCAGATCCGGCGGCAAGAGCTCCATGCCGAACTCCGCGGGCACGCCGTCCACGGACCAGGGCAAGGCGTCCTTCTCATAGGGACCGATGATGTAGCCGTCACGCTCCTGGCGGAGGTACCAGCTTTCCTCCGGGTCACGGATGATCGGAAGCTCGGGCGCTCCCGCGTCGATGCGCTCGGCGATCTCGGGTACGCGATCGGTGACCAGATATTGGTGCAGCATGGGCACGACCGGAAGATCGACCCCCATCATCGCCCCGATCTCGCGGCACCAGGTGCCGGCGGCGTTGACGACATGCTCGGCGCGGATGTCGCCCTTCTCCGTGGTGACCAACCATTCGCCGGCGGCGATGCGCTCGATCGCAAGCACGGGATCATGCCGATAGATCACAGCACCTCGGGCGCGGGCACCCGCGGCCATGGCGTTGGTCGCCAAGGTCGGGTCGACATGGCCGTCTCCGGGCTCATGGATCGCGCCTATCAGCCCGTCGATCGCGCAAAGCGGGTAGATGTCCTTAAGCTCAGTGGGCGATAGGATGTGGAAGTCATGGCCGACGAAACGACCGAGACCTTGGACATGGCGGAACTCATCCATGCGCTCAGCGGAGCGCGTGACCCGAAGCGCGCCGGAGCTGTGAAAGCCGGTCGCAAGGCCGGTCTCTTCCGGCAGGATGTCGCGATAGAGTCGAACCGAGGTCGCGCGCATCTGCATGATGGTCGGGTTATGGGCGAAATGGGTGCAGAGCCCCGCGGCATGCCAGGTCGAGCCTGCGGTCAGCCCGTTCTTCTCGATCAGCACTACGTCCGACCAGCCGCGCTTGGCGAGATGATAGAGCAGCGATACCTCCATGGCGCCGCCGCCGATCACCACCACGCGGGCATGGGATTTCATCGCCAACTCCTTTCTCAAGCCGGGCTCTCAGCCGCGCAGCCGGATCGCGTCCGGATCATAGGCCGGACGCGCCAGCGGGCGAAGCGGGAAGCGCTCGTCGGCGACGGAGATCTGGTAATCGCCTTTGAGCAAGTCACGTTTCGACATTCCGGGCGCGCAGGCGACATAGGCCATGCAGAGCGTTTTTTCGACCCTGAAACCCCGCCCGCCCGAGGTGGTGTGGCCTGCCAGCGCGCCATCCCGATAGACCGGCTCGTCGTGAAGCAAGAGCGGGTCGGCGCCGTCGAGGGCGAACATGAGAAGGCGGCGCGAAACCCCGCGCTCGCGCTGGGCCAAAAGCGCCTCTCTCCCGATGAAATCCGAAGGCTTCTCCCAGGCGACCGCGAAGGACAGGCCGGCTTCGAGCGGCGTGTCCTCGGGGCCGATATCGTGACCCCAATGGCGAAAACCCTTCTCCAGCCTGCAAGCATCGAGGGCCAGATGGCCGGCGTGGCCAGCGCCGGCGTCGATTAGAGCAGCATGTACGGTCTCGGCGAATTCGGCAGCCATGGAAAGCTCGAAGCCGAGCTCGCCGACGAAGCTCATCCGGGTCGCCAGGACCTCGGCCATGTCGAGATCGATGCGTTTTGCGGTCGCGAAGGGGAAGGCTTCCCGTGATAGGTCGGCGGATGTCAGCGATTGCAGCATCTCGCGCGATCCCGGCCCCATCACGCCGATCACCGCCTCGGCGGAGGTGACGTCGGCGATCTCTGCGCGCAGATCCAGGCGATCCCGATGGCGTCGCAGCCAGGCGAGGTCCTTCCAGCGGGTGGCCGCACCACTCACCAACCGAAACGCGGTCTCGCCGAGGCGCGTGATCGTGACATCCGCCTCGATGCCGCCCCTGGCGTTCAGCATCTGGCTGTAGACCGCCGCGCCTGCATCCACGTCCAGATCGTTGGCGCATAGTTGCTGCAGCAGATCGAGCGCGTCCGGACCTGCGATGTCGATCTTGGTGAACGGCGACAGCTCCAAAAGCGCCACGCGATCACGCATCGCCCTCGCCTCGCGCGCCGCCATCGGCCACCAGCACTGCTTGCCATAGCTGTAGCGAAACGCGCGCTCGGCAGCGTTTTTCGCGAACCAGAGCGGGCGCTCCCAGCCGGCGGGCGCGCCGAACACCGCGCCGGCTTTTTCGAAAGCGTGATGCAGCGGCGTGCGCCGGACGCCGCGTCCGGCTTTGGCCTGCTTCAGCGGCCAATGCAGATCGAACACGTCGCCGACCGCTTCCTCCATGCGCCGAACCAGAAAGGCTTTGCTCGCCGAGGCGCGATCGAAGCGGGCGACATCGACGTCCCAAAGATCCATCGGCGGCTCGCCCGCGATGATCCATTCCGCCATCGCCTTGCCGACGCCCGCCGACGACATCATGCCGATCGAGTTGAAGCCGGCGGCGATGAAAAAGCCCCTCAGGAACGGCGATTCGCCCATGAGCTGCTTGGAATCGGGCGTGAAGCTCTCCGGCCCATTCATGACATGCTGGATGCCGGCCTCGGCAAGCGCAGGCACGCGCTCTAGCCCCGCGGTCATGAACGGCTCGAACTGCTGCCAATCCTCCGGCAACTCCAGAAACGGCCGATCGCCGTCCGGCCCCGAAGGGTCCCAGACCTTGGCGAACGGCTCGAACCCGCCGAGCACCAGCTTGCCGGCATCGCCTTTGATGTAGATGCGGCCGTCCAGATCACGGACGATCGGCACCGGAGCGGGCAGGTCTGGCATCGGCTCGGTCACCACATACATGTGCTCGACCACCTGTAACGGCACCGGCACGCCGGTAAGCGCTCCGACCGCGCGCGCCCAAGCGCCGGCGCAATTGACGATGGTCTCGGTGCGTACCGTCCTGCCGTCCGAGAGCCGAACACCGTGCACGCGGCCGCGCGTCGTCTCGATGCCGATGCAGGCGACCCCTTCCTCGATGCGCACGCCGCCTTGTCGAGCACCTTTGGCATAGGCCATGCAGATGTCGACCGGGTTTGCCTGGCCGTCCTCCTCGACCCAAAGCCCGCCTTCGAGATCGTCGACCCGCAGGAACGGCACCCGCGCCCTGATCTCGTCCGGCGAGATCATCTCGGCCGCAATCCCGGCCATCTCGCCGATATCCGCGATGCGGCGAAGCTCGATCATGCGATCATCAGAGCCTGCGAGCCAGACGCCGCCGGTTTGCCGATAGCCGGTGCTCTGCCCGGTTTCCTCTTCGAGCGCCGGAAAAAGCTCGGTCGCATAAGCGGCGAGCTTGGTGAGGTTGGTGTTCGCCCTGAGCGGGCCGACGATGCCGGCCGCGTGCCAGGACGTGCCGCTGGTCAGCTGGTTGCGCTCGATCAGTAAGACGTCATCAGCGCCGATCTTGGCCAGATGATAGGCGATGCCGAGCCCGATCACGCCGCCGCCGATGATCACTACGCCAGCACTGTCGCCAGACACGCCCCGAAGCTCCCCGAACGCTCGCTGTCACCTGCAGCGATACCAGAAAAAATGCTCGACACCTCCTCTCTATCACAAACCCGCAGGCGCTGTTCATCCGGCGTCACGCATGGTTTTCTAAACGCGACACGGCGCCAGAAAGGACGAGCATCGTGAACCAACATTCCGACATGGCCGACCGACCGATCGAGACCGACTGGACCACCGAGGCGATCGTCGCGCGCCGCGAGCGCTACTACGCGGCCACGCAGCGAAAGTTCGTGCCCTACGCCACGCCGCTCATCTTCAAGCGCGGCCAGGGCCAGTATCTCTGGGACGAGAGCGGGGCTCGCTACATCGATCTCCTGGGCATGAACGTCTGCATTTCCGTCGGCCACGCCCATCCGGATGTGGTGAAGGCGGCGAGCGAGCAGCTCGCAGAGCTCACCCATTGCACCACCATGTTCTACCATCCCGTGCCCGCGCATTACGCCGAGGAGCTGACCGCCACCATGCCGCCCGGTCATGACTGGGTGGTGCATTTCACCAATAGCGGGGCGGAAGCGGTGGACCTCGCCTTCATGCTGGCGCGCAGCCATAGCGGCAATCGCGACATGCTGGCGCTGCGCAACGCCTATCACGGCGCCACCTTCGGCGCGCAGTCGCTGACCGGCATCAGCGGCTTTCGTCACGAGGTCGGGCAACAGGGCGGCGTCACCTTCGTGCCGGAGCCCAACCCTTACCGCGGTGTGTTCGGTGAGGAGACGGCTCCCTATCTGGACGAGATCGATCACGCGATCGGTAGCGCCACCAGCGGCCGGCTCGCCGGCATGATCATCGAGCCGGTCCAGGGCTATGGCGGCATCGTGCCCATGCCCAAGGGCTATATCGCCGGCGCGTTCGAGCGGGTGCGCGCCCGCGGCGGGGTCTGCATCATCGACGAGGTGCAATCCGGGGTTGGGCGAACCGGCGATCATTTCTGGGCGTTCGAAGGCCACGGCGTGGTTCCCGACATCGTGGTCATGGCCAAGGGCATCGGCAATGGCGTGCCGCTCGGCGCGGTGGTCGCCAAGCGCGAGGTCGCGGAATGCATGGCGGACAAGTTCCTGTTCCACACCTACGGCGCCAATCCGATGGCCTCTGCCGCTGGCCGGGCGGTCCTGAGCGTGATGCGCGAAGAAAAGCTGCAGGCCAACGCCAAGACCGTCGGCGCCGCCCTTCACGCCCATCTCGTCACCCTGCAGCAAAGATACGAGGTCATCGGCGATGTGCGCGGCAAGGGCCTGATGCTCGCGATCGAGCTGGTCAAGGACCGAAAGAGCAAGGAGCCCGACCCGGAAACCACCGCAGCCCTGTTCGAGGAGACCCGGCGTCAGGGGCTGGTGGTCAGCAAATCCGGCCCGCATCGAAGCGTCTTGCGCATGGTGCCGCCGCTTTGCCTGTCGATGGACGATGTCGAGGACGTGGCGGCGGGCTTCGAACGCTGCTTCGAGGTGGTGAACGCCGACTAACCAATCCCGCTCGATCCCGACCGATTAACGGACTGAATGCGCCAAGCTCGTTCGCTCTGCCCGCATGCGAGATTTCGAGAGGTATGTCTCGACGATCGTTGACTTTTTTGGACCCGCGGTCCCTTCAACCTCAAGGGTGATTTAAGGCTTTTCTGCGAGGCTGTCGCGCATGGAGGACGCGACTTGAGACCTTGTTGGAAGCCAGTCTTGCTTTGTGCAGTGGTCCTGCTTGGCTCCACCGCGCCTACAGGCTCGTTCCCTATCCCCACCAATGTCGACGTCCCCGCGGTCGCCGATGCGCCCGAGCCTGTCGACACGCCCACGCCTGCCGATGCCGATTCGCAAGATTCGTTAACCATCGGCCGCGCGACGCGCGACGTCGCCCTCGAAGAGCGACGCTGGCAAGGGCTCCTCGCGCGCTTGAACGGCGTGAGCGCGCTGCCAAGGATCGACCTTCGCATCACCAGCAGCACCGCCGGCCTTCTTTGGGACCTTTGGGACGACAAGACCCACGTTTTCGTCGGCGATCCGTTCGTGGCCGCGAGCCTGATCCGGGAGATCGCCGCCATTCCTCTGTTCGTCATCGATGAGCTCGAGCCGTCGTCGCAGCGCGCGGTGATCGTCGTGCGCAAGCCCGACGGCGACCTCCATCCTGGAGACCTTCTGGGGCGAAGCCTGGCCTTCTCGCGCCACGGCTCCAGCCTCGCCCATCTTCTGCCGCACTCCACATTGCTGCGGCGCGGGCTAGCGGTCGCCGAACGGCCTGGCGATCAGGAGATCGCCACCGACCAGGTCGCCTTCTTTCACCTCCATGACGATCGCAGCCCATTGATGTGGCTCTACCGTTCGAGCCTTGGCGCGCGCGCTGCGGCCGTCTCGATGCAAGACTTTCGAGCGATCGAGCGCCGCCGTCCCGGCCTGTTCCAGCCCGTTCTGGTCTCGCCGCCGATCCCGATCGCGGTCGCGATCGCCTCGCCCGGCGTCGATGCGGCGATGCGCAGCCTGTTGATCGAGCATCTCGAAGACGCGCGCCAGGAGCTGTTCGAAGCCCTCGGCATCGTCCACGGCTCGCGCGCACGTCTTCGAGCCGTGGACGATGCCGATCCGGAAATCGTCGATCTGCTACAATGGCTGCACCTTGTCGAAGCAGCGGCGAACGTTCGCTGATGAGCGTCATGCCGCAGATCCCCTGGCGAAGCCTTGCCGGCAAATACGCCCTGCTCGTCGGCGCGCTGATTCTCGCCGCCGGCATCGCGCTCGGCGCCGCAAGCTATGTCGCCTTCGAAAACAGCTTGCGCAGCCGATATTACAAGAACACCGAGGAGTTGGCGCGCCTTTTAGGTGAATTTACCGCAACCTACATGTATGAACTGCGCATCGCCGAGCTCCGTCTGGTGTTCCGCGAGATCCAGGCGCGAAGCGATGTGCTCTACGCCTATGCCGTCGATGGGTCCAGCGCCATTCTCGCCAATGGCGCGGATCAGGATGACCACCTCTTGGACCTGGTGCGCGATCCCCTGATCGCGACGGCGCAGAAGTCCGGCGAGCAAGCCGCCGATTTGCGGGGCAATTCGATCCATATGGCGATGCCGGTGCGCTTGGGCAGCGAGGAGGTCGGCGTGGTTCGGCTCGGCATGTCGCTGGCTACGGTCAATCGTGAGCTCGCGGCGACCCAGCGGCTGCTCGCGGGGATCACCTTCGGCTTCGTCATCCTGGCGCTGTCCAGCACCTTCTTCTTCCTGCACCGAACCGGCCGCCGGCTGCGACAGCTGCGCGGCAGCGCGCAAGCGGCGGCGGGCGGGCGCTTCGACATGCGCGTCGACGACGAGGGCGAAATGGAGGTTCGCGCGCTCGCGCGGGCGTTCAACGCCATGCTCGACGCCATCGGCGAGAAGACGCAAAGGATCTATCGCCTCGCCTATTTCGATTCCCTGACCGGTGCTGCCAATCGCTCGCGCTTTCAGGAAAAGCTGGATGAAGGCCTCGAACAGTGTGAAGCGTCCGGTCTGCAACTGGCGGCGATGTTCTTCGACCTGGACCGGTTCAAGCAGATCAGCGACACTCTCGGCCATGCGGTCGGTGACGAGATCCTGCGCGGCTTTTACCAGACGCTCAACGCCTGTCGACCGGCGGACGGCGCCGATACGTGGTCGATGGTCGCGCGCCTGGGCGGTGACGAATTCACCATGCTGATCGTCGGTCGCGACGTTCGAATGACCGCCTTCGGTGTCGCCGAGAACATCCTGGATGCCTTGCGCATGCCGATGCCGGCGGAGAACCAGACCCTGGTCATCGGGGCGAGCATCGGTATTGCCTGCTACCCGGAAGACGCCACCTCCAAGAGTGAGCTTCTGCAAGCCGCCGATCTCGCCATGTATGCCGCCAAGGAAGCGGGCCGCAACACCTACCGCACATTCGTTGACGCCATGCGTGTCGGGCTGGTCGATCGGTTCGCCTTGGAGGGACAGCTGCGCGAGGCGGTCGACAAGGGTAGCTTCGAACTCCATTACCAACCTGTGGTTTCGCTCGAGACCACGGCGCCGCTCGGCTTCGAGGCGCTGCTGCGCTGGATCGATTCCGACGGGAATCTCATTTCGCCCGATGTCTTCCTGCCGGTTGCCGAGGAATCCGGCCTCATCCTGCCGATCGGGCATTGGGTCATGCGCGAAGCCTGCGCTCAGGCGCGCCGCTGGCACGACATGTTCGGCCGACCGATTCGAGTCGGCGTCAATCTTTCGGCGCGCCAGCTCGAACAAAGCGATCTCGCGGCGAGCCTGATCGAGCTGTTGAGCGACTATGGCGACGATGCGAGCTGGCTGACTCTGGAGATCACGGAAACCGTGGCGATGAGCAGGCCCGAGGTCATCAGCAAATCGTTGGCGCCGCTCAGGGCTCGCGGCGTCAACATCACCATCGACGATTTCGGCACCGGCTATTCAAGCTTGTCCTGCCTGCAAGACTTTGCCTTCGACGTCCTAAAGATCGATAAATCGTTCATCGCTGACTTGGCGACGATCGCCAAAGAGCCCGATACCGATCGTCGGCACGGTCAGCGCATGCATCGCGGCACGGCCTTTGCCATCGATCACCGCCGTCAAACCATTATTGAAGCCATCGTTCGCATGGCTCGTGCCCTCGACTATCGGATCGTCGCGGAAGGCATTGAAAGCGAGATGCAATGCCAACTGTTGCGCGAGGTTGGCTGTGAATTTGGCCAGGGCTTCCTCTTTTGCAAACCGTTGAGCGCGATCGACGCAACCACATGGCTTGCCGAACGAATTCGTTGCTCTCAGTGGGAATTCAACCTTTACGCGGTAAAATAGCGAGACTATAAACCCCTTCGGGTTGATTTATCTGAGGGAATTCCATGATCAAGCGTGCTCTTGCGGGGGTTGCGCTACTCATGGCGATGGTGGCCTCGCTTGAAGGCGCTGCCGCGGCGCGGGCGGCGGATCTGGACGTCCTCATTCGCTCCCTCAACTTCCTGATCGATCCGCCGGCCGGCAATGTCGACCTGGCCGTGGTGTACGATTCGGCGTCGTCGGCGTCGAGCGCCGACGCCAGGAACATCGTCGATCTCGCGAAGGACAAGAAGGGCGCGGGATTTACCCTGGTGCCCCGCCTGATCGACGAGCGTTCGCTTGAAGGCCTCGGCAGCGCCGAACTCGTTCTGTTGGCCGCAGGGGCCGACGCTCTGTTCGCGCCGGTGTTCGCGCAGGCGCGCGCCAACAAGACCCTGGTGGTGTCGCTCCATCAAAACTGCATCGATCTCGATCTCTGCGTGATGTGGGTCAAGGGCAAGCCGGATGTGCGCATTGTGCTGAACCGCGCAGCCGCCCAATTGGTGAACGCGAGGTTCAACACCACCTTTCGCATGATGGTGCAGGAGCGATGACCGTGCGCCGAAGGTTTCGCGCCCTCGCCTCTTTGCCCGCGGCGGCGCTCCTGATCCATCTGGCCGTCGGCCAGGCGTCGGCGCAGACCATCGACCATGGCGGCCTCTCGGCGCTGTTCGGCGAAAGCGTCACCACCAGCGCCACCGGCGTGCCCCAGCGCGAGAGCGACGTGCCGGTCTCCATGGATATCGTCACGGCCGAGGAGATCAAGCAAAGCGGTCTGCGCGACATTCCCGAGATTCTCGCCCGCTACGCCCATCTCGACATCGTGCGCTATACCGACGGGCAGTCGGAGATCGGCGTTCGCGGCAGCGCTCAGCCCTACAATCCACAACTCCTGGTCCTGGTCAACGGCCGGCAGGTCTATCTCGACGTCTACGGG
>Ga0224508_10002637_pt1 | contig 15122 bp, 16 predicted proteins | sample SF_Jan12_sed_USG_4_FD_170157 | JGI IMG/M metagenome (GOLD analysis project Ga0224508, IMG submission 170157) | Sediment microbial communities from San Francisco Bay, California, United States - SF_Jan12_sed_USGS_21 | ecosystem: Environmental > Aquatic > Marine > Sediment | place: USA... | reverse complement strand
AGCAAAGAGCCACGACCGAACAGGTCGTGAAGGACATCCGCCGCAGGACGCGCAAGCACCATTCGGCCGAGGAGAAGATCAGGATCGTTCTCGAAGGGCTGCGTGGCGAGGAGAGCATCGCTGAGCTTCACCGGGCAGCAGCATTCCTCTGATCTGGAGAGGTCAACCGCAACAATTTTGTCGGGAAAGGCCAGCGTTTCGGGACTTGGAGCGAGGCTGAGAACGACATTGTCGAGGCTCGGCACCCTTCCTGATCTTACCGAAATGGAAGTTCGTCTCGAGAGCACAGAAGAGGTTACCGGCTTCAGTGTTGACTGGTTCTCCGAAGAGTACATTCAACCGCATGGCGGTTTCCTACTGGACGGACGCCTCATGCAGCGAGACGTCGATATGCTTGCCGAAGAACTTCGTGCAACAGACGGAACCCTTATCATCGAACTGGAAATCGGGCGCTTCCCAGGCTTCTTTGGCGAATGGTCATTCGAAGGTTGGGATGGCGGTGAGCTCAAGTTTGCCAATCGCGAAATCTGCTCGCGTGTCGTGACGAACCATGAGGCAATCCCAGACGACTTTTTCGATCCGAAGGAGCCTTTCAAAACGGAGGTTGCTACAGCAGGGCCTCACGATTTGATCAGATTGATGGTCGTGGGCAACCGTAATTCGCGAGAGGCGGAGTAGGGAAACAAGCGGGTTTCTCGGCAGTTTCGGATCGTTCGGCAGCATTGAACTGGATTCCCCAACTGATCGAGCTGTCCTACCATTTTCAACGTTCCATTTCCTGTCCGCATCGCAAACCCAGTCGCAACCATTCCCGACAGCGGACATTCCTTGCCGGGTGTCCAACGGCAGCTCCGTCCCGCCGAACCGACCTCGATACACTAGGAGAAAGCTCCCGCGAGTGCCCCCTATTTGGCCCCCATGACCGTCGAGTGCCCTGACGCCCCCACAGACCTATCTGAAGCAGATCGCGTTGGGTGAGCCAAAGGGGGCACCGCGATAGGTCTCGCGGCAATTCATCCAATCTAGTGCTGATGTGTGGGAAAATGTATGGTATCAATCAGTCTTTTAAGGATTTTTACATTTGTTACTAATTATTTAAGGTGATTAAGTGGCGGAGAGAGCGGGATTCGAACCCGCGATAGAGTTGCCCCTATACACGCTTTCCAGGCGTGCGCCTTCGACCGCTCGGCCACCTCTCCGTGGCGGCGGACGCTAGCGCGGCGGTCTGGGATTGGCAAGGGGCGCGCGGGCGTCTAGCCTTCGTCCATCGGGTTTGGTGGAGAGCGGGATGTTTCGGATCTTGGCCGTGCTTTTCGTCGTGCTGGCGCTGGCCGTGCTGGTGGGCGATTTCTATCTCAGCCTGGGGGGCGATGGCGTCGTCCGGTTCGGGGCGCTGGGCGAATGGTGGGCACGAATTCACCGCGACAGCCTGCTGTTGCTCCAACCCGCGGTCGAGCGCCATATCAGCCCCGAGATCTGGGATCCCGGCATCCAGACGCTGCTGGAATGGCCCGCCGTGCTGGAATTCGCGATCGCGGCCGTGGTCTTCTGGCTGTTGCACTTGCTGGCGCGCTGGCGCCGCCGCCGCCGGCTCACGCGCCGCTGACAACGGCATTTTAACCAAACGCTCCTAAACCGTGGGCCGACCCCGCCGCGCGGCGCGCCTCATCGCCGCGGGCGCGGACCTTCAGACAAGGAGACAGTCATGCGCGCCACCCTCCGGCGGTGGGGCAGGGGGTTTGCCGCCCTCGCGGCCCTCATTGCGCTTTCCGCCTGCACCATCGGCCGCGAGCCAGCCTATGATGCCGCGATCGCGGGCGAAGTGACCGGGCTGACGGCCGAGACCCTGGCCTTGTTTCAGGATTTCCGGCCGACGCCGACCGGCGAGCACGCCGAGCGCGCCGAGCGGTACCGCGCCCTGGCTGCCCGGGCCGAGACGATCCGGCTGATGGCCGAGGCCCGCAGCTCGGCGGTCCCGCCCAGCGGGCTGGCCCGGCGCTTTGCGGCTCTTGCCGTCCGGATCGCCGGTGATGGTCTGCCATTGCCGGAGCGGACCCGGGAAATCTCAGAACGGCTGAATGAATACAACGAGGCGACCCCAGCTTACATGGCCGATTACCTGCGGAATCTCGGCGCACTTGAAGCCCACGACCGGGCGGCGACTGGCGATCAGGGAGGCAAGATCGCGGCCCATCAGGCGGCCTTGGCCGCGCATCGGGACCAGACGGCGGCTTATCTGGACGCGTTCCGGCTTTGGCAGCGGGGCGCCGGGCCGCAGCCAGCGCAGCCGGCCCCGCCTCCAGCGGCGCCACGGTTGGGCCACGACCCGGATTGCATTGCGCTGAGGCTGACGGCGCTCGAGGACATCTTGCGAGACACCCTGGTCTACGAGCGCGACATCCTGAACCGCGCCCGATGATCGAGAATTGAAGGACCCCCCAATGACCAATACCATCGACAATCTGACCGCCGAAATCGGCCTGGTCGTCGGCCAGATCCTAAAAACCGATCTGGCCCTACTAAAGGGCTATTCCCAGGCCAAGGCGCGGGCGATCGCCAGTTTCACGCTGATCCTGGGCCGCGCCCACGCGGCTGGCACGCTGAGCCGAGCGCAATTGGAGGACGAGGCGGCCGAGCTTGAACGCATGGTCGTGCGTTTCGTGCGCAATCTTCAGGCTCTTGCCACGACGACGGTCGAGCGCCTGCTTGGCGGAATCAGCCAGCTGCTGATGGGGTGATCCGGCAGTTGACCGGGATCCCGGCCCTGACGCTAGGCCCCGCAGCTGGCACGATCTGGGGCGTGGGGCCGGGGTAGGCAGTATCTCCAATGGCCCGGCCTAGAGCCGGGGCCTCGCGAAGCGGCGACAACCACCGAGAGCCCGGATCAGGTCCGGGGCATCGGAGACGCCGCCAATTACGCCGCCCGTTGCTTCGACCGCGCCGCCGCCCGAGTCTGGGCTTTCGGGTCCGCGTCGAACAGCGCCGCCAATTGCTCGGTCACGGCGCCCGCCAGTTGCTCGGCATCGGTGATGGTGACCGCGCGGCTGTAATACCGGGTCACGTCGTGGCCGATGCCGATGGCCAGAAGCTCGACCGATTTCCGCCGTTCGATCATCGAGATCACTTCGCGCAGGTGGCGCTCGAGATAGTTCGACGGGTTGACGCTCAGCGTCGAGTCGTCCACCGGCGCCCCATCCGAGATCGCCACCAGGATGCGCCGCTGCTCGTGGCGGCCCTGAAGCCGCCGATAGGCCCATTCCAGCGCCTCGCCGTCGATGTTTTCCTTCAGCAAGCCCTCGCGCATCATCAGGCCCAGATTGGTCCGGGCCCGGCGCCAGGGGGAATCGGCGCGTTTATAAACAATATGGCGCAAGTCATTGAGGCGCCCCGGATTCTGCGGTCGGCCACTGCTCAGCCACTGTTCGCGGCTCTCACCCCCCTTCCAGGCGCGGGTGGTGAAGCCCAGGATCTCGACCTTGACCTGGCAGCGCTCGAGCGTCCGGGCCAACACGTCCGCGGTAATCGCGGCGATCGAGATCGGCCGCCCGCGCATCGAGCCGGAATTGTCGATCAACAGCGTCACCACCGTGTCCCGGAACGTCGTGTCCTTTTCGACCTTGAAGCTGAGCGGTGTGGTGGGATTGGCGACCACGCGCGCCAGCCGGCCCGCATCTAGCATCCCTTCATCGCGGTCGAACTCCCAGGCCCGGTTCTGTTGGGCCTGCAGACGCCGCTGCAACCGGTTGGCGAGCCGCGAGACCGCGCCCTTCAGGGGTTCGAGCTGCTTGTCCAGATAGGCGCGCAGACGCTCGAGTTCTTCTTCGTCGGACAATTCTTCGGCCGGGATCTCCTCGTCGAACTTCTGGGTGAAGACGCGGTAATTGGGATCGGCGTCCGAAATCGGCTGCTCGCGGGAATCGGGCGGCGGCATGCCGTCATCCGCCTCCATCTGCTCCTGGTCTTGCGCCTCGGCGTCGCTCTCGTCGAGCGTCACCTCTATCTGCTGCGACTCGTCCTCCTCGCCGCGCATGTCGTCCGGCAGGTATTCCTGCTGATCGCCATCGTCCTGGCCGCTCTCGTCGCTTTCGGACTGGTCATCCTGGGCGTCGTCCTCGGCGTCCTGGTCCAGCTGTTCGTCGTCCTGGGCATCCGGGTCGTCGCCCAGCTGGTCGCCGTAGCCGAGTTCCTCGATGATCTCCCAGACCTTGCGGGCAAAGGCGCTTTGATCCTCGAGGTTGTCGCCCAGCGTCTCCAGGTCGGAGTCCAAGTGCTGGTCGAAGAAATCCTGCCAGATGTCGAGCACGTTCTGCGCCGCCGCAGGCAGGGGCCGCCCGGTCAGCTTTTCGCGCAGCAGGAAGCCCGCCGCCTCGTGCATCGGCGCTTCCGAGGTCTCGCGCATCGCCGCATAGCCGCGCCGGTCGCAATCGTCGCTCAGCCGCGCATCCAGGTTGTCGGCCACGCCCTCCATCGCGCGGGCGCCGATCGCCTCGCAACGCGCGGTCTCGAGCGCGTCGAAAATGGCGCGGGCCGTCTCGCCCGGCGGCGCGTAGCGCATGTCGGTCGCCGGGTTATGGAACCGCTCGCGGAGCGCATAGGCATCCGCCGTGCCGCGGGCCAGCATGACCTCGGAGCGCGTCATTCGTCGTGAAACCTGAGGCAGGCGCACACCGGCATTGGTCTTGCCCGGCGGGTCGGCGGAATAGGTGACGTCCAGCTCGGGCTCGCCCGCCAGCGCACGGGTCGCCTCGCCAAGCGCTTTCTTGAAGGGGTCCGCCGGGTTATCGGTCTTGAAGACCATGGTCTAGCCCAGGCTGATCGACGCTGCGCTTTCCGGCAGTTCCTCGCCAAAGCACTTCTGGTAGATCTCGGCCACCAGTTGGCGTTCCAGCTCGTCGCATTTGTTGAGGAAGGTCAGCCGGAAGGCGAATCCCAGATCGCCGCCGAAAATGCGCGCGTTTTCGGCCCAGGTGATCACCGTCCGGGGGCTCATCACCGTGGAGAGATCGCCGTTCATGAAGGCCTGGCGCGTCAGGTCGGCCACGGTCACCATGCGGCTGATCGTCTTCTCCTCGTCGCCCGCATAGTCTGGGCACTTAGACAACACGATGTCGGCCTCGGCGTCGTGGGGCAGGTAGTTCAGCGTGGTGACGATCGACCAGCGGTCCATCTGGCCCTGGTTGATCTGCTGGGTGCCGTGATAGAGCCCGGTCGTGTCGCCCAGACCCACCGTGTTGGCGGTCGAGAACAGGCGGAACGAGGGATGCGGCTGGATCACCTCGTTCTGGTCCAGAAGCGTCAGCTTGCCGTCGACCTCCAGCACGCGCTGGATCACGAACATCACGTCCGGACGGCCAGCGTCGTATTCGTCGAACACGATGGCGCTCGGCGTGCGCAGCGCCCAGGGCAGGATCCCCTCCTGGAACTCGGTCACCTGCTTGCCGTCGCGCAGCTTGATTGCATCCTTGCCGATCAGATCGATCCGGCTGATGTGGCTGTCCAGGTTCACGCGGACGCATTGCCAGTTCAGCCGCGCCGCCACCTGCTCGATATGGGTCGACTTGCCGGTGCCGTGATAGCCCTGGATCATCACGCGGCGGTTATGGGCAAAGCCCGCCAGGATCGCCAGCGTGGTATCTTGGTCGAAGCGGTAGGTATCGTCGATCACGGGCACGCGCTCGCCGGGCTCCGGGAAGCCCTTGACCACCATGTCCGAGTCGATGCCGAAGGTCTCGCGAACCGGAACATCGACCGTCGGAATCTCCGCCGGATTGACGCTGCCGTCAGCCATTTGCGCAACTCCTGTCATCTTGCCCGACCCTGTGGACCAAAGGCGCGCTTATTGCAAGGGCAAGGACGGCGGGTTGCCGCCACCGCGAGCCATGAATCGCGCTGATGATGGGGGTCAGAGCAGCCTGGCGCGGAAATCGCGCCAGCTGACCTCGCCCGCGCCAAGGTCAAAGCACATTAGGTCCTCACCGACGAATATGGGGTCTCTAAAGCTTTGCGCAACCTCGGCGATCAGCGCCGCGCGGTCGAAATCCGGCGGCACGAAATGGGTCAGTGCCAGGGCCTTGGCCCCCATCCGGTCGGCGACACCGCCGACCTCGGTGGAAAGCGTGTGATAGGCGGCCGTGTTGCGGATTGTCGCATCGCTGCGCGCGCCCGGTTTGGCCGCCATGTTGTGGTGCATGTAGACCTCGTGGATCAGCAGGTTGGCGCCCTGGCCGGCCTCGATCAGCGCCTCCGAGACCGACGTGTCGCCCGAGATTACGGCGGTCTTGCCGCCCGCGCGCAGGACAAAGCCATAAGCCGGCACGACGGGCGCGTGCTCCACCAGGACCGGCTCGATAGACAGGTCACCCACGCTGAGCACCGCGCCGGGGGCCAGAACCTCGCACGAGACCTCGAACCCCGTGGCTGAGGGACGCTGCTCGAAGGCGATCCGCAGGTCACGCTCTTGCCTCCAGGCGTCCATCGTCGCCTCGATCACCGGGACCACCGTTTCCGGGCAATGGACCGTCCAGGGCGCCGCCCGGCCCTGATGCCAGCTCGAGACCACCAGCTGGTAGAAGTCGACCAGATGATCCGAGTGCAGATGGCTCACGATCAGCGCGTCCAGTCCCATCCCCGGGCAGCCTGCTTCGATCAGCCGCTGGGTGACCATCGAGCCGCAATCGAACAGAACCTTGGCGCCGCCGGCCTCGACCAAGGTCGCGGCGCCGGCGCGGCTTGGATGCGCCACCGGACAGCCGGTGCCGAGGAGGGTGATGCGCATCGGACGGCTAGTCGGTGAAGTTTCGGCTCTTGCGCAGGATCTGCCAGGCTTTCAGCACCAGGGCCAAGCGCTCCGGATCCGGGTTCTGGCCGCCATTCATGTCCGGATGCAGATCCTTCACCAGTTCGCGATAGCGGCCGCGGACCTCCAGTCGTGTCTCGACCTGATGGGGCAGGCTCAGCGCGTCCATCGCCCGCTGCTCGTCCCGGGTCAGGCGCCGGCGCGGCCGCCCGTCATTGGCTGTCTCGCCGGGGTTGAGCGTTGCCGCTTCCCCCAGAACCTCGAACGGATCGCTGAACCCCCAACGCGCCCAGGCATTGCCCTCGGCGTGGGGATGCATTCCGCGGGGCGCGTGTGGCCCCTGGCCCAAAGACCAGGTTTGCCGCTCCCACACCCGGTCGGCGCGCATCTGCGCGTCCATGTCCTTTTCGTCGTAACCGGCGAAGTAGTTCCAACTGGCATTGTATTGGCGCACATGGTCCAGGCAGAACCAGCGGTAGTCATTCAGCCGCTCGGGCGAGTGGGGCGCACGGTAGGCGGCCCGGTCCCGGCAACCCGGCCATTCGCAATGGCGCTCGACCGCCTCGAACGCCCCGCTGACCCGGCGCGGCCGCTGCCGGCGCGCCTTGTCGGCAGCGGCGGAGACGTCATATTCAAGCGGCGATCGCGAAGCCATTGGTGTCTTTTTGCCAGGTCGTGCGTTTCAAACGCTGAGTCGAAGGAAGATAGCGCAAGCGCGGTTCAATCCGATAGCTTGACAAGTTGAAAATCAGGAGAAATTGGCGATGCCCCAGACCAGGACCGTGACGGAGACCTTGACCGAAAAGCTGCGGGCCGCGTTCGCGCCCGAGGATTTCGAGCTGATCGATGATTCCGAGAAGCATCGTGGCCATGGCGGCTGGCGCGAGGGGGGCGAGAGCCATTTCCGCCTGCGCATGGTTTCCGCGGTTTTCGAGGGGCAGACCCGCGTTCAACGCCAGCGCGCCGTCAACATGGTCCTGGCCGAGGAACTGGCCGGCCCGGTCCATGCACTGTCGATGGAACTGCGCGCGCCGGGAGAGTGAATTGTCCCGCGTGGCGGGTCGAAACGATCCACCCTAAAGGTCGCCCCAATGCCGGAGCAGGCAGTAGGATGGGTGCTCCGCATCCACCTTCCACCGCCCACAGGTCCGCGCCCGGTCCGTCAGTCAGCCTTGCCGTCCGTCCCGCGCACCAGGGCGGCGATCTGCATGTCCGGGTCGGCAACGGGTTCGACCGTCGGCTCGCGCCGGTCGCGTTCGAGTGCCGGTTTGGGCGCCGGGCTGGGTGCGGGATCGGGCACGGGAGCCGTGCGCAGAGGCGGCGCCTCGCGGATGGGCCGGAACAGCGTCGGCGTCGCGCCCGACGGTCCCGAAGCCGCGTCCGATAGGGGCAAGGCGACCGGCACGACGGTCTCGTCCTCGACCGGCCGCCGGAACACCATCACCGCGCGGTGGGTCTCCTGCACCCGGCTGAACCAGCCGTTGCGTTCGTTGACCGGCAGAAGATCCGTGCGCTGGTATTCCCAGCCATCCACCGCCTCGCGCTCGAGGATCTCCTCGAAGGCAGCGGCGACCCGTTCGGATGCATTGCGCGCGCCACGCTTGCGCTTGCCCTTCTCGGGCGCGCCGACGGTCTTGTATTCGTATTGCATTGCTCGGCCCTCTGAAATCGGGGATGCGGCGCTCCGGCCGCTTGATCGCTAATGTGCCCTGACCGGCGCCTCGAAACAAGGGTGCAGGATGGCGGGCGGCTCGCAGAGTGAGATGACCGATCAATAAGGGGAGATCGCAATGCCTGCCATGCGGACAAAGCTGGCTTTCGGTTTACACAGCCTGGATGTCTGCCTCTGACCCAAATCGGAGTAGAGCAATCGGCGAACAGGTCGCCGATCTTTGAGCGCCGATTTCTTGCAGTGGACGTAGAAACAGATCAGTCGACAGGGTAAATATGGCAGGGACACGGGCCGGAGCCCGTGTCCTTACCCTCATCCGTTCGGAGTTTTTACACTCATTCCGCTGGAAGAGTCTGCGTGTAGCTCAGCAGGTCGACGAGATCCTGGATCGGGAATGCCATCAGGGCGGGCATTTCGACGCCCGGGTGGCCGGCCCTGATCTTGTGCAGGGTCTCCCACGGGTTGCCCTGCGCCTCGGTCCCGACGAAGCCGGGATCGCCCGGGTCGCCCCAGTCCAGCGCCTTGCCGTCGAAGCCGTGGCAGGCGGCGCAGATGTTCTGGAAGATCGGCTTGCCTTTCTCGGGATCGCCGTTCACCGTCTTGTCGGCGTTGACGTATTTCGAGACGTCGACCTGCCCGCGACTGACGAAGGCAGCGATACGCAGCATTGCATCCTTGGGAATCATCTCATGGGTGAAGCCATGCACGGGGGCCATCAGAACTTTGTGGATTTCGGCAGGGTCTTTGCCCGCAAAGGCGCGCACGCCCTTGATCCCGGTCTTGTAGGACCCCTTGGCATAGGCCCCGTCTTTACCCGCATAGTCCCAGCCGTGGCAGGACTTGCAGCGCCAGGTGACTCCGCCCTTCTTCTTGGTGTTCGATGCAGGCCAGGCGGGGTGCGTGCCCTCGGGCTTATCGGCGTCCAGAGCATTGATCCAATTATCGTATAGCCGCGCACCGTTCGCCATGAGCCACGCCTCGCTCGGATCGTCCGGAACGCCATAGATGTAGTCCCGATGATAGGCCTCATCGCGCTCCGAAGCCGCCGCCGGACCTGTGATCGCCACTCCAAACGCCAGCAAAGCCGCTCCCAGAGTATTGGCAACACCCCACAGGGCATTTCGATTCGGATCGTAAGGCATGAGCTTCCTCCCTTTCTCCGGCGGAGAATGGTTGAAAGGTACTCGACATTCGCCGGAGCGCAGGCATCCCGGCAGACTTTTTAATAGGGCGCAATGACATGGATCAAGTGAAGGAGATCGAAGGGATAGGTAATGCAGCAAGAGCGGGATTGCGCCGCACGCCGCTTCTGTGTGTGCTCGGTGTGTAGAGGCGATCGAGTGGCCAATCTCACATCGTTGCGCGGATACAATCCCGATGACCGGTCTAGCCCGAAATGCCTGACGTCGCTTCTGGCACGGGAGCAGACATCGCTGCCCCGGCGCGCTAGGTCCGCATAGGGCTCTATGCAGCCATTTCGTCACCGGTCGACACACCGGACCGCGCCCTACTCGACGCCCAGCTTCTCCTTGACCATCGCCTGGACAGCCTGCGGGTTGGCCTTGCCTTGGGTCGCCTTCATCACTTGGCCAACGAACCAGCCGGCCATCGAAGGCTTGGCCTTGGCCTGCTCGACCTTTTCGGGGTTGGCCGCCAGCACCTCATCGACCGCCGCCTCGATGGCGCCGGTGTCGGTGACTTGGCGCATGCCCCTTGCCTCGACGATTTCCGTCGGGTCGCCGCCCTCCGCATAGACGATCTCGAACAGGTCCTTCGCGATCTTGCCCGAAATGTCCCCCTTCGCGATCAGGTCGATGATGTTGCCGAGCTGGGCCGCCGAGACCGGGCTCTCCTCGATCCCGTGGTCTTCCTTGTTTAGCCGCCCGAACAGCTCGTTGATCACCCAGTTCGCCGCCTGCTTGCCGTCGCGGCCTTTCGCGACCTCCTCGTAGAAGACGGCGTTGGGCAGGTCGGCCACCAGCACCGCGGCATCGTATTCGGTGACGCCGTAATCGGTCACGAACCGCGCTTTCTTCTGGTCCGGCAGTTCCGGCAGGTCCGTGGCGACCCGGTCGACCAGCGCCTGCTCGATTTCTAGGGGCAGCAGGTCCGGGTCCGGGAAATAGCGGTAGTCATGCGCCTCTTCCTTCGAGCGCATGGACCGGGTCTCGCCTTTGTTAGGATCGTAGAGTCGGGTCTCCTGGTCGATGGTCCCGCCATCCTCGAGGATCGCGATCTGGCGCCGCGCCTCGTATTCGATCGCCTGTTGGATGAACCGCATCGAGTTCATGTTCTTGATCTCGCAGCGGGTGCCCAGATGGCCGAAATCGCCGGTCTCGCGGTATTTCTCGTGGTCCCCCGGCCGGCAGACCGAGACGTTCACGTCGGCCCTAAGCGACCCCTCCTGCATATTGCCGTCACAGGTGCCGAGGTAGCGCATGATCTGGCGCAGCTTCCGGACATATTCCGCCGCTTCCTCCGGCCCGCGGATATCGGGCCGCGAGACGATCTCCATCAGCGCGACCCCGGTGCGGTTCAGATCGACGAAACTCAGCTCTGGGTCCATGTCGTGGATCGACTTGCCCGCATCCTGCTCCATATGGATGCGCTCGATCCGCACCTTGCGGGCGACGCCCGGCTCCATGTCGACCAGCACCTCGCCCTCGCCGACGACCGGGTGCTTGAACTGGCTGATCTGATATCCCTGGGGCAGGTCCGGGTAGAAGTAGTTCTTGCGGTCGAAGATCGAGTGCAGGTTGATCTTCGCCTTCAGCCCCAAACCCGTGCGCACCGCCTGCTCGACGCAATAGGCATTGATCACCGGCAACATGCCGGGCATCGCCGCGTCAACGAGGCTGACATTGGTGTTGGGCTCGGCCCCGAACCGGGTCGAAGCGCCGGAGAAAAGCTTCGCCTCGCTGGCGATCTGGGCGTGGACCTCCATGCCGATCACCATCTCCCAATCGTCCTTGACCCCGGCAATCGTCTTGGCCTGGGGTTCGCGATAGGCAAGCTCCGACATGATGGCTCCGCTGGCAGCTATTTTGCGGCTTTCTAGAGCCCGCTACCCGCACCGGCAAGGGCCGACACGGCGCCTGGGCACTTGATTGCGCCGGTCTGTTCGTGTTGGCTCTCAAAAAACTGAGGGAGGACAGGATGATCCGGACACTTGTCCTTGCCGTGGGGGCTTTCGTTGCGACGATCTCGGCGGCAAGCGCCGATGTGCTGACCGATATCGCGCAGCGCGGCACGATCCGCTTCGGCTATCGCGGGGACGCGCCGCCCTTCTCCTACAATTCGGTGATGGGGCAGCCCACGGGATTGGCGGTCGCGCTCTGCCGGGAGGCCGCCACGTCGATTGCCCGCCAGTTGGACCTGCCGAAGGTTGATATCGAATGGGTCGAGGTGAACGCGCGCACCCGGTTCCCGGCGATCCTCGAGGACCGGGTCGATATCCATTGCGGCCCCGCCTCGTCGACGCTGGGGCGGCGCAAGACGCTGGATTTCTCGATCCTCTATTTCGTCGATGGGGCGGACGCGGTGATCAGGCCGGCCGAATACGAGACGATCTTCGAGATCGACGGCGGCACGGTGGGCGTGCTGGGCGGCACCACCACCGAACCCTTGGTGCGTGACTTGATCCAGCGCAACGGGATCCTGGCCCGGGTGAAAACCTTCAAGATCCATAGCGACGGGCTGACGGCGCTCGTCTCGGGCGGCATCGACGCCTATTTCGGCGACAGCGCGATCCTGCGCTTTCAGCTGCGGCGTCTGGGCTTTGAAGACCGCGCCGAGCTTTTGGGCGAAACCTTCAGCTTCGAGCCTTACGCCCTGGTCATGAAGCGCGGCGAGACCCGGCTGAGGCTCGCGATCGACCGCGCCCTCAGCGAGACCTACGACAACGGCAAGATCTACAACCTGATTCTGAACGAGCTGGGCGATTACGATATCTCGGCCCAGGCGCGCGCGGTCTATGGCATCGTCGGCCTGCCGGAGTAGGCGGTCATTTGACCCGAATCGGCCGAGTTGCAATCCTAAACCCACCGCAATTTGACCACGGTGCCGCGCTCAGGTGCTGTCAAGAGGGGAGAAATTCTTATGAGCATACCCGAAGGGATTCGCGATCGGTGCGCCGCAATCGCGAACGGAATCACCAATGGTAACTCGGCGGCAACCGCATCCGCTTACACGGCGGACGCATCGGTGCTGCCTCCGGGCGCGCCGCGTACGGATGGGCGCGAGGCGATCGGCGGATTCTGGCAGGCCGCCATCGATATGGGGCTCACCGATGTCGTCATCGAGCCGGGGGAGGTAGAGGTGCTCGGCGACGTGGCTACTGACGTTGGGACCCTGAGCGGGAAGGTCGGTGACGCTGAACTGACCGGCAAATATATCGTGATCTGGAAAAACGGTCCCGATGGCTGGCTGGTTCACCGGGATATCTGGAATTTCGACGCCTAGACCAAAATCGTTTCAGACTGAATCAGTCTGAATAAGAATTTTGGTCCAGACTCATATGTTTGAGCAAAGTCCTAGGATCAGACTGGTTCAGTCTGATCCGGTTTTGCTCTAGCGTAACGGAGACGATCAGAGACCGCCCGTCTTCGTAGCGTTTGCCGAGGGCATATGGCGCCAATCCAGCGCCGCCAGGGAACAATACTGTCCTATCCCGTCCGCTCCAATGCCCCTTGTTCGCGGGCGCGAAGGTTGTCGAGCTTCTTCTGATAGCCGGATTGCAGGAGGTCGACCGCCACCAGGACCGCGATGGCGAAGTAGAAGGTGGTCTTCGACATCGGCTCGACCGGGTAACCGAAAAGATGCAGATAGGGCTCGGCCGCATGGCCCGCCTCGCCCAGCAGCACGACTCCGACGATCAGCAGGATGAAAAGGCCCAGCACCTCGTATTTCCGGTTGCGCTCGATGAAGGCGGACATCGTGTCCGCAAGAAGCAGCATCCCTAGGCCCGAAGCCAGGATCGCCACCGCCAGCACCGCGAAGACATCGGTGATCGCCAGCGCCGACAGGATCGAGTCGAACGAGAAGATCAGGTTTATCAGCACGATCAGCGCGATCACCGCGCGCGCCGATTTCGGCTTCGCCTCCTCCGCGTGCTCCGGGTCGTGAAGTTCCAGCAGGTGTTTGATCTCCTTGACCGCCGTATACATGATGAAGGCGCCGCCCAGCACGAAGACGATGGTCGAGAAGTTGACCCCGCCCTCGATGATGCCCGGGACGTTCAGCACGAAGAACGGCTCGTTCAGCGCCGAGATCAGCTGGATCATCACGAACAGCAGGATGATGCGCAATGCGATGGCGATCAGGATGCCGTTGCGCCTGACGCTCGCCCGGTGTTCCTTGGGCGCGCGCTGGCTCTCGATCGAGATATACAGCAGGTTGTCGAAGCCCAGCACCGCCTGGAGGAAGATCAGCATCCCCAGATTGAACAAGTTCTCCAGCGTGAAGATATCCAGCATCGCACCCTCCGCAATCGCGCAATTCGCATCCGCGCGGTTTTAGGCGAGGGGGGGGCACGCCATCAAGGCCGCTGGTGCTGCATGGGTGGTTCCGTGGCCGAGCGTTGCACGGGCGCGGCGCCCAAGGTATTGAGGCGCCACAATGTCCAGTGCATGCGGCCCCGTAGCTCAGCTGGATAGAGCACCGGCCTTCTAAGCCGATGGTCGCAGGTTCGAATCCTGCCGGGGTCGCCAATTAAATCAATAGTTTAATTGCATTTTGCCAACTTTTTCATGTTGCATCATGTTGCAAAACAGTGCCGAGCGTTTACAATAAGTTACAAGGTGGCGCGGCGAATCCGTGCAACATGATTGCGACATGGAACGTCCGAAATCCTGGACAGCCGCGTTAAATTGCGCGTTGCGTTTGAGACTGTGGTCGCGATGCTCTGGCGTGCAGATTGCAAAATCGGTCAGGGAGGGTTCAGTGCCGAATTTCTTTCTTCCAGGTATAGAAGACCGCGAAAAAGCAGAGATCGAATATCAGAACCTTATAAAGCACCTCGGCGGCAACAAACCGGATGACTCTGAAGGTCGCCTTTACTCGATCGGGTTTCTCGATAGGGGCAAGGCCATTTCTGCGCGTGTCGGTGAAGAGATCACGAATTTTCGCGACATCTCTGGCATCGTTCTCGCAATCACAGAGAGTCGAGGCCAATACTCGTGCATACGCCGCGTCGCCGTGGCGAAGATACCCTCCTCGTCGCATCAAGCGATGCGTCGGGCCGAGTCTATTTCTATGATTTTCCTGATCCCGATAATGCAATCTGAGTTTGGCGGGCTGAATTTCTTAGTCCAACTTGTTCTCCGGGCGAATGCTCAGACCGAATGGCGCTATGGCCCAGCTTCGCGTTTTGTAGAGGAGATTGCTGCCAAGGCCACCATGGCCCTCGCCTTTGAGCAGGGGTTCTTGATATGAAACATTGCACCATCGGATTTTGGGAAAAGAACTCGTGCGAACGACGCCAAAAATGTATTTCAGTCACCTTGTTACCGAGAACTTGGGCGATCTTCTGCGTACACCGGACTGACCTGCTCCCCTCATTCGCAGCCGGTTTGATGTTAATGATCGACTGGCTGAAGGAGGGTCGAGATGGCGCGGAAGAGGTATTCACCTGAAGAGATCATAGGCCGGCTTCGC
>Ga0224508_10002636_pt1 | contig 15128 bp, 9 predicted proteins | sample SF_Jan12_sed_USG_4_FD_170157 | JGI IMG/M metagenome (GOLD analysis project Ga0224508, IMG submission 170157) | Sediment microbial communities from San Francisco Bay, California, United States - SF_Jan12_sed_USGS_21 | ecosystem: Environmental > Aquatic > Marine > Sediment | place: USA: California... | reverse complement strand
CGAGCGCATGGGTCTCGTCCCCGTGCGCCTCGCGAAGAGCACGAAGGCCAACACGGCGCCGATGACCAGCGCCTGGACCCGTGCGTCGGTTCCGTAGTACGCCCGGTTCGTGTCGTCGGTGCCTCGAACGAGCAATGCCATCACGACGGCAGATCCGACAGCGACCGCGGCGAGGGTCGGGACCCAACCGCGCCATCGCGAGGAACGGATGCCGAGCCCGAATGCGCACACCAGCGGCCACACCAGGTACCACTGCTCCTCGATGGCCAGCGACCAGACGTGGCGCAGCGGCGACGGGCTCAGGAACTGCTCGAAATAGGACTCCCCGCTGGTGATCAGCTCCCAGTTGGCGACGTAGAACAAGGTGGCGATGGTCTCGCGCCGCAGCGTGTCGAGCTGGCCCTCGGGGGCGAAGAACGACGCGTACACCGAGATCCACGCGAGGACGAGGAACAGGCCGGGGAGGAGGCGCTTCGCTCGCCGGAACCAGAACGCACCGAGCGCGATCGTGCCGGTGCCCCGGTGTTCGAGCAACAGCAGCGTCGTGATGAGGTAGCCGCTCAGCACGAAGAAGAGGTCGACGCCGAGGAACCCGCCCCCGCCCCAGCCCAGGAATCCGTGATAGATCATCACCGCCATCACGGCCACGGCGCGCAGGCCGTCGAGGGCCGGGTCATAGGTGAGCGTCGGTCTCGCCATGACGACCTCATGGGCGCGGTCCGACGTGGCGGGCATCGACGCTCAGTTGACCAGTCGCAGGCTCGCGAGCAGCCAGTCCCAGATCATCTCGGATGCCTCGGGCGTGTAGTTCAGACCGTCCTGGTGCAGCTCCACCCCGTCGAGCTGGGGCTGATAGATGCCGTCGGGGCACGTGTACGCACCGACGTCGAGCAACGCGACCGAGTAGGCCGACACGCCCGCGACGTAGTCGCGTACGAGCTGATTGAGCACGCGGGTGCGCTCGGCCCGTTCATCGGGCAACATCGAGGAGTGCGGCGTCAGCTCCGGTGCAGGGGCGGTGCACGGCAGGGTCAGGAAGAAGATGTCGGTCTGTGCGGAGCCGACGGCCTGCACGAGCCGGTCCAGCTCGCTCAGCGCGATACCGCGGTACTCGTCGGTGCCGAACGGCACGATCCGCCCGCCGACCTCGCGATCGAGGATGTCCCAGATGGACAGGCCGGCAACGACGAATCGCGGGGTGCGGATGCTCAACTGATCCGACCACCGCTCGTAGCGGTCACGGCAGGCGGCCGAGTTGTACTGGGGCGGTGGGGGCAGGAGGCCGCAGCCGAATATCGTCCCGGAGACGACGTCGAACGCCGGGTCGGGTCGTCGCTCCGCATAGTCGAACGCGAGCCCGACGTAGACCGAGTCGCCGAGCAGGAAGATCTCGGCGGGCGGGGGCGGAGCAGGTGTCGGTGGGGGGGCGGGTGTCGGCGTCGGCCCCGGTGTGGGCGTTCCGAGGGGCGCGGTCTGGCCGTCGCGCAGCTGCGGGAGCATCCAGTCCCAGAAGACCGACGTGGTCTCGGGGCGGAAGTGCACGCCGTCGCGGTAGAGCTCGATGCCCTGGAAGTCGTTGTCGTACACGCCGGTCGGGCACAGATATCCGGCGAGGTCGGCCACCGTCACGTCGTGCCCGGTCACCCCGGCGGCGTATGTGTCGATGAACTGGTTCAGCCACTCCGTCCGTTGCCTGATGTCGTCCTGGGAGAGGCCTTCGAGGCGGCCGAGCGTCGTGTCGGGCTCGTGACACGAGAGGTTCAGGAACGTGATCTGGGTGGTCGGTCCGGTGTCGACGGCGTCGACGACGCGATCGAGCTGTTCGGCCGCGAAGGTCGCGTACTCGTCGGTGCCGAACGCGAACGAGCGGTCGCCGGCGGCCTGGTCGACGAGATCCCAGACGGACGTGGCGAGCACGACGACATCGGGGTCGTACCCATCGAGGGCCTCGGCCCACAGGTCGAATCGGTTGACACAGTTGTCGGGAATCGGAGGTGCCGATGGAAGGATGCCGCAGCCGAGGTACGCGCCCGAGCGGAAGTCGATGCCCGGATGCTCTTCCGGCTCGATCCCGAGCAACAGATCGAGGATCACCGAGTCCCCGACCACGAAGACCCGCGTCGCGTTCTCGGCGACGACGGTCGAGTCATCGGGCGGTGGTGCGGCCGACAGCGGCTGGATGCCGCCGGCCGTCGCCAGCACCAGCCCCACACCGAGGGCCCCGGCGAGCCCGGCGGAGCCGGCCGCGAGCTTGGGCCAGCTGAAGTCGGCGGTCCGGAACGGCTTCTCGACGAGTGTGTACGAGACCGTGGCGACGACGACGGTCGCGGCGATGCGCATCGCGAAGAGTGCCGCGCCGTCGCGGCCCACTCGCTCCGGCGTGAGGTACACGTAGATGGGCCAGTGCCAGAGGTACAGGCCATAGGAGATGCGCCCGATCACCGCGAGCGGCTCGGCCCCGAGCGCGCGGCGGAACAGGTTGTCGGGTGAGCCGGTGACAGCACCCACGATGACGGCGGCGCCGATGACAGCGGTCAACAGGAAACCGCCCTGGTACATCCAGCGATCGGTGTCGCGCACCTCGAGCGCGAGCACGACGAATCCGGCGAGCCCGAGCGAGCCGACCAGCGGGCCGAACCAACGATTGCGGACGACACCGTCGACGCGATCGGACCCTCGCATCAATACGAACGCGAGCGCGGCCCCGACGAGGAGCCCGTGCACCCGGGTGTCGGTCCCGTAGTAGGCGCGCGACGTGTCGATGACCCCCTCGGCGAGGACAGCCCCGAGGATTGCCGACCCGGCGGCCGCGGTGAGCAGAACCGTCACCCATGTCCATCTCCGGGCGCCGAGCACCGTCAGCCCGACCGCGGCGACGACGGGCCAGACCAGGTACCACTGCTCCTCGATGGCCAGTGACCACATGTGGCGCAGTGGCGACGGCTCGAGGAACTGATCGAAGTAGGACTGCTCGCTGACCACGAAGTTCCAGTTCGCGACATACAGCAGCGTCGAGAGTCCGTCGCGGCGCAGTGAGTCCCGCGCTGATGCGTCGGCCACGAAGGCTGCGTAGAACGCGATCCAGGCCAGGACGAGGAACAGCGCGGGCAACAGGCGGCGCGCTCGTCGGTACCAGAACGCCCCCAGTGCGATCGCGCCCGTCCGTCGGTGTTCGATCAACAGCAGGGTCGTGATCAGGTACCCGCTGAGCACGAAGAAGAGGTCGACGCCGAGGAACCCACCGTGGCCCCAGCCGAGGAACCCGTGGTAGACGAGCACGGCTGCGACCGCGATGGCCCTGATGCCGTCGAGCGCGGGGTTGTAGCCCATCGTCGATACAGGGGGGGACGCGGTAGCGGCGTCAGGCGTCATCTTCGACCTGCGCGTCGGGGGCCGATGTCACGATCGAACGGTCGCCCGACCAGAGCCACAGCCACCCGACGACCAACACGTAGCGGAGCACCGAGGCCGAACGGACGGCGTCGACGATCACGTCGGCTCCGAAGGTTGCTGCGAGCCATCTCCACCACGCTAGGGCCGACAACGCGGTCACCGTCAAGCAGGCCACCCGACGGGTCGGCGGCGCGTCCCGTCGAAGGCCGGCTATGGCCGTCAACAGCACGGCCGCTGCAGCCGGTTCGGGACCGACCAGCACGGCCAGCCCGAAGAAGACACCGGCGAGTGCGCCCGCAGCGACAGTCGGGACGGTCAGCCAGAAGCTGCCGATCGCGAGGAGCCCGACAGCCAACGCGTCCGATCCTCCCGTTCCGGCGACCAGCGCCAGCACCGGGATGCCGAGAGCAGCAACGAACGGCCCCAGCATCGGGCTGACGCGTCGCCTGGCTCGCACCGTGCTGGCGGCAGCGGCAGCGGCGCCGGCTCCGACCGATGCCGCCGCCAGGACGCGCAGGCCGAAGGGACCGTATGCGCCCAACCAGGCGGGCAGAGCACCGGCGGTGACCTCATCGGAGAGACCGGACAGCGCACGGTTCAATCCCGTGCCGGTCTGCAGGCGCTCGATGGCGACGCCGAGGTCACCGCCCGGGACGTCGATGACGATCCAGGCCACGACGGCCCCGACCGCGCCCATCGCACCGATCGCCGCGGCGGCCACGATCGACGATCGGGCGACGCGAGGTGAGCCGCCGCCCTGCTCGTGCACCCCCATCGTCGACCTCGGCGCGATCAACGAAGCCGGTGCCGCCGCGACCGCGGCGAGGACGCTCATGCCGAGTCTGGCCGCCGATGCCGCCGACGGGCGATCGATGGCGAAGTCGAAACTGACCTCCGGTGTCGCCTCGAACAGCGTCGCTAGACCGGCAACGAGGAGGAGCGCCATGCCTCCCATGGTCGGGACGTACCAGCCGAAGCCGTAGCCCACGCCGATGGCGGAGAGCGCGAGGACGAGACCCGTCCAGCCCGCACCGAGGAACACGACCACCAACACCACGGCCAGGACGACGAGATGCCCAGAAGACACGGCTGCTGTCGGCCGGGACTCAACCGGGACGACAGCGGTCATCGAGGTGGTGACGCCTGCGCGGCGCGGCCACACGAGGAGGCCGAGGCACGCCACGAGACCGGCGATGGACAGGAGCAGTGCCGCGCCGAACGCTCGCTGTGGGCCGAAGCGGAGCTGGATCTCCCGGACGCCCGTACCGGTGAGCCGGACGCCGACCTGGGCGTCGAGCTCGTGTATCTCGACGGACTCGCCGTCGACGGTCGCCCGCCAGCCCGGATCGTACGCGAGACCGGTCACGATCTCGGTTCCGCCCGCCGGGGCATCGATCGTGAGCACCAGCTCGGTCGAGGTCTGGGAGACGACGGTGACAGGGACGGCACCCTTCGGCTGCTCGGGCTCCGGGAACGCACTCTCGCGCAGGGCGACGCGGTCGAGCCGGATCGTCCCATCGGTCTCGAGCTCGTGTTCGCCGGCGGCGAGCTCGACCGGCTCGCACGACTCGAACGGTGCGACACCGGCCGCGTCCGGCAGCGCGATGGGCCGCATGGCCGCGGCTCGGCCATCGACGAGCACGCCGGAGACGCAACCGTCGGTGATCACGGTGTCGGGACCGAGGCTGAAGTTCCCGGTGGCGTCGAACGTCCTCGGCCGGTCGATGGTGAAGAGGCGCCGGAGGTCGGACTCGGTCGGCGGTCGGTCCGCACTCGTCTCGCGCTCGAAGACGAACGCGAGCGGTGTCTCCGCAAGGGCGGCGCCGAGCTCGGAGTCCTGCGAAGCCCGCCGGAAGAGATCGTCCGGCACCCGCCGCGCCGGTCGCAGGTCGAAACCCTCGATGTCGACCTCGGAATACCCGGGACCGTCGCCTCCGCTCCCGGCGACGGCGAGGATGCCGACGGTCACCTCGTTGGCCACGGTGCCGCCGAAGTCGATCGATGCCCGACCCTCGGTCAGCGAGAACGGTGTCGCCTCGCCATCGTCGATTCGTACATATCCCGACGTGACCTGGCGAGAGCCCTCGGCGCCGGTGATCGTCACCGAGCCGACCGGGCCCGGTTCACGGAGCAGAACCGACATCGAGTGCTCGGACGCGTCGGCGAAGGGCGGGACCCGCCACTGCGTCGACGTGTCGCCGTCGAACGCCTGGGACGGCCGGTACCAGGGTTCACGGAACGACTCGACCGTCGTCGAGACGAGGGAGGCATCGCGCATCCACGCGACCGTCTGGCTGGTCACCTCCGGGAACAGTGCGTCCGGTCGATCGAGCGACTGCGCCGAGAAGAGCGGCGCCGTGATGCTGGCGCCCGCGTTCGTCGCGCTCACCTGCCGACGCCCGTTCGTATCGGTCACGACCAGGGCCGCCCCGCCCTCGAGCGCCTCGATGAGGTCGTCGTCGGTGGACGCATCGACATATCGAATGGGCCAGTCGGTGTCGAGGAGGCCGAGCGCGCCGAGCCGGAACCACCCTTCGCCGTCACCGACCAACAATGTCTCGCCCGCGGGTGCCGATGCCCGGACCTGGTCGGCTCCCTGGACCTCGTAGATCTCGATCGGTCGGAGACGCTCCTCGTAGTCGAGGAATCCGCGTTCGACATCGTCGAACGGCAGCGTGGGGCCGCGGCTGGTGTTCTCCGACGTCTCGCCGAAGGTCGCGACGAGATCCAGCTCCGGATCGGTGCGCACGTCCTCGAACGCGACCGGCCGCGGGAGCGGCCCCTCCTCCCACACCAGATCGTTGCGCAGAACCACGAATCGCACGCCGAGCCGCCGCAGCACCGGGGCGAGCGTGTCGTTCCCCGACGCCGATTCCAGCTGGGTCTGGATCTCGTAGACGATGTCGGTCGTACTGGGCGTGCTCGTCGCGAAAACGGTCGGGACGACGAACGAACGGTGGAGGGACGCCTGGAAGATGTCGTCGCCCGGGTCACCCCAGCGATACCGAGCCGACGCTGTTCCCGGCAGGATCAACGCCGCGCCGCCACCCGGTTCGTCGTCCAGCCACTCGATGGACTCGGTCCAGTACTCGGGAACCTCGTCGAGCGTCGAGGGCGGGTAGAGATTCCCCGACCAGACCGGCCACGAGATCGTGCCGATGAGCACGAGAGCCGCGACGGGGACAGCACCCCTCACGAACCGGTTCGGCGTGAAGCTCCGGGCCCGGTCGACCGCCGCGCCGAACAGGAGGGCGACAGCGATCGCCCACGGCGCGGCGGCTTTCAAGGTCGATCGAAAGGCCGTCGACGATGGGCTCTCGTCGTACAACCATTCGACGAGGCGGCCCCATGGGCTCGGATCGTCGATCGGATGGATGCCGACGGTCAGCACCAGGCTGGCGAGGCCGATCAACGTGAAGTACCGAGCAGGGAGCCAGCCTCGACGGAAGAGGGTCGCGAGCGCGAGCATCGGCAACAGGATCGTCGCGGCGATCACGACCGGCGTGTCGAGCCACGCGGCGAGATTGGGCTTCGGGACGGTCAGGCCCGCGTCGAAGTAGACCTGCCAGTGACCCAATCCGCGGAAGGCCTCGGCCCACGATGTCGTCCTCGCGATGACTTCCGGCGTCTCGGTGATCTGCAGACGGCGTTCGAGCGATCCGCGACCGACCAACGTCCGGACCACGACGAACGACAAGCAGACCGCCGCGAGGGTGCCGGCCCTGACGACCCAGGCGCCGACCCGGCGCCAGGACGTCACCCGTTCGACGTGCACGAGAACGATCGCGAGCGGGAGAAGGAACGCCAGCACGTACGCGGTGGCCGGCATCTCGACCGGGGCCACGAGAAGGAGGGCGAGCGCGAAGATCGCGGCCCACCGCCACGGCTCCCGACCCGTGGCTCCGAAGACGAGTGAGCTGAAGATCCACGGTGCGACCGCGAAGACGGCATAGATCGGGCTGGGCAACAAGAGACCGAGGCCGACCGGGCTGAGAAGGTACGTCAGGCCCGCGACGAGATGCCAGAGACCGACCCGGGGCCGGTAGAAGCGGACCAGCTGGACCATCCCGGTGCCCGCCAGCGTGAAGAGCAACGCGTGCCAGAGCCGTTGTGCGAGCCAGGGCTCGGCCCCGAGCGACCGGGCGATCCCGAAGAACGCCGTCGGCAGCGGACTCCGATCCGTTCCGGCGACCCCACCCAGGCCGCCGGCCGTCTGCCAGATGCTCGGCAGCCGACGGAGCGTCTGGCTCGGGTCCCACGCGACCTCGAATCGGAAGTCGCCGACGTACTCGCCCGGCCGGTTGACGACCGTGATCGCGAGCGACAAGACCGCGAGCGAGAGGTTCAGGAACGCGAGCCGATGGCGCTCGAGAGCTGTCTCGGATGCCGCACGAACCCGATCGACGACCGCTGGTCGCGCGGCGGGCACTACGGCGATGTCATCTGGCACCAACACCTCGGCGGAACGTAGTCGGCGGCAGGGGCGCGGCGTCGCCCGGCACGGCTGCAGATGGTACTCCAGCGCCCGAGCCGGAGGACTTCGTGCCGTCTGCCCGACCGGCAGGGATACGGGAGCCGAAAACGCGGGCGAGACGATGGCCACCGGCCGAGGTCGAACAGATCTCGTGCACCGAATAGCTTCGGGGTATGGATCTGCCCGTCATGCCGCCGCTGAAGCCGATGCTCGCCAAGGCGACCCACGAGATACCCGACGTGGCGAAGGGCGAGCTCGCCTTCGAGCCCAAGTGGGACGGATTCCGCTGCATCGTCTTCCGCGACGGCGACGAGATCGAGCTCGGCAGCCGAAACGAGCGACCGTTCAACCGCTACTTCCCCGACATCCTCGATCCGTTGCGGGCATCTCTCCCCGACCGGTGCGTGGTCGACGGCGAGCTGATCGTCCGCATCGACGGCGAGCTCGACTTCGACGCGCTCGGCCAGCGAATCCATCCCGCGGACTCGCGGGTTCGGATGCTGGCCGAGCAGACCCCGGCGTCGTTCATCGCGTTCGACGTCCTGGCGGCCGGCGACCTCGATCTCACCGACGAGCCGTTCGCGGTCCGCCGCCAGCTCCTCGAGACGTTCGGCGAGCGCTTCGAGCCGCCCGTGCACCTCACGCCTTCGACCACCGATCCGGCCGTCGCCGCGGTGTGGTTCGACCGATTCGAGGGCGCCGGGCTCGATGGGTTGATGGCCAAACCGCTCGACGGTGTCTACGTGTCGGACAAGCGGGTGCAGATCAAGGTGAAACATCAGCGCACGGCCGATTGCGTCGTCGCCGGGTTCCGGATTCACAAGAGCGGCGACGGGGTCGGCTCGCTGATCCTCGGCCTGTACGACGACGTCGGCGACCTCCGCCATGTCGGCGTGGCGTCGAGCTTCCGAGCGGTCGATCGGGTCGCGCTGCTCGAGGAGATCGCACCGCTCCGGGAGGGCGCGCTCGATGACCACCCCTGGTCGGGATGGGCCGAGGCCGCCGCCGATCCGGCCACGAAGATGCCGGGCGCGGTCAGCCGGTGGAACAACCAGAAGGACCTCTCGTGGCTGCCGCTGCGTATCGAGCGGGTCGCAGAGGTGCGATACGAGCATGCGACGAACGGTCGGTTCCGCGGGACTACGCGCCTCTCTCGTTGGCGGCCCGATCGTGAACCGCCCAGCTGTTCGATCGACCAGCTCGTCCAGGCCGAGCCCATCGCGCTCGACGAGGTGCTCGGCGCCTAGGACGGCTTCTTGGCCCGGCTCGGCGCGACCCGAGGCGGCTCGTTCGGCATCTTCGGGTAGACCGGCGGCCATGGGGCGTCCATGAGCCCCGCGGCCATGTCGGCCGCCGACATCTCGAGCAGCGGTTCGAGCGACTGAGGCTCGTCGTTGATCGGGGCCCAGGGATCACCCTGTGAGCGGACCCGCTCGAGCACCACCGGCATCGTGAGATCGTCGGGGACGACGTCGCGTACTTCGTCCCACGCGATCGGCGTCGACACCTGGGCCCCGACTCTGGCCCGGACCGACCAGGCGCCGAAAACCGTCTTGTGCGGCGCGTTCTGGTTGAAGTCGATGAACACCCGCGCCCCACGCTCTTCCTTCCACCAGGCCGCCGTGAGCCGGTCGGGGTGACGACGTTCGAGCTCGCGTGCAACCGCAACCGCCGCGGCCCGCACCTCGTAGGAGTCCCACCGAGGCTGGAGCCGCGTGTAGACGTGAAGTCCGCGTGAACCGGTCGTCTTCACGAATGACCTGACCCCGACCTCGTCGAGGAGCTCCTTCGTGGCCAGCGCGGCTGCCCGTACGTGATCGAACGTGATCCCGGGCGACGGATCGAGATCGATCCGCAGCTCGTCGGTGTGGGCGGGATCGGTGGCCAGGTAGGGCCAGGGGTGAAAGCCGAGGCAGCCGAGGTTCACCGCCCACACGAGGTGCGAGAGATCGGACGCGACGAGTGCGTTCGATGTCGTGCCGTTCGGCGTCGACACGATGGTGGTCTCGAGCCAGTCGGGGGCGTTGTCGGGTACGCGCTTCTGGAAGAACGACTTGCCGGCCGCCCCGTCGGGGAACCGTTGCATCAGCGTCGGTCGGCCCCGCATCGTCCGCAGGATCGGTTCCTCGACCGCCTGGTAGTACTCGATCAGGTCGAGCTTGGTCTCGCCTCGTTTGGTGAAGAACACCTTGTCGGGGCTCGAGACGCGCACAGCGCGTCCATCGAGGTCGAGTGTGATCGCATCGCCGGCCATGTCAATCGGCCGGTGGTGCCAGCGTGCCGGTTGCGACGGCCTCGTCGAGCAGCGCCTTCGCGATCTGCCATAGCTCGGGGGAGGCATCGGCGATCGGCGAGTTGACCGCCCGGACACGGTCGACGGTTATGTCGTGTCGCTGCCACGACGACGACCCGCTGGCGAGGTTCAACAACAGGGGCTGGAGCCGGTCGCACGCGTATGCGAAGCGGCCCTCGGGAGTGACCCGTTGTTCGTACTCGTCCCAGAGCTCGCGCAAGGCCGCGCCCTCGCCGTTCGGGAGCAGCCCGAAGATCCGATCGGCCGCGGCCTGTTCCCGTTCGAGCTTCGATGCCGCCCCGGCCTCGTCGTAGATGTAGGTGTCGCCGGCATCGATCTCCACGATGTCGTGCACCAACAAGATGGTGATCACGCGGGCCAGATCGATCGGTTCGGTGGCGAGCGGCGCGAGCGTCATGGCGATCATGGCCAGATGCCACGAGTGCTCGGCGGTGTTCTCGCGTCGCGTGCCATCGACCAGGAGCGAGGCCCGGACCACGGTCTTCAGCCGATCGAGATCGAGGATGAACTCGAGCCGGTCGGCGATGTCGGGGTCGTGGGCAGCCGCGACCTCGACGATGCGTTGTCGGTCCATGGGCGGCGCCGGGTCGGCGAGGTCGAGCGACAGCAGCTGGACCCGTTTGGTCCCGCCGTCGGTGTCCTGCTCGCCGACCGGCCGGTACCCGAACCGACGGTGGAAACGTAGGGACGGGCCGTTGTGGGGCCGGACGTTCACCTCGGCGCAGACACGCCGGACGCCGAGCGCCCGGCCGTGATCGGCGAACGCCTGATAGAGCAGCCGGCCGACACCCGCGCGGCGCATCGACGGGTCGACGACGACCCGATCGACATACACGAAGTCGGTCCCGAAGCGGGTCGAGAACGTCCTCCAGTTCGGGCTGTCGTACTCGAGCGGGCCGTGCAGGCCGATCAGATATCCGGCGATCGCATCGTGGTGTTCGGCGACGGTGAACCAGCTCGCACGCTCGGCGAACCAGGCGAGGTCGTCTCGTCGGAGGGCGTTGACCGCTGGGATGGAAGCGTTGTTGATCTCGAGCAGCTGATCGAGATCCCGTGCCTCGACCGGACGGAGCCGCGAGGCGTTCATCGAGCGGCGAGCTGTTCGGCTCGCTCGGCCAGCCCGGGGGCGTTCAGCTCGCGGCAGAGGGCCGCGAAATCCGCCGTCGGGCCCCGCCATTCGAGCTCGTCGACCGACTCGAACGTCGGTGCGTCGAGCACGACGGTCGCGATGCGTCGGAACAACAGCGCGTCGTCGAGATGCTCGTGCAGCGTTGCCGCGAGCTTCGCGGCACCCCGCACCTCGACGTCCCAGTCTTCCGAAGATGCCGGGATCTGCTCGATGTGCCCGTAGCGGGCGAGCACCGTTGCGCTCGACTTGGCCCCCCAGCCCGGCAACCCCGGGAAACCGTCGGCGGAGTCGCCCACGAGGCCCAGGTAGTCGGCGATCGACTCGGGCGCGACCCCGAACTTGTCGACCACGGCCTCGTGGTCGATCCACTGTGCCTTGCGGCGGTCGTACTGGACGATGCGGCCGTCGCGGCGCACACTCTGACCCAAGTCCTTGTCGGGTGTGCAGATCACCGCCCGGTCGACCCTGGGGTCGGCGATGGCCTTCGCCGCGGCCGCGGCCAGGGCGTCGTCGGCCTCGTAGTCGACCATCGCGAACACCGTGAACCCGGCCGCGCCCATCGCTTCCTCGACCTCGGGGAACTGCGCGAGCAGATCGGGGTCGATGCCCGACCCGTCCTTGTACCCGTCGTAGAGATCGTTGCGGAACGACTCGATCACATGGTCGGTCGCGATGGCGACATGGGTGGCACCGTCGGCGACGAGGTCGAACAGGCTCCACAGCACGCCCCTGGTGGCGCCGTGACGAGGGTCGCGGTTGTTCGGGCCGTAGTGGTAGCGGAAGAGCTCGTAGGTCCCGTCGACCAGGTGCACATCCATCTCGACAGCGTGACACAACCGGCCTTCCCCGGGCAGAGTCTCGGCGGGTCTGGCATTTCGGGGCCCTCGTGGTGCACCGCTATGTTGCGCCGATGATCATCATCGCCGGAACAATCGACCTCGACCCCGATCGCCGCGACGAGGCGGTTGCCGCGTCGGTCCCGCTCCAGCAGGCCACCCGCGACGACGAACCGGGCTGTCTCGCCTACTGCTTCGCCGCCGACCCCTGCGTCGACGGCCGGCTCCAGGTCTACGAGCTCTGGGCAGACTCCAAGACCCTCGACGCCCACTTCCAGCACGAGAACTACTTCAACATGCGCGATGCGCTGCACCGGTTCGGTCTCCGAGGCGCCGACACCACCAAGTACCGCGTCGACGCCACGGACCCCGTCTACAAGGACGGTGTCGCGGCGGCAAGATTCTGGTCGGTCGAGGGCAGCTGACCGACGGGCGGGCCGAACGGCACGTTTGGCTGACGATCTCGTGCTCGCGCTGTACGATTCACCGCAACGAAGGAGCCGAACGATGAGTCTGTCGCCCGCCGAGATCGAGGCCAAGCAATTCGCTCTGGTACGGAAGGGATACGACCCGGCCGAGGTCGACGCGTTCCTCCGCCAGCTCGCGACCCGGGTCGCCGAGAGCGCGGCTGACTTCGGCCCGATCGGCGATCAGGTGGCCATGGTCCTCCAGACGGCCAACGAGACGGCGGCCGCGATCGTGGAGAAGGCCGAGGACGACGCCAGGGCTGCCAATGCCGACGCCGACCGACTCCGCGACGAGGCCGAACGTATTCGAGCCAGTGCACAGTCCGACGCCAACCACACGCTCGCGGATGCCGAGTCGTACGCGCAGACCACCAGAACCAGCGCCGACGAGTACTCGGTCAGTATCCGCAGCCAGACCGACGAGTACGCGGTCGGTGCACGGAGCCAGGCCGACGAGTACTCCGCTGTCACCCGAGCAACCGCCGACGAGCACAGCGAGCAGATCCGCTCGATCGCGAACGACGAGGCCACTGCCATCCGTGCCCAGGCCGAAGACGACGCCAACCGCCGCGCCCAGGCAGTCCTGGCCGCCACGCAGGATCGTCTCGACTCGCTGATCGCCACCGAGACGGCCATACGCGAGCGGGTCCAGTCGGTCGCCGCGGAGCTCCAGCGCATCGCGCAGCAGGTGGCGGGCACGACCGACGTCGTCGATCTCACCGCCAAGGCCGACCTCGAGGCTGCTCCGCCGGTGTCCGACGAGGGCGCGCCGCTGTCGCGAGTCGTGTGGGCCGCCGCCGGCGAGGCGCTGGCCCAACACAGCGAGAGCGAGCCCAGCCCCGCGGGCTGACCTCACCCCGGTGATGATCGGCACGGCCTGGGGTGCCGAGCGGCGTTTCCCGACCCAGCCAGGAGACCTGTCATGACATCGGTGATCGCAAGCGGTGCCCGTACCCCGATCGGAAAGCTCTCCGGGGGACTCGCGGGCTTCGCCGCCACCGATCTGGGTGGCGTGGCCATCGCGGCCGCGCTCGAGCGGGCATCGGTGGCCCCAGCCGACGTCGACTACGTCATCATGGGCCAGGTGCTCCAGGCGGGTGCCGGCCAGGCCACTGCGCGCCGAGCGGCGGCCGATGCCGACATCCCGCTCTCCGTACCGGCGACCACCATCAACAAGGTCTGCCTGTCCGGCATCAACGCCATCTACCTCGCCCACCGCATGATCGAGGCCGGCGACGCGGACATCGTCGTGGCCGGCGGCATGGAGTCGATGTCCAACGCGCCGTATCTGTTGCCAGGGGCCCGGGCCGGGTTCGGCGCCGGCGATCGGACGGTGGTCGACTCACTGTTCCACGATGGGCTCTTCTGTGCCCTCGAGAGCTGCCTGATGGGAGAGGGCACCGAGCGATACGCCGCCACGGCGGGACTCGAACGTGCACCTCAGGACGAACTGGCCGCGGCATCGCACGAGCGGGCCGCACGGGCGACGAAGGACGGAGTGCTCGCCGAGGAGATCGTCCCGGTCACCGTGCCCCAGCGGCGGGGCGAGCCGATCCTCGTCAGCGACGACGAAGGCATCCGCAGCGAGACGACGGCCGAGAGCCTCGGGCAGCTGCGGCCGGCCTTTGCCGACGCCGGCAACATCACCGCCGGCAACGCCAGTCAGATCTCCGACGGAGCCTCGGCCACAGTGGTGATGAGCGCGGCCCGGGCGGAAGCGTTCGGGCTCGATCCGCTGGGCGAGATCGTCGGCTACGGCCAGGTGGCGGGGCCAGATCCGTCGCTGCTCAGCCAGCCCTCGAACGCGATCGTGCGGGCCCTGGCCGGCACCGCGCTCTCGGTCGACGACATCGACCTGTTCGAGATCAACGAGGCCTTCGCGGCCGTTGCCGTGGCTTCGATGGCCGACCTCGGCGTGGCGGCCGATGTCGTCAACGTCAACGGCGGCGCCATCGCGCTGGGCCACCCGATCGGGGCCTCGGGGAACCGTCTGGTCCTCACGTTGTTGCACGAACTGCGCCGGCGGGGCGGTGGCCACGGTGCGGCGGCGCTCTGTGGGGGAGGCGGTCAGGGTGACGCGCTGATCGTGCGCACCCCCTGACCCTGTCCACCGTCGCTCACCTCGGCCCGCGGGCGGCGGTGCCACCGTCTTGAAAGACCGGCCGAGCTGTCACCACACCGGCCCGCGGGCGGTGGTGCCACCGTCTTGAAAGACCGGCCGAGCTGTCACCACACCGGCCCGCGGGCGGTGGTGCCACCGCGCGATGCCCTGCTTTGGTTACGGTTTCGTTACACTGCTGCCGGTCCGTAACACTCCTGCGGCTTCGTTCCCGGTTCAATGCGCAAACTCGCCCTCGCCCTCGTGATCCTGGCCGTCTCCGGCCTCATGGCCCCGCTGCGCGCCCAGGACTCGATCGAATCGGCCCGGGTCGAACAAGAGGAGATCCGGCGGGAGGCCGCTGCTGTCGCTTCCGAGCTCGACCTCCTCGCCGCCGACGACGCCGAGATCGCGGCG
>Ga0224508_10002635_pt1 | contig 15130 bp, 15 predicted proteins | sample SF_Jan12_sed_USG_4_FD_170157 | JGI IMG/M metagenome (GOLD analysis project Ga0224508, IMG submission 170157) | Sediment microbial communities from San Francisco Bay, California, United States - SF_Jan12_sed_USGS_21 | ecosystem: Environmental > Aquatic > Marine > Sediment | place: USA... | reverse complement strand
GCCCCCGTCGTCGGCGACCAGCAGCAAGCTCTGGTCGCCGCCGCTGAGGGTGGGTCCCAGCGCCATGCCCTCGTAGTTGCTCAAGCCGGTGGGCTGCTGCCAGAGCAGGGTCTTGGTCACCGGCGTGTGGGGATCGGTGTCGAGGCTGGCCAACGCCGAGGTGTCGGTGGCCCCGCTCGTGTCTACCTGGAAGAGCCGTGACCAGAAGAGTTGGTTGCTGAAGCTCCGCTCGAGCACCACGAGCTCTCCGCTGGGCAGCACGAGCAGGTCGACCACGCCGCTGCGCTCGCTTCCGCCGAAGGGAGCGCCGGGATAGGGCTCGGTGACGTAGGCCCACTGGGCGTCGGCGACGAAGGTCTCGTCGAAGCGCTGCAGCCGCACGATGCTGCCTGCGCTGTTCGTCGAAACGGGCCCATCCACGCTCAGCGCCTCTTCGTTGCTGGTCCAGAGCGCGTTGTCCAGCGGGTTCGGCGCCGTGCGCAGGGCCAGCGATTCGAGGCCGAAGTTGAAGCGCTGATTCGAATAGATCGCGGGCACCGTGAGGCTCGCGAGCACGGCGCCGTCCGACAGCCGGTACTCGCGGATCGCCGGCCCCACTTCGTCGGAGGCCAGCACGCTGCCGCCCGCCGGCCGGTGGACGAGCCCTTCGAGATCGCCGCCCGCGGCGAGCACGAGCGAGTCGACGACCGAGGCCGCCAGGATCGCGCCCGTCGCCACATCGATCTCGACGTCGAGCTCGAAGAGCGTCTTCGCGCTGCCGTCGCCCACCGCGTAGTACTGATCGGCCCCGGCCCAGGCGAGGCCAGACAGGCCCCCCGCGCCCGCGCCGCCGGCGGGCAGGGGCACGTGGCCCTGGCCCGGATCGCTCACCACCAACACCCCGGCCTGGCCCGGCAGGGCCAGGCAGATCGAGCAGAGCAGCAGCAGGCGAGCGGCGGAGAGCACGCCCCTATCCTAACCGCCCCTCCGAGCCCGTGACGCTAGGCGTCGCGCGCCAGCCTCAGCCCGCTGAACTGCCAGCGCGCGGCGGGGGGGAAGAAGTTGCGGTAGCTGGCGCGCAGGTGGTCGAGGGGCGTGGCGCAGGAGCCGCCGCGCAGCACCATCTGCCCGCTCATGAACTTGCCGTTGTACTCGCCGAGCGCGCCGAGGGGCGGCCGGAAGCCCGGGTAGGCCGTGTAGGCGCTGGCGGTCCACTCCCAGACGTCGCCGAAGAGCTGGGTCAGGCCCGCGCCCTCGGCGGCGCGCGGCGCGAGGGCGCCGCTCTCCAGGGTGTTGCCCTCGATCGGCCGGGTCCGGGCGGCGCACTCCCACTCGGCCTCGGTGGGAAGCCGCGCCCCCGCCCAGCGCGCGTAGGCGTCGGCTTCGTAGAGGCTCAGGTGGCAGGCCGGCGCGTCGGGCGTCAGCGGCCGACGCCCGTGCAGCCCGAAGGCCGTGAAGCCCCCGTCGCCGCGCTCCCAGTAGAGCGGCGCCTGCCAGCCCTCGCGCTGCACCTGCTCCCAGCCGTCCGACAGCCAGTGGGCGGGATCGCGGTAGCCACCGTCCTCGATGAACTCCTGGAACTCGCGGTTGCTCACCGGCCGGCTCGCCAGGGCGAAGGGCTCGAGGTGCACGCGGTGGCGCGGCCCCTCGTTGTCGAAGGCGAAGCCCGCGCCGTCGTGACCGATCTCGTGCACCCCGCCCTCGAAGGCTTCGAACTCGAGTGCCGGCGTCGCGGGGGATTGCGCCGCCGGGCCGTCGCCTCCGGCGTAGACCGGCTCGAGCGGATTGCGCGAGAAGCCGTGCAGGAGGTCGGTGAGGATCAGCTCCTGGTGTTGCTGCTCGTGGTGGGTGCCGAGCTCGAGCACCTCGAGCGTCGCGCCGTCGAAGTCACCGGCGGCCAGTCCCGCCAACATCGCCCGGTCGACGTGGGCGCGATAGGCGCGCACCTCGTCCAGATCGGGACGCGAGAGCAGCCCGCGCTCGGGCCGGGCGTGCTGGGTCCCGACGCTGTTGTAGTAGGAGTTGAAGAGCATCCGGAAGTCGGGGTGGAAGCAGCGGTAGCCGGGCAGCCCGGGCTCGAGCACGAAGGTCTCGAAGTACCAGGTGGTGTGGGCGAGGTGCCACTTCACCGGGCTGGCGTCGGGCATCGACTGCAGTCCGCAGTCCTCGGGCGAGAGCGGGGCGGCCAGCGCCTCGGACTGAGCGCGCACCCCGCCATAGCGGGTGGCGAGCGCTTCGGGCGGCGCTTCGGCCGGGGCTCGGGAGGACGCCGTCATGACCGTGTCCCTACCCTATGGCCCCGGCGCGGCGAGTGCAAACTCGTCGAGCGCCGCCAGCAGAGCCGGCGGATCGCCGCAGACTCGCGCGGCGCCCGCCGTCAGCAGCTCGGCTTGTGTGCCGTAGCCCCAGGCGACTCCCAGCGGGTGCAGGCCCACGGCGTGGGCGCCCTCCACGTCGTAGCGGCGATCGCCCACCATGACGCTGCACGCGGGGTCGGCGTCCTCCTGCGCCACGGCGTGGGCGAGCAGCTCGGGCTTGTCGGCGAAGCTGCCGTCGGCGCCGCGTCCGTAGACCTCCCCCAGGTAGGGGCGCAGACCGAAGTGCCGGGCGATGCGCTCGGCACTGGCCCGGGTCTTGGAGGTGGCGATGCAGGCGCGCCAACCCCGCCTCCGCACCGCTTCGAGCAGCTCGAGCACACCGGGGTAGACGCGGTTGTCGCTCCAGCCGTGGGCCCGGTAGTGCTCGCGGTAGAGCGCGAGGGCGCGCTCGCGGGTGGGCGCGTCGGCGTCGGGCAGCAGGTGGTCGAAGACCCGCGGCAGCGGCGGGCCGATCGAGGTGGCCACGGCCTCGGCCGAGGGCGCCGGGTGACCCAGGGAGGTCAGCGCGTGGCCCAGGCTCGCGGCGATGCCCGAGCCCGGGTCGCTCAGCGTGCCGTCGAGATCGAAGAAGACGTGCAGGGGGAGGGCTCCAGTGGTTCGAGGGGTCGACCCCGGGATTGGGAGGGCGAGTCGATCCCCAACAGCGCCGCGGCGGTGGCCGCGATGTCGAGGCTGTCGACCGCTTCGGGCCGGGTGCCGGCCGGCACGCAGCGGCCCGACGCGAAGAAGATGCCGGCCATGTCGCGGTGGGGCACCGCGTAGCCGTGCACGCCTCGACCGCGCCCGAACAGGCGGGCCACCGTGTCGCGGAAGCGGCGCGGACGGAAGCTGAAGCCGGGCAGGGCGCGTGCCACCAGGTCGCCGCTGCGGGTCGGGTGGGCCAGACCGCTGCCGCCCAGATCCTCACGTCGATCCAGGCGCGAGCCCGGGAGGTCCGAGAGCGCCCGGTCGGCAATTGCGATCTCGTCGGGATCCTCGAAGAACAGGTGCGCGACGGCCGAGCCCACCACCACTCTCGGCCGCAGCCCGGCCTCGCGCAGGCGCGCGCGCAGCGGGACCGCGCGAGCCGCCCCGGTCATGCCGTGGTCGCTCACCACCAGCAGCGTCGTGTGAGGCCAGGCGTTGCGCGCGTCGAGGCCGGCCAGCAGCGCGCCCAGGTGGCGGTCCTGCTCGGCGAGCGCCTCGCCCACGCCGGCGTGCTCGGGGCCCAGGCGGTGTCCCGCGCGGTCGGTGCCGTGCCACCAGCTCATCACCAGCCTCGGTCGCTCGCCCTCCGGCAGGTCGAGCCAGTCGAGGATCTGCTCGACCTTCTCGGCCTCGCCCACGCGCGAGTCGAAGGGGGCGCGCCGGTGCCGCGCGCCGCGGCCGCGCCAGTCGCTGTCGGAGCCCACCCAGAAGAAGGTCGCCGCCGGCACGCCCTGGCGCTCGGCCGCCACCCACAGCGGCTCGGCCTGGATCCAGCTGGCGTCGTTGGAGTAGTCGAACTCGCCCCGCTCCGGGTCGAAGAAGCGGTTGTCGAGGATGCCGTGCACCGCCGGCGGCGCGCCGGTGGCCAGCGAGACGTGGGTCGGGAAGGTGCTGGCCGGGGCCACCGGCTCGAGCCGGCCCGCGCGCAGGCCCTCGTCTTCGAGACGGGTCAGGGCCGGCAGGGGCCAGCGGTCGGGGTAGTCGTGGCGCACGCCGTCCAGCGAGATCAGGATCACGCTGGGCTCAGGAGGCGCCTCCGCGTGGACCGCGGCGGCGGAGGCCCACGCGGCGGCGAGCCCGGCCCACAGCGCGGCGACCGTGCGCCGCCTCAACGCTCGTCCCGCGGCCGCTCCAGCTCCCAGCCCAAGAAGGTGAGCAGGTCGTCGGCCACGTCGTCGGCGTGGGCGCGAACCGTCTCGTTGGGGTCGTGGAGGGCGATCTGTACCAGGCGCCGCACGCGGCCCGGGTCGAGGCGGCCGAAGCGGCGCGCCAGGTGGCCGAAGGCGGCGAGCGCGCCCATTCGAACCACGGCGCTGCGATGGCGCGCGAGCTGGGCGCAGCAGCTCTGGGCCCACTCCCAGGGCTCGCCCTCCTGGCCGATGCGCAGCGTCAGATCGGCCAGCTCCTCAGGTTCGTCGCGCTCGATGGCGGCCTCGATCTGGGTCCGGAAGGCGGCTTCGGGGGACGGCACGGCGGGAATCTAGCCGAGGCCTCGGCGGGTGACGGACGTCACAATGCGATCGGGCCGGGGCTTCGACACGTGGAGCATGAATCGACGCATCCGCACCGCCATCAAGACGAACTTTGCCGCGGGCCGGCTCCGCGGCGAGGGCAAGATCAAGAACGTGGCCGAGGGGGGCCTCTTCGTGGGCACCTCGCAGCTGCCCGACGAGGGGGAGTCCGTCGTGGTCTCCTTCCGCGCTCCCGGGGGCACGGTCGATGTCGAAGGCCTGGTCTGGTGGACCACCAACGACGAACCGGGCCGTCACCGCACGCCCGGCTTCGGTCTGCGCCTGCTCGAAGAGTCGGCCGACTTCAGCCGCTTCTTCGACAGCCTCAACTGAGCCGGTCCTCCGCGAGTCGGTCCGACCCCGGCCCAGCCGGGGCGCCGCGATAGTGCGCCAGCCGCCTGCGCTGCCAGGTCAGGCGCAGGCGCCGCAGCCAGCGCTCCAGGAGAGGCAGGCGCAGGCGCTCCTCGGGCTCACCGGGGCGCAGGCAGGTGGTCCACTCGCCCTCCACGATGCGCTCTTCGCCGCCGGGCAGCAGCACGCGAAAGCGCCGCTCGGGGTCGAGCACCCCGGCGGCATCGCTCACCCGCACCGGCATGCTCTGGCGCTGCTCCTCGGCGATTTCACGCAGTCGCGGCGAGCGCTCGAAGGCGCCGGGACGGGCTTCGCGAATCTCGAGCCAGGCCTCGCCGGCGCCGCCCACCACGTCTAGCACCGCGCCCAGCCGGTCGGGGCGGTCGCGTTCCTCGAGGCCGCCGCGCAGCCACAGGCAGCGGTAGGCGCGGCAGATGCCGGGCCGCTCGGCATGGATGCCGCAGCCGCCCTCGGCGCGCTGGTGGATGCACGCGATACCGCCCAGCTTGCGCAGATCGTCGACGCGCAGCACTTCGCAGCAAAGCGAGCACTCGCCGCAGGCGCGCTCGCTCACGGCGCGGTCTCGCGCCCGAAGCCAGAGCGCTCGCTCACGGCGCGGCGGCGGTTTCGCCCACCAGGATGGTGCCCTGCAGACCCGGCCGCCCCTCCACCTCGTAGTCGAAGCGGCCCGGGAAGCCGAAGCGCAGGTGCCAGCCGCTGCCCGGAGCGAGCTCGGGGCTGCGGAAGGCGTCCTCGGCGCCGCGCACGCGACGCGCTCCGATGTCGCGATTCTGGAAGTGCACGGTCTCGCCGGGCTCCACCCGCAGCTCGGCGGGTGCGAGGCCCTCGGCGCCGATCTCGACGCTCGGGCCGTGGGCCGCGGCGGGCAGGGCGAAGGCGAGGAGCGCCAGGAGCGCGATCGTCGCAGGGAGGGAGTGCGGCACTAGAGGAACCTCTGGATGGCGAAGATGCCGAGCATGGTCAGCACGATCGCGAGCTTGGCGGCGCCGCCCAGCAGCATGCCGAGCCAGGTGGCCAGGCCCACCTGGCCGGCGCGCTCGAGCGAGCTCTGGGCGCTGATCTCGCCCAGCACCGCGCCAATGAAGGGCCCGAGCACGACGCCCACCAGCCCGAAGAAGAGCCCCGCCACGGCGCCGACGGCGGCGCCGACGATCGCGCGCGGGTGGGCGCCGGCGCGGCGCGCGCCCAGCGCGCTGGCGGCCAGGTCGACGCCCGCCGAGGCCAGGGCCAGCAGGCCTAGCGCCGCCAGCGTCCACGGCCCGACGTAGACGAAGCCGTCGATCCAGGCGCCCACCGCGAGCCCGGCGAAGACGAGCCACGCGCCCGGCAGCACCGGCAGTATCACCCCGACGGTGCCCACCGCGACGAGCGCCGCGGCCAGCACCCAGAGCGCGGCGTTCACCCCGAGGCCCAGATCCACAGGCCGCCACACAGGACTGCGCCGAGGGCGTGCAGCGCCATGCCGGGCCACAGGGAGAGCGAGCGTTCGCGCATCGAGGCCAGGCACAGGCCCGCGAGCAGTGCGCTCGCGCCGGCGAAGGCCGTGCCCTCGAGGCGACTCAGACCGAAGGGCGCCGCTTCGAGCCGGAGCCAGGCCTCGGCCGTGAGCGCCGCGATGACCAGCGCCCAGGCGAACGACGAGACCCAGGCCGCGCGAGAGAGGAAGACGGGGCCGCCGGGGTGCTGGACCGGGTAGTCGATCGAGAGCAGTCCGTGCACCACGCCGCGGAACCAGAACTCGGCGGACACCGCAGCCAGGGCCGCCGCTCCGAGGCCGGCGCTCCACGCGACCGGATCGTCGCCCAGAGGCAGTGGCAGGAGCCCCAGCGCGGGCACCGAGAGCAGCAACACCGCCGGCGCCGGGGTCCACCAGCTGCCCAGGGACGGTGCGCGCCAACCGATCAGCCACCAGCGAGAGCGGGTGAGCGCGCGCGTGGCGACCAGTGCCAGGCCCAAGGCCAGCAAGGCGCCCTCGGCGCGGCCGACGGCGGCCCCCAGCGCAGCGTGGGATTCGGGCAGCCAGGTCGGCAGCAGTGCCGGCAGGGGGCCGAGCACCGCCAGGAAGGCGAGACCCAGCAGCAGGGCGCCGAGGCTGCGGGCGAGGCGGTGGCCGAAGCCGGCGGGGCGGTAGGCGCGCTCGAGCGTCTCGAGCAGCTCGGCCGAGGCCAGCAGCGTACCGCGCGGCCGCGGCGAGCCGCCGATGTCCGACGAGCCGCCCCAGCGCTTGCCCATCGGGCGCCCGTCCACGGCCGGGTCCATGCGGTTGAGCATGTCGTAGGCGGCCTCGAGTCCCGGACCGCCCAGCGAGCTCACGCGTCGCAGCGTGTACACCCCGGGCTGGTTCTCGAGCGCGATCAGCGCGAGCTGGTCGCCCCAGTGGGTCTTCAGGAGCTGCTCGACGGTGTAGATGCCCGAGCGGTCGCGGCACACCACGGCGACCTTGCGCGGCCCCACCTCGACGTGGCCGTAGATCTCCTCGACCCGGGTGTAGTCGCCGAAGTCCTCGTCGCGGTAGACCAGCGCGTCCACCGCGCGCAGCATCTCGAGGGTGTAGGCGTAGGGGTCCTTCTTGTTCCAGGCGCCCTCCTGCTTGAGGCGGCGCTCGGCCATCAGCAGGGCTTCGATGCGAGCATGGGTGACCTCGAGCACGTCGCTGGGCAGGCCGCAGAGCTGGGCCAGCTCGCGTCCGTTCGAATCGATGGCGCCCTCCAACCGCAGCAGCGGCAGCAGCACGTCGCGCGCCTCGGGACGCAGCTCGCGAAGGCGCCGGTGGTTGAGCAGGCACCACAGCGCGAGCACCGTGTCGAGGTCGGGGTCGTTGGCGTAGACCGTCCAGTCGCCGTCGGCGAGGCCGAGCCCGCTGTGCACCAGCAGGAGCGCCTGCTCGCAGGTCGAGAGCGTGAACAGCCGCTCGCAGCCCCAGTGGTGGTCGAGATTGTAGAGCTTCTTTTCGTTGTCGAGCTGAGGCCCGAAGGTGCCGGCCCCATCCAGCAGGATCGTGCCGTCGCCGAGGTTGGCGGCCTCCGACTTCGAGGCCGACATGTCCGGGTCGACGACCGCGCGCACCCGCGGCGCCTCGTCGCAGACGAGCGTCTTCACGCCGTCCTTCTCGCGCACGGCATAGCGCTCGGGGATCACCTTCAGGCGTTCGACGCTTTCGGTTGCCGGTTCCACGGCGCTCTTCTCAGAGGTTTCCGATGCGCTCGATAGCTTCTTCGACCCGCTCGCGCGAGTTGAAGGCCGAGATGCGGAAATAGCCCTCGCCCGAGGCGCCGAAACCGCTGCCCGGCGTGCAGACCACGTGAGCGCGTTGCAGCAGCTCGTCGAAGGTGTCCCAGCTCGAGCGCCCCTCGCGGGTTCGCACCCAGACGTAGGGTGCGTGCTCGCCGCCGAAGCAGACGAAGCCCGCCTCGCCCAGGCCGCGCCGCAGCGCGTCGGCGTTGGCCATGTAGTAGGCGACCTGCTCCCCGGTCTGCTTGCGGCCCTCGGGCGAGAAGACCGCGGCGGCGGTCTTCTGGATCACGTAGGGCACGCTGTTGAACTTGGTGGCATGGCGCCGCGACCAGAGGTCGCGCAGCGGAACGCGCTCGCCGTCCGCGCTGGTGCCGCAGACCTCGCGGGGGATCGTCGTGTAGGCGCAGCGCACGCCGGTGAAGCCCGCCCGCTTCGAGAAGCTGCGCATCTCGATGGCGCACTCGCGCGCGCCCGCCACCTCGTAGATCGAGCGGGGCAGGCCCTCGTCGCGGATGAAGGCGTCGTAGGCGGCGTCGTAGATCAGCACCGCCCCGCAGTCGCGCGCCCACTCGACCCAGCGCGAGAGCGCAGCAGAGTCGGCGGCGACGCCGGTGGGGTTGTTGGGCGAGCACAGGTAGGCGAGGTCGTGGGGCTCTTCCGGGGGCTCGGGCAGGAAGCCGTTGGCCTCGGTGGCGGGCAGATAGGTGAGGCCGGAATAGCGCCCGTCGGGGCCGGCCGGGCCGGTGCGCCCGGCCATGACATTGGTGTCGACGTAGACCGGGTAGACCGGGTCGGTGACCGCCACCCGGCACTCGCTGCCGAAGATCTCCTGGATGTTGCCGCTGTCCTGTTTGCTGCCGTCGGAGACGAAGATCTCGTCGGCATCGATCTCGACGCCACGGGCCCGGTAGTCGTGCTCGCGGATCGCCTCGAGCAGGAAGTCGTAGCCGTTCTCGGGCCCGTAGCCGTGGAAACCGGCCTCGGTGCCCATGGCGACCGCTGCGTCGCGCATGGCCTCGACCAGGGCCGGCGCCAGCGGCAGCGTGACGTCACCGATTCCCAGGCGGATGATCCGGGCTTCGGCCTCGGGGTGGGCCTCGGCGAAGGCGCTCACCCGGCGGCCGATCTCGGGGAAGAGATAGCCGGCCTGGAGCTTGCGAAAGTGTTCGTTGATGCGGGCCATCGGGGGGACTCCTGGCAGCTGGCAGAAGCTAGCGCGGGTCGATCAGCACGCCCGGGTTGAGGATTCCCCGGGGATCGAGCTCGGCCTTGGCCGCCGCCAGGGCGCGCGCGAAGAGCTCGGGGCGCTGGCGGTCGTAGCCGGCGCGGTGGTCGCGCCCCACCGCGTGGTGGTGGGTGATGCTGCCGCCGCCGCGCAGCAGTGCCTCGTTGGCCGCGCTCTTGATCTCGCCCCACATCTCGAGCTCGCTGCCCCGGCGGCCCGGAGCCATCACGGTGTAGTAGGGCGCGGGGCCGTCGGGGTAGACGTGGGTGAAGCGGCAGGTGACGCTGCCGGCGCCGCAGACGCGCTTCAGCGCGTCGCCCACCGCGTCGCGCACGCCGGCGTCGAAGCTCTCGAAGGCGTCCCAGGTGACCGCCGTCTCGAAGGTCTCGGAGATCATCGCGGCGCGCACCGCGACGTCGCGCAGGTAGGGCATGTGGAGGAAGGCCTGGCGCCAGGCGCCGGCGGCGCCCTCGCGTGCACCCTCGTCGCCGCTGCGCGTGCGCACCGCGTCGTCGGGCACCTGGCCCCCGGCGTCGCGGCACAGCTCGACGGCGCGGGCGATCCAGGCATCGAGGGCGTGGTCGGCGCTCTCGAAGCCCAGCACCAGCACGGCGTCGTCGCCTTCGGCGGCGCCGGCATTTCTGGCCTCGCCGGCGTCGAGCAGGCGGCAATTGCTGGGAGCCAGACCCGACTGCGAGAGGGTGCGCACCGCGGCGGCGCCGCGCGCGAAGCCGTCGGCGCCGCCGAAGCGCACCGAGGTCGAGGCGCGGAAGCGCGGGCGGTCCTGGAGCCGCATCCAGGCCTCGGTGATCACGCCCAGCGCGCCCTCGGAGCCGATCCAGAGCCGGTCCGGGCTGGGGCCGGCGCCCGAGCCCGGCAGACGCCGGCTCTCGCTCACCCCTTCGGGCGTCACGACGCGCAGCGACTCGACGAAGTCGTCGATGTGGGTGTACAGCGTGGCGTAGTGACCGCCCGAGCGGGTGGCGATCCAGCCGCCCAGCGTCGAGAACTCGAAGGACTGGGGGAAGTGGCGCAGGGTGAGGCCGTGGGGGCGCAGCGCGTCCTCGAGGGCGGGGCCGAAGATGCCGGCCTGGATGCGAGCCGCGCGCGAGCTGCGGTCGATCTCGAGCACGCGGTCGAGGCGGGAGAGATCGACGCTGATCGCGCCGCGGGAGTCGCCGGGCAGCCGCGCCTCGACGCCGCCCACCACGCTCGAGCCCCCGCCGTAGGGGATCGCCGCGACCTGGTTCGACCCGCACCAGTCGAAGAGCGCGGCGAGGTCGGACTCGTCGGCGGGCCGCGCCACGAAATCGGGCGCCGCCGAGAAGTCGCCGCGCACGCCGCGCACCACGTCGCGATAGCTCTTGCCGTAGGTGTGGCCCGCGCGGTCCGACGGCTCGCTGCTGCACCGCGACGCCAGGGCGGGGGGTGGGGTCACGCGCGGAGCGGGCAGCGAGACGTCCTCGATGCGCGGCACCGGCGCCAGCTCGAGCTCGCGGCCATAAGCGGCCGAGAGCGTGCGCGCGACGCCGCGCGCCTGCTCTTCGTCGGGCCCGGCGCCCTCGACGCCCCAACCCCAGAATTTGCGGCGCGCCACCGGGAACCGGCTCGATTACTGCCGCGCGGGCGCGAAGGTCTCGAGCACGCCGGCGTCGAAGCCGGGCTCGCCGTCGGCCCGGAAGGCCTGGATGCAGACGTGGTCGGCGCCGGCATCGTGGTGGGCCTGGATGCGCTCGGCGATCAGCTTGTCGTCGCCCCAGGCGACGATGGCGTCCACCAGGCGGTCGCTGCCGCCGTCGGCGAAGTCGGCGTCCTCGAAACCCAGCCACTTGAGGTTGTTTTGATAGTTGGGCAGCCCGATGTAGACCTGGATGTTCTGGCGCGCCACGGCCCGGGCCTTCGTGGGGTCGGTCTCGCGGAGCACCATCTGCTCGGGGCACAGCCAGGCTTCGGCCCCGAGGATCTCGCGGGCGCGCGCGGTGTGCTCGGGCGGCACGAAGTAGGGGTGGGCGCCCTGGGTGCGCTCGGCCGACAGCGCCAGCATCTTCGGTCGCAGCGCGGCGAGCACGATGGGGCCGGGCTCGGCCGGCGTTTTGCCCATGTAGAGCGCCTCGTCCATGGCATCGAGATAGGCGCGCATGGTCGAGAGCGGCTTCTTGTAGTCGTGCTTGCGCACGCCCGTCACGAGGTGGGCGTGGGAGACGCCGAGACCGAGCAACGTACGCCCGCCGCTGGCCTCGGCGAGGGTCTCGCGCGTGGCGCGCATGGTCATGGGGTCGCGGGCGTAGATGTTGGCGATGCCGGTGGCCAGCACCAGGCGCTCGGTGCGCGCCGCCAGGTAGCCCAGGAAGCTGAAGGGCTCTCGGCCCACCGCTTCGGGGACCCACAGCGCGCCGTAGCCCCAGTCTTCGAGCTGGTTGGCGAACTCCGCCGCCTCGGGTGCGGAGAGGTGGTCGAGCCAGGTCCAGACGCCGAGTGATCCGATCCGGTCCTTCTGCATGGCGGCCATCCTACCCTAGAATGCCATTCGCATGCGGCGCGGACTCGGGATCGCGGTGGCCCTGGCCCTCGTCGGCATTCCCCTCGGCTGGGGCGTGAGCGACCGGCTCGAGCGCGACAACGACTTCTGCAACGCCTGTCACCTCGCGCCCGACCTGCCCCTGCACGTCGAATTGCGCGGCGACTTCGACGCGCGCCCGGCGGCGAGCCTGGCCGCCGCCCACGGCCGCGAGCGCGACTTCCGCTGCATCGATTGCCACGGTGGCACCCGCCTCGTGGGTCGCGCGCGGGTCAAGCTGCTCGCCGCCAAGGACGCCTTCTGGTACGTCGCGGGCCACTTCGAGGAGCCCGACGGCATGCGCTGGCCGCTCTGGGACGAGGACTGCCTGAAGTGCCACGGGTCCTTCGAAGAGCGCAGCGATGCGGCCGAGTGGGGCACGCCGCGCTTCCACGAGCTCTCGGTGCACAACGTCGAGCTGGGAGTCGCCTGCGTGTCCTGTCACCTCGTCCACGATCCGGGTGGGAGGGACGACACCCACTTCATTCACGCCGAGCCGGTGCGCGCCGAGTGCGCGCGTTGTCACCCCGAATTCGACGCTACGTTGTGAGCCCGCACCCAGGAGGTCTGCATGCCCCGCTCGTCCCTCGCGATGATCCTCGCCCTCGCGCTGCCCTTCGCCGCGTCGGCCTATCCGGGCGGCACGCCCACCTATCAGACCGACGCCGCGCCCTACTGCGCGGGTTGCCACTCGTCGCGCAGCGTCGAGGCGCTGGCGGGCGCGGCCGAGCGCGCCGAGAAGGAGGTCGGGGAGCGCAAGCACGTGGCCGTGATCCTGTCGGGCCAGCGCGGCTACCAGAGCCTCACCGAGAGCGACCGCCAGACCCTGGCCGCACACGTGCGCGCCCTCGACGCCGCCTCCACCGTCACCCTGAAGGCGCCGACGACCCTCACGCCCGGCCAGACCTTCCAGGTGCAGGTGAACGTCACCGGCGGCGCCGGTCCGGTGGTGGGGGTCGCGCTCGTCGACGGCACCCACCGTTGGTACGCGCGGCCCGCGCCCTCGGCGGGCTGGAGCGTGGTGGCGCCGCCCGAGATCCTCGGCTCCGACGGCGGCCCGCGCAGCGCCTGGCTCGAGCGCCGCCCCGAGACGGCCGGCCGCAACCTCGCCTTCGTGAACGTGCCGGGCATCGAGTCCGACGCCGCCAGCGCCCGTTGGGACTCGGCCCAGGTGATCTTCACCCTGCGCGCCCCCGACCGCCCCGGCGACTATCCGCTGTCGGCCGCCTACTTCTACGGAACCGAGAAGGCCAGTCTGCTCGGCTACACCACCAACGCCCTGGGTCAGAAGGAGGTGCGCGGCGGGCTCGCCGGCGGCTCTGGCCGCGTGCTCTTCGCCCCGCTCCAGACTCTACAGGTGCGCTGATCAGCGGACCGGTCGGATCTCTCCCGACTTCAACCGCGCCAGGTAGCCGTCGAGGTCGCGTTTGACCACGCTCGACAAGAGGAAGACGCCGACCAGGTTGGGGAAGGCCATGCCCAGGATCATCATGTCGCCGAAGTCGACCACGGCGGTGGCCTCGAAGAGCGTGCCGAGCACGGCGAAGACAAGGAAGATGCCCTTGAAGAGCAGGATCGAGCGCACCCCGAACAGGCGCGCCCAGCACTGCTCCCCGTAGTAGCTCCACGAGATCATGGTGCTGAAGGCGAACAGCACCGCGGTGAACGAGAGCACGTAGGGAAACCAGGGGAAGACGCTGGCGAAGGCCCAGGAGGTCATCTGGATGCCCTCGCCGGCGTCAGGCGCGGCGTGGGCGCCGGTCACCACCAGCACCAGTCCTGTCATGGTGCAGACGATCACGGTGTCGATGAAGGGCTCGAGCAGCGCCACGACGCCTTCGCGCACCGGCTCGTCGGTGCGCGCCGCCGAGTGCACGATGGCGGCCGAGCCGCAGCCGGCCTCGTTGCTGAAGGCCGCGCGCCGGAAGCCCTGGATCAGCACGCCCACCAGCCCGCCGAAACCGGCCTCGAGCGAGAAGGCCGCGCCGACGATGGTGCCGAGCCCCGAGAGCAGCGAACCGGCGTGCATCAGCAGAATGCAGAGCCCCGCGCTCACGTAGACCACGCACATCAGCGGCACCAGCGTCGCGGCCACCTCACCGATGCGGCGAATGCCGCCGACGATCACCACGCCCACCAGCGCGGCCAGCCCCACCCCGAAGACCAGGTTGCCCGTCATGCCCGAGAAGACCGGGAAGACGCTGGCGACCTGGGAGTAGGCCTGGTTGCTCTGATACATGTTGCCGCCGCCGATGCTGCCGCCGATGCACATGACGGCGAAGATCCCGGCCAGCATGCGGCCCAGACGCACCCAGCCCAGCTCGCCCAGCCCGTCGCGCAGGTAGTGCATGGGCCCGCCCGAGACGTGGCCGTCTTCGCGGATCACGCGGTACTTCTGGCCCAGCGTGCACTCGGCGAATTTCGAGCTCATGCCGAGGAAGCCGCCCAGCACCATCCAGAAGACGGCGCCCGGGCCGCCGATGGCCACCGCGAAGGCGACGCCGGCGATGTTGCCCAGGCCCACCGTGGCCGAGAGCGCGGCCGAGAGCGCCTGGAAGTGGCTGATCTCGCCGCCCTCCTCGTCACGCGTGTAGCGGCCGCGCACGCAGTCGACGCCGTGGCGGAAGGCGCGCAGGTTGACGAACTGGAAGCGCAGCGTGAAGAAGAACGCCGCCACCACCAGCCACAGCACCACCAATGGCACTTCGGCGGCGTCGGTCCAGAAGGCGGCGTCGAAGAAGATCACCGCGGAGAGCGTGTCGACCACGACCTCGCGGAAGATCTCTTCCAGCAGACCGAGAATGCCGTCCCTTGCCATGCTCCCTCCCCATCGATCCGCGCTTAGCGTACTCTGCGCCGCCCATGGACGCTTCGGCCGAACGCCGCCAGACCCTTTCCGAGCACGCTTCGGCCCGGATCGTCGCCGAGGCGGGGGTGCCGGTGCCGGACTCGCGGCTGGTGAGCACGCCGGCCGAGGCTTCGGCCGCGGCCGTCGAGCTGGGCTTTCCCGTGGTGCTGAAGCTCTGCGGTGAGGCCATCGCCCACAAGACCGAGCGCGACCTCGTGCGCCTGGGTCTGGCCGATGCGGCGGCGGTGGAGGCCGCCGGCGCCGAGCTGCTCGGGCGCGCGCGGCGAGAGGACGGCGAGGTAAGCCTGCTGGTCGCCGAGCAGGTGCGCGGTCACCGCG
>Ga0224508_10002634_pt1 | contig 15135 bp, 14 predicted proteins | sample SF_Jan12_sed_USG_4_FD_170157 | JGI IMG/M metagenome (GOLD analysis project Ga0224508, IMG submission 170157) | Sediment microbial communities from San Francisco Bay, California, United States - SF_Jan12_sed_USGS_21 | ecosystem: Environmental > Aquatic > Marine > Sediment | place: USA... | reverse complement strand
TATAGCAATATCCTGCAATTCTATTATGACACTATCTAAGCGAGAGAACAGAGATGCCGCGCCCCCGTGATGTTTCGTAATTTGCGATATAGATTGCAGAAGGTCTTTTAGTTGTCCCACTACATTTGTGTCCTCTTCTTCCAGTCTCCGCGAAATCTGGGCTAGGCCTGAAATTATCTCTTCGGCATGTTCCATCTCCTGCATTCTCTCCTCTAGACCAGAATCTTTTTTTTCATCGAGATCGCAGTCCTCAAATTCAGTCAATTGAAATTGTATAAAATCTTTCTCCTGTAGGGCCGATCGCTGCTTTAGCCTTAGTTCGTCAGCCGTAGTTAGCCAAGATTTCCACCTTCTAAAATGCTCTTGGTAAGATGCTTTTAATTCCTGCACTCGCGCTACGGCGTCAATCATTCCCAATTGGTATCCTTGATCATTAATCCCGAAGTTCTCGAATTGTTGATGCAGGTCCACTAATCGACTACAAAGATCCCTGACTTGCTTAAGCTTAACTGGTGTATCATTGATGAATGCACGAGACTTGCCGGAAGCAGCGATCTCACGTCGAATGACCACTTCATTATCGTAATCGAGGTCATTTCTCTCAAAAAATGATCTGAGGTCATACCTGTCTACCTGAAAAGTCCCCTCGACAATACATTTCTTATCTCTATTGTATAGAACTTTAGTGTCCGCTCTTTCTCCCAAGATGAGATTAAGCGCACCTAAAAGAATTGACTTACCTGATCCTGTTTCTCCAGTGATAATATTCAGATTACTTGAAAAATCTACTGATACCGATTCAATGATGGCATAATTCGCGATGTCAAGTCTGGTGATCATGTCCTTCCCTCTTTTCGAAGCAATTGAGTAAGTGACTCTTCGCTCGGTTTTTCTGGCATGAGGTAGTTGGTAACATGTAGCGACCGAAGGCATGCTCCCGTGCTATCTCCCATTACCACCGCTTTTTGCTGGGAATCCAATGAATGTTTCTCAAGATAGGTTTTGGCATTGAGGGGACTTGTAAAAACGATATAGTCAGCATTTGATTTCTTCACATGATCTTTTCCCTGGTTGTCATAAACAACTAGGTCATGCATGATGATTTCGTCGGTTAGTTGCTTTTGGATAGATTGCATAGATTGCCGAGCTCTGGGGAACAAGACAGATTGTCCCTTGGCTACCAAAGCAAATCCTGCAGCAGTGGACACGGAGTGTCCGTCACCAGTGAATGATACCTGGTGTCCATATGCCCGAATTGCAGCTGCTGTTTTTGGACCGATGGAGGCATACTTTGTGTGCTTTGGTAAGATATCATCAAGCTGGGAAAAGAAATACTGGACACCGTGTCGGCTGTAAAAGAATATCCAATTTGTAGTAGGAAAAGGCTCGAGCTCCAGAGATTTGATGCGAATCAGTGAGGTGCCGGACACATCATATTCATCTGATAATTCGCTGAAGGGACTTTCGTCAGATAAATCTCTGGTGATAAAAATGGTGGGTTTCATGGCTTTCAAATTAAAAAAGGTCATCCAATTGTCGCAGACTCAGTAATTTATTGAAACACCGAGACAATGCTTCCAGGTCTTTTCTTGCATTACCAGCACCTTCAAACCGCACATTGAATAGTTTTTGGTGAAGTTGGGCCAGCGTCGGCCATTTGTAGCGACCATCCCTACCCATGATTTGACAGTAGTAGGTGCTTTCACGCATCAGGCAGTAACGTTCACTTTGCATGAATTTGTGATCCATGTTGGCACGGTAAAACTCTGCGAGCACCACATTTTCGTTGTATTGTAAGTTAAAGGCAAACGTGTAGGTCGTTTTTTCAACGACCTCACTAAAGGCTTTCAAGGCCACTTTTACATCCACTCCCTTTTCCTCAATTTCGACTTGGTCAAGTTGATGTATTTTCAATATTTCTTCAGAAATATCAAAACCATGTGGTTTGATCAGGTAATCGCCTTCCTCGGTCAGGTTTCCCTTCTTATCGTAAAGGAGCCACGATATTTGGAGCAGACGTGGCCAGCTGAAAGTGTCGGTGAAGTGTGCCTTCCAATTTTTTGGCTTTCCGTTTGTCGATACATCGAATAATAGAAACATACTTAATCCACATTCAATTTCTCTACTACTGCTTCAGCCAATCCATGCATAGTATTATATGATACATTTGCTCGTTTAAGCTTTTCATCTAAAGTTGCTGCATAGGTGGCCCAAACATGAAAATAACCCATTTTGTCCTGTTGACAATACGCACCCATCGGCAAATGACACCCGCCACCTAAAAGTTGTAAAATGCTTCTTTCCACGTTAGTGGATTTAGATACTTGGGGGTGATGAATACGCTGTAACACCTTTCGGATCCTCAAGTCATCTTTACGAGATTGGTAGGCCAGGACACCCTGAGCTGGAGCGGGCACAAATTCCTTCGGGTTTAGCTTGACGATATGTAGGTCTGCCAGGTCAAGTCCTAGTCGGACAATGCCGGCTGCAGCGAGAACGATACTATCGACCTTCCGATCACGTAACTTCTGAATACGGGTAGGTACATTGCCCCGCAAATCTTCTGACAAAATATCAGGTCGTAGCGCTTTCATCTGTGACTTTCGGCGTACAGAGGAGGTACCTACAGCAGCATTATGTTTCAACATAAGGACTTCTCGATCATCCACAGCGGTTGGATGAATGAGCAACCAGTCCGAAGGATCAGATCGCTCACTAACACCGGAAATTGCCAGATGTTTGCTTTGTTCTGTTGGAAGATCCTTCATCGAATGTACAGCTATATCAATGTGCTCGTTAGAAAGAGCCTCTTCCAACTCCTTGGTAAAGAATCCCTTACCTTCTATCTTATCAAAAGAAAGAGTTTGAATCTTATCGCCCTTAGTCCGGATCGTCTCTATTGCTACCTTTTGCCCAAGGTTAGAAAGCGCTTTTGCGACATAGTTAGCCTGCCATAAGGCCAGGTCGCTGCCCCGAGTACCAATTCTGATCAGATTCCCCAAGCCTTTCTTTATTTTTGCACAAATATGCAAAAATGGGATGCGAAAGACCAACCAGCAACCCAGCAACTGATTTAATATGAAAGTGACTGCAAAACAGTTGGCCGACCTCCTCCAGGGTGTGGTGGAGGGCAATCAGGAGGTGATGGTCCATCGACCTGCAAGGATTGAAGAAGGAGAACCTGGTACTTTGACATTTCTCGCCAATCCCAAGTATGAACAATACCTGTATGAAACTGAAGCTTCTGTAGTTCTGGTTCCAAAGGCTTTTCAGCCCAAGGAACCAGTTAGGGCCACCTTGATCAGGGTGGATGATGTATATCAGGCAATGGCGACGTTGGTAGAACATTATGATCCCAGGCCCCGTCATGCAACGGGTATATCAGAATCAGCCATGGTAAGTGAGTCTGCCCAGATTGGTGTTGATGTATTCATCGGTGAATATGTGGTGATTGAAGACGACGTCACTGTCGGGGATGGTACGCATATACTGTCACATGTTTTTCTTGGCAGGGGCTCAAAGATCGGAAAGGGATGCATCATACATGCCGGTGTGAAGATCTATCATGAGTGCATGTTGGGAGATCGCGTCATGGTACATGCGAATTCTGTCATAGGAAGTGATGGTTTCGGATTTGTAAAAGATATAGATGGATCGTTTAGGAAAATAAAACAAATCGGTAATGTCAAGATAGGTGACGATGTTGAGATCGGATCCAATGTGGTAATCGATAGAGCCTCACTCGGTTCTACTTTCATTAAGAATGGCGTTAAGTTGGATAATCTGATTCAAATTGCCCACAATGTTGAAGTCGGAGAGAACACAGCTATTGCAGCGCAGACTGGGATCGCCGGTAGCACCAGCATCGGTCCGGATTGTCTAATCGGCGGTCAAGTGGGGATAGTTGGCCATGTCTCCATTGGACAGGGTTCAGAAATCCAGGCACAGAGCGGGATTGCTTCGAATATCGAGCCGAAAAGCAGACTTTACGGTAGCCCTGCATTGGATTATGGCCAATTTCTTCGATCATATGCTGCTTTCAAGAATTTGCCCAATCTGGTCAGGCAAATCCATCGCCTTGAAAACCGCGTTGAGGCCTTGGAAAAGACCTTGAGGCAAAACAGCTCTAAGGCTTAAACCACTATATTGTTGTAAGTTTACACGATCACTGATGGAGTGTACAAAACAAAAATCACTTGCCCGATCAGTGTCGATCCAGGGAATTGGATTGCACAGTGGAGAAAAGGTCACAATGACCTTCAAAACGGCAGACTCAAATTTTGGAGTCCGATTCAAAAGAATAGATCTTCCGGATTCGCCGGTCCTCATCGCCGATGTCACCAAGGTGTTCTCGACCCACCGAGGTACTACAATTCGGGAAGGTGATGCCCAAGTCAGTACTGTTGAGCATATTCTGTCTGCCCTAGCCGGATCTGGCATTGACAATGTTCTAATTGAGATCGATGGTCCTGAAGTTCCAATTGTAGATGGCAGCGCAAAACCCTTCATCGAATTGTTTCAGGAAGCCGGCGTGATCGACCAAGATGCACAGAGGGAGTACTTTGTGGTCGAGGAACCAGTTTCATACAAGGATGAAGTCACCGGTACTGAGATAGTAGCTTTACCTTCTACCACTTGTGAAATAACGGCAATGATTGACTTCAGTTCACCTGTTTTGGGTAAGCAATATGCCTCCTTGAAAGACTTCAAATCATTTGGCAGTGAAATCGCTCCTGCCAGAACATTTGTTTTTCTCAGAGAGTTGGAGCATCTGTATAATCAAAATCTGATCAAAGGTGGAGACTTGGAGAATGCGGTTGTAATCGTAGATCGTATGATGACCCAGGAGGAACTGGATGTCCTTGCTAAGAAATTGGGCAAACCAAGCATGAAAGTGGAAAAAGAGGGAGTGCTGAACATAACAAATTTACGTTTCTCCAACGAACCAGCCCGGCACAAATTATTGGATCTCATCGGCGATTTGTCGCTTATCGGCCGTCCTATAAAAGGAAAAATAGTTGCTACGAAACCCGGGCATGCTTCCAATGTCGCTTTTGCTAAAATTCTCAAGGAGAAATACAAGGCACAGCGAAAACTAAAAGGCAAACCTAAGTATAGCCCAGATCAGATTCCGGTCTTGGATCTTGAGCAAATAAAAGGGATGCTGCCTCATCGGTTTCCTTTTCTTCTGGTAGATAAGATCATTGAATTGTCAGACTCCCATGTTGTGGGAGTTAAGTCCATTAGTTATCAAGAGCATGTGTTTCAAGGGCACTTCCCGGGCAATCCGGTCTTTCCTGGAGTATTGATCATTGAAGCCCTAGCCCAGACCGGTGGTATACTGGCCCTGTCAACCGTCGAAAATCCCACTGACTGGGATACATACTTCCTCAAAATCGAGAACACAAAATTCAAGCATAAAGTCATTCCTGGTGACAGCTTGATCTTGAAGATGGAATTACTAACTCCAATCCGGCGCGGAATCGTGCACATGCAGGGAACTGCATATGTCGGAAACAGAATAGTCTCTGAAGGAGAACTGACTGCTCAAATTATTAACCGAACCAAACTATGATTGTAAAAGAAAATGTAATAATACATCCAGCCGCCAGGATAGGAGACAACGTTCAAATTGAACCTTTTGTCTCGATTGGAGAGGAGGTCGAGATTGGAGATAATACATGGATTGGCCCTCATGTTACGATCATGGATGGAGTCAGAATCGGAAATAATTGTCGCATCTTTCCGGGCTCCGTTATCGGTGGAATTCCGCAGGACCTAAAGTATAATGGTGAAGATAGTATTGTGATCATAGGTAACAATGTAACCATTCGTGAGTACGTGACTGTCAATCGAGGGACGAGAGCTAATTACCAAACAGAGGTACGTGATAATTGTCTTCTTATGGCTTACGTTCATGTGGCGCATGATTGCATTTTGAATAAGAACTGCGTATTGGCAAACAATGTCAACTTGGCGGGTCATATCGAGGTGGGTGAATATGCCATTCTTGGAGGACTGACAGCCGTTCATCAATTTGTAAAAATCGGTGAGCACTCATTTGTTGGTGGAGGTTCACTGGTGCGCAAGGATATACCGCCGTTTGTAAAAGCAGCAAGGGAGCCATTGTCCTATTCAGGAGTGAATTCGATAGGGCTGCGACGCCGGGGCTTTACCAGTGAACAGATAAATCACATCCAGGACATCTACCGTATTCTATTTGTCAAAGGATATAATACCCGTCAGGCACTAAAGATCATTGAGACATCGGTGCGGGCAACACCCGAGCGCGATCGGATAGTTGAATTCATTACGAGTGCCGACCGCGGTATCATGAAGGGATTTAAAAAAATCAACGGCTGATCATGCTGATCCGCCTCGATGGCATCGGTAAGAGATATAATCACTGGATTTTTCGAAATGTTATCTATGAGTTCGCAGCGGGTTCCTATGGAATAAGCGGAAGCAATGGTTCAGGCAAATCAACTTTACTACGAATTATTTCAGGTTATCTGACTCCCTCCGAAGGTTCCCTGGCGTTTCTCAATGGATCAAGATTGCCTATTGACAGGGATCTTTGGGCCCCCATGGTTTCTTTCTGTGGACCGGATATCGAGCTCATTCATGAGCTGACGCTGGGCGAACATTGTAGTTTTCATTTCAGATTTAAACAGATGTACCCGGGACTTTCACTGGATGATTTCTTTGCAATAACTCGCCTGGAGGAACACCGTGAACTGAGGGTTGGGGAGCTGTCCTCAGGGTTGTATCAAAGATTTGAGCTTGGGCTCACATTATTGTCCTCCAGTCCTGTCATTTTGTTGGATGAGCCAACCAGCTATCTCGATCGAGGCAGCCGAAGTTGGTTTGTCAGTGTTCTACAGCAGTACAGTGACAACAGGATTATAGTCATAGCCTCAAATGATCAGGCTGATCTGAATTTATGCAACATCATTTTGAAAATTGAAGATTATCAGTCTTGAGTTTAGAACTCTGATCGTAATGCTTCCAGACTGGCTTTGAGAGCGGCGAGCGAGGTAAGTACTTTTTTCTTTCTCACGTGGTGGTTCTTGTTGCCTCGGATTTCCTTCTTAGCTCCCTCCAGTGTGAATCCGCGCTCTTTCACCAAATGATAAATCAATTCGAGTTGATCAATATTCTGTTTCGTAAACCGACGGTCACCCTTACTGTTCTTGTGTGGTTTTAAGACTGAGAATTCGGATTCCCAATACCGGATGAGTGATTTGGAAACGCCAAACATTTCTGCAACCTCACCAATAGTGTAGTACAGTTTTGTGAGCTCTTTGGACCTGTTCATGAAGTTTGAATACGCTGTCAAGTTATAAAAAATATTCGAAGTTAACTGCTCTAGCAGCCCGTCTCCAAGACTCACGAATCCAAAAGTGATAGCAGTGTTTCACGGGTAACCTTGGGATTCGCTTTTCCATTAGTCCGGCGCATAACCTGACCTATGAAAAAAGAAAGTAACGCCTTTTTTCCCTTGGTGTAGGCCTTTACCTTGTCTGGATTTTCAAGCAATACAGCTTGAATACTTGTTCGAATATAGCTTTCATCAAATGATTGGATCAAATTAAGTTCTTGTGCCAATTCGGATGGAGTCGACTTTGCCTTCATCATGGCTGGCCACAACTTTTGATATGCAACACTCGATGAAATTTCATCCCGATTGATTAGTGACAGGAAGTCAACAATGTTTTGATCTAAAATTGGAAAATCCCGAACCGAAATTCCTGTTTCTTTACAGAACGGTAGTATCTTATTGATCACTAGTTTGCTAAAGGATGTCGGTACAACGGCCGGATGACTTGAGCAAAAGTCGTGAAACATTTCAGCTACTGGTCTCTGTTCTACAAGGAGCTCCGCATCATAATCACTCAATTGATATTCAGCTTGAAAACGTCGAAACCAAACATTAGGTAATATTGGCAACGACTCTTTGATGCGAGCTAATTCCTCAGCTGGGATGAAGATGGGTGGAAGGTCAGGCTCTGGAAAATATCTGTAATCATGGGCCTCTTCCTTTCCTCGCAGTGGTAGAGTCTTATTCTCGCTCGGTATATATTCTCTGGTTTGCTGTTCCACATCCCTGCCCTTTACAACAAGTTTAAGCTGCCTTTCTATTTCATAATCAACTGCCTTTGCCGCGTATCGGGCTGAGTTTACGTTTTTGATTTCGCAGCGTGTGTTCAACTCTGTTGAACCCACGGGCCTAATAGATACATTACAATCTGCCCGGAGTGATCCCTCCTCCATATTGCCGTCAGAGACTTTGAGATAGCGGACCAATTGCCGGAGCTTATTAATAAATTCGAACACTTCAGCACTGGTCCGCAAATCAGGTTCCGTCACAAGTTCTAGCAGAGGTACACCGGCCCGGTTATAATCGATCAGTGAAGCATCGGACTCTGGTTCGTGCATTGATTTACCTGCGTCTTCCTCCATATGGATGTGATGAATCCTTATTGCTCGCCTGTTCTCACCTGATCCAATTTTGAATACTCCTCCAACACAAATAGGTTGCTTGTCCTGTGTGGTCTGAAAGCCCTTTGGAAGATCTGCATAGAAGTAATGCTTTCTATCGAAGTATGTGCGATCACTGATGGAGCATTCCAAAGCCAGTCCCAGTCGCAGGGCAAGCTCAATGTGTTTAACATTGGCCTTGGGTAAAGTGCCGGGATGCGCCAAGCTAACGATACCTGTTTGTGTATTTGGCATTGCTCCAAATGTGGTAGCATCACTGCAGAAGGCCTTAGATCGAGTTAACAATTGGATATGTACCTCCAGTCCGATAACTGCCTCAAAAGATGTTTTGTCCATTTGGGTCATGTCTGTCTCAATGGTCAAGGTCAAAAATAGCAACATGTGATGTAAAAGAGGATCCAATCAAAGTCAAAGACTAGCCTGCATGTAGCGGTGGTGAGGCAGTCTACTTGAACCTGTCTGGAAAGACTAATTGAATACGACGAGAAAGACTATGTGTTCCCTAGTCGAATGATTTGTTGGCTTCTGAAGCCATCTTAACCATTTCTTCATATTGGTCTGGTGTCAAACCGTCCATGCAGTAATGTATTGGATCAACGGGACTGCCTTTGTATCGTACTTCGTAGTGCAGGTGAGGAGCAGTAGAGGTACCCGTATTTCCCACGGTTCCAATTTCCTGTCCTTTAGACACTTTTTGACCTTCCCTAACACCCATGTCTTGAAGGTGGGCATATAGTGTTTTATAACCAAATCCGTGGTCAACGGTGATGTTGTGACCGTATCCACTTCTATCCTTGCGTACTCTGACTACTTTACCATCTCCAGAAACACGTACTGAAGTCCCTCTTGGTGCTGTAAAATCAAGGCCGTAATGCATCTTGGGAATTTTATGAACAGGATGGATCCTCATACCATATCCCGAAAGATGACGGATATTCCTTTTAAGTAGATCTGATCGTACCGGCTTAATTGAGGGTACTGAGCTCAGAAACTTCTCTTTCTCGCCAGCTACTGCTTCCAGTGAATCCAGCGATCTGGACTGGACCGCCATCTGTCGTCGGAGCTTATCTGCCTTCTCCAGGGTCTGTATAAGCAGATCTCCACTGTTCTTATAGGGCGTGAGTTCACCATATTGAGCGTGACCTCCCACTCCTGAATTCCAAACATCTTCGTTGATAGGATCCATTCCAAAAACCATACGGTGAACATTTGCATCCCTGTCTTGGATGTTATTCAGCACCTTCGACATCACATTGAGCTGCTCATCAACCGAGGCGTATTTAATCTTCATTTGCTCAACTTCGCGCATCAAGGCCTGTTCCTTAGGTGAGGGCAGAAATTCAAATATCGCGTAAACCATCGCAGCGGCAACCAAGCCGATAACAACTATAAATCCACTGGCTTTTACAAATTTCTGAGAAGTAGAGGCTCGATACTTCTCAAAGGTCAGACTCTTAGGATTATAGACAAACTTTTCCTTTTTCATCAACGATGTGTTGTGCGTTAATTAGTACTTTTGTCAACTTAGTTTAGGTACGTTCTTTTAATGGGACGGGGCAAAATTATGATCCGGGGATAAAAATACAAAATGTGGCCCGAATTTTTGACTTTCAGCCCTTAGGATACATGAAAACCTTGATTTGAAGCATGAATGCAAGTGAGATCCGGAACACATTTTTCGCTTTTTTTGAGGGGAAGGGTCATAAAATTGTCCCCTCTGCACCCATCGTCAACAAGACAGATCCGACTTTATTATTTACGAATGCGGGGATGAATCAATTCAAGGATTATTTCCTTGGCAACCACACACCGCCTGCAGTAAGGATTGCGGACACGCAGAAATGCCTCCGTGTATCGGGCAAGCACAATGATCTGGAAGAAGTAGGTACGGATGGATATCATCACACCATGTTTGAAATGTTGGGCAATTGGTCGTTCGGCGATTATTTCAAAGAAGAAGCTATTGCCTGGGGGTGGGAATTGCTGGTTGACATCTTCAAGATCGATCCTTCTCGCCTATATGCAACGGTTTTTGAGGGTGATGCATCAGATAATTTGGATAGAGACATGGAGGCCACAACTTACTGGTCAAAATGGCTTCCTCCCGAGAGAATCCTTCCTTACGGACGAGAGGATAATTTTTGGGAGATGGGTGATACTGGCCCATGTGGCCCCTGCTCCGAGATACACATCGACCTGAGATCGGAAAAGGACCGAAGAGAGATGTCTGGCGCTAAGCTGGTGAATACAGGCCATGCTCAAGTGGTTGAAATTTGGAATCTTGTCTTTATACAATTCAACAGAAAACGAGATGGATCACTGGAGGAGTTGCCTGCCAAGCATGTCGACACAGGCATGGGTTTTGAACGTTTATGCCTGACATTACAGAGCAAGATGTCCAGCTACGATACCGATCTCTTTACTCCATACATTAGATTTATTGAGGAGACTTCGGGCATGAATTATACGGGTTCCTATGAAGCTGATGCAAAATCTGATATCGCAATGCGTGTCATCGCAGACCACATCAGGGCAGTTGCTTTTACCATTGCTGATGGAGTCATCCCTAGTAACACAGGCGCAGGCTATGTGATCCGCCGAATTTTACGTAGGGCCGTTCGCTATTATTTTTCTTTCCTTAACTTGAAAGAACCTCTCCTGCACAATCTATTTCTACTCGTCGCCGACGAGTTTAAGGACGCGTTTCCAGAGTTAAAGGAACAAGAGCAATTCATCAAAAAGGTTATTCTTGAGGAGGAAAAATCTTTCCTTCACACTTTAGATTTAGGCCTTCGCCGTCTCGATCAATTACAGATAATCGAGGGGACGATTCAGGGAGAGGATGCCTTTGAATTATTTGACACCTATGGTTTTCCTATTGATTTGACCCGACTCATTGCTGGAGAGCAAGGCATGAAGGTTGATGAGGCAGGTTTCGAGCAGGCTCTGGCAGCACAGAGAAGTCGATCAAAAGCTGACGCTGAGAAACAAGTAGGAGATTGGACAGTGGTTGGGAATGAGCAGGAGGTACAGTTTGTAGGCTATGACGAACTTTCTGTAGTAAACACGGAGGTGATAAAATACCGGACGATACAGGCGAAAGGTGAAGATCAATTTCAACTCGTCTTAAGCAAGACGCCGTTTTATGCTGAGGGCGGGGGGCAAGTGGGTGACCGGGGCATTCTTACTTTTGGTGATGAGGAGGTCCGTGTAAATGACACTGTTCGAGAGAATGATTTGTTTATTCACATTTTGGACAGGTGGCCAAGCGAATTCGCTCAGCCGGTTGAAGCACGCGTTGATATTGAATCAAGGAGGTTGACAGAGAACAATCACACTGCAACGCATTTGCTTCACGCTGCCCTTAAGATGATATTGGGTAATCATGTGAACCAAAAGGGTTCGTTGGTGAATAAACAATATCTGCGATTCGATTTTTCTCATTTTCAAAAAATGACCCAGGAAGAGGTGGAGAGGGTCGAGCATTTGGTCAATAACAAAGTACGAGAGAATATAGCGCGCATCGAGGCTCGTTCTATCGCAATTGATAAAGCGAGGGAATCCGGTGCAATGATGTTGTTTGGGGAAAAGTATGGTGATGAGGTTCGGATGATAACTTTTGATCCTCAGTATTCAGTTGAGCTATGCGGAGGCTGTCATGTGTCATCCACTGGTAAGCTAGGCTTTTTTAAGATTCTGAGCGAAAGCGGAATTGCAGCTGGAGTACGGCGCATCGAGGCCGTGACGGCAGATGCAGCCGAAGATTATGTAAACGAACAATTAAGTCAATTAAATACGGTTCGGGGACTCTTCAAGAGTCCTACTGAAGTAGCTCACCAAGTCGAGAAACTGATTGTAGAGAACAAGCAGCTTCAGAAGCAGGTAGAATCATTGGTTTCCAAGAACGTTTCGAGCTTGAAGGAGGAGCTTAAAGCAGAGGTGGAAACCTTACATGGGGTTAATTTCTTGGCTAAGAGGATCCAAATAAAGGACACAAAAGCAATCAAGAGTCTATCTTATCAGATCGAAAAGGAGGTAGGAAATGCCTTTATAGTATTTGGTACAGAGATCAATTCCAAGCCACAGCTTATGGTGACGATCAGTACCAGCCTTAATGAAACAAAGAATATGCATGCCGGCAATATAATTCGGGATTTAGCGAAAGAAATCGAAGGCGGAGGAGGAGGGCAGCCCTTTTTCGCAACCGCAGGAGGCAAGAAACTCAGTGGATTAGATGCAGCATTGTTGAGGGCCAAGTCTTTTGTCACAGAAGAGACTAACTAAGGCAAATGCCCTGAACGTACGAATGATTCTGTAATTGATGTTATGGGGTTACACTTCGGATTATAAGTTCATCATTTTCAATCGCCCGCAGCGAGGTATGTGAGTTATGGTAATTAGGTAATGACTGCTGTATCTTTTCTACAAACACCAGATGGCCTAAAGCTCCAACACAGACTTTGGACTTCATCCGTCTGGAATGGCGCAGTGGTGGCTATTATTCATGGTGTTGGAGAGCACAGTGGCAGATATGATTATGTGGCTCAGCATTTGGTGGCACATGGATTTGCAGTAGCTGCCCTTGATTTACGTGGGCATGGAGAATCAGAAGGTCGCCGAGTCTACATAGATCGTTATACAGACTTTGTAGGGGACATTACGCAATGGATCGGCGCTGTCACAGTTAGGCTCCATTCAACTCAGATGTTTATTTTAGGACATAGTGCAGGGGGCTTATTGGCACTGAAATATCTACTCGACGGACATCGATCCGTTGATGGACTCATATTATCAGGAGCAGCTGTAAAAATCAACGAGGACATGTCACCGCTATTACAGTGTTTGTCAGGAATCATCGCCTCTGTAGTGCCCAGGATGAGAACTATCAAACTGAATGCTAATTTGATTAGTAGGGATCCGACCGTTGTGCAAGAATATATGCGAGATCCTCTTGTGTACACAGGAGGCCTACCCGCCAGATACGGTCATTTGGTACTCCAGACAACAAGAGAAGTTCAAGAGAAATTTCATGAACTCAAGTTACCTCTTCTGATACTTCACGGAGGATCAGATAGATTGGTCTATCCAGAAGCCAGTTGGTCTCTTTTTTCAAATTGTGGTTCTGATGACAAGTCGATTCGTATCTATGAAGGATTGTTCCATGAGATTTTCAACGAACCGGAACGAGACAAGATAATTGTCGATGTAATAAACTGGCTAAAGGTTCGGCTCATTCACCCGAACCATGACGACCAAGATCCTACATGATCGGTTCTCAGAGCATTTTGCCTCAGGCAATGAAGAAAGTCTTTCCGGGAGATGAGGTCGGCTCCCATCGATCGAAGATGTGGTGTGTCTTGCTGACAATCAATCAACATAAAATCTTGATGCCGTAGAAACTCAACCAGTCTAATGAATCCAAACTTTGATGCATTAGAGATTTTGGAAAACATCGATTCCCCATAAAATATTTTGCCAAGACTAAGACCATACAATCCACCCACTATCCTGTCCTCTTCCCATACTTCAATCGAGTGTGCATGGCCCAATGCGTGCAATTGGCGATAGGCTGTCGTCATTTCATCTGTGATCCAAGTGCCTGTTTGCTCCCTTCTGTTTATGTTTTGACAGTTGGAAATTACCTCATCAAAACAATGGTCTGCTGTAACTTTCCATTGATTTCGTTTCAGTAGTGATTGCATACTTTTGCTGATGATAACCTGAGCTGGCCATAGTATACAGCGAGGATCTGGAGACCACCATAGTATGGGCTGAGATGCAGTATACCAGGGGAAAATGCCAAAACGATAAGCCAAGAGCAATCGCTCTGAAGATAGGTCACCTCCGATCGCTACTAGTCCGGCTTTATCCGCCAGCATCGGATGTGGAAAGGACAAACCTGGTTCAGACATTGACGGCTAGCTCTGCTAATTGACAAATTCTTCAATTACAGCAGATAATCCTCTTTCGATGAGTGCATCTTTTTTCGGCTTAAGAATCTCGAAAGCGGCCGTCATCACTGTCGCCTTACCCTTGTAGTGGATAAGTAATGAAAGTTGTTCAGATTGCTCCATGGAATGCTCGAGAATTTCCATAAAGCATTCAATCACCCAATCAAATGTATTAACATCATCATTATATACGACCAGGTGGGTCTGGGTACCAACATCCTCCAAGGTATCGGCCTCTAAAAGTTCTTGTGGTTTTTCTGAGTACTGAGCCATGGACTCTATTTGATGAAACCGTTATTGGATTATGTCAGGGATCTCAATGTATCTTTCAGCAGCTCAAAGTTCGGAAGTTTTGCTGGGTCTTCCAAAATCTCTTTGTGCTTAACTACTCCTTTTCGATCGATAACAAAAACAGCTCTCTTCGTTACGCCTTTCATATCTAAAAAATAGTCCTCATGTAAGGCGCCATAGCAACGTGACACTTCTTTGTTGTAATCCGATAATAGAAGAAAGTTATAGTTGTTTGTTTCTCGGTACTGCCGCAATGTGTAGAGGGAATCAGTAGATATCGCCAACACTACAGCATCGACATCATTGTAAGTATCCAAGTCGTCGCGCACTGCACAGAGTTCCTGTGTGCATACACGGGAAAAAGCTAAAGGGAAGAAAACCAGCACAACTT
>Ga0224508_10002633_pt1 | contig 15135 bp, 16 predicted proteins | sample SF_Jan12_sed_USG_4_FD_170157 | JGI IMG/M metagenome (GOLD analysis project Ga0224508, IMG submission 170157) | Sediment microbial communities from San Francisco Bay, California, United States - SF_Jan12_sed_USGS_21 | ecosystem: Environmental > Aquatic > Marine > Sediment | place: USA... | reverse complement strand
ATCCTGACCCATATGAGCCCCGAAATGCTGGCGGTGGCCGATACCGTGCCGGAAGAGTGCGCGTATGACGGGCTGGTCGTCGAATTGTAACAAATCGGTGCTATACCGGGCGCCGTTGCGGCGCGCACCAGACGGGACCCAAACGGGAAAAGGGATCACGCATGACGATCAGGGTTGGCATCAACGGTTTCGGGCGGATGGGCCGGCTGGCGCTGCGGGCCGCCTGGGGTTTCGATCCCGCCTGGCGCGAAAGCCTGAACCAGCCGAGCGGCGTTTGGGGCGAAGGCAATATCGAGATCGTTCACGTCAACGAAATCAAGGGCGGGGCGGACACGGCCGCGCATCTGCTCGCCTTCGACAGCGTGCATGGGCGGTGGCCGGTGTCGGTCGACGCCGAGGGAGCGACGCTGTGCCTCGGCGGCGAACGCCTGACGTTTTCGGAACACGCGGCGCCCGGCGACGTGCCATGGCGCGAGCTCGGCGTCGATATCGTCCTCGAATGTTCCGGCAAGTTCCGCACGCCGGAAACCCTGCAGCCCTATTTCGACAGCGGCGTCGCGAAGGTGATCGTCGCCGCGCCGGTCAAGGACGACGCCGCGCTCAACGTCGTGATGGGGGTGAACGACGGCCTGTATAATGCGGAAAAACATCACTTGTTGACGGCGGCATCCTGCACGACGAATTGCCTCGCCCCGGTGGTCAAGGTGATCCAGGAGGGCATCGGTATCCGTCACGGGGTGATCACGACGGTGCATGACGTGACCAACACGCAGACCGTGGTCGACGCGCCGCACGCGGATCTGCGGCGCGCCCGGTCGTCGCTGATGTCGCTGATCCCGACCTCGACCGGCTCGGCCACGGCGATCGGCCTGATCTATCCGGAATTGCAGGGCAAGCTGAGCGGCATCGCCGTCCGTGTGCCGCTCTTGAATGCGTCGCTCACAGATTGCGTTTTCGAGGTGGCGCGGGCGACGAGCGCCGAGGAGATCAACGGCCTGTTCCGGGAGGCCGCGGCGGGCGCCCTCGCGGGAATTCTCGGCTATGAAGAGCGCCCGCTCGTGTCGGTCGATTACGTTAACGATCCCCGCTCCGCGATCGTCGATGCGCCCTCCACCATGGTGGTGGACGGGACGCAGGTGAAGGTGCTGGCGTGGTATGATAACGAATATGGCTATGTCTGCCGCATGACCGAGCTCGCCGACAAGGTGGCGGCGGAGATGGCGCGCGCCTCGGCGGCGGCGGAGTAACGGGCCGGGAAACGGGAAATCCGATGGTCGATCTTCGCAACTATGCCGTGGTCACCGCCTCCTATTGGGGGTTCACGCTGACCGATGGCGCGTTGCGCATGCTGGTGCTGCTGCATTTCCACACGCTGGGCTACACGCCGCTGGAATTGGCCTTCCTGTTCCTGCTGTATGAGTTTTTCGGCGTCGTCACCAATCTGCTCGGCGGTTGGATCGGCTCCCGCATCGGCCTGAAGATCACGCTGTATTCCGGCATCGCGTTGCAGATCGTCGCGTTGGGCATGCTCTCGATGCTCGACCCCGCCTGGTCGCGCGGGCTCTCGGTCGCTTTTGTCGTCGCGGCCCAGGGCCTGTCCGGGATCGCCAAGGATCTGACCAAGATGAGTTCGAAGAGCGCGATCAAGCTGGTCGTGCCGGACGACGCACATTCGGCGCTGTTCAAATGGGTCGCGCTGCTGACCGGATCGAAAAACGCGCTCAAGGGCGCCGGGTTTTTTCTCGGCGGATTTCTGCTGGCGACACTCGGCTTCGAGCAATCGTTGTGGTCGATGGCGGGCGGGCTTTCGGTCGTCCTGGTTGCGGCGGTCGTCTTCCTGCCGGGCGGTCTCGGCAAGGCCAAGGCGAAGGTCAAGTTCAGCCGCATCTTCTCCAAGAGCCGGGCCATCAACCTGCTATCGGCGGCGCGCTTCTTCCTGTTCGGGGCGCGCGACGTGTGGTTCGTCGTCGGCGTGCCGATCTTCCTGTACGAGGCGCTGGGCTGGACGTTTACCCAGGTTGGCGGATTCCTCGCCGCCTGGGTCGTCGGCTACGGCGTGGTGCAGGCGGCGGCGCCGAACCTTATCAAGCGGTCGGCGGACGGACGGTCGACCGAGACGCGCGCCGCGCAGACCTGGGCGTTCCTGCTTGCCGCGATTCCCTTAGGCATCGCTCTCGCCCTGGCGGCAGGCATCGACCCCGTCGTTCCGGTGGTCGGCGGGCTGGCGGTCTTCGGTGTCGTCTTCGCGATCAATTCCTCGGTCCACTCCTACCTGATCCTGGCCTTTACGGATTCGGACAAGGTCGCGCTCAACGTCGGATTCTATTACATGGCGAATGCCGGCGGACGCCTCGCCGGATGCCTGCTGTCCGGCCTGTCCTACCAGTTGTGGGGCATCACCGGCTGTCTGGCGACCGCATCCCTGCTGATCGCCGCCGCCGGCGCCATCACTATCGTCCTCGCCGGCGAGCACCGGCGCGGCGCGGCGGGGACGTCGCCGGGCGCCGAGGTGACGTGACCGCCGAGTCCTACGCCGCCTTTGGCTGCATCTCGCGCGCCTTGGCTTCGATCGCCGGGAGCAGGGAAGCGACCAGGTCTTCGTCGAGGTTGATCGCGACACCGGGGTAGCCGGCGGCGTCGATCATTTCGCGCAGCTTGCGCGCCTTCAGCACGTCGAGCGTCCATTCCAGCGGATCGGGGATCAAGGTTTTGTCCCAATAGATCCGGTGGTTCTTTTCGCGCGGTCCATAATGATAGTGCGGCGCCATGCGGAAACAGTCGAAGGCGAGAATTTCGGTTTCCGAGGTGTAGGGATCGGTGGGCGTGCCGACGAGGTCAGACATCACATGGATCGCCAGCCCGCCATCGCCGTCGCGCAGGCTGCGCATTTCGAGGCCGAAGCGGATGTTGCCGGCCTCGAAGATATCGGTGCCGCGGTTGTGCTTGACCGTCTGCCGGCCGCTGATGGCGTCCTCGCGCGCAGTTGCCTCGACCTCGTCGAGCTTTTTCCCGACCAGATCCATATCGACCGCGGACGCGGTATCCTCATAGCCGGCGGCGGTCAGCATTTTCGGCAGGTTGGCGCGCAACTGCCGGATACTCCAGCCAATCGGGTTGCCGTCGACGATCGGATCCATCCGGCATAGCTTGTTCTTGTCCTCCGGACCGTAGATATAGCTGCGTTCGACGTCGAAGCAGTTGAATCGCAGCAATGTTTTTTCGGCGCCACCGGTCTTGCCGATCACCACAATGACGACGCCCTGGTCCGGATGGCTGTGAATATTGCCGTCCCATTGTTCCTGGCGAACAGTGAAGCTGACGGCGCCGGCGTCGATGGTGGAACTGCCTCTCTTCATGATACGGACACTCCTGATCGGTCGTATTGCGATTGAATTCCGGAAGGACAAGAGCTTAGCAACGGGAATGCGCGTCGATCAACAAATGGCTAGCGCCTCAGTTCGAAATCGTAACGATGCAACGCCCCGAACATCGGCTATCCCCCGACGACGGCCATGGCACAAGGCCATCGATACTTCCGCCGATGATCCTTTCCGGGCGATCGGTGCATAGGTTGCCGTGTGCCACGAAACCTTCACCTCACAGATTTCACGGCGTCACAAAGTTCGGGCGACCGAAGCTGGAGGATTCCGGGCGCCGGTCGACAGCCCTGGTGCATCTGGTTTCGCGTAGCGCTCAGAACCTCAGGCGGAAGCCGCTGGTGACAATGTGCAGATCATCGATACCTTCGGGGAATGGCGATAAATCCGCGGATGACGTCGTTCGCACGAAGTCGCCGTGCCATCGGCGGTAGCCGGCGTAGAGGTCGAGCCGCGTTCCAAACGTCTTGGCCACGTCGAGCTCCTGAATGACGTTCACGCCGGTCATCAGGACGCGGGTTTTTAGCCAACGGCTGCCATTTGTTCCCGGCACGCCGCGGCCCTCGCCCCGGTCATGGCCGTACCCCAGAACCCCATAGATCACCGTATCCCCGATCCCGAACAAGTTGCGTCGCAGGCCGAATTGCCCCCAAAGGCTGAAGTCGTCCGGTCTGCGGTTGCCGTCGCCGTCGAAGTCGTTGGGATCGGAACCGTCGAACATGCGATAGTTCGCGCCCAGCACGCCGAACAGCCCGGTCGGCACGTCCCGCAGACCAAATCCGCCGACCAGGCTCTCCTCAAAATCCGGAAAGCCGGGACGACCGCTATCGAAGTCGGGGGACTGGTTCTTATGAAACGCGACCGAGGCATCCAGGGCGAGCCGGCCGGCCTGGACCTTATAGCGAAGTCCAAAATCGTAAACGTGATTCTCTGCCACCGCAGCAGAAAAGGAAAGGCCGGCAAATGCGGGCGAATCGTAGCGGACGAGCAGGAGAGGTAGGGTTAGTGGCCACTGCATCGGCGCCGCGTAGGCGGTCCAAGGCCGGACAAGGCGCAAGCGGGAGTCCGTCGGGTTTGAGATAACCGGATTGAAGGCGCCGCCACTCAAGAAATAGCTTGCCTGATCGGTCGCGAAGGTGCGGCCGGGATTGGGAATCCAGTTGCCGATGACCGGAAAGCTCTTGCCCGCCGTTAGACGGCCGTAGGGGCCATCGACCCATCCCCGCAAGAGGCGGGTGAACGGGTCGTTATCGCCCGCCACGAAGGGGCGCGTTCGCGAACCGTCCGTCGCCCGCACCGTCGTGGTGCCGGGCGAGTCGATGCCCGCCTCGTATTGAAAACCGAGCGACCAGGGCGTTGCTGTAATCAGCCGCGCCGTAATGCCGAGTCGCGAGCTCGAACTGTTGTTGTCGACGATGAAGGTGTCGGTTTCACGCCCGTCGCCGGTGACCATGACGGTTTGGTTGACCTGCCCATAGGGCGTTACGTCGAGATGCGGCTTGTCTTTGTCCGTCCCGAGAAGCGACAGACCGTAGCGATTTCCGATCGCCAGACCGAGAGCGGCGCCGTCCTCGGACGACTCGTCGCCGATAGCGTCCTTCGCGCTGACGACGAGCGCGAGCGCGATCATGCCTGCGCGTACGGCAAGAGTGCTTGCGGTCATCAAGGGTCCGGCTTGAAGGTTCAGCTCAAATAGAAAGCGTGGGCAGACAAGCTATGGTTATCGCGAGATTTGTTCCGGTGACGATGCGATCTATTGGGGAATTAAGATACATCCCGGAAGCCTGAAATACAGGCATTTTGGTCGATATCGCGACGAAAATTGCTGTACTTGCCATCGGTGCCGCCTTGTACCGGCGTGCAGTCGCAATATCTATTCTGCAAATCCGCCGCGGAGGCTCGGGGCAAAAAATCTATTATTTTGACGGAGTAGGTGCATGTTCCGGATGAAGTCGTTTTTGGCGATCGCCTTTGGCGTTTTGTTTCTTGGACTCGTGCTGTCGATGCAAGCGCAAGAGGTAAGAGTCGAGCGGTCGGCCGAGCATGATTTCCGCATCGTGCCGGTCGTCGGGGGCCTCGACCATCCCTGGGGCCTCGCGTTTCTCCCGAACGGCGGCATGCTGGTCACCGAACGCTCCGGCCAGCTTCGTATCGTCCGCGACGGCGTCCTCGACCCAAAGCCGATCGAAGGCGTGCCGAATGTCTACGCATCCGGCCAGGGAGGGCTTCTCGACGTGGCCCTGCACCCGAATTTCCAGGGCAATCGGCTCGTCTATCTGTCCTTTGCGGGCCGCGGCGCGGGGGGCGCCGGCACGGAGGTCGTACGCGGTCGGCTGGCCGGGAACCGGCTGGCGGACGTCGAGGTGATCTTTCGTGTGTCGCCGAAGACATCGGGCAGTAACCACTATGGATCGCGGCTGCTATTCGCGCCCGATGGAACCCTCTTCATCACGACGGGCGACCGATACAGCTATCTCAACCACGCCCAGGACACCGGCGATCATCTCGGGACCATCGTCCGCGTTCGGGATGACGGCTCCGTGCCGGACGACAACCCGTTCGTCGGTCACACCGGCGCCCGGCCCGAGATTTACTCCTACGGGCATCGCAACGTGCAGGGCATAGCGCTCAGGCCCGGCGACAATGTCATCTGGGCGCACGAGCACGGTCCGCGCGGCGGCGACGAGGTCAATATCCTGAAGCCGGGCGCCAACTATGGCTGGCCGGCAATCACCTATGGAATCGACTACTCGGGCGCCATCATCTCGGACAAGACCGAGGCACCCGGCATGGAACAACCGGTCGTGTACTGGGATCCGTCCATCGCCCCGAGCGGTATGGCCTTCTACGACGGCGACCGCTTCCCCAACTGGCGCGGTGATTTATTCGTCGGCGCGCTCGCGCACACGCATTTGCGCCGCCTGAAACTCGACGGGGACCGGGTCGTGAAGCAGGAGGTATTGCTCGGAAAACTGAACGAGCGGATCCGCGACGTACGCGTCGGCCCGGACGGCTTAATCTACGTCTTGACCGACAGCGGCGACGGCCAAATCCTGCGGCTGGAGCCCGTCGCTCGCTAACCCGCAATTCTCCCGCTCACCGCCGTCCGCGTCGCGATTCGCCAAATTGCGGTTGTTGTTGAGGAGCGGTGCATGACCGTTTCTGGCTACGAAACGAAATCTGGCCGCCGTTGGATGCGGCCTGCTCGTTCTCCGCGTCCAGACAGTAAAATGCGCTTTGTGGTTTTATTTCATCAAAATTTGAAGCTGTGACACCGCCGACAGATGACAAGCGCGCGACTTTAGGGCGGAATGGCATTAACGCGTCCGGCCGACGCCGGCCCGCGGCGCCGATCCGAATAGGGGAGAGAACGCACCATGATCTACGAGCTTCGCATTTATCACTGCGTAACCGGGCGGCTGCCGGCATTGTTGAAGCGCTTCGATACCGTCACGCTGAAACTGTGGGAGCGGCACGGCATTCGCCAGGCCGGTTTCTGGACCGTCGGGATCGGCGAATCCAACCAGGATCTGTATTATATGCTGGCCTGGGACTCGCTGGCCGAGCGGGAGGAAAAGTGGGAGGCGTTCGCGAACGACCCGGAATGGCATGAAAAGCGGGCGGCGTCCGAAAAGGACGGCCCGATCGTCGCGACGCTCAGCAACCAGATCTTGTTGCCGACGAGCTTTTCTTCGGTGAAGTAGGCGGGTGCGGCCGAAAGGCCGTGTCTGCAAATGGCAATTTGTGCAACGGCGTGACAATCCGGCCCGTGCGCGTAGCATGGTCCGATGTCCGCGAGAGGGAGGGCCGCCAATGAGCGCCTATGAACACGTTACGACAGAGATCGAAGACGGGGTCGGAATCGTCACCCTGAACCGTCCCGAAGTGCTCAACGCGATGAACAATAAGCTGAGCTCGGAACTGCACGATGCGGTGAAGCGCATGGGCGAGGATGACGCGGTCGGGTGCATTGTCATCACCGGGTCGGGCGACCGGGCTTTCACCGCCGGCGGCGACATCCACGAACAGCGCGCCAACGACAAGAAGTACACCGAGGAAGAGCTCGACAAGAAGAGAGCGGTGTGGGGCCGCGGCAGTTATGAGGTGAGCGCCTGCCCGAAGCCGGTCATCGGCATGATGAACGGGCTCGCCTATGGCGGCGGCGCGGTGCTGGCGTCGTCGCTGGACATCCGCATCGGCTGCGAGAGGACCAAGTTCCGCTTCCTGGCGGCCGCCTATGGGCGGATCAACAGCACCTGGACGCTGCCGAATCAGGTCGGCTGGCCGATCGCCAAGGAATTGCTGTTCACCGCGCGGATCGTCGAAGCGGAGGAAGCCTATCGCATCGGCCTGCTCAACCATTTGGTGCCGAGCAGCGAATTGCGCGCCAAGACCATGGAAATCGCCACGACCATCGCCAACAACGACACAAGGGCGGTCATGGGGATCAAGGAACTGCTGCTGCGCGATATGGCGGCGGATCTGGAAGGCCAGTGGGCCAACGAAAAGGACTACACGTCGAATGTGATGCGCGGCGCCAAGGCCGAGGACGCCTTCCCTGACTTCATCGCCCGTAAGGGCAGAGCGTTATAAGAGGCGCGGGCGGCATGCAGCCGCCCGCTGCCGCTCAATCGTCCTCGAAGACTTCCAGTGCGACGCGGCCGGCGTTCACGGCGGTGGGCCAGCCGGCATAGAACGCCAGATGCGTGATCATGCCGCGCAGTTCGTCCTGGGTGACGCCGTTGTCGAGCGCACGCTTCATATGGCCGCGCAACTCGTCGGTCCGGTACAATGCGGTCAGCACGGCAACGGTGATCAGGCTGCGGTCGCGCTTGGTCAACTCCGGCTGCTCCCAGACATCGCCGAACAGGACTTCGTCGCGGAGCTTGCCGAGTTGCGGCACGAGTTCATACGCGGTTTTCTTTGAGGACGCCATGGATCGGTCTCCTTGTTTGTGTCCGCCGTTGGCGGATGATTGATCGGAAAAATCCCAGGCTAGCTTACGACAAAATTGCAGCGTTCAGGCAAGGGCGGCAAAGGCGCGAAACCAAATCCGACTATCGCCGGTGGGCGAGGGCGTCGAGCGCCCCTTGCAGGATGTAGGCGGCGGCCATCTGGTCGACCACCTGGCCGCGTTTCTTGCGGCTCATATCCGCCTCGCCGATCAGGATGCGTTCCACGGCGGCGGTCGACAGGCGTTCGTCCCAGAACGCGATCGGGATCTCGGTCTTGCCCAGCAGGTTGGTGGCGAATTGCCGGGTCGATTGGCAGCGCGGGCCCTCGCTGCCATCCATGTTGACCGGCAGGCCGATCACCAGCCCGCCCACGCGATGGTCCGCGATTACGTGAAGTAGGGTTTCCGCGTCCTTGGTGAATTTGCTGCGGCGGATCGTGTCGATCGGGCTGGCCACCATCAGGCCGGGATCGGACAGCGCGAGACCGATGGTTTTCGACCCCAGGTCGAGTCCGAGCAGCCGCGCGCCGCGCGGCAACGCCACCGCCAATTCGTCCAGGGTGCAGATTGCCATGCTCTACTCTTCGAGGAGGCGCAAGTGCCCCTGCTGCGCATACGCCCGCAGGCGCTTGTCCCGCGTCGCCAGGGGCAGGTCGAGCGTCCGCGCAGTCGCCGCGATCATGCGGTCCGCCGGATCGCCGGTGATCGTTCCCGGTAGCTGCGTGCATTCGATAGCGATATCCGGCGACAGCGGAACCACATCGATCCACCCCGGCGCGAGCGCGGCGCGGACCCAACTCTGGACCGACTGGTTCAGGGCGATTCGGCCCTTGGATGCAAGCATGCCAAGCTCCCAAACAGAGATGGCGGGAACCAACAGGCGTCCAGAGGCGGCGGCCCTTTGCAAAGAGTTGCCCAGCTTGGGACCAAGCGCTTCGTCGTTACGGCCAAGCCAGATCCAAATATGCGTATCGAGCACGCAGTCCGTCATGTGAAATCGGCATCCTTCTCGGCCTGCCATTCGACATCGATGGGGGCGACGATGTCGCCATGGATAGTAACCGTATCGCCCATATAGCCAAGCACATCAGCGGTGTCGTCGGCGATTGGCACGAGCCGGGCCACCGGTTTACCGCGTTTTGTGATGAGATATGAATGATGGTCGCGGCGAACATTTTCCATCAATTGCAGACATTGCGCCTTGAATTTACCGGCAGGCACGGGAATGGTTTGATCGCGCGTGCCTTCTAGATCAATGGGTTTCTCGATTTTTGTCATATTATGACCATGGTTATTATACATAGTCATAATATACGGCGGCGGGCCACGAATGGCAAGATTTCCGCCGCTTGCGGCGGTCAAATCCCGGTGCTAGCTTCCGCCCGATAATTCGCGCCAAATTGAGACGGGGAAATCGGCACGATGGCAATCGATGAGGCGACGGTCGCCAAAATCGCAACCCTGGCGCGTATCAAGGTGCCGGAGGCGGACCGGGCGGCGCTGGCCGCCGAGCTTTCAAACATTCTCGGCTGGGTCGAACAACTGAACGAGGTCGATACCGACGGCGTGTCGCCGATGACTTCGGTGGTCGAGGCGGTTTTGCCCAAGCGCACCGACGAAGTGACCGATGGCGGCTATCCGGACACGGTGACGGAAAATGCGCCGGCCGCGGAAAATGGCTACTTCGCCGTGCCCAAAGTGGTGGAATGATGGCGAGTCTGCTCGATCTCACGCTGGCGCAGGCGCGCGATGCGATCCGCAAGGGCGACGCCTCGCCGCGCGATATGGCCGAAGCCTATATCGCCGCGACGGAGGCGGCGCGGCCGCTCAACCTGTTTATCACCGAGACGCCCGACAAGGCGCTGGCGATGGCCGACGCCGCGGGCGACCGGCTTGCCAAAGGCGAGGGCGGCGCCCTGGCGGGCATCCCGATCGGCGTGAAGGATCTGTTCTGCACCGAAGGCGTGCTGTCGACCGCCGGCAGCCATATCCTCGACGGTTTCGTCCCCGCCTATACCGCGACGGTCGTGGCCCAGCTGTTCGACGCCGGCGCGGTGATGCTCGGCAAGCTCAACATGGACGAGTTCGCCATGGGCTCGTCCAATATGAACAGCTATTACGGGCCGGTGGAAAATCCCTGGAAAGCGGCGGACGCGCCGGACAAGAAGCTGGTGCCGGGCGGGTCTTCCGGTGGGTCGGCGTCGGCGGTGGCGGCCCATGCCGCTCTGGCGGCGACCGGTACCGATACCGGCGGGTCGATCCGCCAGCCCGCCGCCTTCACCGGTATTGTCGGCATGAAGCCGACCTATGGGCGCTGCTCGCGCTGGGGCATCGTCGCCTTTGCGTCCTCGCTCGATCAGGCAGGACCGATGACACGCACGGTGCGCGACACGGCGATCATGCTTGGCGCGATGGCGGGATACGATCCCAAGGATTCAACCAGTGTCGATCTGCCGGTGCCGGACTACGAAGCGCCGCTGGGCGGCGGCGTGCGGGGCATGAAGATCGGTGTGCCCAAGGAATACCGGCTGGATGGCATGCCCGATGAGATCGAGATCCTGTGGCGGCAAGGCATCGATTGGCTGAAGGCGGCGGGCGCGGAAATCGTCGATATCAGCCTGCCGCACACGAAATACGCGCTGCCGACCTACTATATCGTTGCGCCGGCAGAGGCCTCGTCGAACCTGGCGCGCTATGACGGCGTCCGGTACGGGCTGCGGGTCGAGGGCGACAGCATTCAGGAGATGTACGAGAACACGCGGGCCGAGGGATTCGGCGCTGAGGTCAAGCGGCGCGTGATGATCGGCACATATGTGCTGTCCGCCGGATACTATGATGCCTACTATCTTCAGGCGCAGCGGGTACGGACCCGCATCGCCGACGATTTTCGGTCGGCCTGGGACTCGGTGGATGCGATCCTGACGCCGACCGCGCCAAGCGCCGCCTTCGCGCAAGGCGAGAAAATGGACGATCCCATCGCGATGTACCTCAACGACGTTTTCACCGTTCCGGCGAGCTTGGCGGGATTGCCCGCGATTTCGGTGCCGGCGGGGCTGTCGAAGGAGGGCTTGCCGCTCGGTCTGCACTTGATCGGCAAACCCTTCGACGAGGCGACGGTGTTGCAGGTCGCCCAAGTATTGGAAGACTCCGCCGGATTCACCGCGAAACCGGCATTTATTGCAGGATAGGGTGCCATGAGTATCGACAGAGTCGCGACCCTTGTCTTCGACGTGTTCGGCACGGTGGTCGATTGGCGCGGCAGTATCATTACCGATCTGTCCCGGTGGGGCGAAGAGCGGGGCTTCGAAGTCGATTGGGTCGCCTTCGTCGACGAATGGAAGACCGCCTACCGTCCCGGCATGGACGCGGTCAATTCGGGCGCCCGGCCGTGGTTGACGGTGGGGCAGATCTACCGCGAGAAACTGGACGAGATGCTGCCCCGCTACGGGCTCGGCGAATTGGCGGATCTGGAGCAGCGCTTTATCAGGACGGCCTGGTACCGATTGCAGCCATGGTCCGATTCCGTCGCGGGCCTCGAGCGATTGTCCAAGCGCTTTACCTTGTGCACCTTGTCAAACTCGGACTTCTTCGGCATGGCCGTGATGTCGAAACGGGCCAAATTGCCGTGGGACTGTATCCTGACGGCCGAGAATGTGCGGCGATTCAAGCCCGACCCGTCCATGTACAAGATGGCGATCGAGTTGCTGTCGCGGGGCGACCCGGCGCGGCTGATGATGGTCGCGGCCCATAACTACGACCTTCTGCACGCCAAATCTCACGGCATGCAGACCGCTTTCGTCCGCCGGCCGACCGAATACGGTCCGGAGCAGAAGACGGATTTGGAGGCGGAGGGCGCGTGGGAGTTGACGACGTCCACGATCGAAGATCTGGCGAAACAATTGGGGTGCTGACGGGGGCGCGATGTCCGATCTGATAAAAGGCAAAACCGGCGATTGGGAAGTGGTGATCGGGCTCGAAATTCACGCCCAGGTCATCGCCAAATCGAAGCTCTTTTCCGGCGCGTCCACGGAATTCGGCGCCGAGCCGAATGCGCAGGTGAGCCTGGTCGACGCGGGCATGCCGGGGATGCTGCCGGTGGTCAACGAGGAAAGCGTCCGTCAGGCGGTGCTCACCGGTCTTGCGCTCAACGCGCAGATAAATCTGCATTCGGTGTTCGCGCGGAAGAATTATTTCTACGCCGACATGCCGCAGGGCTACCAGATTTCGCAATACGAACTGCCCGTGGTGGGAGAGGGGGAGATTGAGATCGATCTGCCCGATGGCGGGACCAAAATCATCTGTATCGAGCGTTTGCATCTCGAACAGGACGCCGGGAAATCGATCCACGATCAGCATCCGTCGCAATCCTATATCGACCTGAACCGGTCCGGCGTGACCCTGATGGAAATCGTTTCGAAGCCGGATATGCGGTCCTCCGACGAGGCCGTGGCTTATGTCACGAAAATCCGCTCGATCCTGCGTTACATCGGCGCATGCGACGGCAACATGCAGGAAGGATCGATGCGCGCCGACGCCAATGTGTCGGTCCGGCGGCCGGGCGATCCGCTGGGCACGCGGTGCGAGATCAAGAACCTCAACTCGATCCGTTTTCTCAAGGCGGCGATCGATCACGAGGCGGCGCGCCAGGTGGAGATCATCGAGGACGGTGGTGAAATCGAACAGGAAACGCGCCTGTTCGACTCCAACCGCGGCATTACCCGGTCGATGCGCAGCAAGGAAGATGCGCATGATTACCGCTATTTCCCCGACCCGGACCTGCTGCCACTCGACCTGCAACAGGATTTCGTCGAGGCGCTGAAACAGACCTTGCCGGAACTGCCGGACGAGAAGAAGGCGCGGTTCGTGTCGGACTACGGCTTGTCCGCCTATGACGCGACCGTGCTGGTGGCGGAGCGCGAGACCGCGGAGTATTTCGAGACGGCGGCAAAGGGCCGGGACGCAAAGCTGACGGCGAACTGGGTCACCGGCGAGTTGTTCGGCCGGCTCAACAAGGACGATCTCGGCATCGGCGAATCGCCGGTCTCCGCATCGGCGCTGGGCGGGTTGGTCGAGCTGATTTCCGACGACACCATCTCCGGCCGGATCGCCAAGGACGTGTTCGACGAAATGTGGGCGACCGGCAAGGACGCCGCCGACATCGTCGAGGAAAAGGGGCTGAAACAGATCACCGACACGGGTGCAATCGAGGACGCGGTCGATCAGGTGATCGCCGGCAGCCCCGACAATGTCGCGCAGTATCAGGGCGGCAACGTCAAGGTGATCGGCTGGTTCGTCGGGCAGGTGATGAAGGCGACCCAGGGCAAGGCCAACCCGAAACTGGTCAACGAATTGCTCCGCAAGAAGCTGGGCGGCTGAGGCTAACGCTATGAGCGACCCGTCACCCCGCGCTGTTTCGGCCGTGCGGCTGACGGCCGCGATGTGCATATCCCAAGTCCTGGGGCAGCTCGGAGCCTTCACCTTTCCGGCGTTGTTGCCGGTGTTCTTCGCCGAATGGAATATCAGCCATACGGAAGCCGGCTGGCTTTCCGGCATTTTCTTCGGCGCCTATGCGGTGGGCGTGCCGTTGCTGGTGACCGCGACCGATAGGATCGATCCGCGCCGCATCTACATGCTCGCGGTCGGCATCAGCACGATATCCCATATCGGCATGGCGGTGGCCGCGACCGATTTCGCGACCGGCATGGTGTTTCGCACGATGGCGGGGATCGGCTGGGCCGGCACCTATATGGTGGGCCTGAAGGCGCTGGCGGATTTGACCGAAGGCGCGCAGCGAACCCGCGCGGTCTCGTTCCACGCCGCCAGCATCGGCGTCGGCGGCGCGCTCTCCTTCGTCGCGGCGGGCGCGATCGAGACCCTGTTCAACTGGCAGGCCGCGTTCCTGGTCGCGGCGGGCGGGACGCTGGCGGCGCTGATTATCGTGCTGGTTTTCATGCCCGCGCGCGCGCCGCGGCCGGCGGCGCCGGATGTACCGGAGACCAAGCTGCTGGATTTCGGGCCGGTGTTCCGCAACCGATCCGCCATGGCCTACTCCCTGAGTTATTGCGCGCATACCTGGGAGATGTTCGCACTGCGCTCCTGGGTGGTGGCGTTCCTGGCCTTCGCGGCGATGCAGTCGGGCGATGCGCCGGAAATCTTCGTACCCACGGTCATCGCGACCCTGATGGGGCTGGTCGGGACCGCGACTAGCGTGTTCGGCAATGAAATGGCGATGCGGTTCGGCCGTCAGCGCTGGATCCTGTTCATCTTTTTCGTCTCGATGGCGATGGCCGCGATGCTGGGCTTCTCCGCCGGCTGGGGCTATGGCGCGGCGGCGGCATTCTGCCTGATCTACAATGGTTTCATCTATGCGGATTCGTCATCCCTGACCGCCGGTACGGTCGGCAGCGCCACGCCCGATAAACGCGGCGCGACACTCGCGGTGCACGCCATGCTGGGATACGCCGGCGGTTTCGTCGGCCCGCTGGTGGTCGGCGTAATTCTTGACGCGCTGGGCGGGGAGACCGTGTTCAACTGGGGCATCGCCTTCGGTCACATCGCGCTGGTGCTGGTGATCGGCCCAATTGCGCTGCTGATCCTACGGCCGAAGGATATGGCGGGGGACCGGGCGACCGGCAATTAGAAAACCGCGGCTAGCCCATTTCTTGTTTAAATTGACTCAAGCGAAATGGCCTATCTCTCTATTTTTTACGCAAATACGTCGTCGCGAACCGTTTCGGTTCGCTCGGGATTTTCTCTAGGCCGGCAAAACCGTTCCTGCGCCCGTCTCGCGGGCGCGGCGCAGAA
>Ga0224508_10002632_pt1 | contig 15141 bp, 18 predicted proteins | sample SF_Jan12_sed_USG_4_FD_170157 | JGI IMG/M metagenome (GOLD analysis project Ga0224508, IMG submission 170157) | Sediment microbial communities from San Francisco Bay, California, United States - SF_Jan12_sed_USGS_21 | ecosystem: Environmental > Aquatic > Marine > Sediment | place: USA... | reverse complement strand
GCCCGTGTGCAGATCAATCAATGCATCGCAGTGAGCAATGACATCGTTGAACAACGAGTAAGCGATGCGGGCGGCCGCGCTGCCATTCGGATTACCCGGGAAATAGCGGTTCAGGTCGCGCCTGTCAGGAAGGTATCTGGAGCCGCGGCGAAAGCCCTGCACGTTCACGATCGGTACACCGATCACTGCGCCGGACAGCTTGCTCGGGGCAATTTCGTGCATCACACGCCGCACTATCTCGATGCCATTAAGTTCGTCGCCGTGCACGGCTGCTGTCAGGCAGAGCGTCGGTCCCGGCAGAGCACCGTTGACGATCAGTACGGGCGTCGATACAGGCACGCCCTCGAATAACTCGGTCGCCGACCACGACAAGCGATGTGCCGTGCCAGGCATGATTTCCTTGCCAAGCAGCTGCAGCGGTGCCGCGGGGCTTTCTTCCGCGGTCGTCACGGCGTCGGCGAGCGGCACCAGGTGCTCATGGGCGGGGACAGCCTCGACCAGTTCTTCCGCCACTGCCGAGGTTTCGCTGGAACGCGAATCGGCATCGACGGTCGAATCCTGCAGGACGTCGGCACCGTTGTCCGTAGGCTCGATCGCGGCCTCGCCTGCCCATACCGGAGTGGCGGGCAGCAGCAGCATCAGGCCGGCCAAATATTGGCAGATACCTGGGCTGGCGTCAGATCGGGGTTTTAATAGGCGCATACTTATGGGCAAAAATACGGCAAAATGCTGTGAATTTCTGTGAACTAATCAATAATTTACGATTGAAACTTGAATTGACATAAATGACAAGCACTTGCCGGCATTTGTTAGTGGTCCTGAGTCTCGTATCCGTCGTCGCGAGCGCCGATGAGACGTTCCCGCAACCGCCCGAACTACAGCCGGATGTCGACTTCTGGATATCGATTTTCACGCGCTACTCCACGGACGAAGGGGTGTTGCACGACAATCGCAATCTCGCCGTCGTATACGAGCGTCTCGACATGCCCGCGACGTTGTCGCGTCGCGAGCGGCAAAGACGCGTCGAGGCTCGCCGCAAGAGGCTCAAGGCCAATTTGCGCGTACTTGCGTCCGGTAAGCGCAATGAGCTGAGTGACGACGAGGCGAGCGTGCTCTCGTTGTGGCCAGACGGTACCGGTAACGACACATTTGCCGCAGCAGCCAAGCGCATTCGCTATCAGCAAGGGCTCCGCGATCGCTTTCGAGACGGACTCGTGCGCTCCGGCCGCTGGCGAAGTTTCGTTAATGAACAGTTCACGGCGCTGGGAGTGCCGATCGAGATTGCGGCGCTGCCGCATGTCGAATCCTCCTATAACCCCGACGCGCGCTCGCACGTCGGCGCATCGGGTATTTGGCAATTTACGCGCAGTACGGGCCGGCGCTTCATGCGCGTCGATCACGTTGTCGATGAGCGCAACGATCCGTTTGCCGCCACGCGCGCGGCCGGTCAGTTGATGGCCTACAATTATTCGATCACGGGCAACTGGCCGATGGCGATTACGGCCTATAACCACGGCCTCGCGGGTGTTCGGCGCGCCATGAGAAAATATGGCGACACGGCTTATGTCGAGATACTGCGAAATTACAAAGGCCGCACGTTCGGCTTCGCCTCACGAAACTTCTACGTTGCGTTTCTGGCAGCCAAAGAGGTTGATCAGAACGTCGAGAAGTATTTTCCCGGGCTCGCGTTCGAAAAGCCCGCGGACTATTCGACGGCCAGGTTGCCGGCATTTACCTCGGTGCCGGGTTTGACCCAGGCGCTGGCGACGACGCCCGAGGTTCTTGCGAAACACAATTCCGGACTGCAGGCGACGGTCTGGCAGGGAAGCAAGTACCTGCCCAAGGGCTATGAGCTGCGCATGCCTGTCGAAGAACTGAGTCAACCGCTTGCCGGCGTCCTTGCAAAGCTGCCACCGGGGAGCATCTTCGAGAAGCAGCTGCCGGACATGTTTCACAGAGTGGGGCGCGGCGATACGCTGTCGCAGATTGCCGAGGCGTATGACACGCGCGTATCGACACTGGTTGCATTGAATGGGCTGAATAGCAGACATCGCATTCGCATTGGGCAAAAGCTGCGGCTGCCCGCCGCAGGTCCGGCGCCTGTCGCAGCAGCAGCCTCGGAGGCGTCGGTTGGCGCGGCAGCCGCCGTCGCGTCCGTCGCCCCCGAGCCTCGGGAAATTGCTGTTGCGGAAGTAGTGCCGGGAGCGATGGCCGACGAGCTTGCAGGCGTGCCGACGGAGGTCATCCAGACCAACCTGCTGTCTGACCCGAGTGATTACAGCGTGGCCGGCGACGGTAGTATCGAGGTTCAGCCGCTGGAGACGCTGGGCCACTACGGCGACTGGCTGGAAATCAAGACGCAAAGGCTCCGGGATATCAATGCACTTGAATTCGGGACGCCTGTCGAGGTTGGTCAGCGAATCAGGCTGGCTCTTGATACCGTTGACGCCAAGACCTTCGAGGAACGCCGCGTTGCTTATCACCGCGTGCAGCAGGACAGCTTCTTCCGACGCCACGTCATAAGCGATGTTAGCGAATATACGATCCGTGCCGGCGACTCGATCTGGATTCTCGCGCTGCGAAAATATGACGTGCCGATATGGCTGTTCCGCCAGTACAACCCGAGCCTTGATCTGCACAAGGTTCGGCCGGGAACAAAAGTGCAAATCCCCATGCTGACCAAAGTCGAGCGCGATTGATGGTCGATCGCGCCAGTTTAGCGGTGTTGAGATTGTTGCCCGTCCTGCTCGTAATTCTGGCGGCAGCGTCCTGGTTCGCCGTTGTAGAAGAGGATGGCCCGTACCTCTTACGCAACCTGATGCCCCTGCTCGTCCTGCTGGGGCTGGCCTTGACAACGCTTTATCGAGGCGGCGGTAAATGGACGGGTGCCGGCATGCGCATGCCTCTCGCTACCTTGGGTTTCGCGGTTCCAGCGCTGGGCCTGTCTGTGTACCTGCATTTTGCCTATTCCGTAAACCTGAATGAGATGTTCAGTAATTCACAATTTCCAGGCCGTGTATTTCGTTACCTTCCTCTCTACACGCTGGTCGCGGGTGGCATAGGATTTGCGATTGGCTGGATAGTCGGCAGGAACGTGTAGTGTGATGCCAGGCGTTTTCCGGGGCAACGAGGTTTGCTAGGCTTGGATCCTGATGAGTCAAATACGCGCTTTATGATCAAGAATCGACACACGCGATTGCTGTACGGCCAGATAGGCCTGATGCTGCTTGTCTTCATGACACCTACCGTCATGCAGGCAGGGGAATTCCCGATCGCCGATAAGGTTGTCATTGAGAAAGCTGTCCGCAAACTGCACCTCATGCGAGATGGCAGGGCTTTTCGTACCTTCAAGATTGCCCTTGGGATCATGCCAGTGGGCGACAAGAAGAAGGAGGGCGACTTCAAGACGCCCGAAGGCAGTTACTACCTCGATAGCCGTAATCAGCACAGTGACTATTTCCTGTCTATTCATATTTCATATCCCAACTCGGCCGATCTTCGTGAGGCCAGGCAAACTGGTAACGTGCCGGGTGGCGCGATCATGATTCACGGCCAGCCGAACGAACCGACGCGGTCCGAGGCGTACTACCGCACGCAAGACTGGACCAATGGCTGTATCGCGGTTTCCAACTCGGACATGATCGATATCTGGCTCATGACCGGCGAGAACACACCGATTGAAATTCGCCCATAACGAAGACCAGAGCCAGCCGTGAAAAACGTCGTTGATCTCATAGACGCTGAGGTATGGCCCGAGGGCAGCCTCGAAGTCCTCTCCCAGTTCGAAGCAGACCAGCTGAAAAATGATGGAGCCGGTGGGCTGTACCCGATGCTGCGCCGCTGCATGCTCGCTGTTCTGCATGCAGACAGCAAAATCGACGATACCCGCGAATTGCTGGAAGCCTACGAAGACTTCGAAGTCGGCTTTATCCAGCAGGATCGGGGCCTCAAGGTTTCCCTGAGCAACGCGCCCGCAGAGGCATTTGTGGACGGCAAGATGATTCGTGGCACGCGCGAACTGCTGTTTGCTGTGCTTCGCGACATCGTCTTCACGCGCAATGACATTATCGAGAGTGGCCGGTTCGACCTGGATACGTCGGACGGTATTACAAATGCCGTGTTTCATATCGTCCGTAACGCGCGCATGCTGAATATACCGGCAGAAGTGAATCTCGTGGTGTGCTGGGGCGGGCACGCGATCGGCCGCCGCGAGTACGACTACTCGAAGCTGGTCGGCTATGAATTGGGGCTGCGCGGCCTGAATGTCTGCACGGGCTGTGGTCCGGGCGCGATGAAAGGCCCGATGAAAGGGGCGACTATCGCTCATGCCAAACAGAGGATTCGAGACGGGCGGTATATCGGTATAACGGAGCCCGGGATTATCGCGGCCGAATCGCCAAACCCGATCGTCAATTCACTCGTCATAATGCCCGACATGGAGAAGCGTCTTGAGGCTTTTACGCGGCTGGGACATGGCATTGTTGTGTTTCCTGGCGGAGTGGGTACGGCGGAAGAGATCCTTTACTTGTTGGGCGTATTGCTGCACCCGGACAACCAGCGGCAACCCATGCCGTTCATCATGACAGGCCCGGCGTCCTCGGAGTCCTATTTTCGACAGATAGATGAGTTCGTCGCGGCGACACTCGGTGATGAGGCACGAAGTCGCTACCAGATAATCATCGATGATCCTGGCGAGGTTGCCCGCCAAATGAGCGTTCGTCTGAAAGACGTGCTCGATTTTCGGACAAAGCACGGCGACGCCTACTATTTCAACTGGCGTCTTAGAGTTGATCGGGAATTTCAAAAACCATTTGTCGCAACCCACGAGACAATGCGAGACCTCGATATCAGCGAGGAGCTTCCGAGTCATGTTCTGGCGGCGAATCTGCGTCGAGTGTTTTCCGGCATAGTGTCAGGCAATGTGCGGGAAGATACGGCTGAACTCATCGAACGCGATGGACCCTTCGAGATCGACGGATCGCAACGCATGTTGAAGCTGCTCGACAAACTGCTGGCGGGTTTCGTCGCTGATCGACGCATGAAGATTTCGACCGGGGCCTACCATCCCTGCTATGTGATTAAGTAAAACCAAGAATTAAGTAATTGAAATAGAAGGTAAAAAAGGATTTGGCACTGTGATGTAGTTCCTGTGATTTGAGCCGCTCGAGACTTAGTATTTAGTCAAAGGACTGACCGAGAAAACTCAATGCCAGACAGCAAGAACATGAGATGGGTTGACGGTTTTGGCACGGACGCCAAACCGGATTCGAAGACAGATGCCACATCGCTGGAGCATGTTGAGCCGGCCGCGAATGACGCCGATGGCTGGAAACAGTATCGCCGCTGGATCTCCAAAGCACCGGCGCCACGCGGGCGACGTGCGGGCATCGATCCGGCGTTGTACACATGGAAAGGCTATCGTGACTGGTCGGACCATGTAAAACGCAACTGGATCAAAGATCCGGAAAAGGACTAGACGTTTCGATTTGACATATGCAAAACGCCGGCTTGATGCCGGCGTTTTGCATTCTGCCTGACAAAAACCACTCAAGGGATTCAAGGTGTGATTTTGGTCCGCTGCAAAAGGGGAACTGCGTCTTGTTTCCAGACTATTCCTGATTGGATTCCAAAGTTCTGGAACAAGCTGTGATCTATCTCACGGCCAGCGAATTTTGGCCGCCCTATAGTCAACCCAATTCATGGACGAACGTTATCTTTCGAGTATGTCAAACCACCTAAAAAAACCCGAGTCTGCGGTCGATGCCCTGACGAGCGAGTCCGCACGTCAGCGCTGGGAAATGTTCCACCGCGCCATCGCCCACGCCAAGGAATACAACAATGCCTCGCTGGACGAAGCGGATACTCACAGCGGTGACACGAACAGCGCCGGGCCTCTTTTGTCGATCATACGATAGACACATCGTTATGGAACGACTGCTTCAGTATATGGATGATATCGATGACGTGATCGGGGCGTTCGGCCTCATCTATGAGCGACTTCGCAGAATTCTGATGACCTTCGTGACGCTACTCATTTTTGGGGCCTCAATCAGCTCCGGCGTCCTGCTGGCTATCTGGCATCCGCCCATCGCACTGGCAACCTGCGTGCTTCTTGGCCTCGCGCTTCTCTATCGCGCGGTGACGGCGCCCTCCAGCCAACCGTTACAGGCGATTTGACTGGCGGTAAACAAGCCTGAGCCCCGGGCTTGAAATCACGAGAATAGTCCCCATCGTGTCTGACTTCAGTCAGGAGGTATTCGGCGTGGTGGCAAGTTCAAAGCGTGAAACACTGGGATTCCAGACAGAGGTCCGTCAGCTTCTCAGGCTGATGATCCATTCCCTGTACAGCAACAAGGAAATCTTTCTTCGCGAATTAATCTCCAACGCCTCTGACGCGGCCGATAAATTGCGCTTCGAATCACTGGCCAACCCCGATTTGCTGGAAGGCGACACGGACCTTTCAATTCGAATCGAGGTGGACAAGGACAAACAACAGCTCTCGATCATCGACAACGGCATTGGCATGTCCCGCGATGAACTCATTGACAATCTCGGCACGATTGCCCGATCTGGAACCGCTGAGTTTCTTGAGCAGATGACCGGCGACAAAAAGCACGATGCGCAGCTGATCGGTCAGTTTGGTGTCGGTTTTTACTCGAGCTTTATTGTTGCGGACAATGTCACGGTCGAGACTCGCCGCGCGGGCCTGCCGGCGAATGAGGCCGTTCGGTGGGAATCTGACGGCGAAGGCGAGTTCGCGGTTGAGAACATCGATCGAGCCGAGCGCGGTACCAAGGTGACGCTGCATCTCAAGGATGAACAAAAAGAATTCGCCGAGCCGCTGCGCGTCGAAACACTAATCCGTAAATATTCCGACCACATCGGTTTTCCGGTTTCGTTGCTCGGGGTCGGCGCCGACGACAAAGAGGCCAAGGTTGTAAATTCGGCGACCGCTCTCTGGATCCGCTCGCGCAGCGAGGTCAGCGATGATGAATACAAGGAATTCTACAAGTACCTGACGCATGATTTTGCCGATCCGCTTACCTGGAGTCACAACCGGGTAGAAGGCAAGAGGGAGTATACGAGCCTCCTGTTCATCCCGGCGGCAGCCCCATTCGATCTGTGGAATCGTGAAGCGCCCAGGGGACTGAAACTTTACGTGCAGCGGGTGTTCATCATGGACGATGCGGAACAGTTTTTGCCGCTGTATCTGCGATTCGTCAAAGGGGTCGTGGATTCGTCTGACCTGCCGCTCAATGTTTCGCGAGAATTACTGCAGCAAAACCCCGATCTTGCGGCGATGCGCGGCGCGCTGACGCGCCGCGTGCTCGGCATGTTGGAAAAGATGGCGTCCAGTGATTCAGATGACTACCAGACTGTCTGGCGCGAGTTCGGACAGGTCCTTAAAGAGGGCGTGATTGAGGATCAGGCAAACAAAGACAAGCTGGCCAGGCTGCTGCGATTCGCGTCGACCCACAATGATAATGACGCACAGAATCAGTCGCTCGAGGACTACATCGGCCGGGCCGGGCCGGAACAGGACAAGATCTATTACATACTTGCGGACAATCATGCGACGGCTGTCGCTAGCCCGCATCTCGAACAATTACGAAAGCGCGGCATCGAGGTGCTTCTGCTGACCGATCGCATCGATCCGTGGCTGGTCGATAGCCTCGCCGAATTTGATGGCAAGGCGCTCGTCGATGTTGCGCGGTCGGCGCTCGAGCTACCGGAAAACGTTGCAGAAGCATCCGAGGATGAGATCAACGAGCAGCACAAACTGCTCCTGGAAAAGATGAAGAAAACCCTCGGCGATCGGGTCGATGTCGTCAAAGTCAGTCGCCGCCTTGTCGATTCCCCTGCCTGTGTCGTCGCTGCCGATAACGATATAAACCCGCAGCTGCGGCGCATGCTCGAAGCCAGCGGACAGGCGATTCCGGAATCCAAACCGATTCTCGAGATCAATGTCGAACACCCGCTCGTCAGTCGCCTGTCCACGGAAACCGATGCGGCGGTTTTCGACGATCTTTCAAATATCGTCATGGACCATGCGTTGCTCGCTGAAGGCACACAGCTGGATAATCCTGCAGAATACGTTCAGCGTATGAACAAAGTATTGCTCGATTTGAATTCGGGAGCGGCCAGTGAGTAGTGACAACAGCGAAAAGAGCCTGCGGGACAGGCTTGACGAGGAGCAGTACCAGGTGACCCAGAAAGCGGCGACCGAACGTCCTTTCACGGGCAAATACGTTGATCACAAAGGGATTGGCGACTATCACTGTGTTTGTTGCGATGCACCGTTGTTCCGATCGGATCATAAATACGATTCCGGCTCCGGCTGGCCGAGTTTCTGGCTACCGCTGGCGGGCGACGCGGTTCGCACCAACACCGATGTTTCGCACGGGATGACACGTGTCGAGGTCGTTTGCGCCAATTGCGACGCACATCTTGGCCACGTATTCGAGGATGGTCCGGAGCCATCGGGCCTGAGATACTGTGTCAATTCGGCATCGCTGGACTTCAAGGAATCAAACGAATGAAACTGAGTACGTTGTCGGTCGCTTGTCTTGCCGCGGTAGTTCTGACTGGCTGCGGTCAAGCAAAGCAAGAAGCGGCGGAGTCCGTCGCATGCGCGGAGGCTGACGCAAGCGGCGTTATTCAGATCGCGCAGGGCCTGACGGGAAAAATCACAAACAAAGGGTACGGCCGTGCCGCGGTGGCCGGTGATTACGCGGACGTACACACCACGCTCTGGTTACATGACGAGAATGCGCCTGGCGGCAGGGGTACCGAGATCTGGACCTCGGGTGGTGTTGAGCCTTTCCAGTTCATGCTCGATTCCGGGCAGGTCATCAAAGGCTGGGACCTGGGCGTTGCCTGCATGCAGGTTGGTGAGACCCGTGAACTCAAGATCGCGCCCGAGCTCGGCTATGGCGCGCGCGGCAAACCGCCTGTGCCGCCGAATGCGACATTGCTGTTCGAGATTGAGCTCGTGAAACTGACCGATTCGAAAGAGCCCGCGGCCGAATAATGGCTGCTAGGTTTGCTCGGCGTCCTTGCGGTCGTGCAGAACAATACTGATGCGCCGGTTCATGCTGCGACCATAACGCGTGGCGTTATCCGCTATTGGCGCCGATGACCCTGCGCCGATAACAATAAGGCGTTCGCGCGGAATGCCGCGTTCCGCAATATAGTCGGCAACCGCTATCGCCCGGGCCAGGCTCAAGCGTCGGTTCCAGCTTTCGTATCCCGACGAGTCCGTGTGGCCCGTGATCGAAATCCTCGAATCGCGACAGGCATTGGCCAGCGATATTGTTCGGTCGAGCGCCGCGTAAGACCCGCTTCTGAAAGTGGTTCCCGATTCCTCGAAGCTGACCGTCCCTGGTTGGTGTGCGGCAAACGCTCGCGCACACAATTCGGCGACGCGGATTGTCGCGTCCGGCATCACCATGTCAGTGTCAAGATCGATAGGTCCCTGCAAGGTGGCCTGCAATATTGCTTCTTGGTCAGGCCACGCGTCTGTAGCTATGCCACGAAGACTCAATGCGTGATTCGTCAGAAGTGCGCTGGAAGACCGCGTTGCAGTGAGCGCCTCCAGTACAGACACGGTTGCAGCTGTCCATTGCCTGGGCACCATACCGAGTGGCCTGAAATCAGTGATTTTCTCGGCGTCCGGAAAGACCCGGTTGGCTGCCTGCAGAAGTTGATGCTCGTGAGCGGACGATGCGGTGTGGCCGGCGAGATGCAGGGTTCCGCGGCGAATCGAGAACTCGAAGCGGGCCGGTTCCAGCGCAGAGTAATCCGCAACAGCGGCAGCGCGGCTTGTGTAGCCGCTTCCGACGGCAAATGAGGCAAGCGTTCCGCCAAGCAGAACCAGGCATACTGTCGCGATTCGAAAGTTGGGCGGCACGCGCTAGATGCTCCTGTTGCCGTCACTGAGTTCGCGCGCCTGGCCGATCCAGTTTTCGCGATAAATGCGACTATGGAAGCCCTTGAGTCGCTGGGCGACGCGATCGATATCGTACTCGCTCATATCAGCTATTTGCTGAAAGCGGAAAATCCCCATCTCGTTTAGTGTCTTTTCGATCGCGGGACCGACTCCCTTGATTTGTTTCAGGTTGTCGCGAAGCGTCTTGGGATGATCATCGTCGGTGGTCACAGCCGAACGGGCTTCACTGTCGACCTGCCTGTCGCTCGGGTCATTTGAGGCGTCGCGGCCGTCGGTAAGCATTTCCGGGTCCCGGACCGGTTCGATGCGCGTCTGATTATTGACGGAGTCGTCTTCCAGCTCCTCGATGCGGAGATGGGCACGAGCGAGATCGGCCTCGAGTTGCTCGGCTTCTTCGTTTCTGGTCTTGTATCGCTCGATCAAAGGCGGCAGTCGATTCTGCCAGTTTTCCAGCTCACGGCTAAGCTGGAATATTTTCTCGTCTTTCTGCTCGATAGCATTTTTGTTGTCGCTATGAGCTGCGGACTCAGTCTTCAGCTGATCGCGCTGCGACACGACGACCTCGAGATTGCTGCGAATGTCTTTGATCTCGCGCTGCAGTTCATCGCGCCGTGCTGAGGCTTTCTGCGCGGCTACCGCCAGTGCCTTGGCCCGGTTCTTTGCGTCCCGGTTCGAGGCCTGGAACTGGCTGATTTGGTCCATCAAGCCCTTGCCTTGTTCGACCAGGCGTAGATGCTCGGCTCGTTGCGCGTCTATTTGTTCCTGCCAGCCTGCATTGATCGCCGCCTTTTCCTGCAAGGATCGTTTGCCACGTACGAACCAGCCGACGATCACACCGATTACTGCCGTCAGCACAAGCAGGGCAATGTTTATGACGGTGATTTCAGGCATTCGAGCGGTTCCTTTCTAAAACAACGGGCAAAGGACGTTAGTCGTGTGCGCAATATTTCATCTCGAGGCCCATACTGGAACTCATGAAATCACCTGCTTTGGTCTTGAGGCCCTTTCATCAATGAGCAGTATTGCATAAGGTCATAATTTTACAGCAATAACCATAGATCAGGCCACCCACCTGCGGCTTACAACGGAGAAGTTAATGGCCAAAGCGTCCGAATCGGAGAAATTGTTCATCGACGGTCCGGCCGGACTGCTCGAAGCCGTCTATGAAACTTCGCCGGGTGCAGACCGGGTCAGGTCCGTCGTCGTTTGTCATCCGCACCCGCAGCATGGTGGGACGATGCATAACAAGGTGGTTCATACCCTGGCCCGTGCATTTCTGCGCATGGAGTTCGCCGTGCTGCGGTTTAACTTCCGCGGCACCGAAAAGAGCCAGGGCCGTTTCGACGAGGGCGTGGGTGAACTGGATGATGCGTTGGCCGCAGTTGCCTGGATGCGTGCAAAGCAAGCCGACCGCCCGCTGTGGCTCACGGGATTTTCGTTCGGCGCGGCCATTGCGGTGCGCGCCGCCACTCAAGTTGATGTTGATGGACTAATCAGCGTCGCGCCGGCCGTTTCCCGATTCGCATCGGGTCTCATGACACAACCGCAATGCCCGTGGCTCATCGTTCAAGGCGACGAAGACGAGCTGGTTGGAGTCGATGAAACCATTGACTGGGTAAACAGTTTGCAGCCCGGACCGGAATTGCTGATCTTGCCTGGCGCGGAGCATTTCTTTCACGGCCGCCTGATTGACTTGCGCGAGGCCGTTATGGATTTTGTGAGAGCAGCCCCTGACACTTAAGTTGCAGCCATAAAAAAACCGGGGCAAGCCCCGGTTTTCATTATTCAGAGTGAATCTGAATATCAGACCATGTCTTTCAGGCCTTTGAGGGCAGAAACCTTGACGACTTTCGTCGCAGGCTTGGCCTTGAACATCATCTCTTCACCCGTGAACGGGTTCGTACCCTTGCGTGCTGCGCGAGCCGGTTTCTTTACGACGCGCATCTTCAAGAGACCAGGTACCGTGAACATACCCGGGGCACCGCGACCGCCAAGGTTCTTCTTGATCTGACCGTTAAGCGAATCGAAAACGGCGGCAACGTCTTTGCGTGCCAGACCGGTGTCGTCAACGATCTTTGCGTAGATTTCGGACTTGGTGGGTGGCTTGTTGGTATTTGTGGCCATGAAAAACTGACTCCTAGAAATAGAAAAACGAGCGGAGGCTCGTGGTAAAACGGGCTATGCCCGCATCAAAGGCAGCGCGACGATAACACATGTTTTAGGGGTTCGTAAGCCGCAAAACACGTTTTCTGCGGGTTTTTTCAGTCCGTATAGAACTGTCGCTTGAATCGGACATTGGCGGACTGTTGCTCGCCCTCCGGAATGACACTGATATCGAAGACCAGGGTCTCGCGATTTGCGACGGCAGTTTCACCGATGTAATAAATCGCTTCCTGTTCGTTGATCTGCCGCATCGTGACGTTCTTCAGCTGCCCAGTCAGGTTCACCGTTTTTACGGTGATGGCGGCCGCAACCGGCACTTTGTCCGCCTTGCGGATGACAGAAACATTGAGCATTGCCCGGTTCTTGCTACGAAGAATGTTATAGGCCTTCGCGATCTCAGGGGGTAGTTCGTCAGTGGACTGTGCGCTGAAGTGAATGACGTGAGCGCCAATATCTGCGGATGTGGCGCCGGCCGGCTGTGCGTCCGGGACATCGGCGGAGTCGCCGGGTCCGCCGCAGGCAGCGATCAGCGCGAGCAATGACATAGAGATCAGCGTTCTGGTAATCGTCATGAAACTTGCCCCCTTTTTCCTCACTATAGACTATTCATGGTCCGTGGCGCACTTAGATCCCCAGGGGCCTGAGTCCATTGACGACGATAGTCGCCGCAAGCAACAGGATGATCGCAAATATGGGCGAGATATCGAAGCCGCCCATGGGTGGAATCAGTCGCCGGAATGGCCGCAGCACGGGCTCGGTCAGCGTCGTGATGATCGCGGTCGCGGGATTGTAGCCGCCCTGCGATATCCAGCTCAGAATAATGCGAATGAAGATCGCATAGACAAACAGGTTGATGGACAACACGATTAGTTTGACGAGCGCCGTCAAGGCAATTGCCGCGATACCTGCCGTTGTTCCCATGATCAGAAGCAGCAACAGCACGGTCAGGTACTGGATAATAAACGCGACCAGCACCGTTGCCGTGTCCAGCCGCCCGAACGAGGGCACGATGCGGCGAACCGGAACAACGAGCGGTGACGTGAAGCGCAGGATTCCTTGCGCAAGGGGGTTGCGAAAGTCGGCCCGAAGCCATGGCATCCAGAAGCGCAGCAACAGCACAAGCAGATACAGGCTTGTAATGGCGTTAACGACGAATACGATGGCGGATGAGATATTGGACGGCATGTCTCAGTCCTCACCGGCCGCATGCGCCTGGTCGGCGAGTTCGACAGCGCGGTCGCGAGCGGCGACAACCGCGGCGCTGAAGATCTCGCGAAAGTCGGTGGTCTCGAGGTAGTCGAATGCGGCGGCTGTTGTGCCACCCGGAGAGCGCACGCGGGCGATCAATGAGTCCATGGTCTCGCCCGATTGTTCGGCCATCTCGCCGGCGCCGCGCGCCGTTTCCAGGACTAGCGCCAGCGCCGCGTCATAGTCGAGGCCGAGGTCAACCGCCACCTGCACAAGCATATCCACGAGCAGGTAAAAATAGGCGGGCCCGGTGCCCGAGACAGCTGTGACGGTGTCGATGTCTTCTTCGCTGGCAACGGGTACTACCGGGCCTGTTGTTGCGATGATGTTGGTGGCGGCTCGCAGCTGCAGCTCCGTCGTCTTTTCGTTGGCGAACATCCCGGAAATGCCGAGGCGCAACAGCGCGGCCTGATTGGGCATCACGCGCACGACCGCGAGGTTGCCACCAAGCCAGGCATCGATGTCGCTGCTGCGAATGCCGGCCGCAATCGAAATAACCAGCGGCCGGGTCGTCTGCACGATGTGTGCAAGCGGCTTGCAAACATCACCTAGGATCTGCGGCTTGACCGCGAAGACGACGCATTCGGCCTCGGCGACGGACGTAGCGTTATCCGCTCGAATGACGGCGCCCGGCAGCTCGTCAACAAGTGTGTTGCGGTGCTCCGCGAGCGGCTCGCAGATCAGGATATGGCTCGGCTCGTAACCCGCGGCGAGCATCCCGCCGGCGAGTGCTCGCGCCATGTTGCCGCCGCCGACAAAGGCTACTTTTCCGTAATCCATCGTTCTCCCTGCGCCTAAGTTCGTTCGCCAAATATCGCGGTACCGATTCGTACGATCGTCGCACCCTCAAATATCGCGGCGCGAAAGTCGGCACTCATGCCCATCGACAGCGTGTCTGTATCGATCCCGGTTTCCCGGAGTGTACAGGCCAGCTGGCGCAGTCTTGCGAATGGCCGCCGCTGGTCTTCGAATGCCTGCCGGATCCTGGGAAGGCACATCAAGCCGCGCAGCCGTATTTGCGGCAATTCCATGCAGGCTGCCGCAAGCTCGGGCACTTCGTCAATGCTGACACCGGATTTGCCGGGCTCATTGTCGATATTGACCTGCAGGCACACGTTCAGTGGCAGCAGTGTCGCGGGGCGCTGCTGACTCAGGCGCTTTGCGACCTTGAGTTTGTCGATACTGTGCACCCAGTCAAAGTTTTCGGCCACGGCGCGTGTTTTATTGCTCTGTAGGTGTCCGATGAAATGCCAGATGAGGCCGGATGCCGCCGTAGCGAGGATCTTGTCGACGCCTTCCTGGACAGTATTTTCGCCAAAATCCCGCTGCCCCAGCGAGGCTGCGGCAAGAATCTTGTCCAGGGGCTGTTTTTTGGTCACAGCGAGCAAATTGACGGTCTGCGGGTCACGCTCGGCCTCAACAGCCGAAATCGCCAGCAAATCGCGGATTTTTCGCAAGTTTTCCGTGACTCCAATCACGTTTTAGTCCGGGTGCTTCGTTATACTAGGCTTCGAAATGTTCCGGGTTATGGTAAGTCCGGAACCCATTAATGAGGGAGAAATATGGCTGTCGATGTCGCCCAGCTATTGTCGTTTGCGGTAAAGAACAACGCCTCTGACCTGCACCTGTCAGCCGGCGTGCCACCGATGATTCGAGTTGATGGCGACATCAAGCGTGTCAACATGCCCGCGCTCACTCACAAGGATGTCAATAGCATGGTGTACGACATCATGAATGACAAGCAGCGCAAGGACTACGAAGAATTTCTCGAGACCGACTTC
>Ga0224508_10002631_pt1 | contig 15142 bp, 18 predicted proteins | sample SF_Jan12_sed_USG_4_FD_170157 | JGI IMG/M metagenome (GOLD analysis project Ga0224508, IMG submission 170157) | Sediment microbial communities from San Francisco Bay, California, United States - SF_Jan12_sed_USGS_21 | ecosystem: Environmental > Aquatic > Marine > Sediment | place: USA... | reverse complement strand
TTCGAACTTCTCGACGGCACGGATCAGGCCGAGGTTGCCCTCCTGAATGAGGTCGATGAAGTCAATGCCTTCGGCCCCGCGAAACTTGCGGGCGTGGGCGACTACCAGCCGCAGGTTGGAGTTGAGAAACCGATTGCGGGCATCCTCGGCTGCGCGAACGTCGCGCTGGAGCCGAACCTTCTCTCCCTTGGGGATCCGCTTCTCGGTCTCGAGCCGCTCGGTGGCGTCCCTCCCGGCCTCGATGGCCTGGGCAAGCATCACTTCGTCTTCAGCTGTGAGCAAGTCATGGCGCGCGATATTGTTCAGGTAGTACGTTACGTCGTCTACCGCGCCGCTGACTTGTCTTTGAGCTGTAACCATGGTCCCCTCCTACGCGGGCCCGCCTCTTCCTCTGAACGCCGTTCCACCCCTGATGGGTTGTGAATCAGTTCACAATGTGTTCGTCACAACAACGGTCTCTGGACGTGAATTGTTCCCTTTTAGACGGATTTCACGTCTGGGAGAATCCTCGCCATTTCTGTAATCGATGCGACGTTAATCGGATCTAACACAAGTTGCAGGTGATCGGCCCCCAGAGCGCGAAAATTGCGCAAACCAGAGGCGATTTCTTGGTCTGTGCCTTTGAGCGGTTCCGACACGCCACGAGACGGATCCCCGGCCACCCGGCCGGAACCACCACCAAACTGAACGAGCACTGCCACCGTCCGCTCAACCTCCGACGGGTCTCGGCCGGCCGTCTCGAGAGCGGCATCGAGCTGATCCACAATCGGACGCAGCCGGACGGGATCGTTGCCGAACCAGGCATGCCAGGCGTTCCACGCGTCCATATAGGGCGCGGTGATGCTCAACACGCGCGGCCCTCGCGAGCCGATCATGATTGGCGGTCCCGCGGGCCGGGGACCGGACGGCACGATCGCGCAATCCCGGGCGCAGTAGTAGGTGCCATCGAAGTCGATCTCACCTTCCCGGATGAGGGTGCGGATGATGGTGAACGCCTCCTCGAAACGACTGACTCGATGGTCGAAGGGAAACCCGAAAGCCCGATACTCAGTCTCGTTCCATCCGGCGCCCAACCCGAGGATGAGGCGACCCCCACTGATCTCGTCGATGGTGGTGGCCATCTTGGCCAGCATGGCCGGACCATGAAATGACGTTGATGCCACCAGTGGCCCAAATTCCACCCGCTCGGTCAACGCGGCGATGGCGGCCAACTGAGTCCAGGCTTCCCATGGGCCGGCGACCCCGATGTGCGGCGCCCGATACAGCAGGTGGTCGCCTACCCAGATCGAATCGAACCCGGCCTCCTCGATGAGAAGAATCATCTCCTGTACTTCGGGCCAGCGCACTTCCCGCTCGATTTCTGGAAGCTGAATGCCGATCTTCATCGAGCTCAGACAACCGCACCGGGACCGGCGATGCAAATGGGCCGGCAAGACGCAATACGCAATACGCAATACGCAATAGGCAATAGGCAGTAGGCAATAGGCAGTAGGCAGTAGGCAGTAGGCAGTAGGCAGTAGGCAATAGGCAATAGGCAGTAGGCAATAGGCAGTAGGCAATAGGCAGTAGGCAGTAGGCAGTAGGCGCGAAGGGCGTCGGCTCAGTTTGTCGCCCGCCCGACAATCCTCGACCGACCCGCCTCTCGAGCGCGTTTCCCCTATGCACGTTCCACAAGAAGGAGGAACTCATGGTTGCAAGAATGGAAACACTCACAAGGCCGGCACCGGGACTCGATTTCCGGAAACCGTCCAAGCAGCGTCAAATCGGCATTGCTTTGGGATTGATCGGTTTGGTGCTGGCCGTTATTGCCGGGATCGGCAACTTCGGCGCTGCCGGCGACGTCGCCGACGGTACGGCCGGCGAAACGCTGCGCTGGACGTTCGGACTATCCGTCGCCGGTTTCGGCATCGTCAAACTGGGTATCGCCGTCATATTGGTGGGGATCCTGGTTCGGCTGTGGCTACGAGTCGCCTCAGTCAAGGAGACCATGCCGCAGGTAAAGGCGCCGGGCGACGGCACCGCCGATCCCAACGGGACCTTCACCTCAGCGTGGGGCAAAGCGACGGCGACGACGTCGGCGCCCACCGCCTTGCCCATCCACAAGATGGCGAGGACGATGTGGTTCCCCATGTTGGCGATGGGCTTCATGGCCTTGATGGCCGGCCTGGTGTTGGCGTTGGTGGCTTCCGGAGAGAGCAACCCGGGCTCGGTAGCGTCCTGGTTCGCCTGGGCCCAGGGCACGATGTTCCTCGGAGAAGCGATGCTGCTCGGCGGGATCGCCTTCCTGCTCGGTTCCATCCTCGCGGCCATTCGCGACGGTGGTGGTGAGGTCCAGGAATCGGTTGGCGTCACCGTCAAGACCCTCAAGATGCCGGCCTCGGCCAAGGCATTCGTTGGCCTGATGATGGTGGGGATGATGCTGGGCGTCGCTCAGTTCGTCCTGTACATCTTCGTGGCCACCGGCAGCTCGGCCAGCCCCGGCGCCTGGTTCGCCTGGCTCGGGCCGCTGCGTGAGGTCAGCCTGGGCGTATTGCTCTCCAGCATCGTGCTGGCTCTGTACACCATCGGTACGGCACTGGGATTCCAGTTCGACCGGATGAAGCAAATCATCGGAACGGGGAAGTAAACAATGACTACAAAGACTCACCAAACAGAAACCCAATCGACCGACTTCAAGATCGACATCAGCGATCATGGGCCCGGACGCAACAAGCCCCAACGAGTGGGTCGCAAGCTGGTCCTCCCGATGTTCGTCATGGCTCTCATGGGGTTCGCCGGCGGACTGATCGTGGCGATCATTCGAGCAGCCGAGCTGTCCGACAACGGAGTATCCGACACCACCGAGGTGCTCAAGCATGTCGGTGCCGGGTTCATGTTCATCGGGTTCGCGGCAGTATTCGCAGCCATCTCTTTCGCAATTGCCCGGATACTCGGTGAGTTCCGAGCAGGCGGCGGAGAGGTCCAGGACACGATTGGTACGAAGACGGTTAACACTCTCAAGATGCCGGCATCCGCTCGAGTGTTCCTGGTCGGAATGATGATGGCAATGATGCTGATCCTCGTCCCGGTCATCCTCCACTTCGTGTTCGCAGCCGACGTGTCCGACACGCTGGCCTCCCTCGAACAGTCCGAGGAACGGTTCATCGTGCTCGAAGGCATCCGCCGCATTGGAGTGGCCGTCTACCTGGTGTCAATCGCCTTCGGACTGGCCACCATCATCAAGGTGCTCCGTTTCGAGTCCATTCGCATCCGCGAGTTGCCGGCCGGCTGACCCCGACCGTCCCCTAACGCGAAAGAGCCGCCTGCCTCCCGGGCGGCTGTTTCGCGCGCCGGTAGTTTGCGCTCAGGGGCCGGCCTAAAACCGCCGATGGGTGAGGCATGGAACGCCTCCGCATCATGACGGCCAATCTGTGGGCCGGCCGCGTCGACTCCCGCGCATTCGCCGAGCGTGTGGCCCATTTCGCGCCCGACATCGTCTGCACCCAGGAGCTGGGGCCGGCGGTCGGCGACCGGCTCGCCGACCTCTACCCATACGGGGAGCTGAACTCCGCCACCGACTTCCGCGGCATGGGAATTGCTCTCAACCGGCCGGCCAAGGTCAACAGGCTCGACCTCCCGCACAAAGGCGGCCTGGTGGCCGTTTTGGAACCGGCGGACTGGCCAATGCTGACCGTTCCCCTGGAGATCGTGAATGTTCACTTCGCAGCTCCCGGCCCCCGCAAGATCCTCAGCCAACACCTTGCACGACGACGCCAGCTGGCCAAGTTTGAGCAATACCTGGCATCGGCCCCAGACACGGCTCGTATCGTTCTCGGCGACCTGAACTCGACGCCTCTGTGGCCGCTGTATCGCCGCCTCACCCGGCGATTCGAGGATGCCCATCGGACGGCCGCCAAACGCTTCGGTCGCCTCCCGGCCCGCACCTGGGGCCCGAACGATCGATGGCCTCGACTACTGCGGATCGACCATGTGTTGGTGGATCGAGTCACCGTCTCCGATTTGTGGGTCGTCCCCATACCCGGCTCCGACCATTCAGGAATCATCTTCGACGTCTGACCTAAGCTCGGCTAGTCGTCGGTAGCGGAGGCAGCGATCACCTTCTGGGCTTCCTGAGGGGGCATCTCCTCGTAATGCGAGAACTCCAGCTCGAAGGCGCCCCGGCCGCCGGTAATCGACCGGAGGTCGATGGTGTATCTCTGCACCTCGCCCAGGGGCACCTCGGAGGTCACCACCCGCAGCGTGCCGTGGCCGTCCATTCCGCCCACCCGGCCGCGTTTAGAATTCAGGTCACCGATGATGTCGCCCATATAGCTCTCGGGCGCCGTGATCTTCAACGTCACGTACGGCTCTAGCAGCACCGGGCTCAGATCTTTCACGGCCGCCTTGACTGCCTGAACGCCGGCCATCCGGAACGACATCTCGTCTGAGTCGACGGCGTGGTACTTGCCGTCGTACACGGTCGCCTGCACCCCGACCACCGGATAGCCCGCCACCAGGCCCCGCGATAGGGCCTCCTGGATGCCCCGGTCCACCGCGGGTATGAGGGCCCGGGGTATTGAGCCGCCCTTGGTGGCATTGACGAATTCGTAGTCCTCACCGTTTGTCAGCGGATCGAACTTCACGAAGGCGACTCCGAATTGGCCGCGGCCTCCCGACTGCTTCTTGTGTTTGCCCTCGACGTCGGCATGGCCGCGAATGCTCTCCCGGTACGGGACCTTCGGGACCTGGGTGTTCACCTGCACTCCGAACTTGCGCTCCATGCGGGCAAGAGCCATCTCCAAATGTATGTCTCCCTGGCCGGCCAGGACGGTCTGACCAGTCTCGGCCCTCCGCTCTACGGCGAGGGTCGGGTCTTCCTCGGTGGACTTTGCCAGGGCGGTCGAGAGCTTCTCGTCGTCGTGGGCCGTCCTCGGCTCGACGGCCAGCCACATGTTGGGCGACGGGACCGTCACCGGCTCAATGATCACATCGGAGCCGGGCGCACGCAGCGTGTCGCCGGAGACAACTGTCTCCAACTTGGCAACCGCCGCGATGTCGCCACACGAAATCTCCGACGCCTCATCGTGATCTTTGCCGTGCATGAAGAACAGGTTGTGGAGTTTTCCGCTGGCCCCCACCCGGGGGTTTTCGAGGACGATATCGGCCTTGATCGTGCCCGAGAACAAGCGGAACAGAGAGATACGGCCGACATACGGATCGGAGATCGTCTTGAACACATACGCCTCGACCGGCCCGTTCGGATTGGTGGAGAACTCGTCTTCGCCTTCGATCGGCGGCATGGGGCGATCAAGCGGAGAGGGACCGTCCCGAACAATGAGCTCGGCCAGACGGTCGATGCCGATCAACGCGGTCGCAGACCCACACAGGACGGGGTAGATGGATCGGTCGGCGATCCCGTGCCGGAGGCCTGCGACCAGCTGATCCTGTGTCGGCATCGTGCCTTCGAAGTAGGCCTCGAGCAAGGTGTCGTCGTTCTCGACCACCGCCTCGACGAGCGAGGTGTGCACTTCTTTGATCTCCTGAGCAATCTCTTCAGGCGGCTCAACCTCGGTTCCCTTCCACTTGCCGGCTTCATACAAAAAGGCGTGCTCCGACACGATGCCGGCCACGCCTCGCAGGTCGGCTTCTGAGCCGACCGGCATTTCGACCGGCGCAACCCCAGTGCCGAACGCCTCCTTGAGCTCGGCCAGCACCCTCGTGTAGCTCGACCGCTCTCGGTCGAGCTTGTTGATGAAGAAGGCTCGAGCAATACCTTCCTCTTCGGCCAGTTTCCAAATGACCTCGGTCTGGACCTCAACCCCGTCGGTGCCCGACACTACGAATAAAGCCAGGTCGGCGGCCCGCAGAGCCGAGCGGACCTCGCCGATGAAGTCCGAGTAGCCGGGTGTGTCGATGACGTTGATCTTGTAGCCGTTCCACTTGATGGGTGCAACGGCCAGGCTGATCGAACTCTGGCGTTGGATCTCTTCGGGCTCGTAGTCGGTGACGGTGTTGCCATCATCAACGGATCCCAAGCGGGTGGTGAGGCCGCCGGCGTACAAAAGCGCCTCGGCGATCGCGGTCTTCCCTGAGCCGCTGTGGCCAACTAGAACAACGTTGCGAATCCGGTCCGGTTCCACCCGTCTGCCTCCTCGGTTAGCTCGGTTTTCCCTACTTTAGGGCGAGCAAGACGAGCCGCATCCGGCTCAGTCGCATAGGCTGGCTTCATGGGGACTCCGCCTTCCGTTCAGCAACTCCTTGAAGCTGCTCGACGAGGCATCGACCGCTTCACCCCCGTTGAGGCTCTGGCCGCCCAGGGCAGCGGCGCGATCATCGTGGACGTCCGTTGCGCAGAAGACCGCAAGAAGGAAGGAGCGGTGCCGGGAGCGATCGCGTTCCCTCTGTCGGTACTTCCCTGGAGAGCCGATCCAGACTCGCAAACCCGGGACCAGCGGATCGCCAACCGCGACGCTCAACTCATCCTCATGTGCAACGATGGCTACTCCTCCAGCTTGGCGGCCGAGACTCTTTCCAGGATGGGATTCCACCGGGTTGGCGACATGGACGGAGGCTTCCATGGGTGGGCGGCTGCCGGGCTTCCCGTCTTGGCGGCCCCAGCCAATGGCTAGCTGGGCTGAGTTGGCCGACGAGGCTCCCGAACTGGTCGAGGAGGCCGCCGAGCGGTTCCGCCAGCACAAACATTGCCTCCTCGCCACCCTCCGTCACGACGGCTCACCCCGTCTCAGCGGAATCGAAGTCTGGTGGTGGAAGAACGACGTCTGGCTCGGCATGATGCCGGGCTCCGCCAAGGGCGCCGACCTCGACCGGGACCCCCGCTTTGAGCTGCACAGTGCGCCGACCGATCTGGAACTACACCAGCCCGATGCCCGGTTACGGGGAACTGCTGAGCGGATCCATGACGAGAAGACGATCAACGCCTTCGCCGCCTCCCTGCCGGAGCCGGGCCCCCCACCGCACGAGATGTCCCTCTACCGGTTGGATCTGACCGGCGCATCTCTCGTACGGGTAGCCGGCGATGAGCTGGTGATAGATGTGTGGACACCGGGTGGCCCGGCGCGCCGAACGACTCGGCAGTAATCCCGCCTAGGTCACCTGGCGTTCGACATCGAGCAGATGGTGGCGCACTTCGTGCCAGGTGTCGAGGGCTACCCATCTCAGTGACCGATCGGGGGGCTCCAGTCCGTCGTACAACACGCTGCGCTCCCAATCCTCGGGGCCCAGCCTGGCCAGCACGTTGGCGAAGAGGAGGGCGGCATCTTCCAGCTGGCGGGCCACGTCCTCGGGCTGTTGATCGGCGTAGCCGTCGTGTTCGACTCGCTCCTCTCGCCCCATGAGCGGAGGAGACGGGCTCTCGGCACGACGGGCCAGCAACACCCGTTCGCGCTGCACCAGCAAGACATCCCTCAGGTGGCAGGCGTACTCGAGTGGGGACCACACGGCTTCCGACCGCCGGCTGAGAACATCGGATAGCGGCTGCGTGAGCATTTGCGCCAATCGAGCTCCGCCCTGGACGATCGCCGGACCAGCCCCCTCCGCATTCGCAAGCACGAACTCGAAGCGACACTCGCCACACTGCTCCATGCGGGCATCTTACGGAACCAGAGATCGCGGCTTGGCCGGCTGTCCACCCGGCACTCGTAGAATGCCTGTGTGTCCAACTCGACCATCAAGATGGATCCGGCTCTCAACGCTTACGTCGTGTCCCACGGGACGCCGCCAGACGAGATTCAACAGGCGCTGATCACCGAGACCGCTGCCCTCGGCGGCGCCTCCAGCATGCAGATCGCTCCGGAGCAGGGCGCCTTCATGACAATGCTCACACGACTACTCGGCGTCACCCGGGCAATCGAAGTCGGCACCTTCACCGGTTACTCGGCCCTGTGCATTGCCCGCGGCCTCGCCGACGATGGCGAGTTGGTGTGCTGTGATATCAGCGAAGAGTGGACGTCAATCGGACGCCGCCACTGGAAGGCGGCCGGTATCGACGACAAGATAGACCTGCGGATCGGGCCCGCTCTCGAAACGTTGGCTGCCATGCCGTCAACGCCCCCATTCGACCTCGGTTTCATCGACGCCGACAAGACGAACTACGCCGGCTATTACGAGGAGTTCCTTCGGATCATCCGACCCGGCGGAGTCATCCTGGTGGACAACGTGTTGTGGTCTGGCCGGGTACTCGAACCGGACGAAGCCGACGGCAGCGCGATCGCTGCCTTCAACGATCTCGTGCGAGACGACGAGCGAGTCGATGCCGTGATGCTGCCTATCGCCGATGGCTTATCGATGCTGAGAGTGCGCTGAACAGCTTGTGATTTTTCTCACAAAGTAGGACTTTAGGCTCTAGTGCCTGCTTCTGCCGCTCGCCGATACTCAGAGTATGCAGGAGATGCAGAAGATGGCAGCTGCCATGCTCACCACCCGAGACGTGCAAGAGCTCATCAACGTCGACCGGTCCACCATCTACCGGATGGCCGACGCCGGGAAGATCCCGGCAATCAAAGTCGGCCGGCAATGGCGGTTCCCGGCCGAGGAATTCAACGTCTGGCTGGCCGGCCCGCCGACCGCTCCCGCCCCGGCTGAGCCCGAGACGGCTTTCGGCGAGCTGGCCGACATGTTGCTGCCTGGCGTCGCCGCCCCGCTCGCCGACCTCCTCGCCAGCATCTTCGGTGTCATGGTGCTCGTCACCGACCTCGATGGCACCCCCCTGATCGAGCCGGCCAACCCCTGTGGCTTGTTTCAATTCGTTTACGACACCCCATCCACCCACGCTCGGTGCGCCGAGACGTGGCGCGACCTCGGCGCCGACCCGGACCGCCAGCCTCGCTTCCGGCCTACACCCATGGGCTTTGAATGCACACGCGGCTTCATCCGGGTCGGCCCAGAGGTCAAGGGCATGGTCATCTTGGGCGGAATCGCACCAGCTGAGTGGCCGCCCGCCGCCGACCAGGTCCGCGAACTTGCTACAGAGCTTGAGGTCCCGGCCGACCAACTGGCCGACCACATCGACGAGGTCTTCTACATGGATCGCAACCACCAGGCCTGGGTTCTCGAATATCTCCCCCGCATCAGCAGTCTGTTTTCCCGTATAGCCCGCGAGCGCTCGCGACTCGTCGATCGCCTCGACACCATCGCATCGCTGGCGGGATCACCCAACCAAAGGAGTGCCTAAGTGAAAAAGCTCGTCGTCCTCGGCGCCGGCACCGCCGGAACGATGGTGGTCAATAAGCTCCGTCCCGTCCTCAGTGACGAGTGGCAGATCACGATCGTCGATCAGGACGAAACCCACCACTACCAGCCCGGCTTCTTGTTCATCCCGTTCGGGGTATACAGCGAGAAGGACGTCGTCAAGTCGAAGAAGCGGTTCATCCCGGCCGGCGTTGACCTGATCATCTCCGAAATCGAGCGCGTCGATCCGGACGCCAACCGGGTTCACCTGGCCGGCGGCAACGTCCTCGACTACGACCAACTGGTGATTGCCACCGGCACCCACCCCCGCCCCGATATGACCCCCGGCCTGATCGGCGACGAGTGGCGCAAGACGGTGCACGACTTCTACACCGTCGATGGAGCCGTCGCCCTTGGCGAAACCTTCAAAGACTGGGAAGGCGGCAAGCTTGTCGTCAGCGTGATGGAGCTGCCGTTCAAGTGTCCGGTAGCCCCCCTGGAGTTCAACTTCCTGGCCGACTCGTTCTTCCACGAGAAGGGCATGCGAGACAAGGTGGAAATCACTTATTCCACGGTCGCCTCCGAAGCCTTCACCAAGCCGGTGGCCGCCAAGCACCTCTCGGGGGTACTCGAAAGCAAGGACATTGCCGTCGAGACCGACTACTACCCCGAGCGGGTCGACCCCGAGCGCAAGGTGATCATTTCCTACGACGAACGGGAGATCCCCTACGACCTGCTCGTGGTGATCCCGATCAACATGGGTGCCGACTTCATCGAACGCTCCGGGCTGGGCAATGAGCTCAACCACGTTCCGGTGGACAAGCACACATTCCTGTCGCCCGACTACGACAACATCTTCGCCATCGGAGACGCCGCCGACCTTCCCACCTCCAAGGCGGGATCGGTGGCCCATTTCGCGGTTGAGATGTTCGCCGAGAACTTCCCGAATCACATCGCAGGGCGCCCGATGACCAAGAAGTTCGACGGGCACGCCAACTGCTTCATCGAGTCCGGCTTCGGCAAGGGGTTGCTGATCGATTTCAACTACGACACCGAGCCCCTTCCCGGCAAGTACCCACTGCCCGGCATCGGCCCGTTCTCACTGCTGAAAGAAACCGAAGCCAACCACTGGGGCAAGATGATGTTCAAGTGGACCTACTGGAACATGCTCCTGCCGGGACGTGAGCTCCCGCTCGAGGCGCAGATGTCGCTGGCAGGCAAGGTACGGGAAGAGGTGGGAGCGTGACCACCACGCTCGACGCCGATCGGCTCTCCGATCTCGAGGCCAAGCTCGACCGGCTCACCGAGCACGTTGAGTTCCTGGCCGACCATGCCCGGGAAGAGGCCCGGCGTCGGGAAATGGTCAGCGAGCTCATCTCGGATATGAGCCCCATCGCCGCCCAGGCGATGAGCACCATCACCGAAGAGCTCGACTCCACCGACCTCGACATGGCATCGGTCATCCGGCTGGTCAAGCGGTTCGCCGAGAGCGCCGAGATCCTCGACGCCACTCTCGCCCAGCTGCAATCGGCCCATGGCCTCGTCGAAGACATCATGCCGCTCACCGGCGACGGGTTCGCCAAGGTCATTTCGAGCCTGGCCGTCCTTGAAGAACGCGGCTATTTCACGTTCGCCAAAGAAGGTCTCGGAGTGCTCGACCGGGTGGTCGCCACCTACGACGAGGAAGACATCCGGGCACTTGGTGACAACATCGTGGTGATCCTCGACACGGTCAAACAGATGACCCAGCCCGAGGTCATGAAGATGCTGAGCCGCACCGTCGACTCAATAGAAGGGGTCGACACCGAGCCCGCCTCATTGTTCAAACTCGCCCGCCAGATGCGTGATCCGGAGATCAAACGGGGACTCGCCCGCCTGCTCGGGATGCTCCGCACCATGGGCGCAGACAATCCAAACAACTAGCCAACCCCTATAGGAGGAATCATGGCATCTGAAACACTCGCCGGGACAGAGGTCCAGGTTGACGATGAAGGCTTCTTCGTCGATCCGAGCACCTGGACCGAGGCGATGGCCACCGAGCTGGCCGCCCACGTTGGCATCGACGCACTGACTGAGGACCACTGGACGGTCATCAAGTTCTGCCGTACCGACTTCGAGGCCAAGGGCGAGAGCCCGACGTTGCGTCGGGTATCGACCGAAGCCGGTGTTCCCACCAAGCAGCTGTTCCAACTGTTCCCGAAGAAGCCGGCCAAGAAAATGAGCTACGTGGCCGGCGTCCCCAAGCCCAAGGGCTGCGTGTAGGAGCAACCATGGACAAATTCGATACTGAATCAGATCGCAAACTCTGCATCATCGTCAGCAAGGGAACCCTGGACGGGGCCTACCCGAGCTTGATCATGGCCAACGCGGCGGCCGCCGAAGGGATCGACACCCACCTGTTCTTCACCTTTTGGGGGATGGACGTCATCACCAAGAAGAAGATGGGCAACCTGTCGGTAACGCCGGTGGGCAACACGTCGATGCCGATCCCCCAGGCGCTGGCTCCAATGCCGGGCATGGCCACGATGGCGACCAAGATGATGAAGAAGCAAATCTCCGACCTGGACGTTCCCGACGTCCCCGAGTTCATGGAGATGCTGAGCGACATGGGCGTCACCATGTGGGCCTGTCGCATGTCGGTCGACATGATGGACCTGGACAAAGACGACTTCTTCGACGGCGTCGAGGACATCATCTCAGCCGGCGACTTCATGGAGATCAACGACGGAGCGCAACTGCTCTTCACCTGATCGCTGGGCGGGCTTCGCCCGCCCAGCTGCCAGTCGCCGGCTGGCCAGTTTTCTCTGAGTTCTTCCTGAGTCTCAACAGGGGCAACAATCATCGTTGCCCCGAGATCACGACAGAAATCGGAGAGAGAGATAACTGGCAGCCGGTAGCCGGCAGCTCTTTTTCCGTGACTTTCGGCCCTACGGGACCACCCGCCAATAGGTGATGATTCGTTCGTTATCGCCAGCGAGCGCCTCAGGCACTCGCGGCGACTCAGAGCACTGGAGATTCATCTCCTGTTCGGGTTCTGAGGTAGTACTGAGAGACGGGCTCCTCCCCATACGGCCCGTCTCTCGGTCGCGTCTGGGGTAGTACCCCTCCTTTTGGGAGGGGCCAGGGGTGGGGTGAATGCGCGTTCCTGTGTTCTAGCCACGGGGCTGCCAGCTACCAGACTCCAGTCTTCTCTGAATTCTTCTTGGGCTCGACAGGGGCAACGATCTTTGTTGCCCCTGTGATCACGGCAGGAACCGGAGAGACAACTGGCAGCAGGTAGCCGGCGACTAACTCTTCTTCTCGGATTCCTCGTCCTCTTCGACGACGCCCTCTTCAAGGCCCTTCTGGAGCTCCTTGACGGAAGATCCGAGCGAACGGGCCAGCTCCGGCAGGCGCTTGGCGCCAAACAGCACGAGCAAAACGACGAGGACGACAATGGCTTCGCCCCATCCCAATCCGATTGCCGCGACCATGTCACTCCCTCGTTGCGTGGTCGAATCTTAGGCGCCGGCACGTACTGTGGGTCGCACGGTCACACGTCGACGTAGATGCACTCCCCCGGGCACTCGTCGGCCGCCTGGAGGGCGGCATCGACCAGAGCCGCCGGAACCCGAGCCGCTCCGGCAGAACCGCTGGGACCGCGCCCCGGGCCCGAGCCGCCATCAAACACGGTGCCCTGACCCCAATGGCGGGCGTCCTCCTTCACCACCCATAACCCGTCTCCCTTTGCTTCGAACAGGTCGGGCGCTAGTTGTTCGCAGGCACCGACTCCCATGCACAGGTCCTGGTCGATCCATATCTTCATCTCGTGGTCCTGGCGGTTGCGTCTGCCCACCGTCGGCGACTCCCTGTGGGGTGTAAAGGGGGCTAGCCCACCGTTACCGCTGCCTTAACGCGGCCTTAATCGTCGATGGCCGATGATGTGACCACCAAGAGAAGGACGACGAATGAGCGAACGATTCCGATACGTGTTGGCGCTGGTGGTTGGCCTGGTTGCCATCCCCGGGCTGGCGCTGGCAACCAATGGCGCCCTGAGCAGTGACGAGCCGGAGGAGTCCACCGAGGTGCTTTCGGTACAAGTGGCCACCAGCACATCAGTCGACGGCTCGGCCATTAGCGCCGACGACCTGGTTCGAGCCTGCGGCGTCGAAGGCTATTACCTGGTCGAGCTCGAGGCTGTGGGGGCGACCGATGACATCCAACAAGCAGCTCTCAATGCCCTGCGCCCCATCTGCGATGGGGCCAGCTTGCCGTTGCCGGCCGGCCCGGTGGTCGAGGGTGAGACGATCGTGGAAACGGTCACCGTGGTCCGTGCGGTTCCGGGGCCGGCGGCAGCCGCATCGACTACCACCTCGACGACCCTCGAGGGCACGGCGCGCGCCCAGCATCAAGAAGGGGATGCGGCCGAGGCCCTTGAAGTCCGCGAGCGGGCATTGGCGGCCATCGAGACGGCAATCGCCGTCGGCGGAAAGGTCGAGAAGATCAACGAGGCCATCGCGCTGATCGATCGTGGCGACGCCGCCTACCTGGCCGCCGACTACGACACAGCCGAGGAGTTGTTTGGAGAAGCCGAGCACAAGGCGATTGAAGCCCAGCACGAGCTCGAAGAGCACGAAGACCATGACGAGTACGAGGAAGACGACGAGTACGAAGACGATGAGCACGACGAGTACGAAGACGATGAGCACGACGAGCATGAGGACGACGACTAATGGTCCGCAAGGCCATCAACATCCTGTCGCCGATCGCCGCGTTGGCCATCGTGTTGGTGTCGCTGCAGAGTTTCGTGTTCGGGGCCGGGGAGACGGAGCCGGAGGCGCAACCGGCTACCCCGGCAGCGACTACGGAGGTGAGGGAAACGACTGCGATCTTGCTCCCGGAGCTGGCATCGGTATCCCGGATTCTCGAGACTGCGTCGAACAAGACTCTGAATGAGACCGTTCCCGAGTCGGTCAAGCGAATCCTCATCGCCAACGGCGCCGTGTTGCTGGTCCCCCAGCCGGCAGAGGCCGGGGGTGGCCTGTGATTCGCCAGCGCTTCAACGCCGGCCGGCTCTCTCGCATCGGAGCGTGGTCCCTGGCAGCTATCACCTCGGTAGCCGCCATCCTCAACAATCAGAGCGCGAGTGCGGAGACCGAGGCGGCCCCTCCGCCAGATAGTTCCCCGCCGATCGACCAGTTCTTAAAGACGGTGGCCCAGATTCCGGCGCCGCCCGCCGACGGGTTGCTGGTACTGCGGTTCGAACCGACTCCTCCGCCGCCACCGCCCACCATCGTGCGGCGAACCATCATCGAGGAACGGGTCGCCGGGTCCACCGGTTCGCCGGCCGCCCCGGCTGCGTCGGGAGGCAGCAGAGCAGCGACTCCAGCAGCCCCTTGGCCGGCCCCAAGCTCACCGGCCACGGCTACTCCGACGCCGCCGCTGCCCCCGGCCCCAGCACCGGCGCCGCTGCCGGCGGCCCCGCCGGTTCAGAGCTCCGGATCATGATCTCCGGCAGCTTTCGAGCCATGGGCACGACGGTCATGATCCGGAGTGAGGACGACATTGAGGCCAACCGGCGCCTGTTCGAGGAGGTCGAACAGGCGTGCAGTCGTTTTCGTGATGACAGCGAAGTCACCACGATCAACCGCCATCCGGAGCTCACCGTCGAAGTCTCCCCGATGATGCGCTCGGTGCTGGAGGCCGCCGCTCTCGCCCGAAAGCGGACCGATGGCCTGGTCGACGTCGGCGTGGGCGGTTCGGTCTCAGATTGGGGATACGACCGGACGTTTCTGGATGTCGAAGACCTCAGCCAAGCTCCCGTTAGGCGTCGATCGGGCGAATGGGCCGTAGACGGCAATCGGTTGCGACGCCCGGCCGGTGTCATCATCGACCTGGGTGGGATCGCTAAAGGTTGGACCTGCGACCTCGCCGTCACCACAGGGTTGGCGACTGTGGCGTCGGCTGGAGGCGATGTGCGTTCGGCGGACCCCGAGAC
>Ga0224508_10002630_pt1 | contig 15154 bp, 16 predicted proteins | sample SF_Jan12_sed_USG_4_FD_170157 | JGI IMG/M metagenome (GOLD analysis project Ga0224508, IMG submission 170157) | Sediment microbial communities from San Francisco Bay, California, United States - SF_Jan12_sed_USGS_21 | ecosystem: Environmental > Aquatic > Marine > Sediment | place: USA... | reverse complement strand
GTTTCCTTTACGGCAGATTGTACTTGTTCAAAAAATTGCACGGCAAAAGCATTATCCATATTGCAATAGGTCCTTTGGAATCCTATGCCTATCAGCAGCTCCTCCAACTCCTTAAAAGCAAATAAGAAGCTGTTAGCAGCATCTTCCGACCAAGGCACCGGGTACCGTATTGATCCATCAGTGCTCTTAAAGAGGTCGTGAAACATCAGTCTGCCTTCGATCTTTAATACTCTGGCCATCTCACCATAGAATCTTTTTTTGTGGGCAATATTCATTTGCACATGTTGGGTCCAGACCACATCAAACCTTTCGTCCTCAAAGGGTAATTCCAGAGCATCCGCCACCGAAAAGGTGGTAAGATGTTCAAGACCTACCAGTTTGGATAACTTGCTAGCCGTTTCCACAAACACCGGGGTCAGGTCAATGCCCTGAACCTGGCATTGGTATTCCTGGGCAAACATTCGACAGGGGCCTCCAATGCCGCAACCTACATCCAGTACCTTACTTGTGGAGGTCAATGGAAATTTGCTCAGTAATTTCAGAGTACTTTGAGCGCCTCCTACGTGAAATTGATCCACCGGCCAAAGATCCGCAGCGGTTATGTTCTCAAGATCTATATCTAATTGCCTTAAACCCTCCAAGATCTTTTGGTAGAGATCATCCTGGTGGTAGTGTCGAATTACATCAGCAGAAGTCATAATTTTGATTGCTGTAGGATTTATTAAATTGTAAATATAATAGCAATACTATGAAAACCTTAGGGTGTGTGCTTCTACTGCTGGTAATGGTAACCTGTCAGCAGCAATCTCCAGTATCTGAAATCCCGGCATCTGAAAAGCCTAAGGTAATTTCGGATGGTGTGGAGATAGCCTATGACCTTTGCGGCAGCGGTGAGACCACTGTGGTACTAATCCACGGGTGGTGTATCGATCGCAGCTATTGGTCGCATCAGGTTGCTGCGCTGTGTGATGAATATAAGGTGGTAGCACTGGATCTGGCAGGACATGGAGAATCGGGCCAAAATCGGGATTTATGGACGGTAGAACAGTTCGGCAAAGACGTTTCCGAATTGATCAATCAACTGAAACTTGAACAAGTGGTTCTAGTAGGACACAGTATGGGTGGAGATGTGATGCTGGAAACCGCATTACTCCAAAAGGATAAGGTGGGAGGAATCATTGGCATTGATACTTTTAAAGATACCGGACACGTACCTGATTCCTCTGAGCAAGCGGCCATTGAGGGTTTTATGCAGTTCATCCGCTCCGATTTTAAAGGTGCTGCAGATGTTTTCGCCGATCAGGTTTTGTTTTCTCCGCAAACTGATAGTATCAGCCGCCAGCGGGTACTGCACAGTATAAAATCAGCAGATACGCTGAGGGCAGTTGCCGTTTTGGAGTCACTTTTAAATTATGCGTCAAAAGAGATACCTCAGTTGAAGATCTTGAGCAAGAAGCTCTACCTTATTAATAGTGATGTTACCCCAACAATGGAGTCGTATTTCAATCAGGCCGGTATTGAATTCGAAGTAATCGATATAGCCGGTACTGGTCATTATCCTATGATTGAAAAGCCGGTGGAATTTACTGAAGTACTATTAAAAACCTTGGGATTGATCGTTCAGGACATTTAATTCTTGGACAGGCAATATACCACTTGAATGAAATCATTATTAAGGGTTTATCTCATCTTTTGATGGTAATTACGTTAACCGAGTACAGTGAAAAGCTATTTATCGAGCCTCATTTAAAACAACGATTAGGTCTAAAAGACTCAAAGATACGATTCCACGGATGCCGCGCTATTCGTCATGATGGCCATATTCATTTTCAAACTTCACAGTAATCTTTAAAACCGCATCGATGTACCTTAATAGATTAATCTGAACCGCATAGCAGCCTCCTATTGGCTAAATTTATGCTGATATGATCAATATTAAGCATTTTTTAATCTTAGGGCTATTTTTTAGCTTAGTTGCCTGCTCCAATCCCTCCCAGCCACAGTTTGCCGCGGCTTCTTCAGCTGCCGATTTCAAAATATTGTCGAATAAAGATGCTGAGCAATCCCAGGGGATTCCCGTAAACCTCAACCTGGACGGAAAACTGGAGCTTCAGTTTCAAGTGGAAGATCTTTTTACGGAGGAAGCCTATTTGCAACAAATACACCACGATACGGTTTATTTAATGCTGGGATTTGTTGAAAAGATTTCAGGACACCATTTTCGCATTCAACTACAAGACCCGGAGATCAAAAGTGTTTCGGTCTACCAAAGCTACCAGACCAGTCTTTCCTTGATGGACGAAGGCCCCCACATGGATTTTACTGATTGGATACACTATACCAGTGAGTGGGAAGCCATTCCAGTAACAAACGAGCAATTCTCATCACTGGAATACCAAAAGGATCACTATCAGAGATTCCCGGAAGTCAGCAAAGAGGAAATTATGGAAGCTGTACGTGCACGGGTCAACGATGATAAATGGTTGGAGCTGGCGCAGAAATGTGATGACCCCAGGTCCTATCCCTGCGGAGTATCCATAAGCCGGTATTTTCTTAAACTGGAAATCCTGGACTCTCAAAACGAAGTTTCTCAGCGTATTGTGGTTTTCGAAGTGCCCATGGGCTGTTGAGTTTCGAACTCCGGTTTACGAATTCAGAATTTAGACTAATAAAGACTTGCCTGGTGCCCTCTTGTGCTTTTCTTTGTCACCTGTGTCAATCAGGATAGAGCTTGTTTATAGAACGATTGACGGTTAACCCGGACTTTCCTCTGATGGACTTTCTGCTGATTGTTAGAGCTACTAAGTGAAGATTTTGCGGGGGCCCCGCCACCCACCCATTTTTAAGTTATCGCTTGAGGGTCTCGGTAGTTGAGACTGGAGCAACTTTTTTTGTAGAGGGTAGACCTCCTCGCAAATAGTTTACTCCACTTAAGCTTTCTCCGGTCTCTTGCGCAAAAGCTTTACAGACAGCGTACGGCCAAAGCCTTTAGCAAAGGATTCGGCGACACCCTCCGGATTTGACTAACTTGACTTTAAACGATAGTCTTAACCCCAGGGAGCCTCGACACTTAAAGAGGGTGATCTTCCTAAATTATGTGCTGAGGTTGGCTTTTCCCAAAATCTGATATCACCGATCTCTAATCTTCAATCAACCGCTTTATCTTTTCCAAAAAAGCCGGCTTTATCTTCAAGCTTGTGGCCCCAAATCTTGATATTATCTACCATACCGGTATCATCGAACGATCCAAATCCGATGTACCCACCGTTGAAGTGGGTGTCTGTAGCCTCCATAATGGGTTCCTGCATATCATTAAAAAACACTCGGATCAATCCGCTTTCAACATTGCGTTCTATTTTGACTTTGTTCCAGCCCTCACCCCAGTCAATTCCCCCAGTGGTTTTAGTGCCGATCTTACGACGGGGTTCGTCGTTGACGATAAAAATATTGTGTGCATGATCGTCCGCGGCAGAGGCAATATGCACATAGTAAAAATTGGTAGGGTCCTTCATTCCAAAGAACAAACACATGTCTCGATGTCCGTATTCCTTACCCGTTTGTTTGAGATCTACCTCCAAGGTAAATGAGCCTACCCGCAAGGTTTTGAGCGCGGTAATATTAAATGGTGAGCGTACCCGGGCTTCATACTTGCTTTGCTGGAAAAGTTCCAGTACGTGGTTACTGTCAATTTTTCCAGACCTCCAGGCCTGCGGGTCAGATGATTCGAAATCATTCAGTGACTGGCCCTGCTCAAAATCGTTCTCATATAGCAATGGTAAGTGCTGGGATGAGAGAGAAGTGGAGATAAACACCAGAAGGAAAAGGGGAAAAACAGTACGGCACATAGAACAATATACAAAGATCAGGTGCAAGAGCAAACTGCATGTGGGGCTGTTATAGAATTGTGGGTGTGAGCGTGTGTATTAAATATGTAAACATAATACGTCTCACTCGGATTTAACCTAACGTGTACGTGCGTAGGCGGACTAACAGAATTTAGCTACCTACTAGTATTGATGCATACTAAACCTTAAATTATTAAATGAATGCATTACCAAAACCCATGACCGCTAGCCTAACTCCCATAACCCAAAGCCGCCAGGAAATGAGGCCTTACCTCTACCACCCTTTTGCGGAAGCCGTTTTTGAGGCCACTGAACAGTTATATCTGGTTAAGGGCTATCACCAGCCCTGGATCGGGTATTTTGCACTTCGTGACAACATTGTGGTAGGAGTAGGCGGATTCAAAGGACAACCTAAAGATAATATTGTGGAACTAGCCTACGCGACTGTGCCTGAATTTGAGGGACAGGGGGTAGCACATTCAATATGCAAGTCGCTAGTGAAAATCGCACATGAGCATTCACCACGATTAGGCATCCGGGCCCGAACCCTGCCTCAAACCAATGCCTCAACCCACATACTGCAAAAAGCAGGCTTTACCAAACTGGGTGAGGTGCAAGACCCTGATGACGGCCCAGTTTGGGAGTGGGAGTGGCAACCGTAAAACCAAACGACCATGACCCGAATTCATAATCACCGTTACGTGCTTGCTGTCAAGGATCTCACCCGATCCCTGGTTTACTACAACCAGGTGCTGGGGTTTCATACTTACTTTGAAGGTGGTGGTTGGGGCTTTGTCAAAAGAGATCAATGTATCGTAATGCTGGGTGAATGCCCGGAAAGCCCCGAAGCCCGCGAGCTGCCCAATCACAACTACTTTGCCTATATTGAGATAGGCAATGCCCGGAAGTTCCATGATGAACTTGTAGCTAAAGGTGCGCGTGTGCTCACTGAAGTTGCGGATAAATCCTGGGGCATGCGGGAGTTCGCCCTGGAGACCATCGATGGCCACCGCATAATGTTTGGTGAGGAATTAATTCCTGAATAATGTCCCAAGAATTAGAGACAACCCGTCTACTCTTAAAAGAAATTACTGAGGACCACTTGCCCTTGTTCTTTGAACTGCACTCTTATCCAGAGGTGGATAGGTTCAATACCATGGGGATCCCCTCCGATTTACAAACTACTCGTCAGATCCTACTGCCGGCAATGGAGGATCAACTTCAAGAAATGCGATCCAAATATTGCTGGGCGGTTTTCCGCAAAGAGGATCATGCTTTTATAGGGGAATTGGGCTTTAGCGTTTCAAGCTCCAAGTACCGGCGAGGAGAGGTGCATTATTTGCTGATACCTGATCACTGGGGTAAAGGCTATGCCACGGAACTGGTTAAGAGGATCATTGCATTTGGATTCGACCACCTTCATCTTCATAGGGTAGAGGCTGGAGTGGCCACAGAAAATGTGGCTTCACTACGGGTATTGGAAAAAGCGGGCATGACCCGCGAAGGATGCCACCGGCAAATCCTTCCCATTCGTGGCCATTGGGTAGATAATTATCATTACGCTATATTAGAATCAGATCCCAGATAATGAAACTATGAAACCACTAGCTTTGATCCTCTCTATGGGGATGCTATGGTGCTGCCAACCCACTGCTCCAGAAAAAACCTTCTCACCCGAACTGGTGATAGAGGAAGTAACTGAAATGTTGCACCAGTATCACCAGGCCATTGAGGAGGGTGGCCTGGAAACAGAATTTGATTACCTGGATGATAGTGATGATTTTTTCTGGGTGCCCCCCGGATTTAAATCAGCGCTGGATTATGACAGCGTGGCCATCATTCTGAGAGCCAATGACAAATCTATCGAGAAGATAGTGCTCACTTGGGACAGCCTTCATGTTACCCCATTGCGGTCCGATCTGGCGCAATATTATGGAACCATAAATTCCAGTGTGATAGATACGGCCCAAATGACTACCGAATCATTGCTTATCGAAACGGGGCTAATCATTAAAAGGGCTGACGGATGGAAATTGTTGAGTGGACAAAGTGCATTCTTCCCCAAAGAATAATGCGATATGTTCACACCAATATCATCAGTAAGGATTGGAAAAAGCTGGCAGCTTTTTATCAAACGGTGTTTGAATGTGAACCGGTGCCTCCACAGCGTGCACAAGCCGGGACCTGGTTGTCACAGGGTTCCGGGGTTAAAAATGCCAGTCTGGAAGGTGTTCATTTGAGACTTCCTGGATACGGACCACAAGGGCCTACCCTGGAGATCTATAGCTATGATCGAATGTTGGAAAAGCATGGTGATGCCGCAGCCAACAAACAAGGATTGGGCCATCTGGCTTTCGAGGTAGAAGATGTAGATTCGGTACTGAACCAGGTGATGGACCAGGGAGGAAAAGCTGTAGGTCAGGTAACCACACATACCATTCCCGGTCAAGGAAAAATAACCTTTGTATATTGCACCGACCCTGAAGATAACATCATTGAACTTCAGCGCTGGCACTAAAAATCTTTAAATGGTCGATGTTTTAACTAGAATAACCATCAACAGATCTGCGGAGATTGTGTCCGTCTACGCCGCAGATCCCGACAATGCACAGCATGGTACGACAACATTTCCTCTGCCCGCTGGATCTCCAGTAAACCCCTGCTGGTAGGATCTCAGATTGCTTTTGAGGCGCAATTTTTGGGGCGAAGGCTTTCTTATACCTATGAAGTGGTTGCTTACGAGCCGGGTAACAGTATGGTTATGCAAACTGCCGAAGGCCCATTCCCTATGCGTACAGCTTATAACTGGGAAGCCCTTGATCATGACAAAACGCGTATGACCTTGCGTAATACCGGCAAACCCTCAGGCTTTTCTAAATTGGTCGCACCTCTGATGGCAATGATGATGAAAAAAGCCAATCGCATGGACTTGAAAAAACTGAAGACCATTCTCGAAGGAGAAAACTAAAAAATGCAAATCGTTAGAGTCCAAAGTCCTCCCCCCAATCTACTTTCATCATCAGAGTCCTTTTCAAGTGACTCTAATGGGGGCTAAGTGAGACTCTGATGGTAGTCGAAATGATTATTATTTTGCTACGGCAACTCCAAACTAGCCGGCATCTGCGGCACCCTCCTAGGACCCCGTGTTTGTTCAAATGCATAAGCCATGGCAATCAACTCTGGCTCCCGGTAAGCAGTGGAAAACATACTTATCCCTACAGGTAACCCATGCACATAGCCAGCGGTTATGGTTATATTGGGATACCCCGCCCGCGCTGCCGGAGAAGAACTTCCCCCGCCAAAATGATCTCCATTGATGACATCGATGGGCCAGGCCGGTCCTCCCGTGGGAGCCACGATGGCATCAAGGTTGTGCTCGGCCAGCGTGGCATCGATTCCCTCCTGACGAGAAAGTCGCAATACCTTTTCCAGAGCCTCCTTATACTCAGACTCATTCAAGTCTCCCTTCTCCTGTGATTTCAATAGAATCTCCTGTTCAAAATAAGGCATGGAGTTATTTCGGTTGGTTTCATTGAAGTCAATAATCTCTTGTAGAGACTTTACCGGAGCCCCGGCCCCCAGTGAGGTCAGGTACCTATTAATACCCTCCTTAAATTCGTACAGGAGCACGTCATATCCCGCACTTCCGTATTCACGATTGGTCTTTATATCAGCAGGATCCACAATCTCCGCACCTGCAGACTTTAGAATCTCAAAAGCATCTTCCATTACCGCATCCACTTTTTCATGAAACCCCATGGCATTGCGCATTACTCCCAGTCTTTTGCCTTGTAATCCGTTGGTGTCTAGGAATTGACGGTAATCCGAAAGTGCTTTCCCTTCCTGAGTGCGAGGATCATCAGTATCAATGCCCGTCAAAGGTCCCAACAAGGCCACCGCATCCTCAACGGTACGGGCCATGGGGCCAGCCGTGTCCTGAGTATGACTGATGGGAATTATTCCAGTACGACTCCACAAGCCAACAGTGGGTTTGATACCTACAATGCCGTTTGCTGAGGAGGGGCAAACAATGGAACCGTTAGTCTCAGTGCCGATAGTAACAGCACAGAGATTGGCAGAAACTGCGGCCCCACTGCCAGAGCTGGAGCCACAGGGGTTGCGATCCAAGGCATAAGGGTTGCGGGTTTGACGACCACGGCCACTCCATCCGCTGCTAGACCGCTCGGAACGAAAATTGGCCCACTCACTGAGGTTGGTCTTTCCTAGTAACAAGGCACCAGCCTCCCGTAGCTTTTTCACAATAAAGGCATCTTGGGGGGCCATCGAACCCATTAAAGCCAATGAGCCGGCTGTGGTCATCATTTTATCACCGGTATTGATATTGTCCTTTATCATGATGGGTATGCCATGGAGAGGTCCCCTCACCTTGCCATCAGCCCTTTCAGCATCTAATTGATCGGCAATAGTCAGTGCGTCGGGATTTACCTCAATCACCGAATTTAACTTACCCTCATCTACCTCTTTGATCCGATGCAGGTACATTTCAGCAATGCTGCGTGCACTATGAGTGCCCTCTTCCATGGCCTGCTGTATTTTTGCTACCGTATATTCCTCTAGCTCGAAAGCTTCCGGTGAGGAGGATGATTCCAATTCAGGCGCTCTGGTTTCAGGTGAACAAGAGGAAAACCCAAAAGAGGTCAACACAGAACCCAAAGCACTGTATTGTAGAAAATTTCTTCTTTTCATATCACTTTTGATTTGCATATAAGATCGCAAACGGCGGGGAACTTCACAAATTTGTGCTGGATCAACAGAATTGGTGGATGAGATAACTTCGTCCCCGGAAATTGAAAGGAGTATCCACTGCAGCTTGCTTAAATTCCAATCCCAAAGGTGAGGCTGGTGAAATGGCTATAAAGCTGGTCTGGCCCAAGGGCAACTCACCAGCTGCGATGGACAAATAAAAATAACCTTGATCTGTGTCTAAAAATGAACCCAGATCAATTTTAGTGTGATTAGCAGATATGCTGATTTGGTGTAGAACTCTTTCTAATTTCAGCACCTGTTGCAATTGCGATTGGTACTTTTCCTTTTCCAAATGTAACATGGCTTGAGCGGTTTCGTACTTATCACCCATGCTACTCTTGGTCTCAGCTGATGCGGATTGCCTGGTCTGCCTAATGCTTTGTTGCAAAATATCTATCTTCTGCTGCACCCACAACACACATTGATCATGGGCTTGCTCTTTTAACTTTAGCAACTCGCTCATGATTGCTAGATGTGTTCCTTTATATAACTGACAAATTGCCGGATCTCATTCTCATCATTGTAATAATGTACTGAGGCTCTGATCATTTCACCTAGTCCACGATCCTGCATATCCAATAATGTTCCTTCGGGCACGATCAATGAGGTGTTGAAACCGGCTTTACCTAAACGCAGTTTCATTCTTTTGGAATTGAAAGGGCCTTTAAAGCTGACAATACCGGACTTTACCCTACCCAAATCGTGAACAGAAACATCAGGGATCTGCTCCAAGCCGGTTCGTAGTAGATCTGCCAGATATTGAATTCGTTGCCAAATACGGTCTATACCCAACGAGGAAGCATAAGCTATGGCTTCCGACAGTCCCAATACCCCCGCCAGGTTGAACTCCCAATTTTCAAAACGTCGGGCATCGGGGCGAATGCGGTAACTAGTAGGTGTATCCCAGGTTGCTCCGTGAAGGTCTAAAAGCACAGGCTCTAGCCCAGGCAAAATACGCTCGTTGACATATAGAAGGCCTACTCCACGAGGTCCCCTCAGGAATTTACGGCTGGTGGCCGAAAGAAAATCACAGCCTATCTCTTTTACATTCAGAGACATCTGGCCCGCACTCTGACAAGCATCCAGCAAATACCAGATGCCATACTTTCGCGCAATACTACCAATTTCAGCGGCAGGATTCACCAAGCCACCGTTAGTAGGGATGTGGGTTATGGCGATCAATCTTACTCTGGGTTGGATGATAGACTCCAATGCCTGTACATCTACTTCACCAAACTCATTATTAGGTATAGGTTTAACCTCCACTCCCAGGCGCTTCTGCAGTTGCAAAAATGCAATGTAATTACTGGCATACTCCGCCCGGGATGTCAATATAATGTCGTCCGGCTTCCAAGGGATGGAAAGTAATGCCTGTTGCCAGGCCACCGTAGCGTTTTCCATGATGGCTACTTCCCTGAAATTACATTGCAGGTGATCGGCAATGTTCTGGTAGGTAGCTTCAATCTGCTGCCTATATTCAATCGCCGTTTCGTAACCTCCATACCGGAGTTCATGATCCAGGTATTCGCTAACTTTTTGTGCCACCTGGATATTCATTAAGGAAGCGCCGGCATTGTTGAAATGTACTACGTGTTGAACCCCAGGGGTTTCCTTCCTTATCTGATCTAATTCTTCAGCTGAGAAGGGATTTTTGCTATCCGGCATGAACACTAAAAGTCAATTGAGATGGAAAGATAGCACAAAAAAAGACTCTCCGAAGAGAGCCTTAATCCAACTGGTAATAATAAATGGTTTAGGAAGACGATTTTAGCAATGATTTCCTAACCTTCATCATCTTCTCATGGGTGACGGCGTCCTTATAGTTAATATCTTCCTGCAGACCCACTCTTAAACTCTTAACATAGTATTCCAAAGCTTTTTCCGGAAGATTATTCAAGTTGTAGTAATCTCCCATTATCGCTAGGTTGTAGGGGGTTTCTTTAATATCCAGAGATTTTTGCAGCCAGGTTTTGGCTTCCGCCAGATTCACTTTCTTACGAATACAACGATCGGCTGAATTAGCAAAGGTGTACCAATCGTCCGGCGCAGCTTCCTCAACCGCTTGCCTGGCCTTAATGGTGGTTTTATTATTATCGGTATTGTTACCTGCAAAAGTTCCGACACTCAAAAAAAGCGTGGCCAGTGCCAACGTCAACATTCTTACACTTTTGGTCCTGTAATTCATGGTATAATTAGATTTAATTATGATTTGTTTCTTAATGGTGCTTAGCTAAGGCCAAAATTGGTACCAGAAAAAGTGCCGTTCTCATTTAATTGATTATCAGGATTTTACAAAATTAGTAACCCAATTTGAGGGATAGTATTTTTGTTCGCTTATGCGACAGAATTGACCAAAAGTGGACAAATAACCTTTTTTTGTAAAAAACGTTGGAGCTAAATTTCGGAACGCAGCACTTCCAGAGGAGGCTTACTTAAAACACCCTTACTGTTGAGTAACCCGATGAGCATGGTGACTCCGGTTATGATTACGTACACCATTAATAACGGCCACAGGCTTGGTACAAAAGTGGAGTCGAAGCTGAAATAGGCCAAAGCCCAGGTTGAGGCCAATGCTAGCAGCAAGCCAACAGTTGAAGCCAAACTACCCAGGAAGAAATATTCCAGGGCATTGATGGCCATGATTTGTTTTTTTTGTGCTCCCAACGTACGCAGCAAAACGCTTTCCTTGATACGCTGAAACTTACTGATGATCACGGAACTGATCAGGACGATTAGCCCTGTTAGAATGCTGAATAAGGCCATAAAACGGATCACAAATGCCACCTTGTCCAGGATTTCATTTACTGTTGATAAGATCAAATTAAGGTCAATTATAGAAATGTTCGGGAATTGTGATACCACCTCTCTTTGGAAATCGGCAGATTTCTCTGGTGAATTCACTTTGGTCATTAAAACGTGGAACTGAGGAGCTTCTTCCAATATTCCTTTAGGAAATACCACCAGAAAATTGGTCTGCACCCGGTTCCACTCCACTTTTCTAAAGCTTCCAATTACGGTTTTTATGGGTGCGCCCTGCACGTTGAAGAGCAGCTCGTCCCCTAATGAAACTTTCATATTTTCTGCAAAGCCCTGATCCATAGATATAAAAATGGTATCCCTGTTCTCCATTGAGGTTGAATCCCAGGTGCCCTCTGCCAGTTCCTCAGAATCAATGAGGTGGTTGCGGTAAGTTACCCGATACTCCCGATTAAATGCCCATTTAGGATAAGCGATGGTGGTATCCTCAACCGCATCAGATTTGGTATGGCCATTTACCTCTATCAGCTGCATGGTCACGATCGGTACTTCCTGAATCAAAGGAAGATCGTGTGCGGTTGCCAGTTGTGAAACAGCTGCTGTTTGCTCCGTTTGAATATCAAAGAGCACCATATTGGGTTGATCCCCGCGTGATGAAAAGGACACCTGAGAGATGAGCAACTGCTGCACAAAATATAAGGTGGCTATTAATGCCGTACCCAGGCCTATGGATACGATCAAAATCAATGTCTGATTTTGAGGGCGATACAGGTTGGCCAAGCTTTGTCTCCAAATAAAATTCCAATTTGTGGGAAAAAATTTGCGAATAGCCCAGGTTATCAATTTTGCTACCAAACTCAATATAGCAAAAGCAGCAAGTAAGGCCAGGGTAAACACAAATGCGTCGCCCCAATCACCAATACCTTGCCAATAACTGAAGGCCAGGACGAAGCCAAATATGCACACATAAATAGACCAAAGTAAAGGGTCGCGGTCGTCTGCAGATTCGTATCCAGACCTCAAAACTCGTAGTGGGGAGATCCTTCGGACCTTGATTAACGGAACCAGCGCGAACAGGATACTTATGGTCAGGCCAATAACTATCCCGTTGAATATGGCCTGCCAACTGATAGACAAACTCACATCCAGGGGTAGAAAATCGCTGAATACCGTAGGAAGTAACAATTGAAGAGCGCTGCCTCCAGCCGCTCCAATCACGGAACCCAATAAGCCCATCGCTATGATTTGGCATAGATAGATCCATAAAGCCTGAGGCCCTTTAGCTCCTATGCATCGAAGTACCGCCACCGTGTCCAATTTTTCCTTTACATAGATGTGTACAGAACTAGCTACTCCAATACACCCCAACAGTAAAGCAGCGAAAGCCACAAAACTTAAAAACTTGGTGAGATTTCCGAATGTTTCACCCAAATCCTCTTTGGTAGATTGCACGGTGTCTATATCAATATCTTCTTTTTCCAGACGGGGCCGTACCGCTTCCATGACAGCTCCTACTTGGGAGGGGTCGTCGAATTTAATAAACCGGCTATAACGAATACGACTCCCTTTTTTAATTAATCCGGTAGACTCCAAGTACTGCAAAGGAATGTACACCGGAGGAGCTACTGTAGCCGTAATACCGGTTTGACTGGGGGCATCTAACACACTACCGGAAATACCAAACCCCAAATCTCCAACTCGTATGGAATCGCCGGTATTGCTGGAAAATTGCAGTAGTAATGTCCGGTCTACCAAGGCTTGTTTCGAATCCTGGAACTGCCTGGAGGCCTGGGAAGGGTCAGTGTCGATTTCACCGTAGTACGGGAAATTGCCTTTTATCGCCCTTACTTCTACCAACCGGGTTCCCTGGGACTTAGGGAAAAAAACCATAGAAGCAAAGCTTACCTGACTGCTTTGTTCCCCCCCAATGGAATCCATGATGGCCACGATATCGGGGGGAAATTGTCGATTACTGTTCAACACTAGGTCCGCACCAATGATAGTACGGGCTTGTTCATCAATGTCTTGTTGTAGGTTATCGCTAAAGGTTTGAATAGCCACCAATGCCGCTACCCCCAGAATTATGGAGGAAATAAAAAGGAACAACCGGGAACGGCTGCGGCGACTGTCCCTCCAGGCCATTTTTAACAACCAGGTAAAGTCCTTCATGGCATTCTTTTTAAGCTACGTTAAGCTGATCGGCCACAATTTTTCCCCCTTTTAGTCTAATGACCCGCTGGGTTCTTTGTGCAAGTTCCAGATCATGGGTAACCAGCACCAAGGTGGTCCCAGCTTCCTTATTGAGATCAAAGATCAGGTTCACCACCTTTTCACTGGTTTCTTCGTCGAGATTGCCAGTAGGTTCATCGGCAAACAGAATCTTGGGATGGTTGGAGAAGGCCCTTGCTAAACTGACACGCTGTTGTTCACCCCCCGACAATTGGGTCGGATAATGATGATGCCTTTCCGCCAGTCCTACCTTGGCTAGTAGATCCATGGCTTTGGACTTAGCTCCTGCGGTCTTGTTCAGTTCCATAGGGACCATGACATTTTCCAGAGCCGTCAGAGTGGGGATCAGCTGGAAATTCTGAAAAATAAATCCCACGGTTTGATTGCGCAGTGCTGCCCTCTGGTCTTCATTCAACTTATGTAATTCATGTCCGTCCAGTGAAACCCAGCCTGTGGTGGGTCTATCCAGGCCTGCGCAGAGACCTAAAAGTGTGGTTTTGCCACTACCGGAAGGACCAACAATGGCGAAGGTCGCTCCTTTTTCAATGGTAAAACTAACCTCATCAAGTACCGTCAAAGTGTTGGAACCGTTCTTGTAGGTCTTGGTCAGATTATGTACATCCAGAATACTACTCATTTATACTGTCATGGTAATGAAACGCAATAAAGCCGCTTTCGTTTAAAGAAAGTAGCATTATTATACGAATGGTAAGACTAGGTAAACCAACCACCAATGATTAAGTTTAAATGATGAGAATTATCTATGGTGTTTTAGCAGGCTGGATGCTGGTAACATTGATTAGCTGTGATCGTTCTACGTCGGCTAATCAAGAAATCAAGCAAGAGCTTTTAGAAACCGGCTCTACTGAAACCGCTTCTGAAGAGGGACTCGCCACCATCTTGTTTTTTGGGAATAGTCTTACTGCAGGGTTCGGACTGGAGCCAGAACAGGCTTTTCCTAATTTAATTCAGCAAATACTGGATAGTTTAGGTTATCCCTACCAAGTGATCAATGCAGGCCTCAGTGGAGAAACTACCGCTAGCGGGGTAAATCGTATCGAGTGGGTTTTGAGAGAGCCGGTTGATATCATGATCTTGGAACTAGGAGGTAACGACGGCCTAAGAGGCATTGATCCTTCAGTGGTAAGAAGCAATTTGCAGGAAATCATAAACTTGGCCAAAGGAAAATACCCAAGTATGAAGATTATTCTGGCAGGTATGGAAGCACCGCCAAATATGGGCAATGAATATATCCTGGACTTCCGCAATACATTCCCGCAAATTGCTGAACAAAACCAGCTGCCATTGATCCCATTTCTACTGGAAGGTGTGGGTGGAGAGCCTGAATTGAATTTACCAGACGGCATCCATCCCAATGAACAAGGACATAGGATTGTGGCTTCAACCGTATGGGAAGTCCTGCAAGATCAGCTGGAACTAGTGAGCCAATAATCGACGGTGATAGTTGATCTGGCCAAGGTGATAGTTTAAGTGGGCAGCCAAGATCACCAATGCCTGCAGGGTGGTCATATCCTCGGGACCGAAACCCACCTGCT
>Ga0224508_10002629_pt1 | contig 15156 bp, 15 predicted proteins | sample SF_Jan12_sed_USG_4_FD_170157 | JGI IMG/M metagenome (GOLD analysis project Ga0224508, IMG submission 170157) | Sediment microbial communities from San Francisco Bay, California, United States - SF_Jan12_sed_USGS_21 | ecosystem: Environmental > Aquatic > Marine > Sediment | place: USA... | reverse complement strand
TTGAAAACATGGTGGTGATGGGTGGACTTGAACCACCGACCTGCGGGTTATGAATCCGCCGCTCTAACCAGCTGAGCTACATCACCACTCGAGAAATCATTATAAACCGCTGGAAGAAGGCGGCTCATCCAGCCCGCCTCGGCCTTCGCAGCCGCAGCGATCGAGGAATGCTAGCCTAAAACTCAGGATTCCGCCCGATTTCTTGGAGTAAAATGGGCGCTGACTTAGCCAGGTCTCTCCTGGGCCGGCTACTGAAGAGTGAGGCAGAAATAGTGAGAAGAATGACCCTTGTACTCGGCGGGATCTTCGCAGCCACGGTGTTCGATCTCCCGAGTCTGGACGCGCAGGAGCGGGTATTTCGCAGCGAGACGCGTTCTATTGAGCAGATCTCGGAGCACGTCTACCGTTGGGGATCGGACAATCAGTACGGTGCCTTCATACTGACGGATGAAGGCATCATCGTGGTCGACGGCCACTACTGCGGCTCGGGAACCACGCAGTGGCTGAAGTCAGAGCTAGACAACCGCTACGACGTCCCCGTCAGGTACGTGATCCTGAGTCACGATCATCAGGACCACAACTGTCATACCGGTATCTTCAGCGACACGGCAGTTGGGATTGGTCACGTGAATATCGTTCCCCATCTCATGGGTGAGCACCGTAACTCGATCATCCCCAGCATCACGTTCGAGGAGGAGATGGATCTGCGTCTGGGCGGAGTTGATCTCAGGCTGCTTTACTTCGGTCCGACACACAGCGATAACCTCATCCAGATCCATATTCCCGAGGAACGCGTCTTGATAGCCGTCGATTCGGCGAAGGGCAGAAACCTGTTCCCCGATTTCCGCGATATGGATGTCAACAACCAACTCAAGGTCATGCGCATATTGGCCAATCTCGAGGATGTTGACGTCGTGCTGCCCGGTCATGGGCCTGTCACCAACCAAGACGCCTTCCTGGACTACTATGATTACCTGCTGGCATTAAAGGAAAACATCCTCGGGCACATGCGGGATGGCCGGACGCTGCAGGAGATCAAGACACTGACTGACGCTTCCATGAGGGAGAGCTTCGGGGACTACAATGGGATTGACCTGTTCCTCGAGCACAATATCGTGACCATGTGGGACTTTCTGTACCGATACCGTGAGCCCAACGAGAGGATCACACAGGAAGAAGCCACCGCATGCATCGAAGATTCGAGGCAGTGCCGGGTTAACTGAATCGTAGTCCGACTTCCCAAAAAACGTTCGATCAAGATCTTCATGCCAGGAGAAAAAGAATGACTAAAAGAACCTATCTTCTCACCGCCATGGCGGTAACCACCTTGGGGTCAACCGCTGTCTTGGCGCAACAAGAGACCGATGAGCCCATGACCTTCTTCGTGACGAGTGAAACGCACAGTGGCGATCTCGGTGGCCTCGCCGGCGCGGACGCGGAATGCCAGCGACTCGCAACTGCGGTTGGCGCAGGCAATCACACGTGGCGTGCTTATCTCAGCACAACCGGCACGCCCACGGAACCAGCCGCCAATGCCCGAGACCGCATCGGTAACGGCCCCTGGCACAATGCCAACGGTGTCATGATCGCCGCAAGCGTCGCTGACCTTCATGGTGACATTCAGCGTGACAGCAATCTGATCTATCGAGAGACTGCGCTGACCGAGAAGGGCGAGCTTGTGAACGGACGCAGCCGGCCGGAAGGGACGAACAACGAGCACGACATGCTCACCGGCTCGGACTCGCACGGCCGCGCCTTCCCGGGCGGGGCGGTTCGGTTCCACAACCTCACCTGCAACAATTGGACGTACGCCGGCCCGGATGGCAATGCCATGATCGGTCATCACGATCGCTTGAGTGCATGGAACACGTCGTGGAACTCTTCTCACTCCACGGAGGGTTGTTCTCTGGAGGACTTCGTCGAAACCGGTGGCGCGGGGCGTTTTTACTGCTTCGCCGCTGATTAACTGGCGGATTCCGCACGGCGCGCCGGCCTGGCGCCCAAGTCCGGAGGTTCGAGCTCGCGAGCAGCCCCCGGAGGGTGGGGTCAGTCGGCCGCACCCTCGACCGGTAGCTGCTGAGCGCGCCATCGGAGCATGCCACCCGCGAGATTCGCGACATCGGCGAAACCGGCTTTCTGCAGGACGAGGGTGGCCTGGGCCGAACGGCCGCCCGCGCGACACACGGCGACGATTGGGCGCCCGGTCGTGAGCTCGTCGAGACGCTCTGTCAGGCTGTCCAATGGTATGTGGTACGCGTCAGGGACGTGACCCAACGGGCCGTCGAACTCCTCCGGTTCGCGGACGTCGAGCACGAGCACGTCGTTTAGATGCTCCTCGACCCATTGCGGCTGGATCTCCCAGATGCCCGCGAAAGTGTAGTTCAGAGGCGCCCACGCGGGCTCTGCGTCGAGCGCCACGGATTCGTCCGGTCGGCCGCATTTGAGGTTTGCGGGAACCGCAAGATCCATCTTCCTGGGGTGAGCCAGACCCAGATTCCTCATATAGCCGACAAAGTCGGTCTCGCTGAGCTGGCCCCCCAGCCGGGGGTTGAATCGTTTCTCCTCGGCCACACTGGTGACGGTCAGCCCGCGATAGTCATGAGCCGGGTAGAGTAGACAGGGGCCCGGCAAGGTAAAGATCTGCGAGCAGACGGACCTGTAGAGCGTCGCGGCATCGCCCTGCTGGAAGTCGGTCCGGCCAGCACCCCGAATGAGCAGGCAGTCTCCGGTGAATGCGCAGCTCTCATCGTCCATGACATAGGTCAGGCAACCGGCCGTGTGGCCCGGCGTAGACCTCACCCCGAGGTGGCGCCTGCCAAAAACTATCCGGTCCCCGTGCTCGAGATAACGATCCGCGCCAACCACATCGGTGTCCTTTGCCACGAGAATCTGACTCCCAAGACTCTGCTTGAGCAGCCACCCGCCGCTGACATGATCGGCATGAACATGGGTCTCGAGCGTGCAGAGGAGCCTGAGCTGCAACTCGCCGATCAGTGCAGCGTCACGGCGGACGTGCTCGAAGACCGGATCGATGAGCACGGCCTCGCCGCTTGCACCATCAGCCAGCAGATAAGTGTAGGTACTGGACTGCGGGTCAAAAAGTTGCCTGAAAACCAACCGACCGCCCCTCATCGCACCTGTTCGCGCGCGCACGTCAACCGCGTACTCGGGAAATACGTATTTCCTGTTGGCACTTCGCCCCGCAACATTTACCTATATTACCCCCAATGCGGAGGAAGTCAGATGAGTCTAATCAAGTGGAGCCCCTTAGGCGATCTGGACGATCTGCCTGAGCGTTATGCTCAGCTGCTCGGTTCGCAGCTTCCGTGGCCGCGGCATTTTCAATTGCTGGATAAGGACATCGACTGGAAGCCAACGGCGGATATCATCGAGCGGGAAGACGAGTACCTCATCAAAGCGGATCTACCCGAGGTCAAGCGAGAGGATGTGGAAATCACTCTGGAGAACGATATTCTCACCCTGAAGGGTGAGCGTCGCCTGGAAGAATCCCGAGAACAAGACCGACAGCACCGGGTGGAGAGCTTCTATGGCAGCTTCTCGAGGAGCTTCCGTATTCCAGAGGACGTGGACACCGCCGGGATTCACGCCGAGAGTAAGGATGGCGTGCTGCGACTCCATCTACCGAAGACCAAGACGCCAAAACCGGAGACCGTCAAGATCGCGATTCGCTGAACCAGCGACCTCCCTCAGTGAAGGTACCCGCCCGCAAGGGACCGCAGGCGGGTACGCCCGTCTCGTGGCACCGCCCCCAGCGACAAGGCCAGGTGACCGCCTTTTTCGGCCGTTATGTGAAGGTGCCGCTACAAGATCTTCCCTTAAGTGTATATTTTTGCGGAGGGATAAGCCCCCAAAAAACACTGAAGAACGGATAAGCCATGAAGACCAGGGACGGCTCAGAAACAGTCCGGCTGCCCGTGGGGAAGACGGATAGGCGGAATAGGCGGGATAGGCGCGCGAGCGGCCGGATTCGACTCACTGTCGAACAGCGCACCGCTGTCGAGTTTCTTCACTCGCGCAGCAGCACCACCGCAAAGGTCCTGGTAGGCGCTGCGGCAACGGGTAAGACGACCCTCCTCAAGAAAATCTGCTCCGAAGTCCAGGATCATACGGTCCTTCGGACTCGAGGCGGTGCGGGGGCTACGCACTCCTTCATAGCCTCGTTACTCCAGGGAGCAGGATTACATCCGGAGCAGCTCTCCCGAACCGAGCAGGAGAACCTGCTGACCGTGTACCTCGAGCATGAGAAGATGAAGGGCAAGCGAGTGTTGATCGCGGTGGACGGCGCGGAGAAGCTGAGCGATGAAGAGTGGGCGGAGTTGGAACGCCTGCATGCGCTCCAACTCGAAGGCCGCGTGGCCCTCGAGCTGATCATCGTGGGACGACCCGAGATCTACAGGCATATTCGCTCACCCGTGGACGGCTGGCGCTGCGCCCGCACTCGCTTCCATACCCTCGGACGCGTCGAGGAGCAGACATCGCCAGACGCGGCCGCACCCGACAGCCCCCAGGAGCCGGCACAGATCATCATCAGCCGGGACGGCGAGGTCATGGAGCGGGTGTCCTTGAAGGCCCGGACCCTGATTGGCCGCAATGTGCACAATAACGTCTGTCTGAAGCATCTCAGCGTCAGCCGCCACCACGCCGTCATCGTTGAGACGCCCGACGGGCATTACGTCGTGGATCTGAACAGCAAGAACGGCCTAACGATCAACGGCGAGGTCGTGTCGAGCGCCGTGCTGCGCCACGGTGACGTGATGGCTCTGGGCGTCTACCGGATCAAAGTCCTGGCATGGGGCAAGGACGCTCACGGAGACCCGCGCCCGGTGGCGCCATCGCTCTCCGCAACGGCGACCATCCGGGTCAAGCAGATCCGCGAGAACCTGGAGCGAAGCCTGCAAGGCGTCAAGGTCTCTCCTCCCTAGCCCCACTTTCCTCTGATTATGTGAAGTGGCGCACGCGTGAAGCGCAGAAAGTGTGTAGTTTTCTGGACGGGTGACTGGGTAGTGGCCCGGCAGGGGCCCCGGCAGGAAGACACATGGCCACCACGCATGGGTGCAAGGCAACCGTTTCGACAGCGGTCGAGCCGGGAGGACGTGGGCCTGACAGAATCCAGTTGAACGCCGAGCAACGCGAAGCGATAAATTTTCTTCGCTCGCCTGCCGAGGCGGTCACGAAAATACTCGTCGGCGATCCATCCACTGGCAAGACGACGCTCTTGGACCAGGTCTGTGCCGAACGCAAGGACTTCAAGGTTCTGAGGACCGGCGGCGGTACGGGCGCAAGCTTGATGACGTCTCTACTCCACAGCGCCGGCCTCAATCCGGAGAAGCTCTCGAGAGGGGTCCGCAAGAACCTGCTGACCGTGTTTCTGGAGCATCAGAAGACGATCGGTCGAAAGATCGTCATTGCCGTAGATGCTGCCGAACAGCTTGAGCCCGAGGATTGGTCGGAACTGGAGCGGCTGCACACTCTGCAATCTGAGAAGCGAGCGGACTTCGAGCTGATCATCGTGGGACGGCCCAAAGTCTACGAACATCTTCGTTCACCACTGGGTAGGTGGCATCGTGTGCGAGCGCGCTTTCACACCCTGCGCCCGGTCAACAAGTCACCGTCGCCGGAGTTACCGGCCGACTCGGAGCATTTGATCATCACTCAGTACGGTGAGGTGATCGACCGTCCGGCATTAAAAGCGCGCATGATGGTCGGTCGAAATACCCACAACGACATCTGTCTGAAGCACCCGAGTGTGAGCCGTCACCATGCGCTCATCGCCAGCACACCGGACGGCTACTACGTGGCCGACCTGCACAGCAAGAGTGGCTTGCGCGTCAATGGCGAGCGCGTAACGACCGCGATACTGCGGAATAACGACATCCTGATCCTGGGACCCTATCGACTCAAGCTCGTGGTATCGAGTGCTGAGTCGCACCGCGACTCGCACCCTCCTGAAGCACCGCTTGCCGATACGGCGACGATGCGCGTGAAAGCGCTGCGCAGGCGTTTAGAGGGCAGCTTACTGGGCGCCGTCAATAGCTCCGAGTCTTAGAACCTCAGATCTGGTCGATGTACTCTCTCATGCGCGCCCTGGTCGCGGCGTCCGGCATGCGTCCGTGGGGCGCTCGAGCATTCTCTTCCATATGGTGCGGATTGCTCGTCTCCGTCAACACACAGGTGACGGTCGGATGAGCCAGAATGTACTTGAGTGAGAACTGCGCCCAGCTCTCGCAGTCGAACTCCGCCGCCCACGCCGGCAGGGGCTGCCCTTCGAGGCGCCGGAAGTATGACCCGTTCATAAACGGCCGGTTGAGGAGGACGGCCAGGCCCATGTCCTCGGCCAGGGGCAGGAGCCGTTCTTCCGCCCGTCTCTCGGTAACCGAGTAGTTCATCTGGACGAAGTCCGGCGTTTCCCGTCCCAGGAACTCTTCGAGCTGCTCATAGAGGTTGTACTCAGAAACCGTGACCCCGATGTATCTTGCGTGTCCCTCGGCCTTCAACGCCTTGAGGTTTTCCCACTGCACATCCAGATCGATCAGCTGGAATATCTGCACGAGATCGATCGTCTCTCTGCCGTAGAGTTGCTGGGTCCGGCGGAACTGCTCGATCCCGGCCTCCTTACCGGTCTCATCGATCTTCGAGGTCACGAAGAGGGCATCGCGCAGATCCGGCTCGCTCAACACGCGGCCGAACCCTGCATCGTTCTCGGGATCGCGAGGCCAGGTATCGACGACGCGCCCGCCACTGGCGACTAGAGCCCGCAGCACCGCGGCCAGAGGCTCCGTGCCCGCGGTAGCGACCTGGGCAACCACTTTACTGGAGCCGAGGCCAACGACCGGGAGCATCTCACCGGTCGCGGGGATGGGACGCAACGGCATCTGTTCCTGCGCAAGACTCAACGTCGGTCCCAGACCCGTGACGCCCGCCGCTGACATCAAAGCGATGAAGTCCCTTCGGCTGGTCGTGAATTCCTCGGTCGGTTTTCGGCTCACTCTACGTTCCTCCATGCTGTTGCACTCGGTCCGGGTCTCGGTATTCGTTGCAGAATCAATTGGTCTCTTCCGCGCTGTTCGAGTATACCCCGAACCGATGGCTCCTTTGGGCCGGATCAGCCCCGCGCTGGGCGGGGCTCAAGTGCCTTTCAAGTGGCGATCGAAGAAGGCGATGGAATCTGCGACCGCCTCGCGTTGTATCGAGTCAGGGTCGTACTTGCCGTCGCTGTTGCGCCACGGGTATACGAATCCATGCTCGTCATGGTCGTAGCTTTTCCACTCCACGTTCTTCCCAGCTTCCAGGAGCAACTCGAAATTCACCCTGAAAACGTCCTGGTTGTGATCCCGATCGCGGCCCTGCACGAAGATGGGTATGTCGATGGGCTCGATTCGAGCCATCGCGACGTTCCGATCGATCCGCTCATGGGTTTCTCTTACCGCAGCGGCGAGCTTCTCCTCATCGAGGGCCGCTGCGGTCTCCGGCTCGTCACGTTCCGCTGGGGCCGCGGTCTCGAGCGACCGGCGAGCCAGGAATGCCGCGGAGGCGGGCTCTGAGGCGATCCCGGCGACGATCCCATCATAGAAGGACGATATCTTCATCAACATCTCGCCGCCATGGCTGACGCCCATATAGCCCAGCCGTTCGCCGTCGACATATGGCAGCGTCTTTACGTATTCGATGATTCTGATGACATCTTCATACTCCAGTGGCGCGCGATTGAAGACCGGTCGGCCCGACCACGCGTGATCCACCAGAGGCGATCCATCGTACTTGGGCAGATCAACCTCCGAGCGGTACCGCAGCCACGCGACCGCGTAGCCGGCGGCGAGAAACTGCTCCAGTGTCCAGCCTCGATTCTGGCTGTACTCCCTGACGTATCCCAGGCCTTCGCCGCCGTTGCCCGTGGCGAACAGCACGATGGGAAACGGCCCGTTGCCCGGAGGTTTCCGCAGGCCGATGGGCGTCAATAGCCCGTCGTCGGTTTCGATCAAGTGATAGGTCACTTGGATATTCGAACCGACGATGTCCTCTGTCTGGTAGACCAGACCACCCTGGGCCATCACGGTCACCGGCAGAGCCACTGCGACGAGCACCGCTGCCACCGAGCCCAGGCTCGAAGTGCGATTCATATTTCCCTCCTTTGAGTCATTTTCATTTCCGCTCTTGTTGCTCGAGAGCTCTCGGAATCAGGCCGTCCCGAAGGCCGGCCAGAAGATGGAGAGCAGGTATCCAACCACGACGACGGCGATCAAAGAAAGCAGACAGGCCCAGAATCCCTTGACGGCCATGGTCTTCAGATTAATCCCGTAACCCGCTGCCACGGCTGGACCCCCGGCGGAGGTCGGCAACATGAAACCGCAATTGCCTACGGTCGTCACGATATATACGAACGGTAGTGGGTTCAAGTCAAGGCTCTGAAACGTGCTGATCGTGATCGGGACAGTGATCGCCACCGCGGCCGTGTTGTTCGTGATCTGGGTCATGAACAGCGTCAGCCCCGCAAACACGAGGACAGCGACGAACCCACCACCGCTGGCGTACGGCAGCAGAGACTCGGCGATGTAGGCCGCGGTCCCCGTCTCTCCGAGCACCCGCCCCAAGGCCGTTCCGCCCGCAAACAGGTAGAAGAGTCCCCACATCATCTTCCCCTGAGCGTATTCCCAGGTCATGAGGTTCTCGCCTCCGGCGCGGAGCACGAAACAGAGGATCGCAAAAGTCAAAAAGGCATAGGCCGGCGTGAGCGCGGGCAAGACGCTTGCATACAGTGGTCGGGTAAACGCCAGGATCGCGGCGGCGGCGAACAGAAAAAATCCCCACTTCTCCTGGATGCTCATCCGCCCGAGAGACTTCAGCTCACCGACGAAGAACTCCCGCGTGCCCTCAACTTCCTTGATCTCCGGCTTGAAAGCGACCCGGACATAGAGAAACGTCACGATCATGACCGCAAGGCTCAGGGGCAGGAATCGCATCACCCAGCTCGCGAAAAGAAACTCCTCCCCGGTAACCATCTCCTGGATGTACTCGACGGTCAGCAGGTTCGGGGCGCCGCCGAGCGGTGTCGTGGCGCCGCCGGCGCTCGTGCCCCACGCGACCGCGATGACCAGCGCCGTCCCGAGATTGCTCTCCCACAGGTCTTCGATGCCGATGAATCTCAGCATCGCAACGACGATGGGAATCATCGTGGCCGCAACGATCGTGTTGGGTAGAAACGCGCTCAGGATCATGCCGATTGCGAACCACGCGATGATCTGTCGGGTCGTGTTGGTGCCCACACCGATCAGCGAAGCCAGGGCGATACGTCTGTCGAGCCCCCAGCGCGTCCAGCAGGTGGTCAGCACGTTGGCGGACAGCAGCAGAATGACGAGTTCAGCCGCATAGGCAGGCAGGATGCGGTCCAATGGCGCAAAGTCGAACAGCGCCACGGTGGCGAGCGGCAGGAACCCCGTTACCGCCAGATGGACCGGCCGGGTGATCCACCACAGCGCCATCCACACGAGCAAGCCGATGCTGCACCGGATCTCGTAGGGCAAGCCCCCGAGTGGCAGCAAGACCAGCGCCAGGAAAACGGCGGGCCCTGCGACGACGCTGATTGTTCTCCGCGAATCCGGCGTCGCGGGCCTGTTTGCACCGGACGCCGCCGCTGGCGAGGTCGAGGAGGGTTCGGACACGAATGAACCTGTTGATCTTAATTTTCCGTCCGTTAGTTGGCTGGTTCGCCATTCCGGTGTCAAGTCGGATCGCGTGTCGAGAGATCGTGTCGCTCGTTGCAAAAACAACCACTTCGGCCGCGCCATCACAGGCACTGCCTGGGGCCTGGGTGCTTCTGGCCACCCCATGGACGGGGTAAACTCGGGCGAACGAATAACAACTGCTCTGTCATTCGGAGAAACCATGAGGAACCTGAAGATCCGCTGGGCGGCCCCGCTCCTTGCCCTCGCCTGCGGAATGGGGCCGCCGCAGCTCTCCGCCCAGGTCGAGACCCTCGTCGTCGAGGGCGGCACGTTGATCGACGGCAACGGCGGCAGGCCGATCAACAACGCCGTCGTGGTGATGCGAGGGGGCAGGATCGAGAGCGTCTCGACCGTAGCCGATGCGTCCTATCCGGATGGCGCCACGGTCATCGACGCGAATGGAAAGTTCATCCTCCCAGGACTCTGGGATTCCCAGGTCAGCTACAACTGGTACTACGGCGAGATCATGCTGAACTACGGCATCACCTCGACCATTGACGTGGGGAACTCCGGCGAGATCGCCATACCGCATCGCAATGCCGTCCACGCGGGCATCCTGCGGGCGCCGCGCACTTACACCGGGATCTCACGACTCAACAGGGTTCCGGATGGCGGTACGGGTCTGGAGACCATCCTGACGCCCGCGCGGGACCCCCACTCTGTTCAGGAAGCGCGGGACCTCGCCCAGGCCTTCATCGATGCCGGCGCCGACGCGCTCATGTTCAACGACGGATCGATGCCGCTCGAATACTACGTCGCCGCCATCGAGGTGGCGGATAAGACTGACACGCCCGTCTTCACGCGGTCGTATGGACCCATCTACGGCCCCTGGGAGGCCGTGGAGCGCTCGACTCGCAACCTCCCCCATTCGGCCGGCATCTGGCGTGCGGTGACCAGCCCCGCGCCAGACGACGGAGACGAGCGGGACTGGCTCGATATGTACGCCGACATGGACGAGGATCGTGCCGAGGAACTGATAGAACGTCTCATCGAGAACGAGACTGCGCTCACACCCACGTTTCAAGCCAACTTCCGCGGTTATCCGGCCGGTTGGGAGCGTTTCGAGGCTGAAGACCACCGGTTCTTCATAGAAGCGGATCCGAACCTGATGGCTTACTACCCGTCGGCCAGGATGCGGGCGGCACTGGCGTTTTACGGTCAACGGGGCCCCTGGAGCGTTCGCGACGAGGCTGCACGGTCACGAAAGACGAAAGGCTTCCAGAACGCGCTGCGGTTCCACAAGATGTTCGTCGACGCCGGCGGACATCTCGTTCCCGGTGCGAACACGAATCCTTCCCGGGTGCCGGGCGAGAATCTCCACCACGAGATCGCCGTGTTCGAGGAAGCCGGTGTCTCCCCGATGCAGATCATTCAGGGGGCGACGAAGTGGTCCGCAGAGATGCTGCTGCTGGGTGAGGAGATCGGCACGATCGAGCCGGGGAAATTGGCGGACGTCATTATCGTCAACGAAGATCCTTTGCGCGACATCGGCAATCTGCGCGACATCGACACCGTGATCATGAATGGCAGGGTCGTAGAGCTCGGCTACGATGTGTCGTATCACGACCCTTTCCGGCGTGACTCGGAGCTGAATCCGCCCGTCGAGGCACTGCACTGGGTGGCAGCTTTCAAGGAGGTCGCCCACGGTGCGCGCGGTTTTAGATTTGTCGGGCGCCCGCCGGGTGGGCTCGGCACGCCTCTACCGGATCCGGTCGAGGCCCCACAACCGGCCATCGAGACCATAACGCCCGTGATGGTGACCCAGGGTGATCCAACGACTACCGTGACGTTGACGGGATTCAACTTCGTCAGGAAGTCCCGCGTGTACTTCAACGGCACGCCCGTGCCCTACGAAGCGCTGAGCCCGACTCGGCTGGAGGTCACGATCGATTCGAGCCTCCTGCACGCTGCCGGCTGGGCCGACATCGTAGTCGTCAACCCCGAGCCGTTGAATCCCGAGCTCGGCTATCCCTGGGGCAACGGCACGTCGAACAAGGCGCACCTCATCGTCGACTACCGGTACTGAGCTCAGGAGGAGCGACGGCTATCAAGCGAAAACCAGTCATAGGAATGGGCGGCGACCAGGATGCAGAAATAGACTGTGTAGTGCATGTTGTTGCCGACCGTACCCCATGCCTGCCGCGTGGTGTTGCCGAAGATCAATACCAACATCATCAACGCGCCGGCGACGGACATCCAGTAGGTGAATAGCCCCAGTGCCAACAGGGTACCGAGGATCACCTCGAACACAGGCAATACGTAGAGAAACGCCGTCACCCATAAGGTCGGGAGGAAGGACTCCGTAAACAGCGCGACCTGACTGTCGACCCACGCGCCGGTATCGCTGATGATCCGCATGAAGCCATGAAAAAACATGTTGACGCCCAGCGTAACTCGAAACAACGCGTACGCCATCTGAAGGCTGGATGCCCGAGTGAGCGCCTGTTGGATTTCCACCGCCATACCCCCTCCGGTTGATTGTTGTACGTTTTTCGGCCGCGCGGAGAAGCTTGGCTTCCCGGGCTCCCGGGGTCAAGTCGGCTCTCCGGGACGACCGCGGGCGCGGTCCAGCACAATGAAGCAATCTTAATTTGCCCGCCACACGCCTCGATGTTAAAAAGGACCTTCCCGAGTTTTTTTGGTCATCATGGGCACCAGGCGATCCGGCAACTGGGTAGTTTTGCACTTATGTCTAATGCTGTCTCTCGGCAGCGCTCCGGCACTGGCGCATCATGCCAACTCAGCCTATGACCGCTCAGCCTCGATCACCGTCTCGGGAATCGTGACGAAGTGGCAGTTCATCAACCCTCATTCGGGGCTGTGGCTCAATTTCACGAACGATGACGGAAAAGTTCAGGAGTGGTCGGCAGAATTCCAGGGCACGCTCGATCTCTACCGGCATTTCGCCTTCAACAAAGACACGTTCAAGTCGGGGGATGAGATCACGCTCGTGGGACATCCAGCCAGGAACGGTAGCCCGAACATGAGCGCGAGAATCGTCATCTTCGCGGACGGCAGGGAAGTGAACGTCAGGAGCGCACCGGACTAGGCTGATGATCACGAACGTTTCAATAAGGACTTCTCTCGCCGGGACGGTAGCCCTCCTGTTCTCGGCCACGGTCGGCGCTCAGTCTTTACCCGATCTCTCCGGTGTATGGCAGAGAAGCTTTCCCGGCGACTCCTCGCTGGTTCTCGACCCGCCCATGACGGAATGGGGACAGGAGCGCTTCGACCTGGCCAAGCCGATGCACGGCCCGAGAACCGCATCGGCAACGGAATCGAACACCGCGGAGCTGCATTGTCTGCCGATGGGATTTCCGGCAACCTATTATCGCCCCCGCCCCTTCGAGATCATTCAGCTACCCGACCGCGCGGTGATGCTGTTCGAGATCGATCATTTCTGGCGAGTCATTTACATGGATGGCCGAGAGTTTCCAGAGGTACCCCTGCATACGTGGAACGGATACTCCATCGGCCACTACGAAGACGACACGCTGGTCATCGAGACACGCGACATCATCGGCTGGAAATCCGAGAATCAGCAGCGGTGGCTCGATCGGTTGGGTCACCCTTTCAGCGATGAGCTGAGAATCGTCGAACGCATCCGGCGCGTCGACGCAGAGACAATGGAGATCGAAGTTACCATCGATGATCCGGTCGCTTACGAGCGGCCCTTCACCGGTGCGCTGAGCTTCCGGAGCAGGGACTTCGAGCTTGCGGAATTCATATGCCAGGAGCTGATGCTCTCCGATCTGCCGGAGATGAGGCCGGAAAATTGATGGCAGTCGGGCATGGCTCAAAAACCAGCGATATCGGCTTTCTCGCGATCGTCAGTTCCCTTCTTCTGTCGATGGCGGTCACTGCGCACGCGCACCACGCGAATTCCGCCTATGACCGGACGAAGACGATATCCGTCACGGGCACGGTGACGCAATGGCAGTTCATCAACCCCCATGTGGGCATCTGGCTCGACGTCACAGATGAAGACGGCAACGTTCACAACTGGTCGGGCGAGTTTCAGAGCGTGCAGGATCTCTACAGGCTTTTTAGCTGGAATCAGGAGACCTTCAAGCCGGGAGACCGCGTGACCATTATCGGCAACCCCGACAGGCGGCCCGGGGTCCGTTCGATGTGGACCGAGGCGGTCGTATTGCCCGACGGCACCCGGGTCGACGTGAAGAACAACCCGTGAGGCTCTAACGCGAGCTCGCGACCTCAGACCGGTCGTGGCGCCGGGACAAGAGTAGCCCAGCTACCGTCATGCAGGAGACATCACATGAGAATCATCAAGGCTAGCACCATAGGCATCGGTTTGATTTGTCTGTGCTTCGCACTCGGCGCGCAGGCACAGACCCCGGAATACAAGTTCGATCCGGATTGGCCAAAGCTACCTCTGCCCAATAAGTGGTGGATGCAGGGGGTCACCGGTCTTTATGTTGATCACGAGGACAACATCTGGGTATTGAATCGCCCCAGCAATCTCAACAATACGGAAGACTACGCGCAGCTCGACCCCCCCACGGGCGAGTGCTGCATAGCGCCCCCTGCCGTCATCGCGTTCGACTTCGAGGGCAACGTCATCGGGTCATGGGACGCCCAGGAGGGCCACGGGATGACGGTCGACACCGAGGGCCATGTCTGGATCGGCCAGGACACGGTCCGCAAGTACACCCTCGACGGAAGACTCGTTGGCGAGGTCGCTCGCGTTCCCCGCGAGCCCCCACCACCGCCCGAGACCGAAGCAGTGGTGGGCGGACTCGAGGAGGTTCGCGTGGACGAGGAGGCGCGCGAGCTCTATTACGTCGACAACTACCTGAACGGTCGCGTGATGGTGCACGACATGGACACGCTTGAGTTCAAACGCGGCTGGGGCGCCTACGGCAAACCGCTGAGCGAGATCAGCATGGATGCCGCCAACATCCGCTACGATCCGGCTTCGCCCGCGGCGCCCGAGTGGGTCGGTCACGTCACGGTCGGGCTATCCAAGGATGGACTGGTCTATGTGGCGGACCGGCGAGGCAACAGATTCCAGGTCTTCACCAAGCAGGGTGAATTCATCAAGGAGTTCTTCCTGGCGACTTCGACGTTGCAACGGGGTTCCGCCGGCGGTGTCGCCTTCTCCCACGATCCCGAGCAGCGCCACTTGATCGTGCCGGACATCCAGAACAACACCATCTGGGTGCTGAACCGTGAGGACGGCAGCGTCGTCACTCGAATCGGTAGCGCGGGCGACAACGGCGGCCAGTTCCATGGCCTCCACATGGTCTCCGTGGACTCCCAAGGGAACCTGTATACGGGAGAGGTGCAACAGGGCGAGCGAGTCCAGCGGTTTCGCCTGCTCGACTAACCTCGAAGAGCCAGGCGTTGGACGCACCCAGTCGCCTGGCGCACACGGCGCTGAGCGGCCACCCCCGAG
>Ga0224508_10002628_pt1 | contig 15160 bp, 14 predicted proteins | sample SF_Jan12_sed_USG_4_FD_170157 | JGI IMG/M metagenome (GOLD analysis project Ga0224508, IMG submission 170157) | Sediment microbial communities from San Francisco Bay, California, United States - SF_Jan12_sed_USGS_21 | ecosystem: Environmental > Aquatic > Marine > Sediment | place: USA... | reverse complement strand
GGGCCAAGGACCCCGGACACTGGTGCGGGCACGCGCTGCAGGTCGAAACATCGCGTCGTCAGGCGATCGTTGACGATCAGGGGCCTTCCGTACGAGGACACCGAGTTCTCCGGCCGGTCGGACTATCAGGCGTTCATCAATGTCGGAATCCCGGCCAGTGGCCTGTTCACCGGGGCCGAGGGCATCAAGACCGCCGAGCAGGCCGCGATCTGGGGCGGGACCACCGGTGACTAGTACGACCCCTGTTACCAAGTGGCGTGCGACACGATCAAGAACCCGAGCAGGAAAGCGCTCGACGTGAACGTGGACGCCGTCGCCTACGCGATCTTCAACCTCGCCGCCTCCACCGAGGCGGTCAACGGCGTCGAGGGCGTGGACGCCAAGGGGACCACGCCAGACGAGGTCGTCTTCGACGGACCGCAGGGCACGTTCGTCGGAGGCGGGGGTTTCTCCGCTGGGGACAGCCCCCACAGCGAGTAGCTCGTCGGCAACTCGAATCATCTGCGAGGGGACGGTCGACCGGCGTTCAGGCGTCGGTCGACTGGTCCTCCTCGTGGACGACCACGCACTCGATCGTCATCCTCCGGTTGAGCCTGGTCACGAGGTCACCGTGGAGCCAGCGGGAACGGTTCGGCGGAAGGGTCGAGAGGATCACCCCGTGAGCCGATCCCCGGCTCATCGCCTACTCGATGGCGACCAGGGGATCATCGGCTCCGATCTCGCCGGTCGCGGTTGCCCCGAGTTGCTCGATCTCGTGGAGCTGACCCTCGAGCCGCTGGCGGGCCTCGGTGAGGCCGTCGCCCCTTGGCAGGGGGACGACGACGTGAAAGGTGACCGGCGACGACGAGTTCGCCCGAGAGGCGATCTCCCGCAACAAGGCCGCGCTCCCGAGGGACTTGTTGCCAACGACCAGGTAGCGGCGAGACGAGCTCGTCCGCAGCTGGAGCACCGGCGCCAGCCAGCCCCCTTCCATGCGTTCGAGGGCGAGCTCGTCGCTTCGGGCCCGGACGATATCGGCCCGAGTGCAGATCCCGACCAGTTGGTCTCCTTCGAGCACGAGCAGGTGGCTGATGTTCTCGTCGGCCATCGTCCGCATCGCATCGAGAAGACTGGCACCGGGCGAGACGCTGACCACGTCGGTCGAGGCCAACTCGCCGACGGGCACATCGGGACGGATCTTCTCGGCTAGGAGATCCCGGCGGGTGACGATCCCGACGCAGCGACCATCGTCGTCGACCAGCGGGAAGGCTCCGCGCTCGCCTCGGTAGATCCGGTCGGCGACCTCACCGGCGGGGGTGGTCGGATCGACGGTGTCGACCAGCCGGTTCATGACGTCGGCCACCGCCGTCGTTCGCAGCGGATCGGCGGTCAGCTCACCACCGACCCTGATTCCGCGGCGGGAGAGTCGCTCGGTGTAGATGCTCTCCGGGGAGAGGGCGGCGAAGATCAGGGCGGCGAGAACGGTCGACAGCATCAACGGGAGGATCACGTCGAAGTCGCGGGTCAGCTCGAACACGAAGACGATGGCGGTGAAGGGGGCTCGGGTGGCCGCGCCGAACACGGCCGCCATGGCGACGACCGCGAACGCACCCTGAGAGATGTTCGTCCCGGGAGCCACCTCCAGGATCGACGCCGCGAACAACCCGCCGAACGTTGCCCCCATCAACAGGATGGGAGCGAGGGTGCCGCCGGACGTACCCGAGCCGAGCGCCACCCACCACGCAACCATCTTGGCCACGACGACCACGGCCAACGTGCCGAGGGCGAGATTGCCAGCGAGGACGTCGTCGATGACGTCGTAGCCGACACCTAGAGCTCGGGGCACGAACAGGCCGATGGTCGCGAACACGATCGCCCCGGCCGCCGGTTGGAAGAACACCGGGAGAGACGAGTCTCGAAAGGCCCGCTCCGAGGCGAACAGCCCCCGGGCGATGAGGAGCGCGATCACACCGCTCGCGACGCCGAGCACGGCGTACAGAGGCAGTGCGCCGAGGCCGGCATAGTCGTGGGCTGGCACCGAGAACAGCGGCCCTTCACCGAAGATGGCGGCGTGGATACCGCCGGCGACGCTGGCCGCCACGACGAGGGGAATCAAGGATCGCATCGAGAGCTCGAACAACAGCGGCTCGATGGCCAAGAGCACCGAAGCCAGCGGTGCCCCGAACGTGGCCGCCATTCCCGCCGCCGCCCCCGACTCGAGCAGGATCTTCCGCTCCGACGGCGTCACCTTGATCACCTGACCCACGAGCGAACCGATCGCACCGCCGGTCACGATGATCGGCCCCTCGGCACCGAACGGCCCGCCAGTCCCGATAGCGATCGCGGCCGACACCGGCTTGGCCAGCCCGGCGCGGGGCCGGATTCGGCTCTGACGACGCAGTACGGCCTAAATGGCCTCGGGAATGCCGTGACCCCGGATCAGGGGCTCCCAGCGAGCGATGCTGGCGACGATCAGTGCACCGACGACCGCCGCGATGACGAGCCGGGGTGATGGTTCGAGCAGGTAGGCTGCCCCACCGGCAATGGTGCCGACCCCGGCGGCGAGCACGATGAGATAGGCCAGCCGCCAGCTGAACGATCCCCGGACCTGCATCGTGCTGGTCATACACACAGTGAACCTGGCAACGCCGGCTGTGTTCTGCCCACCGGCACAGTTTCTCAGCTGTCGATCGGGCCCGATCGGTCGCAACCACCCGGTTACGCTCCATCCGCATGACCGACGAGCCGCAGCCGCCGACCTTCTCCGACCGCGAGCTGACCCTCCGCACGATGTCGTTGAGCTACCAGCGGGCCCGGGTGGTCCAACGGGCGCTCACGGGTTCGGATCCGGGCGACGGGGTCGCATCGAGCGATACGGCCGCCTCCTCCGGTGATGAGCTCGACCTGCCCCCGCCGGTCGACGAAGGCGAGCAGGCAGAGCTGCCGAATCCGATCGTCACCGATGCCAACTTCCATCACCACCTCGCTCGAGCCACCCAATTCCAGGGCGATGCCGGGCTGGGGACCGATCGGGGACGGCTACATCGGCTTCGGTTCGCCGTCGCCCGCCACCTCGACCAGCTTCGCTTCAACGCTGCAATCGTCGATGCACTGCACCAGCTCGATCACCGCACGCGAGCCCAGGACCGGACGATCTACCGGTTGGAGGCCGAGCTGGCCGAGGCGCACCGTGCCCTGGTCGTCCTGGAGCGAAGCTACGGCGAGGAGCAGCCGTGATGAGCGGCCGGTCGGTCGCCGACCGAGCCGAGCTGGCGGTGGTGAAGCCGGACTTCGGGGCTCGGGGTGGCTTCGAGCGTCACCTCGACGGCCTCGTAGCCGGGCTCCGCGGCCGCGACTGGCGCGTGACGGTCGTCGAGATCGACGGCTGGACCCGGCCCAGCCGGCTCTACGGCCTGCCGGTGGAGCCGGTTCAGCTCGAGTTCCACGACGAGTACTTCCTCCACCTCGCAATGGTCGAACGGGTCCAGCAGCTCAGGCTCGACCGGTTCGACGTCGTCCTCACCACCCAGCCGCCGACCTACCTCGCTCCCCACCCTCGCAAGGTGGCGCTGTTCTACCACCACCCACGCCAGTTCTACGACCTGGCCGAGCCGTTCATGGCCAGCGGCTTCGCCGATCCCGACCTGCACCGCGCCGCGGCCCGAGCGGTTCGAGCTCTGGAGCGGCCGGCCGTGGGCGATGTCCGGTTCTGGCTCGCCGGCTCGGCCGAAGTCGCGGGCCGGCTGGACCGATACTGGGCGATCCCGGCCCAGCGGATCGACATCCATCGGGCGCCGCCCACCACCGTTCCCGACGCCGCCCCGTTCCACCGACCCGACGGACCGGTGCTGTGCGTCGGTCGCCAGGAGTGGCCGAAGCGGTCGGAGCTGCTCGTCCAGGCGATGCACCTTGCCAAGACCGACCGGCCGGCCCATCTCGTCGGCGGCGGGAGCCGGCTGGACTTCGTCCGCAGCGTCGACGCCCAGCTCCACCACGATCCAGCCACCGCGGCGTCGCTCGACGACGAGCAGCTGTGGCTCAATCGGGGGATCTACGCCGCCGGGTGGGAACCCTTCGACGGCCCGCCGAGCGGCCGGATCGTGTTCGAGGGCGACGTCGACGACGAGCGGAGAGACGAGCTGTACGACGAGGCCGCCGTCGTCGTGGCCCCCGCCTACTGCGAGGACTACGGGCTGACCGCGATCGAGGCGATGGTTCGAGCCAGACCGGTCGTCGTGTGCCGAGACGGCGGCGGTCTGACCGAGCTCGTCGATGACGGCATCACCGGCGTCGTCGTCGAGCCCGACGCACGGGCGCTGGCGTCGGCCGTCGACCACCTGCTCCGCGATCCGGCCCGGGCCGCCCGCCTCGGCGAATCGGGCCGTCGGGCGGTGCTCGACATCACGATGGAGCAGGCGGTTGACCAGGTCGACGCGATCCTGCGGGCAGTTCTCGAGCAGCCGATCGAGCCGAGCTACCCTTGACAGATACTTCAAAATACAGTTAACTGCGTTGAACTTCCCCCAATTGGACCTTCCCCTCGAACCTTCGATTTGGAACGGGAAGCAATGTCGCACAACACGCCGGCCGGGGACGAGCCCGGCCTTCCAGCCCGGCCGCCCCGGGACCGTCCATCGACCGATGAACCGACGTCCGCCGCCGAGGGCCCGTCACAACGCCCGACGTTCCCGGAGCGCCGCCTCCTCGTCCGGGCACTGCACGATCCGGTTCTCGACGCGCTCGGTCACGACCCCCGCTCGGCCTATGTCGAGCAGTACTGGTTGTCGGTGCTCGGACCGTCGGCCATCCTCCTGCTGCGCCGCCTCGCCAACGGGCTCGACGCACGACCCGACGGCTTCGAGCTCGACCCGGCCGCCTGGTCGCTGGAGCTGGGCCTCGGGGCCCGAGGCGGCAAGCACAGCCCGTTCTGGAGGACGGTCGAGCGCATCTGCCGCTTCGGTGCCGCCCAACGGAACGGCGAGGTGCTGGCCGTCCGCCGGCGCCTACCCCCGCTCAACAAGCGCCAGATCGAACGGCTGCCGGAGCACCTCAGGCTCGCCCACGACCGGTGGTCACAGCAACGGCTGGATCAGCCTCGCCGACGCACGATCAGCCAGTGGTCGGAACGGCACGATCTGACCGCTCCCCCGGCCCCTCCCGAAGACCCCCGCCGGCCCGGTCAGCCGCCCGAGGACTCCTCCGAGGCGGCGTGATCCCCGCTCGACCCTCCTCAACCCGGCCGCGCCACCTCCTCAGTAGGCACCATCGCTGCTGAGGACGGCGGGGACGGTCTTGGCCAGGATGGCGAGGTCGACCACCAGCGACCAGTTGTCGACGTAGTACAAGTCGAGACGGGTGTATTCCTCGAAGGTGGTCGCGCTGCGGCCCGATACTTGCCACATCCCCGTGATCCCCGGTTTGACCCGGAGGCGAGCGTAGAGCTCGTCGTTCCACTCGACCATCTCGTCGCGCAGCGCCGGGCGCGGTCCGACGAGGCTCATCTCGCCTCGAAGCACGTTCCACAGCTGCGGAAGCTCGTCGAGGGAGGTCTTGCGGAGGATCGAGCCGACGCCGGTGATCCGCGGGTCGACCCTCATCTTGAACAAGGGACCCGCCCCTTCGTTCTCGCCGGCGAGATCGTCGAGCATCGTCTCGGCATCCACCACCATCGTCCGGAACTTGAGCAACTGGAAGGGGTAGCCGTCCTTGCCCACGCGCTCCTGGCGGAACAGCACGGGTCCTGGCGAGTCTCGCTTGACGAGCAGGGCGATCGTGGCGAGGACGGGCAGCAGCGTCAACAGCGCGGTCCCCGAGAGCGTCAGGTCGAACAGGCGCTTGGCCGCAGCCCGCCAACCCCGCCGGGTTCGAGGCTCGATGTACACCACCGGAAAGCGACCGAGCGGCCGAACCGTCAGCCGGTCGGATGCGATGTCGGCCAAGGTCGAGGTCAGCTCGACGTGGATCCCGGCCTCGACGAGGTCGCGAATCAGCCGGTTCGACGACTGCATGTCGATCGCCGTCGCGGCGATGATCACACCGGGCGCCTGCTGCGCCCGGGCTGCGGCGAGCACGATCGTCGTCAGCTGGTTCGGATCGCTGGCCGAGCCCGGGTCGACCTGCCCCACGACCGAGTAGCCGAGCCGTGGCTCGTCGGCGAACATCTCTGCGAATCGCTCGGTCTCGGTGTTGTCTCCGATGAGCAGCACCCGCCGACTGCGGTCACCCGATGCTCTCCTGGCAGCGAAGCGGCGGCGGACCACCTCCCGTTCGAGTGACAGGATGGCGACCGTGGCGGCGGTGGTGAGCAGCAGCCAGACCCGATCGAGGGCGAGCTCGAGGAGATACGAGGCCAGGCCGACCGTAGCCGCGCTCCGAAGCCCGGCGTCGACGATCCGCCGGACCTCGTCGGCCCGGCGGGTGATGAAGCGAGAGCGGTAGAGCCGGGCCTGGGCGAACCAGGTGCTGTAGGCGACGAGGAGGAGGCCGACCCCCACCATCGCGTCCGGTCCAGGGGCCCGCAGTGCCGTCGAGGCGACGATACCGACGAGGGCGGCGGCGGCATCGAGGGCCACGAGGCGGACCCGGACCCCGAGCACGGCCGCTAGCGGGGCGGTGCCGACAGGCTCGAAGGCCTGTGTCCTCGTCTGGGTTCTCGTCCGTCGATCGTCCATGCCCGCTCGTCACCCACGGCCAACGCGGTCTTCACCCGAGGAGATCGGATCGGGCGGTCGGCGCCTTTAGCGGCAGAGGGGAGGCCGCGCCGGAGCCAGGGGCTGCTCAGCCGTCCCAGTGGGCCAGGACGTCGACCAGAAGACGGACCCCGAACCCGGTTGCCCCCTTGACGAGGATGTCGCGATCGGCGTCGGTCATCGCCGACATGCCGAGATCTATGTGGGCCCACGGAGTGTCGCCGGCGAACTCCTTGAGGAACAGCCCGGCGACGAGCGCGCCACCATAGGGTCCCGCGCCGATGTTCTTCAGATCGGCGACGGCGGAGTCGAGCTGGGGGCGGTACTCCGGTGGGAGGGGGAGCCGCCAGATCTTCTCATCGGTCCTGACCGATGCCGCCTCGATCCTGGCCGCCACGTCGTCGTCAGTCGCCATCAAGGCTGCATAGGCGGTCCCGAGAGCGGCCGAGGCCGAACCGGTGAGCGTTGCGATGTCGATGATGGCGTCCGGCTGGTCCTCGGCGGCAAGCGACAAGGCGTCGGCCAGGACGAGGCGGCCCTCGGCGTCGGTGTTGAGTACCTCGACCGTCTTGCCGTTGCGGGCGGTGAAGACATCACCGGGACGCTGGGCGTCGCCACCGGTCATGTTGTCGGTCAGCGGTATGTACCCGTCGACCGCGACCGGGACCTCGGCGGGGCCGAGGACCGACATGGCCGCCAGCACCGCACCGCCGCCCGACATATCGACCTTCATCGTGGCCATTCCGTTGGCGGTCTTCAGAGACAAGCCGCCCGAGTCGAACGTGATCCCCTTGCCAACCAGCGCCACCCGCGACCGGGTGCGCTTGGCCGGCGTGTACTGGAGGCGGACGAAACGGGCGGGATTGACCGAGCCCTGGTTCACGGCCTGGAGCCCGCCGAGCTTCTCTCGAGCGATCTTGCGCTCGTCCCATACGGTCACCTTCAGCCCAGCGGCGGCGCCGACCTCTTTGGCCTTCGCCGCGAACGCCTCGGGGGTCAGCGAGCCTCCCGGCTCGTTGCTCAGGTCGCGAGCGAGGGCGACGGCATCGACGACGGCTGACGCTCGCTGCACCTCGGCCTTCATCCCGCGGCCCTTGGCCACGACGGCGATGCGCTCGAGCGACCCGTTGGGCTTCGACTTGTAGGTGTTGTAGCGGTACGAGGCGAGGGCGGCGCCCTCGACGACGGCAGCGATCGCATCGGCTCGATCGTCGTCGGGCAGCTCCCCGACCAGGTTCGTTGCGATCGAGTTGTGCTTGCCAACGGCCCGGGCGAACGCCGCTGCCGCCTTCCGCAGGTCGTCGGTGCCGACCTCGGCCCGGGACCCGATGCCGACGAGCACCTCGATCGGCCCCTTGCCCCCGGTTGGTAGGGGCAGCGTCTGACCGACCTTCCCTTCGAAGCCCTGTAACTCGGCGGCCCTCCTGGCCTCCGGGTCCAACGAATCGAGCTCGTCGGTTGCGACGGGACGATCGACGGCGGTAGCCGAGCGTGGGACGGACGATGCGGCTGTGACGACTGGCATGGCCGTCAAGCCTATTGCCCCGACCCGGACCCGCCGCATCGAGCCCCGCCATCGCGGGGCTCGCCCCTCGTCACCGCCTCGGGTCGCCGCCGGCTCGTCAGCCCAGACCCGGCAGGTGTTGAACGAGCTCCTCGACCGGGGCGAAGAGGTCGCCGAGAGCTTCGACGCGGGCTAGGACCTCGTCAGACTCGAAAGAGAGCGGCTCACCCCGGGCCCCGTCGGCGACCTCGTCCCAGCTGATCGGGGCCGACACCGTCGGTCGGGGTCTCGCCCGCAGCGAGTAGGCGGCGATCGTCGTCTTGTGCCGGGAGTTCTGCGACCAGTCGACGAAGACCTTGCCGGCGCGCAGGTTCTTGTTCATCTCGACCAGGACGCGCTCGGGGTGCTGGCGAGCCAGCAGCTGACCGGCGGCGAGGGCGAAGCTCGAGGCGTGCTCGTGGGTGTGAGGGCTGTTCAGCGGGACGTAGACCTGGAGGCCTTTGGAACCGGAGGTCTTGGGGAACGCCTGCAGATCGACCGCGGCCAGCACCTCGCGCAACTCGAGCGCGACCTGGCAGCACTCGACGATCGCCGCCGGTGGCCCTGGGTCGAGATCGAACACCATGATCGTCGGAGCTTCGAGGTCATCCGCCTTCGCCATCGGGGCGTGCAATTCGATGGCGGCGAGGTTGGCCGTCCACACCAGCGACGCCGGCTCGTCGATCCGGCAGTACTCGATGTCGCCCTCGCGATCGCCTGGACCGATCGCCACGTCGACCCACTGCGGGCGGTGGGACGGGCAGCGCTTGTTGAAGAACGACGGCCCGTCGACGCCGTCGGGCCAGCGCCGAAGGGTCATGCACCGTCCCGAGACGTGGCCGAGCATGACCGGGGCGATCCTGGCGTAGTAGTCGATGACCTGGGCCTTGGTGAACCCGATCTCCGGGTACATGACCTTGTCGAGGTTGGACAGGCTGAGGCTGCGGTCGCCGACGGTGACGGACACCCTCGGCGCCTCTCGCTCCGGCATCGCTGGATCGCTCGCTTGCTCGAGGACGATGGGTCAGGCCGACTTGGCCTCGACCTCGGCCTCCTCGGCCTGTTTCTTCGACTTGGCCTTGGTCGACTTCGTCGACTTGGCCCGGCTCTTCGTCCCCTTGGCGCCGTTGCCCGACCCCGCCGTCGGACCGGAGCGGCGGGACTCCTTGGCGGCGCTGACGCTCGCCTCAAGCGCGGCCAGCAGATCGACGACGCCCTCGTCCTCGGCCGCGGCCGGCGCTTCGATCGAGGTCACCTCGCCGGCAGCCTTCGCTTCGAGCAGCTCGAGGACCTGCTCGCGGTAGCTGTCCTCGTAGCGCTCGGGCTCGAAGTCGCTGGTGAGCGAGTCGATGAGCTGCGCTGCCATCGCCAGCTCGGCCTCGCTCGCTTCGAACTCATCGAGCTCTTCGAGTCCGGGGACGTCGTCGCTCGCCACCAGCTCGTCGGCATACACCATCGTCGACATCATCAGGCGCCCGTCCTTGGGACGGATGGCGACGAGGTACTGCTTGGTCCGCATGACGAAGCTGGCGATCGCCACCCGATTGGAGTCCTCCATGGCCTGGGCCAGTAGCGCATAGGACTTGCGGGCAAGCTCCTCCGGAGCGAGGTAGTAGGCCGAGTCATAGAAGATCGGATCGATCTCGGATTCGTCGACGAAGTCGCTGATGTCGATCATGCGAGTCGCCTTGGGCGCCAGCGCCGCGAGCTCGTCGTCGGTGACCACCACATAGCTGTCCTTGGCGATCTCGTACCCCTTCACGATCTTCTCGTAGGGCACTTCCTCGCCCTCGGCGTTCACCCGCTTCTGGCGGACCCGGCTGTTGGTCTCGGAGTCGAGCTGGTTGAACCGCACGTTCTTGCGGCTGACGGCCGAGTACAGCTTCACCGGCACCGACACCAAGCCGAAGCTGATCGCTCCGCTCCATATCGCACGTGGCATGTGGCTCTCCTCGCTCGTCGACTCGCTGGTACGGCGGCTTCGCTGGAGGCCCCCACGGGGGCCGCTGACCGGACCACTCAGCGTAGTAGGTCGGCGTCGGGGCGGAAATGGCGCCAGCCGGCCTTCGGCAGGCGGGACCGATCGCCTCGCCGCTCAGGCGAGCGAGGCTCGGGCGACGAGATCGATCCCGAAGCCGGTCAAGATGGCGAGATACAGCAGGCCGGTTGCCGCCATGACCGCCGAGTACTGCCGCTCTCGCAGGGCGACCAGCGTGACGATCACGAGGCCGATCGTCGTCACGACGCACGCCGCCCAGAACCAGCCCAGCATCCCGGCATAGCCATCGTCGATCGACCCGGTCCACACCGACACCATGCCGACCGGGAGCAGGAACAGGACGACCTCGGGGAGCCACAGGATGCCGGTCCAGCGGACGAGCTCGACGAGCGGGGCCCGACGGAGGCCGGGCTGAACGAGGTACCAGTGGCCGAGCAGCATGGCATCGCTGACCGCACCGAGAAAGGCTGCACCGACCAGCATCCGGGCGACCGAGAGCCAGACGGGATCACCGGCGTGGACGCCAGCCGCGACCAACCCGACGAGCCCGACCAACGGAGCGATGAGGTCGAGCCGGGGATCGAACTCATCGACCGGAAGCTCCGACGTCGGCCGGGACGGGGCGAGGCTGTCGCTCGCCGGCTCGGCTGCGAGGTCCGGCTCGGCCGACCCTTCGGGGGCGACCATCGCTGCCACCCGAGCTGCCCGGGACTCCGCTGCGGCCCGCGGGCCGGCGACGCCGACCGATCGGCGAAGGTATGACGACGTCAGGGCACCGACGGCGGCGATGGCGACCCCGGCGGCCGCCAGGTCACGCACGGGCTCCCACCCGAAGCGCCAACCGAGGCCCGCGGCCAGCAGCGCCAGAAGGCCATAGGTGATCCGCAGCAACCAGCCATAGCCGAGGCCGACCTCCCGCCGCCGGGAGGTGACCCACAGGAAGAAGAGGCCGCCGGTGGCCCACTGGAGCAACACCGACGACGCGTCGAGCTCGATCACGGCACCGATAGCCGCTGACCGGTGGCCGCCACGGTGCCGACCGTCGCTGCGCTGGCCGTCACCGGTCGACCACGGCCAAGTCGTGATCGACCTCGTTCAGCGCCACCGGCCCCTGAGCGGTGGCGATGACGATGTCCTCGATGCGAGCCCCCCAGGTGTCGGGCACGTAGAAGCCCGGCTCGATCGAGAACGCATTGCCGGCGACGAGCGGTTCGGCGTTGCCGTCGACCAGGTAGGGATCCTCGTGGGCCTCGACCCCGATGCCGTGGCCGAGTCGATGGATGAACCACGTGGCCAGTCCGGCCTCGGCCAGGCGATCACGGGCGACCCTATCGACCGCCTCGGCCGGGGTACCGGCCTCGGCCGCAGCCACCGAACGGGCCTGGGCGTCCTGTAGCGCAGCGTACGCCTCGACGAACTCGGCCGGCGGCTCACCGGTGTACACACAGCGGGTGATGTCGGAGCAATAGCCCGGCTCGCCCTCTGGCTCGGCAGTCGTTCCCCCGAAGTCGCACAGCACGACCTCGCCGGGCCCGATGACCTTGTCGGACGCGTGATGGTGGGGGCTGGCAGCGTTGGCCCCCGAAGCGACGATGGCGAAGTTGACCTTCGCATGACCCTCGGCCAGGATCCGTTGCGACAGCTCGGCTGACACGTCGGCCTCGGTCCGACCGACCAGCGGGATCTCGCCGCTCTGCAACGCAGCGGCCACCCGGTCGACCCCCGACGCGGCCGCTTGGAGCCGGGCGATCTCGGCCTCGTCCTTGACGGCTCGCAACGGCGAGGTCACCTCTCCAGCCGCCACCCAAGCGGCCGAGGAGAGCCGGCGCTGTAGCCCGACGAGGAACCGGCTCCAGGTGTGATCCCCGATCGCTGCCCTCGATGCCGACCCCACGAGCTGGGCGACGATGTCAACCGGATCTTCGGTCTCGCCCCATGCCCGCACGGTGAACAGCTCGTCCCGAACGACCACCCGGGGGACCTCGAATGCGGGGATCACGAGCGACGCCTCGGCGTCGGCGGGGACCACCAGCATGGTGAGCCGTTCGAGCGGCATGGCCTCGTACCCGATGAGCCACGGCAGATCGGGGCCGACCGAGAGCAACAGGACATCCACGTCGGCGGCCGCCATCGCCGTGCGGACACGAGCCATTCGTTCCTCGAACATGGCTCCAGGATAGGGCCGACCTCTTGAGTGTCGAGCCGACGGACCGATGAACAGTACGAGCGGGGCGACGGGTCCCACGAGGCGGAACAGCAGGACAGCGACAGGCGGATGACGGAAGCGGTTGGACATGGAGGTCCCTGCTCTGCGGCCGGAGCGGCCGACGAGCAGTTGGCGATCCTCGAGCGCCTGCGGGTATGTCTCGACACCCTGAGCTCGGCCCACGACCTGCGGCGGCGGGACGTCCGTGCCGCCGAGCAAGCGATTCGCCGCCTCGATCGTCACGCCATGGCGCCGACCGCCAACGAGTTCTGGGCGACCACCGCTCTCCCACGAGCTCAACGGCTGCTCGTGGAGACCCGCCACGTGATCGACCGGGACCTCCTGTGCCTTCAGGCCCATGCCGACCGGCCAGGCAGCCGGCTGCGCGTCTCCCACCGGGAGGTCGTCTCGGCCCTCCCGTCGACCCAGCACATCAACGATCTGGGCTGCTGGTGGCAGCAGCGCCTCCGGCGCGCCGCGCTGATCCGGTCGGCCGCGGCGGTGGTTGGCCGCCCACCCTCGCAGGCCGAGCTGACGATCGCCAACCACGAGATGGCGCTGCTCAACCGGGCTCCTTGGGCCCACGGCGACCGCCTCCTCTCGGCGTTCGAGCTGGTCCACGGCGAGATCGTGCGCTTCGGGCGCCGCCGGGTCGACCAGCTCTTCCGCCAGGTGCGGTCCGACCGGGGGGTCGGGCCCGGGGAGCGCCTCTCGGCTCGCCACTGAGGACCGTCGGGCCCGACCCCGCCCGGTAGGCGGCAGCGGCGGCGACGGGACCGGCCACACACGTTCCGACCCGTTTCTGGGCATGCTGGTGCGGTGCATCCGGTGTCAACGGCACTGTTCCTGATCGGCTACGGCCTGGCGCTCCCGATTGCGCTCCGGATGAGCGCAATCGTGGCCCAACAACATCGGCTCAGTTTCGTTGGCCACCAGCTCGGTGTCGGCATCGCGCTGCTCGGGTGGGCGCTGCGGGGCAGCGTGATGATCGCCGTCATCCACGCCCTGTGGCTCGTCGGGGTGCGGGTCTGGTTCCACCTCGGCCGACCCGAGGGGCAACCGTCGCCTGGCGGGTGACGAGCCGCTCGCGGCGGCTGCGCTCGTTCAGCGAGCGGCCCGGCGGGTCGCCGCCGTGGCGGCCGAGCCGGCGTGGTGGCTCGACCGAGTCAGTGGGCTCGACTCGACGTGAGCGATGCCGAGCGTGTTTTCACCGAAGGCCTTGAGCTCGGCGAACTCGTCGGGGGCCCACCAACGGTGGAGCGGCAAGTGGTTCGTGGTCGGCCTCAGGTACTGACCGATCGTGACGATGTCGACCCCCACCGCAGCCAGATCGGCCATCGTCGCCTGCACTTCGGCCACCGTCTCCCCCATGCCGACGATGACCCCCGACTTCGTCGTCGAGCCGTGGCCCTTGGCCCGGGCGAGAGTGGCCAGGCTCCTGGCGTAGCCAGCCGATGGCCGCACCGCCCGCTGGAGACGAGCCACGGTCTCGATGTTGTGGTTGACGACATCGGGCCCCGAGGCGCACACGGTGGCGAGCGCCGCCGGATCGCCTCGAAGATCGGAGATGAGCACTTCGACCCCGGCACCGGGGGCCGTCTGCCGGATGGCCTCGACGGTCCGGGCCACGATCTCGGCGCCGCCATCGTCGAGGTCGTCGCGGGCGACCATCGTCAGCACGGCGAAGTCGAGGCCGAGGTCGCGCACAGCGTCGGCGACCCGTTGCGGTTCGCCGTCGTCCACCCCTCTCGGCTTGCGGGTGTCGATCAGGCAGAAGCCGCATGCCCGGGTGCAGCGGTCGCCGAGCAGCATGAAAGTGGCGGTGCCCTCGTTCCAGCAGTCGAAGATGTTCGGGCACCCTGCCTCCTCGCACACGGTGGTGAGCTCGAGGCTCCGTGCCACCTTCTTCAGGCGGAGGTAGTCGGGCCCGGTCTGGAGCTCGACCCGCATCCACGACGGCTTCCGGTCGCTAATCGGGAGTCCTCCGGTCACCCCGGCCTCGGCCAACCGGCCCCGCAGTCTGACCGGTACGCCCGCCGCCTCGCTGGTGGGCTCGTCGCCACCTCCGGCGCCACGGGAGAACGGTGCAAGGTCCTCGGGCCGATGGCGCCAGGCGACGTCCTGCCGCTCGACCGCCCTGCCGGGAGCCAGCTGGGCCGCGGCATGGGCCACCACGAGGTCGACGACCTCCTCCATCGTGGCATCCACGCCCTCGGCGGCCAACGAGGTCACACCCTTGTCTGCTATCCCGCACGGCACTATATGACGGAACCAGTCGAGGTCGACCGACACGTTCAAGCCGAACCCGTGCATCGATCGACCGCGACTCAACCGAACCCCGACGGCTGCGACCTTGCGTGGCGCGGGCCCGTCAGGGTCGAGCCAGACGCCAGGGCTTCCGGCGATGCGACCCGGGTCGAGCCCGAGCTCGCCGATCGCTTCGATCAGGAGTTGCTCGACGGCGGTCACGTAGGCCACCGTGTCGGCCAGTCCACCCCCTCGGCGACCCGGTACCGACAGCACCGGGTAACCGACGAGCTGTCCGGGGCCGTGGAACGTGACGTCGCCGCCGCGGTTGACCCGATGCAGCTCGGCTCCGACGTCGGCCGGGGGGACGAGCACGTTGGCCTCATTCCCGCTGCGGCCCAGCGTGTAGACCGGGGTGTGCTCGCACAGCAGCAGGTGGTCGAGGTCGCCGTCGAAGAGCCGCTGCTGGAGATCCCAGGCTTCTGTGTAAGGGACGG
>Ga0224508_10002627_pt1 | contig 15162 bp, 14 predicted proteins | sample SF_Jan12_sed_USG_4_FD_170157 | JGI IMG/M metagenome (GOLD analysis project Ga0224508, IMG submission 170157) | Sediment microbial communities from San Francisco Bay, California, United States - SF_Jan12_sed_USGS_21 | ecosystem: Environmental > Aquatic > Marine > Sediment | place: USA... | reverse complement strand
TCTTGCGCTTTATGTTGCCTCGGATTCGGCGCGCTTTATGACGGGTGCGGCAGTTGCGTTGGATGGTGGCAGTCGCGCCTGAACCCCTACGAGACGCACCAATGCGCGTGCTTTCTTGATGCCATTTGCATCAACTACCCTTGCAACAACAAGAATCTGCCGCGTTCGAAGTCGTATCACATCTAGCCAGAAGACGACAGCGAGTCCGCGACCTGATTTGCTGCCTCGATGCCGCTGAGATAGGCCCCATGCGCCGTGGCAAAGAATTCCGTGGAGGCAGCTTCGCCCGCAAAGTAAACGCGATCATCAATGGCCTTAGCGAGCTCTTGGCGCTGATGGGCTTGCCCAGGCGCCGCCGCAGAGTACGCCCCTTTGATCCATGGATCGCTGCGCCAGGCGGTGACATTGCATCCCACGATGTGCTTGGCGATGTCGGAACCAAAGGCTTTGATTAGTTTCTCCTTGGCTAAATCAGCCGCCGCTTCAGTTCCCGCGCGCTCAAGCCAGTCAGCGAATCGACCGCCAGTGACCGCGACGACATAGTCATAGCCAAAGGGTCGGATGCGAAATCCCATGGGGACGTCGTCGTCCTCCATCACCGTGACTCCCTGAGGGTGATCTTCCCCAAATACATCGCGGTCATAGATTAAACAGATTCGATTGTGATTGCCTACAGGTAATGCAGAGATGGCTTCTTGCTTCCATATCGGCAGGGGTGGGGTGAATTTGATATCACCCCCGCCAAGAACACCGGTGGATACCGTAATGATTGTTTTTTTCGCCGATACCACACCCTTACGTGTGGTCAAGCGAATGTTGCTTCCGTTCCAGTTGATTTCCTCCACCGCGGTATTCAATTGGACCGGCACCTCCGAAGCGAATCGGGCGATCAGTGCGCCGTAACCTTGCTTAAGTGGCCAGTCTTCTCCGGTATCGCGATAGCCCGTGTAGTCCACCACAGAGACTTGATCGGAGTCCACAGATGTCATCAGTGATGCCCAATAATCAAACAGCGATGTCCAACGATTGCTGCGATCAATGACGTCGGCAACAGAAACATCGCGTTTTGCTGCGGCGGCATCCTTCAGCGAATCTTGGCTCTGACGGAAAAAAGTATCGCAATCTTGTGACTCCTCTTCGCTGGCAGGCCGCCCTTGCAAGTATATGTTCCGCGACCACTTTTCGTTTGTGTAAGTGAATCCAAGTGCGTCCGCCACTTTGACATAAGGATTTAGGCTCGCCGAATGCAGCCAGTGACACCCCAGATCAAAATACACCCCTGGGGCGACTTCTTCGGTGTACGCTCGACCACCGATGTGGTGAGACGCCTCCAATACGACGTAATGTAGGCCGCGAGCTTGCGCCGTTTTGGCGGCACCAATGCCGGCTGAGCCCGCGCCTATGATGGCTAGGTCAAATGTAATGTGCTTTACCCCGGTGATCAGGCACTTAACGTCCGACTTCTAGTTGCAGATCTGAGAGTGATCCGCTGCCGATTAGTATAAGCACTGCCTCCGGGTCTCGGAAAAAGCTTTTCGATGGATGGTTTGGTGTGCTCGCAAGACAGATGCTCGAAGATGTCTTCGCGATTAAAGGCCCAGAAATCACAGGGTTGGTGACCCGCTAGATCCGTGATACGGATGAAGTCGCCCTCTTCGACGCCCACCCCCGATACTGTCCGAGCAGCGACGTGAATACATCTTTCCACTGAGAAGTTCGCCATCAGTCTAGCTTCCTATGAATTAGCCTTTCGTGAATTTGATTCAATCACGTTGACTTAGTATCGGTCCAGAGTGTATTTACGCATAAATACAAAACCGTGTAACGCAGACACTCATTCGGAGGAGTTAGGTATGGCAATGTGTCCAATATGCGATGGGGAGGTCTCCTTGGGATCAGATACGGTAGTCGGTGAACTGATTCGATGTCCGGATTGTGGCAGCGAACTAGAGGTGACGGGGATCGATCCGGCAGTGCTAGCGGAGGCGCCTGAGGCTGAGGAGGACTGGGGCGAATGAGGATTGGTTTGCTGCACTCTCTGATTAGAAAGGAAGAAAAACTTTTAATCGAGGAATTTAACAAGCATTCCCACGTTGATCTGGTGATGTTGGATGATCGTAAGCTGATCTTCGATTTTCACAGCAAACCAAAGGTAGATTTGGTGCTAGAACGATGCATCAATCATTCAAGGGCAATGCATGGATTGCGACTTTTTGAGAATCAGGGTATTCCCTGTGTAAACACTTCAGATGTTGCGCGTATTTGCGGGGACAAGATTCTCACCGCGGTGGCATTGGCGGACCACGATGTGCCTCAGCCTGATTTGAGGATTGCCTTTACCGAGGAATCGGCCTTGATTGCCATTGAAGAGCTGGGCTATCCCGTTGTGCTAAAACCCGCAGTGGGGTCTTGGGGTCGGCTGCTGTCAAAGGTCAACGATCGTGACGCAGCGGAATCCATTCTGGAGCACAAGGCGATACTTGGAAGTTACCACCACTCTATCTTCTTTATCCAGAAGTATGTTGAGAAAAAGGGAAGGGATATAAGAAGCTTCGTGGTCGGGGATGAGTGCGTTGCCGCGATCTATCGAGCATCTGAACACTGGATTACTAACACCGCGCGTGGCGGTACCGCGACAGGTTGTGCAGTGAGCGATGAGCTCCATGACATATCCCTACGCGCGGCTGGAGCCGTGGGTGGTGGTATCGTAGCCGTCGATTTGTTTGAAACAACCGACGGGCTAGTGGTGAACGAGGTCAACTACACTATGGAGTTCAGAAATAGTATCACCACTACCGGGGTAAATATTCCGCAAAGAATGGTGGACTATTTGCTAAAGATTCAAGTATGACGTCGGTATCCATTGTCGGCGGATCCGGCTACTCGGGGGGAGAATTGCTTCGGCTTCTCCTGTTCCATCCCCAAGCCGAGATCAAACAAGTCACCTCTGAACGACTGGCTGGCACTTCCGTGCATTACGCACACCCCAATTTGCGTAAAGTGACGCAGCTCAAATTCTGCACGATCGACGATCTTGAACCATGCGACCTGTTGTTTTTGTGTCTACCCCACGGTCAGGCTATGGGTCGAATCGGTGAGTTTCGTAAGCTCGCCAGCAAAATCATCGATCTAAGTAGCGATTTCCGCCTGAGGGACGGCGACGCTTACGTCAAATGGTACGGGTCTCCCCACAAGTGCCCCAACTTACTCAAGGAATTTATCTACGGAGTTCCAGAACTGCACCGCGATGATATCCGCAGCGCCAATCTGGTGGCCTGCGCCGGCTGTAACGCGACAGCAACCCTGTTGGGGTTGCGACCGTTATATAAGCGTAACCTGGTAGATCATGCGGTTGTCGAGGTGAAGGTCGGTTCTAGCGAGGGGGGCAATGCTTCGAGCGCTGCGAGTCATCATCCGGAACGAAGCGGCGCGGTGAGATCCTATAAACCCACGGGGCACCGACACGTTGCGGAAATGATACAGGAGCTGAACGACCCCAACATACACTTCTCTGCGACCTCCATCGAGATGGTGCGCGGCATACTCGCAACGTGTCACGTGTTCTTGAGGGATTCTCTGGAAGAAAAAGATATTTGGAAGCTTTATCGAGAGGACTATGCTAATGAACCCTTTATCCGTGTTGTCAAAGAGCGCAGAGGGGTTCATCGTTACCCAGAGCCAAAGTTTCTAAGCGGAACAAATTATTGCGATATCGGTTTTGAGCGAGACGCCAGCTCCGACCGCTTGGTGGTATTGAGTGCTATCGACAATCTGGTGAAGGGGGCGGCAGGACAGGCGGTACAGAACTTTAATCTCATGTGTGGACTGCCCGAATCCGTCGGCTTGGAATTTCCGGGACTACATCCTATTTAAGCATTAGATCAACGCACTCCAGCAAGTTAGTTTCTTATGTCCGGCAGATGCGAGGATATGTTGAAATCATTATCGGGTATTACGGAGCACAGTCGTGTGTAGGCTGCTTTGCGTTAAAGCGAATAAGGCATTCGAAATTAGACCTCACCTCAAGATATTCGCTGAAATCGCGAGGCGCAGCAAAGAGTATCAGGGGCACGGTTGGGGCTGCGCGTGGCTTCAGGGCGGGCAGTGGAAGGTTTACCACAACATCAATCCGATCTGGAAAGACGATCTTGGGCAGTTTGATCGGTCGCCACTGCTGATTGCCCACGCACGCAGTGCCTTCCGTGACGAGGGTATTTGTGTTGAAAACAACATGCCATTTTTTGATGGTCATACCATGTTTATGTTTAACGGCGAATTGAGAGGAGTAAGGATCAAAGAACACGGTCGGATAGGGGCGGAAAAGATCTTCAACTACGTTAAGCGTTTTAACCACGGCGACATGTTGCGTGCGCTCGAGCGTGGAGTGAGTGTCATCAAGAAAAAAACTCGTTACATCAGGGCGATGAATATTGTTATGGCGGACACGAACAAAGTCTATCTTTCGACACTGTTCAACGAAGATCCGGAATATTTCCAGATGTGGTCGAAGCGTGCAGGAGATATGCAGCTTATTTGCTCTGAAGCCTACCCCGGCGAGTCGAGATGGAATGCTTGCCACAACGGTACCATAGAGGCTTTTTAGAATGTATATCGTAAAAGTTGGTGGTGGGGATGCGATAAACCTGGAAGGCATTGTTGCAGACCTGGCGGAACTCGATCATTCCTGCCTCATTGTTCACGGCGCTAATGCGCTGAGGGATCAAATTGCACAGCAGCTTGGTAGACAGAAGACAATTCTGACCTCTGTTTCGGGTTACTCGAGTGTGTACTCTGACGAGCGAGCCATCGATCTCATCATGATGACGTATGCGGGATTGCGTAACAAACGCTTGGTGGAGTTGTGTCATCAACATGGTATCAATGGCGTTGGCCTTTGCGGGATCGATGGCAAGGTCATTCAGGGAAAAAGAAACAAAGGAATCAGAGTGAATGAGGGTGGCAAGACTTTGATCAAGCGCGACTTCTCGGGGAAACCGCAGAGCGTTAATAGCGAGTTGCTAAGCATGTTAATTCAGAACGGCTACACGCCTGTGCTCAGCATTCCCATTATCGATGAGCATAATGTAGCGATCAATTCTGAGAATGACGACATCGTCAATGTGTTGCAGGACGCGCTAAAGGCACCCACAATATTTCAATTCATCGAGGCGCCGGGATTTCTTGAAAATAAAGACGACCCTAACAGCATTGTGAAACGGATGTCTCCGTCTGCTCTTGAGCAGCACGAGGAGCGGGTCGAAGGCCGAATGAAGCGAAAGATGCTTGCACTCGGAAGGCTGTTTCAGGCCGGGGCCGCCGAGGTAATCATCAGTGACGGCCGTACCGCTCACCCAGTTAAGGACGCGTTGGCAGGCAAAGGAACGCTGATCAAATAGTTTGGCCGTCCAAATACGACCCCACACGTTATCTCTTCTTAAGAAAGTCTATTGTAGGGGAGGGATACGACCCGGTCAGGAAGGCTCTCGATGCAGATTCGTAAGCGAGGTCTCCCGGAATGCTCACCTGAAGTTCAGCATCCGCACTCACTAGCGCAGAGATGATTGATCCTAAAGAACCAAGGTTTGGAGAAGAAAAGGTCGTAACCAGTGCGCGAATATCTAGTGTTGGTGAGTCTTGATGGACCATCTCCGTCACGCTTAGGACAATCCCTGCGCTTGGTTGATACAAGCCTTCTGCTGGAAGCTGAACATTGCCAGTGCTTTCAATGCGGTTAAGCGTCACACCGCCAAAACCTTTCCGTATCATTCGTACATGTGCGCGGTTGTCGTCTAACATCGCGCCCGAGCTTCTGGTGCCAACGGCTGTACGCAACCGCGCCTCACCAAGACCTGCAAATGTGTAACGAAGATATAAGGATACTGTTATCGGCAAAAGACCTTTCCATTCTCCAGCGATGGACAGCGTATCCTTAAACAACGCAGATGCTTCACCGCCGTTATAACCGAAATCTCGAATTGAGCCACCGGCGGAACTGGCCGAGAGTCTTCCTTTTGGCAGACTTGCTAATGCAAAGGAGAATCCCGGCACCAAATTCCCATCTGGGTCCGACAGTACTTTGGCGTCCGAACACTGCACTTCCGGTTTCGATACGGAAAACTCCTGTATTCCCTCACAGGTAACACGTACATGTGCACCATATGCATGTGCACCATGTGCACCATACGTTGGCACAGCGAGGGCGAACAAAATCAAAGCGACCACTGGAGGAAAAACCATAGTTCCCCACGGAGTAAAGAATCGACGCGGAAGAAAATTGTGCACTGCCGGCTCGATGAAGACGGATTCTAGTGTGACATTATGCCCAGAACCTATCGATTTGTATCGTTTGCATTCGAATTCGTAGATATTTGCGTATGCTTGTCAGCAAATATGTGTCAATGCCAGAATGACGAAACCACATCAAAGCTTCTACAGGACGCGCGCAATGACATCTCATCTCATTATCTCAGCGGATTCTCATGTACAAGAGCCTATTTTTCTTTATCAAGAACGCTTGCCCGCAAAGTACCGTGATAGAGCACCGCGCTTAGAGCGACGAACTGACGGCGAGTACCGAATCATCGATGGCAAGCGACCGCGGCGGCTTGATATTGCCGGATCGCGTGAAACCGAAGAAGATCAGCAGCGAGAGTTCCGCAACGACACATCTGGTGGCCGAGATATTCAACGACGAATTGCCGATCAGGAGCGCGATGGAATTTGTGCTGAGGTGATTTATCCGAACGATTCGTTGTTCCTCTACAACTCGCCGGATTCTGAATATCAAATGGCTGTGGCGCGGGCTTACAATGACTGGCTGATAGAGGTGTTCGGACCGCATCCCGATCGTTTCGCTCCAGTCGCAATTATCCCCATGGCAGACATCGGCGCGGCAGTGTCAGAAGTTAATCGTGTCGCCAAGCTGGGATATCGAACCATTAAGATCCCTATAACGATGCGAGACCTGCCTTACAACCGACCGGAGTATGAGCCGTTCTGGTCTGTCGTTGAAGAAGTCGGTGTCGTGCTGAGTCTGCATGCCTTCACGAGTAGCGAGGACAGCTATCCCGAAGATTGGGGCGAAGAAAAAGGAATTGGCGGTGCGCTAACACTTATGGCGATGAGCATGGTTGAAGGACAGAACCCAGTCGCAGTTTTGATTAGCTCGGGGATGCTACAACGTCATCCAAAGATTCGCATGGTCATTGTGGAATGTGGTGCGGGATGGCTGGCGTGGTTGCTCTACGTCATGGATGAGCAGGCCAAGAAGAAACACATGTGGGTTCGCCCCAAGCTTGAGCTCCTACCCAGCGAGTACTTCGCCCGTCAGGGTTACCTGACTTTTAGCGATGATCCGGTAGCGCTCAACAACATTTCTTTCACCGGGGCCGACTCTCTACTTTGGGGCAGCGATTATCCTCATGATGAAGGCACTTTCCCGCATTCCCAGGACGTCATCGCGAGAACCTTTAAGGGTGTGAGTGAAGCAGACCGGCGTAAGATCGTATTTGAGAATGCGTCTCGTCTGTACGGATTCGGTAAGAGCCCAGACGCCTAGCATGTACCTAAAGCGCCCGGTTTCTGATCAGCCTAATTAAGGATGTCTCACATATTGCACAGAACTCGCGTGGCTTTTCACGTAAGATAATGTGCGTCACGCAAGTAGGCCGTCTCGGAGTAATAATCGGGCTGCTTTGCTACGCTCAACTGGCATCATCGCAAGCGAATGAGGTACTCGTCGTAGCGCAGTTCTCGAAAGAGTCGCCGGGCACTGCACTTCCCGACGGCTGGCGTGCCCACACATTCAAGAAGATATCGCGACACTCGGAGTATCGACTGGTAAAGGACGCCAATGCTGTCGTGCTGCAGGCTCGAAGCAATGCATCAGCGTCTGCTCTCGCTAAAGAAATTAGCGTTGATCCTGCTGAGTATCCGATTCTGGAGTGGAGCTGGAAGGTGACCAATCTGCTTGAGAACGCAGATCTCGGTCGCAAGAGGGGGGATGATCATCCGGCTCGACTGTATGTGACGTTTGACTATGATCCAAAACAAGTCGGCATTTTCCAACGCCTCAAGTACAAGATACTTCGCATGATTTATGGTCGTTATCCGCCCATCGGCGCGCTTAACTACGTCTGGTCGAGCAAGGCACCCGCTGGCGCCATGGGGCCTAATCCATACACCTCCAGAGTGGTGATGGTGGTTTTAGAGAGTGGACCGGAGAAAGTCGGGAGATGGGTGAGGGAACAACGCAACATCTATGAAGATTACAAAAAGGCCTTCGGAAAAGATCCAACTAAGGTATCGGGAGTGGCGCTGATGACGGATACCGACAACACCGGTGAGTCGGCCACGACCTACTATGGAGACATCTTCTTGAAGCGCGCCTCGCCTCGGTAATGAGTGACGCGGTCGCGGTCTCTCGTCAGGATTGGCGTCCGATGATAGCAGTCGGGGTCGGCTGCTTGTTTTTTGGCTACGGATTTCTGATTCGCGTATCACCCAGCGTAATGGTTGCCGAACTAATGCGCGAGTTTGGTGTGGGAGCCGCCATCCTGGGAAACCTGTCTGCGGTTTATCTTTATGTATACGCACTGCTTCAGATCCCTATCGGTGTGTTAATGGATCGTGTTGGTCCGCGCCGACTGATGTCGGCAGCGGCCGTTGTCGTTGGCGTAGGCGTGTTGATGTTTGCGGTCAGTGATACGGTTAATGGCGCTTATGCTGGGAGATTCCTCATCGGTGCCGGCTGTGCCTTCACTTGGCCTGGCTTGCTTGCACTCATCCATCATTGGTTCCCGATGCGTTTCGCCCTGCTCGCGGGTGTGGGGCAAGTTACCGGCATGGTTGGTGCGGTGTTTGGTCAGGCACCGCTCGCAGCCGCAGTGGAGGCTCACGGTTGGCGCGGTACGATGATCGCACTGGCCGGAATTGGTGTGGTGATGGCTATTCTGATCTGGATGACCGCGCGGGACCGGCGGCATCCGGACAGCCATGCGATGACTACCAAGGCGGCGTTGCGGCAAGTCGCATCGAACAAACAGACGTGGCTATCGGCTATTTTTGGACTCGCCATGACCGGCCCGCTACTTGCCTTTGGAGGACTATGGGGGGTGCCTTTTTTGAGCACGGTGTACGGGCTTGACCGTCCCGCTGCGGCTGGAATCGTGTCGTTGATCTTCATCGGTTCCGGGGCGGGTGCGGTGATACTTGGTGGGTGGTCTGATCGCATAGGCAAACGCAAGCCAGTAATGTTGATTGCGGGCGTGTTGTGCACAGCCGCCCTGTTTGCGGTGATCCATCTGCCGGAACTCCCGGTGTTCGCGTTATCGGTGCTGATCTTTGCTATGGGGTTTGGCGGTGCAAGTTTGTTACTCGCTTTTGCCACTGGACGTGAACACAATACGCCTGGCACAGCGGGAACAGCGATCGGCATCGTCAACACAGCAGTGGTGGGTAGTGGTGCGTTGTTTCAGCCTATCATCGGTATAGTGCTAGATTTGAATTGGTCGGGCGAGTTAGCAGAGGGTGTGCGCGTATATGCGCCGGAAACTTTTCGACTCGCCTTAACAGTGCTACCCGTCTGTGGAATTCTGGGGTTGCTTGCAGCTATGTTTTCAAAGGAAACGTTTTGTCGACAACGTACCTAGCCCGCATATTGCACGAGAGCGCCCGTAAGCCGGCAGACATGCCGAACGTCGAGAAAAAACAGTTTGTATTAAAGTCGGCTGCCCGAGTTTTGGCTGGATCTTATTTCGCCTCGCTTGCTCTTCCTTCAAGTCATAGCGACGGCTATGACTTTGAATCCAGAGCTGCGCCTTCCAAAGCGATCTCCCAGCCGAAACTCCGGATTCTCATGCAATATGCGAGCTAGCGGAGTATGCAGGACAACCAGGCTATGTTGGATACGGTTATCGTCGGCGGAGGAATTGCTGGTCTGACGGCTGCGTATCGTCTCAGGGACCGAGATATCTTGTTGCTTGAAAAAGAAGATGTTCCAGGTGGGCGTACGCTGTCACACCGGCTGGGCGCATACGTATACAACGCCGGTGCTCAAGTCATTCTGGGTGATCGCAGCCCGGTGGCCTGCTTGGCCGACGAACTAGCGGTGCGGCGAACACTCATCGCAAAGTCAAAGTTTCCATTCTTCTTCAAGGCCAAACTGCATAGCGCACCATCCCAAGTCGGTTTGCTACTGAAACTGCCCATCTCCGTTGCTGATAAGTTCTACTTTGCCTGGTCCGCATTACGGTTAAAGCGCCGGTATACCGAACTGGTTGGCCAGCCGTTTGATCCAAGCAACACCAAGCTCGTCGAGCTGAATTCGACAACCTTGAGTCGATTTCTTGGTAACTCGACACCACCTGATATCAAAGCCATGTGGGAGGTCTTCGCCACGGTCGCAGACGGAGTAGGGAGTGAGATCACCACGCCGTATCATCCTTTGATGATATTGCTCTCTTTTATCCAGGATGAATACTTTGTAGAAGGTGGTACAAATCAACTTACCATCGCTCTATCTAAGCAGTTGGGGGACAAAGCAAGACTAGGAGTAGAGGTCAAGGCGGTGCACAATCTTGCTGACCGGGTACGGATCGACTATGAATCCAACGCAACACCGAGCAGCGTGGAAGCACGGTATTGCGTGATGGCGACACCAGCTCCCATTACCCTTGCCACGGTCAAGACGCTTCCCTCGTGGAAACAGGAGGCACTCAGCAAGATCGAATATGCTTCCCAGACCACAGCCGCCTTTTTGCTTAATGAAATTTCCGAGCGCCTCCTTGGAAAAGGGGTATGGCGGATACCTGTTGAAGGTCGAAAGATCTGTGCCATCACCGATCCGACCTTTACCTACGCGCGAGAGTTTAAGGCTGAAGCTGGCCAGGGCCTGCTAAGGGTATATACCGGCGACAAAGTCTCCAAGGAACTTCTAGATCAATCCGAGGAGCAGGTCACCAAGATACTAACCGATGAGTTGATCTCTATGTTCCCGGGAGTGCGTGAGAAGATCGTGGAGACACATGTCGCTCATTGGTATTACGCAAATCCGTTGTGGAAGCCCGGTCATATCGAGACTTACCCGAGTCTCCAAGCTTCAACCGATAGAATCCATTATTGTGGTGACTATACCGGGCCGGGTTTCATGAATGGCTCGGTTCAATCCGGACATCGAGTGGCGGAGGAGCTCAAACAGTAGCGAGAGATAGCTGGGAGCTGTTACTACACGAAGGCATCGGTGGTTTAACCGAGTGTGTGAATTGCGGCAACACCAGTTTCGATGCCGTTTTCCTCCGCCATGCTCTACAATCGTGCCGACAGGGCATTCTCAGACCAGCAGGGTTTCGATGCATCAGGGGTAAATGACATGAGAGCAAAGTTTGACGCTTACTTCGCTATCACATCCTTAGCAGTGTGTTTAATTACAGTAGCAGGTGGGCCGATATTTTCTGAAGTCGCAGCAGCGGACGCGGTGCGGGAGTTCAACCGCGCGGTCAATGATCTTCGAGACCAGAGCGAGGACTTCACAGATGAGGTCGAAGAATTTCTTAAGGATGAGGATGAATGGGAGCCCAAGGGCAAATATGAAGATCTGTGGGATGAGGTTAGGAGATTTAACAAGCAATCTGGAAGGCTACGAGAATGGGTCAGAGACGAGGAACCTATAAGTGAACTAGAGAAGTTAGTGAATCGTATGGAAGACACAGCGGATGAGATCGATGATTTGTTGCGACGGGTCGACGCCAGTCGACGTGTCGAGCGCGAGTGGGATGACACGCTTGATCTGTTGGAAGATGTTAGGCGTCAGCTTGATGATGGTCTTGCCTACGGGGCCAGCGAATCCGCCGCTGGGACTCAGCGAGCAAGTGGAAATATGTCCACGCAACAAGTGGACTTTGCTGTCAACATCATTGAAGACCGCAGCGAGCGTGTGAAGAATGCTTTTGCAAAGAGCGGAAAACAAAATGGGATTTTGGGCCAGCAGCTTGCGCTATTTGATCAACGAGCAAATAAGCTTCAAGACACGTATTTCGACGGTCGAAATCCGGCCAGCTTCTTGCCGGTGTTGAAGGCAATGCGGGCGCAACAGCAGCAGATAACGAATCTTGTTTCGAACAATTTTAGCGCGGGACCGGTTCAGACGAACTGGAATGAAATCACAAACCAGCTTGATGCGCTTGCTCGTAATTATGGTTTGTGAGATGTGAGTTGGATAAGTTGTCCGTTGCGTATCATGTCCTCGTAGGTGCGTCTTTGGGCACCCACTGAACCTGGGTGGCTAAACATTGGTAAATCTGGTCGCGACGTCATTAGACGACTGGCTACCAGCATTGTCATTCCGTCGCGAGGTTCGTGTCATTGATCCGTTGTGGATTCCACTTTCAGATGGTTGCCGCTTGGCTGCACGCGTGTGGTTGCCCACAGACGCCGAAGCCGATCCAGTGCCCGCTATCGTCGAATACATTCCCTACCGTAGGCGTGATTTCACCGCACCACGGGACGCCTTGCTACATCCGTATTACGCCGGTCATGGTTACGCTGCGATTCGTATCGATATTCGAGGTTCCGGTGATTCCGACGGGATACCCATGGATGAGTATATCAAGCGTGAACAAGATGACGCGCTAGAGGTGCTGCAGTGGATCGCGGAGCAACCATGGTGTAGCGGTATAACAGGCATGATCGGTATCTCTTGGGGTGGGTTTAGTGCGTTGCAAGTGGCCGCACGTAGACCACCCTCGCTCAAAGCGATTGTCACCGTGTGTTCAACTGACGATCGTTACGCAGATGATGTGCATTACATGGGGGGCTGTTTGATCAGTAACAACCTAACCTGGGGCGGGTGCATGTTCGGCTATATGGCAAGGCCTCCGGATCCAGTGATCGTGGGTGAGCGCTGGCGGGAACTGTGGCTAGAGCGTATGAAACATGCGCCGAGTTTGGTAGCCAACTGGTTAGAGCATCAACAGCGTGATCAATATTGGAAGCATGCATCGGTATGTGAAGATTACGATCAGATCCGCTGTGCAGTGTACGCAGTTGGTGGCTGGGCCGATGGTTATTCGAACGCCATACCTAGATTGATGCAACATCTAAACGTGCCGCGTAAAGGCTTGATTGGTCCGTGGGGACATGCTTATCCGCATATCGCTGTGCCGGATCCCCGTGTTGGATTCTTGCAGGAATCGCTACGTTGGTGGGATCGATGGCTAAAGGGAATTGAAAACGGCGTTGAGCGAGAACCTATGTTGTCGATTTGGATGCAGGGCGCAGACCCACCCGCCTCTTCGTACACCGAGCGCGCCGGCAGTTGGATTCGCGCTACGTCATGGCCGGCACCGGTTTCCACTAAACGTCTCGAACTTAACCCGGGTTCGTTGGACGCTGATGCCTCTGATCCGCAGGAACTCTTGTGCTGTAGTCCGCTTATTACTGGAGTGGCAGCAGGCGAATGGTGTCCCCATGGGATCGGGCCGGAAATGTCCCCCGATCAACGCGTGGATGACTCAAGATCACTAACGTTCGACTCGCGGCCCCTAGCAGAATCCATAACCATTCTAGGTGCTCCGGAAATGAAGCTGCGGCTCGCCTCAGATCGGTGTGGCGGATTGGTGGCGGTGCGCCTGTGTGTTGTGTCGCCAAATGGTGAATCGAGTCGTATTACTTACGGATTACTGAATCTCACACACCGTGACAGCTCTAGTGAACCCCAAGAGTTGGTGCCAGGTGAACGTTATACTGTAATGATAAAGCTAAATGACGTTGGACAAGTCATTCCCAAGGACCATCGCTTGCGCGTTAGCGTGTCTAATGCATACTGGCCGTTAGCCTGGCCCTCTGCCGAGAGGACAACACTCACCATCGTTGCGGGGGAGTGTTGGTTAGAGTTGCCGGTTTACGACGGTGAAATTCATGACGACACAGATAGTCCGTTTGAGGTTGCTGTGATCCCGCAACCCCTTGCACTGACCTGGCTGCGCCCGGTGAGTCGAAAGCGCACGGTGAAGCGCGACCTCGCGTCAGGTCAAATCTCTCTGACGTATATCAAAGATGATGGCGCTTTTCGCATTGATGAAACAAAGTTGGAAGTCGACGCAAAAGGTGAGGAGATCCACTACATTACTGAAAACGATCCCTTGTCTGCCGCGGGTGAGGCTCATTGGCGGTTCGAGCATCGTCGTGGCGATTGGCAGATCGCCGTAGAGGCTACCACACGACTGACCGCCACAGATGAACACTTTACTGTAACCGCGGAGCTTGAGGCTTTCGAAGGGGAGCAGCCCTTTTACGAGCGAAGCCTCAACTGCAAGATCCCAAGGCGTTTGTTATAGAAATCGGCTGGGGTCGTCTTTAGTTTCGCGTTGCTCCTGTCGGCTGACTACGTCTTGCAGAAAGCTGCTCGCTGGGAAGCTGAAAATAGGGGACTGGATCGTGAAATCCTTTCAAATTCACGGTGTCCTGCTTCAGCGAAAAATCCTTAAGCAGAGCCGCGACCCCTGGGTCACTCACGAATTCTCGGGACATTACGATGTCACCCCCCGTGCTCTGTCCTTGTATACGAGCCGCCATGTTGGCCACTGAACCGTAGTAATCAAGTCTGCCATTTAGCGTGACGGAAATGCATTTTCCCATATGCAGACCTAGTTTGATGGTGATCGGTTCCTTGCCGGATGCGGAGTTAAATCGATCGATATCATCGTGTATGCGAATTCCACAGCGCAGCCCGTCAGCGGGATCAGCAAATACCGCCATGATTGCATCACCAATCATTTTTACAACACTGCCGTTACATTCTCGGACAGCACGTCCTAGGATCTCGAAATGTTCTCGTACCACGATGTAGGCTTTGGGATCGCCAATCCTGTCATACATTGCCGTGGAGCCTTTCAAGTCTGTGAACATGATGGTGATGGAGTCGATTTCCACATCATCACCAGGGCGCAATAGATCGTGGTCAAAAAGGTCTCTAAAGGCTTGCAACGCGATGGCTCGATCGGCTGTGAGTGCGTCGCGGCGCCACGCGAATTCCTCAACGATGAATGTCAAATTACGAGCAGAGTGATTTTGCAGTCGTAGCTTTCCTGGGTAGGAAGGAGGGCCAAGTTCTATATCCTCGCTGTGTGCGATAATCGACGGAAATTCTTCGCCGTCCCAGTCGAT
>Ga0224508_10002626_pt1 | contig 15163 bp, 11 predicted proteins | sample SF_Jan12_sed_USG_4_FD_170157 | JGI IMG/M metagenome (GOLD analysis project Ga0224508, IMG submission 170157) | Sediment microbial communities from San Francisco Bay, California, United States - SF_Jan12_sed_USGS_21 | ecosystem: Environmental > Aquatic > Marine > Sediment | place: USA... | reverse complement strand
CGGCCTGGCGGCCGCCCACAAGTTGTCGCAGCACGGCCTCAACGTCTGTGTAGTCCACCGGGATCGACGCGGGGCAATGCGGCGGATCGAGCCGGAATTCGACGCGATCCGTGAACGCGGCGTTTCGTTCGCCTCGTTCAACAAGGACGCATTGAAGCCGGAGGTCCAGGCCGAAATTCTTGATGAAGTCGCCGGCGCCATCGGACCGGATGGGCGGGTGCGTCTGCTCATGCACTCGATCGCGTTCGGCAACCTGAAGTTGATCGCCTCCGAGGGGCCGAACTCCGACGAGGCCACCCGGCGGCTCGCCGAGCGGCTCAGCCTTGACGAATCGGGGCTTCGAGAAGCGGCCGACGAACTGTTTGAAGATTCGGTGGACGGCGTCCAGGGGATCGCGACCGCTCCGGCATATGCGGAGGACAATTACCTCGAAGACGACGATGTCGCCCGCACGATCTACGCAATGGGAACCAGCTTGTTGACCTGGACGCGGGCACTCAGCGATCGGGGGATGTTCGCGGCCGACGCTCGGGTGTTGGGAATGACGAGCGAGGGCAACGAAGTCGCCTGGAAGGGGTATGCCGCAGTTGCGGCCGCGAAAGTCGCGCTCGAATCGGTGTCGAGATCGATCGCCGTCGAGATGGCACACATGGGAATCCGCTCGAACATCGTCCAGGCGGGTGTCACCGATACGCCCGCGCTGCGGGCGATTCCAGGCAGTCAGAATTTGAAAGCCCAGGCGAGAACAAGAAATCCGTTTGGCCGGCTCACGACGCCGGCGGACGTAGCGGACGTGATCTATCTACTGTCCCTTCCGGAGGCCGCGTGGATCAACGGGGCCATCATTCGGGTCGACGGGGGAGAGCGGATCTCAGGATTGTCGAGATGAGTCTCTACATGCACGGTCTCGGTCATTTCCACCCCGAGAACGAGATCACCAACCGGTTCCTGACCGATCTCGATATCGGCACGAATCAGGAGTGGATCGACGAACGAGTCGGAATCGAGACGCGGCGCACCGTCCTGCCGCTGGACTACATCCGGGAGACCCGGAACCGCAATCTCATGGAGGCAATCGACGCGGCGGAGTATTCGCACGTCGATACGGGGCACCGTGCGGCCGACATGGCCCTGCAACGGGCCGGGCTTTCGGCGGACGATATCGGCATGGTAATCGCCGGTTCCAGTTGCCCCGATCACATGTCGCCGGCGGACGCGTGCATGATCGCCGAGCGGCTCGGCATCGAGGCGCCATCCTTCGACGTGAATTCGGCGTGCACGAGCGCCCACGTCGCGATGTACATGCTGTCGATGATGAGGCCCGAAGAAGTGCCGGAATTCGTACTGCTCGTGACCCCGGAGAGCCTTACCACCACGGTCGATTATTCCGACCGCTCGGCCGCGGTCCTGTGGGGCGACGGCACGACGGCGGCCATCCTTTCGACCCGGGTTCCGTCGCAGATCGAGATTCTCGGGAACATTCTCCAGTCCAGTCCGGCGGGTGCCGACAAGGTCACGGTGCCTCACTTCGGCCACTTCGGCCAGGAGGGCCGGACCGTTCAGATGTTCGCGATCAAAAAGACGATTCGGGTTCTCCGGCAGCTGAGGAAATCTCACGAGACTGACGGCAGGCCGTTTCACTTCGTCGGACACCAGGCGAACCTGCGCATGCTCGAGACCGTGTGCCGCCAGGCGGACATCGCGGACGACCGGCACCACCACAACGTGGTCGACTATGGAAACACGGGAGCGGCGGGTGCACCGGGAGTGGTGTCAATGCACTGGGATGCCTGGCGGCCGGGCGACGACGTGGCGATCGTCGGTGTCGGCAGCGGACTCACGTGGTCGGGGTACGTGATGCGATTCGGAGACCCAGCTTGACCTACGCCGAGTTCCGTGAACGGTCCCATTTCAGCCGGGACGAACTTCTCGCCATGGCTTACGGCAGGCTCGTGAGTGACGCGCCCGAAGGGTTTTCGGCGCGGCTTCCGACGCCCCCGATGATGATGGTCGATCGCATCCTGGAAATCACGGGCGACGGCCGTCGAGGACGCCTCGTCGCCGAGCAGGACGTGAACCTCGACGCCTGGTTCTTTCACTGCCATTTCCTTGGTGACCCCGTACAGCCGGGGTGCCTGGGCGTCGACGCGGTGTGGCAACTGATCGGATTCTACTGTGCCTGGCGTGGAGCTCTCGGCACAGGCCGGGCGCTTGGCTGCGGCGAGATCGAGTTCGCCGGACAGATCAGGCCCCACGACGCCGTCGTACGCTACGAGGTGGACATCAAGCGATACCAGGAACTGGCGGATTCCGCGATCGCGATCGGGGACGCCCGCGTCCTGGTGGACGGATCGGAGATCTACGACCTGAAGCGCGCGAAGGTCGGCGTGTTCCGAGGCATCGACTACCCCGATTACCCGTGGCCGTCGGAAAATTCCCGCGGCGGACGGATTGAGACGTGAGCGAGGCGGTCGGGATCCGGCTGCGCCCGGACGAGGTGCTGGAACTGCTGCCGCAGCAGGAGCCATTCCGGTTCGTGGACGAGATCGTGAGCGTGAACGAGGAATCCATCGCCGCACACTACACGTTTCGTCCGGACGCGGATTTTTACCGGGGCCACTTCCCCGGCAACCCAGTAACGCCGGGGGTGATTCTCCTCGAGTCGATCGCACAGGTTGGCGTAGTGGCGCTCGGCATTTACCTGGTGGCACTCGAGGGTGGCCGGGACGAGGTGCGCCGGCGCGTGGCCCTGTTCGCCGACGCCGACGTGGAGTTCTCAGGGGTCGTCAGACCCGGGACGAAAGTGGAAATCAGTGCGAAGAAGATCTTCTATCGGCGGGGCAAGTTGCGGTCGGAGGCCGAGATGCGTCTCGCCGACGGCTCGATCGTCTGCTCCGCCACGATATCCGGCATGGGAGTAGCTCTGTGAACCGGCGTGTTGTGATTACAGGAATGGGAGTCGTCGCCCCCAATGGAGTCGGGGCTGAAGCATTCGACAGAGCCCTCAGGGAAGGTGCGTCGGGCCTGAGTCACAATGAGGCCATGGCGGAAGCCAAGTTCGCCTGCACTGTGGCGGGGGTTCCGGAGGGAACTGACGAGATTGCCGAGCGCTATTTCGCCGAAGACGAGTTGATGGCGATGAACTCGAGTCATCGATTCGGTTGCATCGCGGCGGCCGACGCCTGGACCGACGCGGGCTACGAGAGGCCGGAGCCCGGAGACGATCACGTGTTCTGGGAAGCGGGCGCCGTCATCGGCACCGGGATCGGCGGGCTCGACACGGTCGGTGAACGACTCGTCCCGATGGTCGACGCCGGACGGGTTCGGCGACTCGGCAGCACGCTCGTTGAGCAGGTCATGGCGAGCGGCGTCTCGGCCCGCGTGTCCGGCCAGTTGGCTCTCGGCAACCAGGTAACAGCAAACTCCAGCGCCTGCAGCACGGGAAGCGAGGCGATTTTCGACGGGATGCTCCGCATCCGGGCGGGTCTCGCCGAGCGCATGCTGTGCGGCGGAACGGAAGCCGCGAGCCACTACATCTGGTCGGGCTTCGACTCCATGCGTGTCCTGTGCCGCACGCACAACGACGAACCGGAGCGTGCGTCCCGTCCCATGAGTGCGTCGGCGGGCGGCTTCATCGCGGGAAGCGGGTCGGCGATCCTGCACCTCGAGAGCCTCGATCACGCGATCGCGCGCGACGCGCGGATCTATGCTGAAGTCGTCGGCGGCGCCGTGAACTGCGGCGGGCATCGACAGGGCGGCAGCATGACGGCCCCCAATCCCGTCAGCGTGCAGCGCTGTATTCGCCAGGCCGTGGAGGACGCGGGTATCGACCCCATGGAGATCGACCTGATCAATGGCCATCTGACCGCGACGGGAGCTGATCCTTCAGAGGTACGGAATTGGTCCGAGGCGCTGGGCCGCGACCCGGACAGCTTTCCGCTGATCCACTCGACGAAGTCGATGATCGGTCACGGGCTCGGTGCCGCAGGCGCCCTCGAATCAGTGGCGTGTCTGCTCATGCTGCAGGGCGGCTACGTGCATCCCAGCATCAACTGTGAGGACGTGCACCCGGAGATCGAGCCATTCGGCGCCTCGATCCCTCATACCGCGAGGGAGATGCCCGAACTCAGGACGATCATCAAGTCCGGCTTCGGTTTCGGTGACGTAAACGCCTGCATCGTCTTTCGGAAATGGACTGATCCGGCTACAACCGTGTAGATTGTAAACGGACACGAGCAGGTCAGAACTACCAGACCAGGAGATACGCGGGTGACGCGAGAGGAAATACTAGCCAAGGTGGTGGAAATCGTCCGTCCGTTTGCCAAGGACAAGGACGCTCTCGAGACTGCCGGGCTCGGAACGAATATTCTGGACGACCTCAAGGTCAACTCTGCGCGACTCGTCGACGTGATCCTCGAGTTCGAGGACGAGTTCGATATCGAAGTCGAAGACGAGGACGCCGATTCCGTGAACACGATCGGCGATGCGGTCGACCTCATCGAAGCGAAGCTCGTCTGACGCGCCGTCGATATGACTGACCCCTCCGGTCTGAGTCGTCGCGAGCGCCTCGCGCTGTTCCTGCAGCGGGAGGTCAGCCGCCTGGCGTCCTGGTTCTGGATTCCCGCCTCCGCGTTCACGATGCGATACCTGCTCGGCTATCGGATCCGGAACGCCTCGCACCTCCGTCGTCGATTCAGGGCGATGCTGCGCGAATCCGACGGCCCGGTGTTGATCTGCTCGAATCATCTCACGATGGTGGACTCGGCGCTGGTCGCCTGGGCGCTGGGAGGCACCTGGTGGTCCGTGTTCAATTTCCGCTGGGTCCCGTGGAATCTCCCGGAGACGAGGAATTTCGCGTCCGGAGGCATCAGCCAGCTGGCCGTGTGGCTGACCAAGTGCATACCGATCCGTCGTGGTGGTCGCAGGCAGGACGTGTCGACGATCATCCGCCGCGTGCAGCACCTGCTGACGCACGGTGAGACTGCCTTGATCTTTGCCGAAGGCGGACGCAGCCGGACGGGTCGCGTGCAGACAGACTCGATCGCGCACGGCATGGGCCGGATCGCGTCATCGGTGGCCGGATGCCGGGCTCTTTGCGTCTACCTGCGCGGCGATCGCCAGAGCTCGTGGTCTGCGCTTCCCGTGATTGGTGACTCGTTCTACGTGGACATCGACATGTTCCAGCCCACGTCCGAGCGCTCCGGCATGCGCCGTTCACGGGATTTCGCCCGCCAGATCGCCGATCGGCTGGTAAGTATGGAGGAGAAGTACTTTGCCCGTCGGCAACGATCTAGTTGACCTGCGGGACCCCGGTTCTCAGCCGGACGCGATTCACCCCCGGTTCGACGCCCGCGTGTTCACCGCCACCGAGCTTGGGCTGATCGCAGCCTGCCCCGACGACGGCGAGCGCCACAAGCTCCGTTGGACTCTCTGGGCAGCCAAGGAAAGCGTGCTCAAGCTCGTGCGCCAGCGGGAGCCGACCGCGCCCTTCCGACCCAGAGATTTCCCGGTACGGCTGAGGACCGCCGATAGCGCCGAGGTCGCGCATGGATCTGCCGTCTACGCCGTCGACCTGGACGTCACCGAGGAGCGCATCCACGCTGTCGCCCGCGACGTCGGCCGCCGGAAGCCGCTGTCCGGAATCTCCCGGTCCGAAAGTTATCTTGATGCACCTGACGTATCCGTGCTCGTGAGAGCCCAGGCGGCCCGTTCGGTTGGCGAACGGTTGGGAATCGAGCCGGAAGAGATCGAGATCCGCGGAAGGATTCCGAAGGCCATGCGAGCCGGAAAGCGATTGCCCGTAGACATTTCGATGTCCCATCACGGCCGTTACCTGGCCCATGCCGTGTTCAGCGGTGCGCTGCTGTTCGCCGTCGCACTCGCCGGCTGCACCAGCCCGACGGACCCGGACGTATCGGAATCCAGAGCCCGCTGGCAGGCCCTGGAGCTCGAATCCTATCGTTTTGACTATCGGCAATCGTGTTTCTGCGCATTTACAGAGCCGGTTCGGATCACCGTTGAGGCAGGTGCAGTTGTAGCGGTCGACCCGCTGGACGGAGGCTCCGATGACCTTCCCCTGTCTGCGTTCCCGACGATCGACGACCTGTTTGACCGACTCGAGGCAGCCGAAGCCAGCGACCCGGTCGTATTCGAGGTCCAGTACGACCCGGTTCGGGGGTTCCCGACTCTGGCGGAGATAGACATTTCTCTGCAGATCGCCGACGAGGAGTTCAGCTTTACGGTCGAAGACCTGGTGGCCACCTCGGGCGCCTAGGGCGCGAACCTCCCCCGGCGGCTGGCAATTTTCGCCGCCATACTGCGATCTGCCCGTGTTTTTCGCCTTGAGTGCCCGCCGCCGGACGCTGCGAGACCCCGAATTCAAGGCGTTCGGACCGTATTCTCCCCCTGCCTTCCTCACGACCACCGATGGCCCGCCCCTTGCTACTGTCGGGACTGCCCCGGATTCCGCTCGGCTGCGTCGAGTGGAACGGCGATCGCCTGAACCGTGAAACGACATGCCAGACAGACAAGGAGAACAGCAGCCCGGGAACGACGCGCCGCAGCCGGAAGCCGAACGCTTCCACATGCTGGCCGCGAGGCCGATGCTCCGAAGCATCTGCTGGAATCCCGTCCCTTCCATCTCACCCCCCGAGATGGAGGGCGCGTACGACGTTTTCGTCATGCAGAACGCCCTCGAGGAAGTGCTGGAGCACGTATGGGGCGCCTCCGCTGACGAGTCGCCGTTCGGGCTGCTGGCGGGCGACATCTGTGAGGATTCCGAGGACGGTACCCGCTATGTGCAGATCTGCGGAGCGTGTCCCAGTCGTATTCCGATGGTCGACGGCCGCATTCCCCCCGAGGCGTGGGAGGCCCTGAGCGACGACCTGGACGCCCTGGGCATGCCCGGGAGCCTCGTCGGCTGGTACGTCCGGCACCCGGGTGGCGAGCTGAAACTGGCGCCCGATGAGCGAGCCAGCCACGGGAAGTACTTCAATGAACCGTGGCACAGTGCGCTGGTGATCGTGAGTGACCCCGATGATCCGCGTGGCGGTTTCTTCCGCACTACGGCCCGGGGCTTCTCAACCGTACCGCTTCCCTTCTACGAAGTGATGACTGCAGACAGTCTCGCAGGGGGCGCTAGACACACCCTGATCGACTGGACGAACGCGGAATCTGATGTCGATGCTACGGTCATCCCGTTCGATAAGTCGGGAGACGACTCCGAGGCCGCAGCGGCACGGGCGAAGGCTCTGGCTGCCGACACGTCGGCCCCGGCTGGACCGATCGCCCAGGAAGCCGCACGACGCGGGATCGCGGCAGCAGCGTCCAAGACGGCGGCCGACCTGGAAGAGATGCGGCGCGAAGCCGAGGAACTTGCCCGCCAGGCTGACGAAGCGGCCGCCGTGAAGGCCGCCGAACTCGAGGCGGCCCAGAAGGCGGCGGAACAGCTGGCGCGGAAGACCGAGGCGGAAGACCGCGAGAAAGTCGAATCGCTGGCCCGCGATGCAGAGGAAGCGGCCCGGCAGGCAGATCAGGAAGCGGCGGAGCGAGCCGCCGAATTGGAAAGCCTCCAGAGTGCGACGCAGACAGCGGAACAGAGGGCGGCGTTGCTGGAAGCGGCCCTGAAAGCCACGGAAGAAGATTTGGCCCGGCAGATCGCGGAGCAGGAAGCGGCTCGTCGGGTCGCGGAGGAAGAGGCGGAGGAGGCCCGGCAGGCAGCCGACAGGGCCGTCGAAGCGGTAAGGGCGGAGGAAGTAGCCCGTCTCGCCTCCGAGAAGGAGGCCAAGGAAGCCCGCGAGGCCGCCGACAAGGCTGTCGAAGCGGTCAAGGCGGAGGAAGAAGCCCGTCTCGCCGTCGAGAAGGAGGCAGAGGAAGCCCGCAAGGCCGCTGCCGAAGCGGCGGAAGCCCGCCAAACCGAAGAGAAGGCGCGCAAGAAGGCTGAGCAGCAGGCGGAAGAAGCCCGACAGGAAGCCGAGCAGCGTGCAGCCCGGAGCGCGGTCGAATTGGACGCGGCCCGCAAGGCTGCCGAAGAATCCGAGCGCCGGGCGACCGAAGCGGAAGCAGCTCGCCAGTCCGCCGAGGAGGAGGCACAGCGACGAAAAGCAGAGGAGGCTCAGCGCATAGCCCTGGAACGCAAGGCTTCAGCGCGAGCCGACGAACTGGAGCATGCCCGCGACGAAGCCAAGGACGAGGCGGCTCGCAAAGCGGCCGAGTTGGAAGCTGCCCGTAAAGCCGCCGCCGAGGAGGCTGCGAGCCGGGCGGCCGAACTGAAGGCGGCCCACCAGGCGGCCGAGACCCTCGCCGCGCAGCGCAAGGCAGAAGAGGAAGCCCGAGCGAAGAGCGACGAGGAAAGCAGGCGCCGCACGCAGGAACTCGAGACAGCTCGCGAGGCCGCAGAACAGGAGGCCAAACGCCTGGAGTCCGAGTTGACCGCCGCCCGGAAGACGGCTGAGAAAGAGGCGGGGCTACGGGCCGCCGAGGCAGAAGAGGCTCGCAAGGAAGCAGAACGGGAGGCTGGTCGGCGCAAGTCCGAGGAACAGGCACGCATCAAGGCGGAGCGCGAGGCCGAGCGCCGCGGCGCCGAGCTCGAAGCGGCCCGCAAGGCGGCGGAAGAAGAAGCCGCGCGATGGGCGTCAGAGGCAGAAGCGGCGCGGAAAGCGGCCGAGGAAGACGCCGCTCAGCGGGCTGCGGAACTCGAGGACACTCGGGCGGCCCTTGCGGCGGCGCGGCACAATGCCGAGGCCGAAGCCGCTCGCCGCACCGCGGAGCTCGAGGCCGCGCGGCAGGTGGCCGAGGAGCTCGAACAGAAGGCGGCCGAGGCAGAGTCCGCACGCGACGCCGCCGAGCAGAACTCCAAGCGGCGAGAGCAGGAAGAAGCCACCCATCGCAAGGCGGAGCTGGATGCTCAGAAGCTGGCCGCCGAGATGGAAGAGGCTCGCGCCGCAGCGCTCGAGGCGGCCGAGCAGCACGCCCGAGAGGCGGAGCTAGCTCGCAAATCGGCGGCGCTGGAGGCGGAGCGACGTGAGGTTGAGCAAGCCGCTCGCATCAGGGCCGAACAGGCTGCTGCAAAAGCCGCCGGCGAGCTCAAGAAGGCGCGCGAACAAGCCGAGGAAGAGGTCTCTCGCCGGTCTGAGGAGTCGTTGAAGGCGGCGGAGGAAGAGGCCGAGCGACGGAAACAGGCCGAGGAAGCACGCCGGGAGGCCGAAGAGGAGGCCGCACGCTCGGCCGAAAAGTTGGAGGCGGCTCGTAAACAGGCCGAGGAAGCAGCATCCAGGGCAGCCGAGGAGGCGAAGTCCGCGCTCGAGGTGGCCCGTCTGGAAGCCGAGCGGCGTGAAGCCGCCGAAGCCGAAACCAGCGCCAAGGCAGAGGAACTCGAGGCTGCGAAGAAGGCCGCCGAAGAAGCTCTCGCCAGGGCGACTGAAAAGCGTGCAGTCCACGGGGCGATCGAGCAGCAGGCGGCCAAACAGACGGAGGACGACGCGCGTGCTCTGGAGGTCGTAGAGCGTGAGGTCAGCCGCCGAGCGACCGAGCTCGAGGCCGCACGAGAGGCCGCGGAGGCGACGGCGGCAGAGATGAAGGCAGAGGCCGAAGCGGCACGCCGGGCAGCGCGCGCCGAGACCGAACGACGGGAGCAGTCCGAAGCGGCAGCCGCCACGCGCGAAGCGGAACTCGACGCTGCCCGTCAGGCAGCCGAGGCCGAGGCGGCCCGTATGGCCTCCAAGGCGAAGACGGCGGCGGAACTCGCGAGGACTGAGGCAGAGCAACGGCGTCGAGAGCGGGTTGAGCGCAAGGCGATGGAAGAGGGGGCCGCGAGGAAGTTGGAGAAGTTGACGCGGGCCAAAGAAGCGGCCGAGCGGACCGCGGCGAAGCAACTCCAAAAACAGGAAGCGGCCACGGAAGCGGCCACGGTGGAGGCCCGTCAGGCGGCAGCCGCCGCCAAGCGTCACGTGGCGCTCGAGGAGGCCCGTCGAGAGGCTGAGGAGGCTGCGGCCAAGCGTAGGGCGGAAGAGGACGCTCGACACGCGGCCGAGCAGAAGACGATCCGCGAGGCGGCCAAGGCGGAGAACAGCGCCAAGCGGCGAGAGCGGAACGAAGAGCGATTGCGCCAGGGCGGCAAGGTGGCGGTGAGCCTGGGCCTGTTCATGGTGGCCGTGGTCGGCGTAGGCCTCGGGACACGTTACGTGGGCCCAATGGTCGGCGGCGCCGTGAGTGCGCTCGACTCGTTCCGAAACGGCGTGGTAGACACGAGCGGCGTCGCACCGATCGAAACGGATGAGTCGGTTGGCGAGTCCAATACTTCATCGTCGAATATCAGGCCGGTCGCACCAGGGCCGGACCCGGACTTCCTCATTCGTCTGGACGGCCTCGCAGAAACGGCCGTGTCAGCGGTTGACCGGTACGACAGGGTCGCCGCCGCGTTCGATCCCACGGATCGGATATGTGTGGAAGTACAGGCCGCGTACGGTGATGTCCAGGATTCCTGGTTCGAATACAGCGCCACGGGAAGCGCGCAATTGAGCGCGCCGCTCGACCCCGACAGGGCGGCCCGGGACGAAGCGTTATACGAATCGGTACAGAACGTGGAGTTATCGTTCGGCGGAACGGGGTGCCCGCGGCCATAGCGCCGCACGGTTACGTTTGGCGTCATGATCGCGACGCCCACCGTGGACCGGACAGATGTGCTCCGCCTCTGGTTTCACCGCCAGGGACTGGCCCGGCCGCGCGGACACGTGAAGCTCACCCCGAAGACCCTCGTACAACTCCTCGAGGCTACCGGCGGGTTGCAGGTGGATTCGATCAACGTAGTCGACCGGGCCCATCTTCTCACTCTGTGGAGCCGGTTCGGGTCGTTCGATCGGTCCGCCCTCGATCGCTGGCTATACTCGGATCGCGTGGCCTACGAGTACTGGGGCCATGAAGCCACCATCCTCCCCAGCTCACATCTGCCCCTCGGTCGGCGGCGCATGCGGAACTTCCCGCCTGCGCGTTGGCAGGCGAACTCCTGGTGGAGCAGGTACCAGACATCGACGGCCTCCCGTCGGCGTGTTCTCCGGCGCATCCGACAGCAGGGTCCGCTCGAAAGCATCGACTTCGAGGCTCGGCGCGATGAGTTCGGGCCCGAAGGACCGCCGGGCGGTTCAATACCGCTCGGGACCGAGGACAAGCGCTCGCTGAAGCTACTTTGGCATAGCGGACGGTTGGCAGTGAGCGGACGCAGGCATTTCCGGATTCTCTACGATCTCGTTGAACGGGTATACCCCGAGACGCCGGCGGCGCGGTCCGCGGAGTACGAGGACAGCTGGCTGTTGATCGGCCTGGCGGGAAACGGCATCGCAAGTGAGCGGCACCTCGTCGGGTATTGGACGGCGCCGGAGCTCTATGCGCCGGATCGCCGAGCCGTCCTGGAGCGCAATCTGCGGCGCGGCGCAGTCGTCGAGGTTCGGGTACCCGGTCTCAAGGGTCGCCAGTTCGCGCGGCCGGAAGATCTGGATTCGCTCGGCAGCCTCGATGAGCCGCGGGGCACGACGCTGTTGTCCCCGTTCGATTCCCTGCTCTGGCAGCGCAAGCGCGCGGAGGAACTGCTCGGTTTTCGATACCGGGTCGAGATCTACGTGCCCGAGCACAAGCGCGAGTTCGGCTATTATTCGATGCCTATCCTGCATGACGGGCGCCTCGTCGGGCGCCTCGATCCGAAACTGCACCGCGATCGTGGACTGCTGGAGATCAAGTCCCTGCATCTGGAGGAGGGGTTTGACGGTGGCCGGCGGTTCGAACTCGAACTGCAGCGGTCGATCGAAGAACTCGCGGCGTTCGTCGGAGCCGACGACGTCCGTCAATGAATGTGGGCGAGCCGATCCATGAGGCTTCGAATAGCGGCTCGGTCAGACTCTCCGGGTAGACCCCAACCCGGCTCGTATCCGAACACGTCGTTCATGCCGCGCGACCCGAAATAGTCGTTGAGGATCTCGATGTGGTCACCCGTCACCAGACCGGGATGCTCGACTCCGCACGCCCGGCTCAGCCACAGCAGCTCCTTCCGGAGCGCCACCACGTAGTTCGCCAGTCGAGCTGCCTTGTCGGTCGGGTCGAGCCCGCGCATCAGCCAGGCGCTCTGCGTGGCCACCCCGGTCGGGCAGTGGCCCGTATGGCAGCGCTGCGCCTGGATGCAGCCCACGGCGAGCATCGCCTCGCGGCCGACGTTGATCATGTCGCACCCGAAAGCGAACGCCAGCAGACCGGTCTCCGGAAATCCCAGCTTGCCGGACCCGACCCACACCACGTCCTCCGCCACGCCCGCCTCGGCGAAGATCCGATAGACGCGCGTGAACGCCAGCTTGAACGGCAGGGCCACGTGATCGGCGAACACGAGCGGCGCCGCGCCAGTCCCGCCCTCGCCGCCGTCGATCGTGATGAAATCCACCCCTCGGTCTCCAGGCCCCATCGCCCCTGCGAGCTCCCGCCAGAACGCTTCCTCGCCCACGGCGGACTTGATGCCGATCGGAAGGCCCGAAGCGTCACCGAGATCTTCGACGAAATCGAGCAGCTCGTCCACGCTTCCGAAGGCTGAGTGGTGCGACGGGCTGATCACATCTTCGCCCTGTGGCACGCCGCGGATCGCGGCGATTTCCGCCGTGACCTTCGCACCCGGCAGCATCCCCCCAAGTCCTGGTTTCGCGCCCTGACTCAGCTTGAGCTCGACCGAGGTCACGGGATGATCCGCTACTTGCGTGAGGAATGTCGCACGATCGAAGCCGCCCGTTTCGCTTCGGCATCCGAAGTAGCCGGTCCCGATCTGCCAGACCAGGTCACCGCCGTGCGCATGGTACGGAGCGATTCCGCCTTCGCCGGTGTTGTGAAGACAGCCGGCGAGGGCGGAGCCGCGGTTCATCGCTTCGACGGCGGGGCCGCTGAGCGAGCCGAAGCTCATCCCGGACACGTTAACGACCGACGTGGGTCGGAAAGCCTGCCGGCGACGCCGATGACCGCCAAGCACCTTGGCGCACGGAACCGCGTACGGCAGCGCGTCGGCGACCGGGAAATCGTAGGTGGCGCCGGGATCACCGTTCGCCGAATCGGAGTCGAGAGCGGCCGGGGGTGGCCCGAAGGCCGAGTGCTTGATGATGATGAAATTCGGCTCCAGCTCGACCTTCTCGTCGGTCCCGAAGCCGAAGTAGTTGTTCTCCTTCTTCGCGGAAGCGTAGACCCAGCGCCGTTGATCCCGTGAGAAGGGACGTTCTTCGTTGTTGCTCGTTACGATGTACTGCCGCAATTCGGGCCCAACCGCCTCCAGCCAGTACCGGAAGTGTCCGATGATCGGGAAGTTGCGGAGGATTGCATGCTTCTTCTGCACGACGTCGTACAGAACGACGAGCCACAGCAGACCCACGATCACGACCGCGATGATCAGGCCCATGTCACGGCTCCCCTAGTTGCCCGCAGAATCGGCGGGAGCCGGGGGCGGGACGGGAGCGAACGCTCCGACCGGGCCGGGGAACACGACGGGGCTTTCGAACCCGGTCTCCGACACCGACGCGACGCCGAAGATGTAGTTGTCGATCACCACGTTCTCGAGCGTGTGCTCGGTCATCGTCGTGTACTCGCTCCATTGCCACTGCGGCTGGTCGGTGAGTCGCCAGTACACCCGGTAGCCGGCGAGGCCTGGAGCGATCGACGGATCGATCGTCTCCCAGCGCAGTGTCGTACTTGGACGGACGGCACCCCGGATTTCCACGCCTGACGGCGGGGGCGGCGCCCACGCCAGAGCGGCCAGCGTAACGGCATTCAGCGCGGTGAGCTTCGCGGCGTACTCGAACTCGACCTCCTCCACCACGTCGCCGTACTCGACCCCATCCTCGACCCGGATGTCCTGGTGCTGGCGGCGGTAGTCTTCATTCGCCTCCATGATCCTCACGGCCGGATATCCGACGTCGTTGAACGGCCGGTGGTGCCCGCCGCGGCCGAACCGATCGAGGCGGTAAATCATCATCACGTCCAGATTCGGAACGAAAAGGTCGGCCATCCGGTCCACGTAGCGCGCCAGGTTCCGCGACGGTGAGTCTACCTCGCCACCCGTGAACCGGCGGAGGCGGGACATCCGCTCCGTCTCGTCGGCGCGAATGCCCTCGGAAAACACCCGGGCGACGGTATTGTCGGTCACGCCATTCTGGCCCTGCGTATTCCCGATCATGTCGTTGTTCAGGACGGCTTCGATGTGCCAGTCCGCGGCCTTCGCCTCAGCGGCCATCTTTTGACCACCGAATAGTCCCTGCTCCTCGCCGGAAAGTCCCGCGTAGACGATCGAGGCGGGAAACTCGTAGCGCGTCAGCACGCGGGCCGCCTCGATGGCGCCCGCCATGCCCGAGGCGTTGTCGTTGGCGCCGGGCGCGTCCGTAGTTGAGTCGGATCCGTCGGACGCGCGTGAATCGATGTCCCCGGACATGATGACGTAGCGGTTCGGATCGGAGCGACCACGCTGAATCGCGATCACGTTGACGACATTGGTGGAGTCCGGCATGCGGCGCGCGCCCGTCACGATCGAACTCTGGTAGGTGACTTCGAGGCATCCGCCACACGCTGCCGAAATTCGATCGAATTCGGCCTTGATCCACCGGCGGGCTGCACCGATACCGCGCGTCTCGGACACGGTGTCCGACATCGTGTTGCGGGTGCCGAATCCGGCCAGGTGACGGATGTCGGCTTCAATCCGGCTGGCTGAAACGGAGTCGACGATCGCTCCCATGACGGAACCGGCGCCGGGCCGGGCGTCGATGACGGGAGGCAGACCCTGGGCTGAGGAGGGTCCGGGGAGGAGCATCAACGCCGCGACGGCGCACAGCGCTGACCTGGTCGGAACCACGGGACACCTCACTCGCGAGTCATGGGAATCGGAGCCCGCAAGACGGTGCCCGCGGCATGTGTTCGACGTCGGGACTACTGCTGGCGGCTCATGTACCAGACGTAGGCCGCCACACGCTCGATGTCGGACGCTGAGATGTCCGATCCTCCGCGCGCCGGCATCGCGACACCACTGACCGAGGCATCTTCCGAAATGCCCTCCGCGACGATCCGGCCGATCGCCTTGTACGTACCCTTGGCGTCGAGCCACACGTCGTCGGTCAGATCCGGGCCAAGGAGTCCGGTCGCATCCGCACCGTGGCATAGG
>Ga0224508_10002625_pt1 | contig 15163 bp, 9 predicted proteins | sample SF_Jan12_sed_USG_4_FD_170157 | JGI IMG/M metagenome (GOLD analysis project Ga0224508, IMG submission 170157) | Sediment microbial communities from San Francisco Bay, California, United States - SF_Jan12_sed_USGS_21 | ecosystem: Environmental > Aquatic > Marine > Sediment | place: USA: California... | reverse complement strand
GAAACTCGATGAAACATCCGGCGTACTAGCTGATTCATCCGGTTTTGGCAATGATGGTACGGCAAATGGCGGACCAGTTTATGCTTCAGTAGGCGTACGTGGCCATGCCATGGGATTTGACGGAGCCGATGATTATGTAGATACAAACTACGCGCCAAATCTTGCTCCAGGTGATAATTTTACTATTGCATTTTGGACAAAAAACACCGATGTCCTGCCAAATGGCAATGATTCTGATCAGGATTCTCTTTTTGGCGCAATGGCTGAAACAGGAGCTGAAGATGAGTTGCTACTAATTCGATTTGCATATAGCGGCGGTGCTGCTTGGGAGTGCCCGGTATCAGGAACAATTGAATTTGATGTGCGTGATACCGATTCTTCAGGCAGTGCAACTGATGTGGCCTGTACATCTACCAACTGGATGGCATCGACAGACTGGAAACATATCGTAGCTGTTTACAACGATGATATTGATCTTATGAGCATCTATGTAAATGGAGCGGTAGATGGTACCACAGCTATAACAGCAGGTAGTAATGGAGCAAAAGATTTTACAGGATATCCCTTTGCTTTTGGCGCAAGGAATATCTCAGGAACTATTAATGAGCATTATAAAGGTGCCATCGATGATGTTCGCATTTATAACCGCGCACTAAGCGCTGCTGAAATCACTGATCTTTATGAATCAGGCTCTCTTGCCGGCCATGACAACCCTATTGAGCGTGATTCACTAAGCAATGCTAATACCAATAATGTTCGCGCTGTAGATGTTAGGGGAAACTATCTTTATGCTGCGGCATGCAGCTCAAATAAACTGACAATAATTGATGTTAGTGACAAAAACTCTTTATCCGAGGCCGGATCTATAGATATTGCTTCTTGTGCAAGAGGAATCCAGGTAGAAGGCGATTATGCCTATATTGCTTCAGCAGCCGGCGGCGTTGGATATTTTTCTATTTATGACATTTCAAATCCAGCAAGCCCTGTCTTATTCAGCTCAGTCGGTAGTACCGATATGAATGATGGATGGGATATGGATATACAGGGCGATTACGCCTATATTGCAGGCTGCGTTGCCGATGCTCTTGTCATTGTTGATTTTAGTGATCTTGCAAATCCTGTAATTGCTGGAACGTTAAAAGAGCCCTGTTGCAGCGGTGAACTTGATGCCCCTAAAGCAGTTACAGTTAATGGCGATTATGTTTATTTTGGAGCCGATGGCAGCTCACAAGGATTAAATATAATTGATGTTAGTGATCGGGCAAATCCCGTACAAATTGGATATGTAGATGATGGCGCCAATATGGATGGCATAGAAGGAATCATAATAAAAGGACAACACGCCCTCGTTGCAGCCCATGGCACCAGCAGGATCTATGTCATTGATATAAGTGACAAAGCAAACCCTGTGGTAGAGACTTTTATTAATGATCCTCCCTATACAAGTAATTGTTATGATCTTGAGCTTGCCGGAGATTTATTATATTGCTCGGTCAGAGGCTCTCCTTCCGGCCTATCTATCATTAATATCAGTGATCCGCTTAATCCATTTATTCATGGTGCCTATCTTGATAATACAAATATGGACCAGGCACAAACTGTAGCCGTACAGGGCAGCTATGCTTACATTGGTGCTGATGCTGCAAATTCTGTAACCGCAGTACAAATAAAAGGTGAATGTTTATCTCCTGTGCGGCCTGAAGGTAGAATAATCTATAATGATGATAATGACATCATGGAATATTGTGATGGTAAAAGCTGGCGCAGGATTGGTCCTTAAAGTTAGTCTAATTTACAAACCCGCTAGTGCTGGTTTTTGTACTGACGTGAATATTGCGTAAATCAGTTGTGCATTGTTATGCATTGTCGTGCAATTGGCGCAACGGGCGCTCGGCCTAACTGATTGATTACCAAGGGATTAGAATTTTGCCTTAGGGACTGAAAATCCCCGTGTCGGCAGTTCGATTCTGTCCCTGGCCACCTTTCGAAACAACAAGTTACAACCTTTTTCCCTTTTGCTAAAAATTCCTTTGCGTGAGTTTTGCGTGAGGCTACGACACGCTCAAACGTCGCAGCACCACCAACTCAGGCCTTTTGTCTTTACGATCGCACACACTGTTCGCCGCGTCTATCAACCGCGATAATTCCGCAGCCGAGTAATGCGTCGTAATCCTTGCCGTGCGATGTCCTAACAAGTCCTGACGATCTTCGAAGCTCACGCCCGCGGCTCTCAATCTGCGCCCGAATGAATGCTTCATGTCATGCACACGCACCCGGGACAATCCCGCCCTCCTCCGTGCGCGAAGCCATGCGGTATTCAGCATGCGTTTAATCCGCTTTCCACAATATGTGAACACATACTCCATATGCTCGCCTCTTACGTCATCCACCACGGACTTGGCGATCCGATTCAAAACCACCAGCCGTTCGTCTCCGTTTTTCACATGCGCACCCGGAATAATAAATACCGAGGTGCCCAGCTCCGGGACCGCCACTTCCCATTCCCATTTCAGACCGCACACCTCACCATCCCGGCAACCAGTGTTCACCGCAAACAGCGCCATGGCCGCCAGATGCCGCGGCAATTCCTTGAACAAGCGATCCTGCTCGTCCCAGCTCAGTGGATAAGGCGGTCGCTTTTCGGTATCCGGAAGCAGGCGAATCTTCGGCGGGGCCTGCAGCCAGGTCAGGCCGTGCTCGTCGACCCACTCGGTTGCTGCCAGATTCAGTATTCGCCTGACCACCTTTAGTCCGTGGTTGATGGTCCCAACCGCTACGCCATCCGCACGTCGCTGTGCGATCCACGGTTCCAACGCGCCCCGGTGCAGCCTCTCCAGTGGCACATCACCGATCCAGGGCATGAGCTGCTTCAATCGTCCAATGTCACTGCACACACTGCGCTTGTGCTGGTTTTCCAGCACGAACTTCGCCGCTGCCTGCGCGAAACTCCTTGTTGGCCTTACTCCGTAGTATTGAGCTTGACGGGTCTGTTCCATTAACCGCGCGAGGAAGCGTTCCGCCTCGATGAGGCTAGTGCTTCCAGTGCTCTGGCAAATGCGTTGTCCGCTGACGCGTTTGTCGACATGCCAGAGACCGCCGCGCTTTTTGAGACCCGGCGTTTTCTTACGTCCCATATCGAATCTCCTTTAGATCGACCGGGACGCCCTTTGCAACGGATATAGTCGCCCGCCCAGGCGTCCAGTTCAAGTCGATCAAATGCGATGGCCTGTTTGCCGAGGGGGACCTCAGTCACAAAGGGCCGGACCAATTGATTGAACTTGTTACGGTCCATCCCTAAATAGGCAGGCGCTTCGCGTAGCCGTATTAATCTCGGCAGGACTTGTACCGCCATCGCTTCGCTGCCGCCCACGTCTTGCTCCTAACAACCCAAGTACGTGTTCGAAATTGCGGTGCGGCTGTGCCCCAGCTCCGAGGCAATCTGCAACCGCGCCTGTCGATCTTGTTCCTTGAGCACCCCCTCGAGTGCTTTTGTCGGCGTACCACCTCGGACCGGTGCTTTGCGTCCTGTGAGCTCTTCATATCGTCGCTGCGCATAAGCATGGCGAAGCCCGTGGGTCTTCGAGAGTCCTGCCCGCCGGGTCTGGTACTCCCAGGTCATCAGGTGTTCCCGATAGCTCTTACGCGCCGGGATCAGCGATTCATTCTTGGCAAACGCTTTGGCGGCGTTTAGGACTTCACGCTGCTGTTGGGTTCGAATCGGGATCTCTCGTGGCCGCCCACCCTTGGTCCAGCTACTCTTTAAAACGAGTTTGTCGCCACGATCCGCCCAGGTCGGCTGGATCTTCATTGCCTCACACCGCCGCAATCCAAAGGCGTCCTGCATTCGAAAACTGTGGTGCACATGGTTGTCGGTGACACGCTTGAGCGCGTCTTCGGTCAAGGTCATCGCCTTGGACCGCTCTGGGATGTAAGTGCGCGCCTCAATCCCCAACGCGCGGTTGGACTCGGGGAGCAGAGTCGATTTACCCACCTTCTCCAATACCCAGCGCAAGCCGGCCAGGCGGTTCTTCAAGGTCGCGTCGCTGATCGGCCGGCCATTGGGGTTTCCAGTCCGCCAGGCTGTCAACACCGTCTGCAGGTGTTTGTGGCGGATATTTCGCAGGCGCAGGCCCCGGAATCCCAGTCTGTGCACATCTTTGGCAAACTGCATCACCATCTTCTTTCTCTCATACTGCGTCCCCCGGGACCCGTCCCGGTTGTGTTTCAGGACTCGCTGTAAGTCCCATTCCAGTGGCGTCATGCTTACTCTCCCGCCGTCGTCGTCTCCACACCGACCGCCCGGCTTCTGGGCGGCCCCCTGATGCGCGATTCCGCGCTCACGCTCGAAACTTGCGTGCTACGTCCGTCTCTTCGGTTAGTGTGAATCCGCGACCTGTCCCTGCCCGGCGGCAGGTACAGCCTTTGAAGGAATCAATACAACTCTCCTTCAAACACGGCGGAATTTAACGTCGGTCACGTAGCCCCCGACGTGCCTGAAAAGGCTGCAGACCACCCAACGAGTGACCTGCACCGCAGACGAGCATTCGTCAGTGTCATGTGATTCATCACCTCCTTTACAGATAGAGCTAATGAATCCAGAGAACCCTACACCTCCAGGGTGGCGGGTCACCCTGGATTCGGGTTCAAACACGAAGTCAGAAAGGCTAAAAACTCCGACTTCACATCGGACAGACTTCGCCATCGTCTTGGCATCGGTCCCAGATCCGGCCTAAGCCGAGATCTCGATGCATGACGCGACAGCGCCATGCACACCGACACCAGGTCTTTGACAAAGTCTGATTCAGCCGCGAGATGCGGCTTAAGATGCTAGTGGGCACCAGGCCCACTAGCGAGATGGGAAAACGCCGAGGGGCACCAGGCCCCACGACACAATGGCAGACATCCCGCTAGGCGTTACGCCCGTTTCCCCTCGCAGCGAGTATGGGGAATCTTGATGGCCAATTTACTCCCTATACGGAGTGCCGAGGGCCATCGAACGGCCAGAAATCGTTACTTTCAAAATCCGGCGAAATCTTTACGTTTTCCTTCGCCACCGTCGATTTTACGCTTCCTAAGAACTCGAACAATGGCTATACGGTTCATCCGACTTTGACGATAAAGGATTTCGAAAGACCCGTCATTCGCCCGTCATGCGCATTTTTTCTGTTCGGCCCTCCGAAACCCGCGTCGTGCTTGCATTTTTCGGACTTCCTCGCTTGCTGCGTGCGGGGAGGCGTGGAATCGGTATCAGGCTCACGGGTTGTATTGTCGTCCAGGCCTTGCCCAGGTCCGCCCCCCGGTTTGGCCATGCTGCGGACCCGGTAGAACCGGCAGCGTCGTTGTTTGGTTAGCACCTCCGGCGCCACGTGGCGTCGAATCGCCTGGGACAGCGCCAGCGCACTCTCACTGTCCTCCAGAACCTCTTGCCGGGTGACCGGCCGCAACCGCTTGGCGTAACCCACCATCACGTCATTCACCGCGCGTTGTCTTCGCAACAGCTCCCGGATCCATTGTTCAGTCAGCTTCGATCCCATGAGCGCGGCGCTGTTGACGGTGCGCAGCCAGCGGATGGCCAGATCCAGGCGTCCGTAGCTCCGCAGCAAGTAACGGCCGTATTCGTTGAAGGTGGCCACGGACGTATGCGCAAAGGGTTTTTGACGGGTGAAGGGACGGATGGTGATGCCCTCGCGATCCAGGGCTTGTGCGGCAAGCGCTTGGCACCGTTCGATCCGGTTGTCCGCCAGGCCAAAAAGTTCATCCAGGTGCAGCTCAAATTCGATTAACATGCTCTCGGCGAAGGGGTTGTCCGCCAGCATCTGCGCATAGATGCCCTGCAACGAGCGGGCCACGATCGGATACCGGGGTATATAACCGCCCTTCTTTCCCCGGTCCCGGCCGCAGAATAGGATGTCGACGTCCTCCGTGTGAAAGCGGATATCGACCTTGAACTCGATCGGGCTGGGGGAAATATTCGCAGAATCAGACATAGGCCTGTGGTTCGCTATCGGCATAGGCGATGACAATCAAGACCGCTTCTTTGCCTACCGGCCAGACCACACCAAGCCTAAGTGATGTTTGTGCAAGGCATCATTTCAAACCACTTCGTGACCCGCCAAAAAACCGAGCAGGTTCCATACTCGTGAACGCGTCAGCTTGCCGTATCCGTTTACCGCTATATATGCACCCATGGCCTCACGGATCATGTGTCGTCGTCCAAGCCCCCGATCATTTTGTCGACTCTGCCCACCATAGGCACGGATGCAGCACTGTTCGCGTTAGTCTCCAGTCAATCATTCAGGGTCGAGATGACGAATTTCACAACCGTGCCATCTCAAGCTGGTTCTCGTTGATGGCAGGACGTGACTCCGGCCATCCTCACTGACTATGCTCGAACGGTATCAGAACAACAAGCGCTATGCTGTTCATCCATTTTTGACGTTGTTTGAAAATCCGAGTACCGCGACAGTAATTCTATTTAGAACTACTCTTGTGCTGCCCGGCATTCTCGATATTCACACGCAGCGGCTCGCGCATATCGAAGTGCACATCCCGCTGCGGAAAGGCGATGACGATGCCCGCCTGCTCGAACTTGCGATTGATTGCCGAGTGCAGGTCCGTGGTGGTGCGAATGCGGTGATCGATGGCGCTGACATAAGCACGCAGCGTCAGGTTAAGGGCATTGTCGCCGAAGCCGTCGAAACTCAACAGCGGCGCCGGCTCTTTGAGCACATGTTCGTGCTCCTCTGCGGCCTCGCGCATCAGCGCCAGGGCTTTGTCTACGTCAGTGCCGTAGGCTACACCGACGACGATGACGATCCGGGTCAACTCGTCGGACAGCGACCAGTTGAGCACCTGGCCGGTGATGAGATCCTTGTTCGGCACCAGAAATTCTTTGCGGTCCCAGTCGCGAATGGTGGTCGCGCGGATGCGAATCTTGGTCACGACCCCCGACGTGTTGCCTACCGTCACCACGTCCCCGACCCGGACCGGGCGCTCGAACAGAATGATCAGGCCGCTGATGAAGTTCGCCACAATCTCCTGCAAGCCGAAACCGATACCCACCCCGAGCGCGGCCACCAACCACTGGAGCTGCGACCACTGGGCGCCGATAGTATTGAGCACGAGCAGCGTGCCGATGGCGACGGTGGCATAAGTAGTTAGCTTGGTAACCGTATAGCGGTCAGCTTCCGACATCCCGGAACGCCGCAATAGGATGATCTCCAGCAACGCGGGTAGCCGCTTGACCAGCACCGCGGCGCCAATGGCGTAGATTACCGCCAGCCCGATGTCCGCCAAGGTGATTGGCAGTCGCTTGGCTTCGCCATCCACGGTCACGGTTTGATACCAGAGGTTGACGTCGTCGAAGATGCGTAGAGCCGGCAACAACGGTGACCAGATCAGATACAGGCCGACCAAGCCGGCGAAGACCACCGCAATGGTGACCAGCTGTTGGCTCTCATCGCTGAGTTCCCCCACATCCACCTGCGGCTCCTCGATCTCCAATTCGCCGGTCGACTCGCCGCCACCGCCCGACTCTCCGGCCTGTTTCGCCGCAAGCGCCGCCTTGCGGCGTTCGACAGCCGCCTCCAAGAGCAACCGCCGACGCGTCACCAGCAGCGAGCGCCGGGCGAGCGCATGAAGCAGAACCAAACCGAGGATCAAGAACAACGTGTATATGAATATGTTCGACACCGCGGTTGCGTTGTGGATGTACCCGGCGAACCCCTCCACTACCAACCACAGAGGTAATAGCACCACCACCCAGAAACAAACCGGGTATACACCAACCAACACGCCCCGCTCGCGACGACGCAGCCAAGGCGCCAGCACGCCCCGCGTCGGGTGGAACACGCGATACAGAAACAGGGCGAGTGCAGCTTGAAAGATGAGAAAACCAAGCCGGGTTATTACACCGCCCGACTCGACGGGATTCAGGGCAAGGGCAAACCGGCCAACCAACACCGTCGGCACCAGGACCCACGTCAGCCAACCGAGCTCTGCACCCAACAACTTTGCGCTGGGCGCGGGCCAGCGGAAGTGTGTGGCGGCCAGTCCGAGAGGCATACATATCATTCGCAATGCCCGCAAGACATAAAGCAACAGCGCGGTGCGCAATAAAGATACACCTAAAGCATGGGACAAGTCGGTGCCTTGCGGCGAAACACTGAGCTGCCAACCAATGACGGCCAGCACCAACGACACCGGCGCGGCTGCGATCAGCGTCAGGACCAGGGCGCGCAGCGTGTATGAAACCCGGTCGGTGCTCGGTTTGCCCAGCGGTCCCGACGTTTCCTCGATTGCGTTTAACAGCGCGCGGCGCTTCCACAACAGGCCCGCGGCCGCCAGCAGTGCGAACCAGAAGAACCACGAGCGTGCAACTTGGTCGAATAACGCATTGCCGAGTACCGTCCAGGTCGTCGGCGAAAAAAGCCGCTTGACCTCGCCGGGCAGTTTCCCCACATCCTGCACGCGCGTCGGCTCTGTAACGCGAAGCCACCACAGATACTCGTCCAGTAACTCGTCGTAAGCACGCACCGCATCGATCAACTTGCGATCGGCGGCATCGACTTCGCGCAGCTGGCGCAGATAGAACTCTTCCGCCTCCAGGGCCTTTTGCAGCAGGGTCTGGCGCTGCGCGACCAGCTCGCGGAGCTTTGCGCGCAGCAGCGGCGTCTTCTCGGCAGTCAACTGGGCTTCGAGCTCGGTGACGGTTTGCTCGAGATCGGCCATGCGCCGCGCCTCCTCGCGATGGAGCAGGCGCTGCCCGCCGACCTCGGCGATCTGCTGCGCACGCTTTTGGGCCCTGCGTGCAACGACTTTAGAGTCAGGCAGAGACTCGCGGTGCTTGAGCAGCAGCGGGCCCAGGCCCTCGGTTTCCCCGCCGGTTTCCAGGGTTGCCTGGGTGTCTTTAAAATCCGCCTCGATCCGCTGGGCGAGCGCCTCGGCCTGCGCTTGCTCCTCGTCCAGCGTGTTCAGCCGCGTCGCCATAGCTTGCAGCGCTTCGGTGAGTTCCGCGTTCCGCTCGGCAAGCCGCACCAGCAGCGGGTCCATGCCCTCGGTCTCGCGCTTCGCCTCCTCAGCCGCTACCTTCGCTTGTTCGGCCTCGACCTCGCGCTTGCGGTTGACCAGGTCGCTCAACTTCTCGACCCGCAAGCCGATCCGTTCGATCTCGCCGGCCGCCTTGTCCTGCTCCGCCTGAAGCAGATCCACACGCATCGGTTGACTCAGAAGCTCTTGCTCGAGCATCTTGATCTCCGCGCCAAGCGCCAGGTAGCGGGTCTCCTGTACCCAGCGCCTGGCCTCGTTCATCGCCGGGCCCGCATCCGCCTCGGGGGGCGCCTGCAGCGCCGCCGCCGTCTCTTGTTGTTTCTGCTTTGCCTCCGTCAGACGCTGGCTAATGACCATGGGCCGGGCCTGATCATCCGCCACACGCCGCTCGAGATCGGCGCGCCGGGCGTCGGCCGCGGCCAGTTCGGCCTGCTCCTTTTTCAGTTGCTGCTCGATCTGCTCGCGGGGGGAATCCAGGGTCACGGCCACCGATGCCAGCGGCTCGGTGCGCTTGGCGGTTTCGATCTCTTTACGGATCAGTTCGGTCTGCGCCGGCGCCGTTCTCGTGGCTTCTTCAAATGCGGCGGCCCGCGTACTGTCGGCACTGGCCGCCTGCAGGTTACTCGATGCCCTGCGGTACGGCTCAATAAGCTTAGATTTGGCCTCGTCGGTGAGACCGGCAGCGGACTCGACCTCTTTGGTCTTCGCGTCGAGGATGTCCTGCGTCACCGACGTCGGAAAGGAAGCGGCCGGTGCGGCTTCGGTGGCGGCAGCGAGCGGCGCCATAGTCAACACGCTGAGGCTGACTGCAAAGAGTGTAAAACGGAAAGCCTGTTTCATGCCTGGATCGTGGTCAGCCGCTGTAATTTTTGTTGCGACGCTCGCGCTGATTGACCCCGGCGATATTCCGGAAGGGTGGCACAGGTTTAAGGGATCGTTGTCACCGCGGCTTTGTCAGAAGGCCAATCATGATTGATTCCTCGAGTTTTTCCAAGGTTCTTAGAATCGGATATTGACGCCAGCAAACGGCCCGCTGAAGTTGAGATCGTCGAACACGGGACGGTCGTCGAAATCCCACTCGATGTGGCGGTACGCGACTTCCACGTCGATATTGCTGAAGCGATAGCCGATGCCCGCATAGGCCTGCCAGGTCGTCTTCGAGTCGCCGGTGCCGACGTCGCCGTACACGGACAGGTACCACTTGTCCGCGAGCTTGATCTGGCCGTTGACGCCGATGATCGCGTCCCACACGCTGCCCGAGTCGGAAAACGTCTGCCGGTTCGGTGGGGCGGGCGCGCCAATGTCGATAGTGAGGTCGGATTCGAGCTTCAGGTAACGGGCGCCGACGAGCAGATCGAAGGTGGCCTGCTCCGAATCCATGACGTTGCGGGCGCCGGAGAGCGTGACCACCCGTCCTTCGAGATCAATGCCGGCATCGATCGGCGCCGTGACGCCCGGCCCGATCGGTACGGTCGCAATTCCTTTCTCGTCGTCCTCCAGGGAGAGATAGATCAGGTCCGCCATGACCGACCATTTCCCCTTGCGGGCCCCGATGATGCCCATAAACGCACCATCGAGGTTGTCCACGATGTCGTCGGTATCGACCTCGATGCCCGTGTCGGTCGACGCCCTGCCGCCGATGGAGGCGTACCAGAAATACAGGGCGGCGTTGATATTCCATCGATCACCATCGCTGAGCTTCGCAGCCAGTGCAGGTGCCGCGTCTCCGATCAGTAGAACCGCGCTAAGCACAAATGCAGATAGTGTCGCTCTGTCAAAGATTCTGTTCATAGTCGTGTCTCGATTACTTAGCGCTGAATATTGGCGCCGGATGAATCACGCGTGTTTCTACGTGCCAAACGAGAAGAGCCGCAGTGCGGTCCGCCTCGTTTAAGAACTTCGGCCTACTCCACCAATTCCAGCTCGCTGGGTCGCCAGGTCTTGTCGATCCATGGCTGCAGCGGTCCGTACGCCCGAAAAATGATGAACCAACTCTTGTCGGGGATGGTCTGGATCCAGTTGTCTTCCTGGCCCTGGGGCGCTTTCGGCGCAAAGTAAATATCGACGGACCCATCGGCGTTCTGCTTCAGGCCCTCACCCAGACTGTTGAGCCCTGCATACTTTTGATCCGTCTGCAGCATGGACCGGGTCTGGGTGTCGTAGATGGTCACCGACCAGTTGTCCTTGACCGGGACCTTGGGCGGCACGTGCAGCCGGTAGATCTTGGCGCCATCCAGCGGTTGATGCTTTGAATCCAGACCGGCGATCAGATAGTCCGAGCCGGCGCCCGGGCGCGTCAGCGCCATAGCCGGCGTGACCACCACCGCGTTGTAGTGCATCCACAGACGGGAATCGGAGCGGCGAGCGCCGTCCTTGAGAAAGTAGGTGTCCTTGTCGGCAAAGGCCATCACCCACTCGCTGTCCGTCTCCTTATATACGCGATGACCCGGGTCGCGCGGTACGACGGTATTGACTCTTGCGTAGGCGTTGCCGATGGCGACCGCCTCCGACAAGATCCGGCGCATGCGGCCGTCCGGGTTGAACGGCTGGCCCTTGACGATGCCGATGGCGGCGATCAACCCTCGCGTCTCGGGATCGAGGAAGTCGATCGGTTCTTCCTGGATCAGATTGTTAAGGCTCTCGTAGAAGCTGAAGTCGTTGGGCGGAATGGTCTGGTAGTCGGCCAGGCCGGACATGTTGCTGAACTCCATCGCCGGTGGGTTGTCTTTCTTGGCCAGCGGGTACACCTTCAAATTGTTCTTAATCCGGTCGGCCGCTTCCTTGACACCCTTCTCGACATAGCCACGCATGAAGTTCCACACCCCATAGCTCTTCGACCTGACCACGAAGTAGCCGTCGGGTACGTCGCCCTGGTAACCGGGAGGCAACACCAGGTAGAGACCGCCCTTACCCTTATCCTGACCGGCGGCGCCGATGTCGGCGATATAACGGAAGTACATGTCGTTAAAGACGCCGAGTACGCCGGGCGGCACCTCCACCACGGTCGGTCCGTCCTTGTTGAGGTCAAGAAAGCCCCAGGTATAAAGCGAAGTATTGTTCCACGTCAGCACCAGCGGCTTGGAATCGCCGAGCTCCTCGGCAATCAAGATCTGGCGCGATTCCGTGAGCCCGATGTCCCGCATCCCCTGACGCAGGTGGTACATCGAGACCGCCGGGATCAGGTTGATGAACACCTGCACCGCACGGGCCCGGTCGACGTAGTCGTAGACCATCTCGGTGGTGTCGCCGACGGGCACGCCATCGAAGAACTCCAGGGTGCCGATGGGCGTGTCCACCTTGTCGGGGGTGGTGATCTGATGCGGTATCCTGGTGGTCATCTCATAGGTGGGCAGCTGCGCCCGGGTCGGGGCCGCCAGACTGGCCGCCAGCAGCCCGGCAATTGCCAGGCTCGAAACGGATTGCACTCTCATTTGGGTTTCTCCACACAATCAATCATTCTTGAGTGCCAATATTGTGCGGAACGCAGACTTTACCGCCATCCCCAACAACGAGGGGGAAATGAGTAGTCAATGAGAGGGGGGGTGTTGAGAGGCTAGCTGGGCCGCCCCTGTGTATTACGGGGCCGTTTACCTATGTGAGGAAGTCGCGATTACGTATGCTGTCCCCAGAATGAGCCACTTATCCTAAGTCGAGACTTCAGTCGGATAGCCAGTTCTCGACCTTCAGGCCGGGCACTCGTGAAAACTCCCGCGCATTCGCGGTCACGACGGTAATATCCAGCGCAAGAGCGTGCGCCGCGATAAGCATATCATTGGGGCCAATTGGTACACCCTGGCGTGTCAACTGCTGGCGGATCTCACCATAGTGACGATCCGCAGGCGGCTCGAGCGGTTGGATATCCATCGCCGAGAGGATCAGGTCGACTCTGTCTGCGAGTCTTTGAGAGCCCGACTTCTCGGCGCCGAAGCGGAGCTCCGCTGCAACGATGATGCTAGTACAGACTGTGTCCTCGCCCGCTGAAGAGATGCGATTGGCCACCTTTCCCTGTGGATTGCGTATCAGATCCGACAGGATATTGGTGTCCAACAGGTAACGAATCGGCATGTTCAGAGCACCACATCGTCCAGCGGTGCCAGGTCCTTGTCCACGTCTGGAAACGGCTCGTCCAGGGGGGCCAGGTCACGGAGCAGGGCGAGCAACCGTCCCTTGCGAACGGGCTCGACAATAAGACGGTCGCCTTCCCTACGCACAATCGCCTCATCTCCCTCGAGCTCGAACTCTCGAGGAATGCGCAGTGCCTGGTTGCGGCCATTTCGAAACAAGCGCACATGGCGTTCGATCTGAGCCATCTCGGATATCCTCACACATTCAGCATATGTCAAAGCATATGCCGCAATCCGGCGGCGGTCAACACGCGAGCGAAAAAATATGAATTACGGGCATTACGGGGACAGCATACCGATTTGATGAAGTGGTGATTGCGTATACTGTCCCAGAGTTACAAAACTGCCATGACCACTCGATTACCGCTACTTGACGGTATAACCGCGTCCTTCGAGGCAAGCCGCGCGCGCCTTGTTGAAACCATCCTGGCCGGCCTGCTGTTGTGCCATCGCCGCTTGTTGTTGCTGCGCGGCCCCGGCCTGCGCCTGCTGATTGGCGCGTCGCCGCTGCCGCCGTTGTCTCGAGCCGGCCATGGCAGCACCCGCCAGGGCCGCGTCGCCGGTATCGCCATCGGCGATTTCTCCAATCGCCGCACCCCGCAGGGCGCCGCGTGCACGTGCCCCGGTTGGCCCGCTGGGCTGCGAGCTTTGCACGGTCGCCGGCGGTATGGATGGCGGGCTGGCCGGATCGTAGCCACTGTTATCAACTGCCCATGAATAACAGGCGGCCTCGTCCTGCTTTTGCTGCTCAGGCGATTGTCCCTTGGCAGGATAAACGACTTGGCCTGCCGAGGAAGTGTTTGCGACAGCCAATATGGCAACCAATATGAATAATCTATACATGCGCTTAACTTCCATTAATTAAATTGAAACATTTTCATTGGCGGACAATCAGTACAGCTGAGGTGGTCAGCCGCCGAAGTGCTACTTGGCGTGAACAGTAAGGAAGTCAATGGACGGATTGTTGACATTGGTGTCAACCCACGAAAACTCCCCGAACACGCCCAGCTTGCTGATTGCCCGTTGACTACTCCACCAACTCTACGGCGGCCAGCTTGGCGTTCGATTATTTAATGTGCTCGAAATCACTCATCACCCAGGTCTTGTTGATATAACCTTCAGTTGGCCCATAAAAGCGGAAGACTACGAAGAAGCCTTTCGCGGGAACGGTCTTGATGAAGTTTTTCTCTTTCCCCTTCGGCGCCTCCTGGCCGAAGTAGATATCCACCGAACCATCTGCATTCACCGCAGGATTGCTCAGACTGCCGACAGTGATGTTGCCGCCCGAGCCGAGCAGGCTGCGGCTCATGGGATCGTAGGCGGTCACTGCCCAGAAGCGCTTGACGGGCGGATTAGCCGGCACGCGCAGCCGATAGTTCTTGTCGCCCAACAGGAAGGCCCCATTCTTGTCGCGGAACGCAGTCAGGTAAGCGGTGCCGACGCCTGGTGTGGTGGACAGCAGGTTCGGCGAGACGACGATGGCCTGGTAGTGCCAGAGGGTGCGGGCGTCGATGTCGTTGTGACCGTTGTTGATGAACTCGGTATTGCGCACGAACATCTTCTCCCAGTGACGGTTCGGCCAGTAGTTGATGTCGGGTTCGCGGGAGGCGTACAGAATGGCGCGCGACATGGCGACGCCCTGTTTCGCGGCCTGATCGAGGATCTTCTGCATGCGCGCATCGGGCTCAAACGGCTTGCCCTTCTCGATACCGAGGGTAGCCAGCCGGCCCAGTAATTCTGGATCGAACAGCTCGGTCGGTTCGTACTGGATGATCTCGTTCAGCATCGCGAACGCCGAGCCGTCTTCCGGCGGCAGGGTGTTGGCCCCCATACCGGAGGCGTTGGTGGCGGTATGTTCGCGGGGCCCGGTGGCCAGCGGATACACCTTGAGACGCTCCTTGAACCACTGCACCGCCTGGTCGCCGTTGCCGACTTCGCCGAAGCCACGCATCATGGCCCAGATCCGGTAACCCGGGGAGCGGAGGACGAAA
>Ga0224508_10002624_pt1 | contig 15164 bp, 12 predicted proteins | sample SF_Jan12_sed_USG_4_FD_170157 | JGI IMG/M metagenome (GOLD analysis project Ga0224508, IMG submission 170157) | Sediment microbial communities from San Francisco Bay, California, United States - SF_Jan12_sed_USGS_21 | ecosystem: Environmental > Aquatic > Marine > Sediment | place: USA... | reverse complement strand
AGGGCGCCCGCGGCCCGCGGGGCTGGTCCGGCCACGCGGCACCGGCTGGTCCGGTCGACCCAAATGACTGAACCTTTCGGCCCGGATTACCGACAACCGACCATCGCAGCTCTCACGACCAACGGCGAACGATCGGGCACCGTCGACTCCGGGGCTCGCGCTCGCTGGCGCACAGCCGGCGTCCGCAGCGCGCTGGCCACGATCCTGGTCGCCGTCACCCTCGCGCTCGTCGGGCCCGGCAGCGGTCCGGCCTCCGCCGCAGCCTGCTCGATCGGCGCCCCGAGCACTGACTACGCCGACGAGGTCACCGCCTCCGCCCGCACTGCCCGGGTCTGGCGGCTCTACCAGGCCTACTTCCTCCGCCAACCCGACCGCGCAGGCCTCGACTACTGGCTCGGCGTCAACCGCGACGGCGTCTCGTTGCAGGAGCTGTCGTACTACTTCGAGCGGTCCGACGAGTTCACCAACACCTACGGCTCACTCGACAACGCCGGGTTCGTGACCCTCGTCTACGCCAACGTGCTGTGCCGTCAGCCCGACCCCGATGGGTTCGCCTACTGGCGGGGCCAGCTCGACGCCGGCGCCGTCGACCGGGGCGAGCTGATGGTGCTGTTCTCCGAGTCGAACGAGTTCGGCGCAACGACCGGCACTCGATGGTCGATCTTCGCCGATCCCGACGACGCCAGCTGGGCCGCCGACGGCTACGAGGTCGAGCCGATCACCGGTGGGCTGATCGTCAAGGTCGACTACAGCCGTGTCGACTTCCGGGCCAGCCATGAGCGCTGCTCCGTGGCGTCGATCAACGGCAACTGGTTCCACAACCCCGAGACGATCGATCCCACACCGATCGGGTATGCGGTCGTCGACGGCTACCACCTCCCCGGCTCGGTCAACCGTGACGACCGCGGTGTGTTCGGCGAGCGGTATCGACCGAACGGACCGGATGAGGAACGGGTGTGGGTCTACAACGGCTCGTTCAACCTCAACAGCAACCTCGAGGGCAAGAACGGCATGGTGCTCGAGAGTTGGCGCAGCTGGCAGCCGTCGTCCACACCGCCACTCGACAACGCAGTCGAGTGGCGGTGGGCGGCGGCCGGGATCCCGCTGATCGTCAACGGCCAGGTGTGGGAGGCGTTCCGGGACATCCCGACCAACGACTACACCCACTACACGGGCCGGCACAGCTTCGTCGCCTTCGAGAAGGCGACCGGCATCCTCGTGTTCGGCTCGACGACGGCGATGACGAGCGCAGACCTGATCGCCTGGGCCCAGGCCGGTGGCTACGACGACCTCATCAAGTTCGACGGCGGCGGCTCGGTCGAGCTGAACATCGAAGCCCAGGCCCGAATCGCCGGCACCCCTCGCGACGTACCGCTATGGCTCGGCATCGGCTGCTGAGCCGATCCCGGTCCAACCCCGACGGCCGACCGCCGCCCGCTCGGCCCTTGGGCTGGCGCCGTGCCGCCGCGGCCGCAGCCCTCCTCGCCGCCGCAGGAGCAGTCGCCGGCTTCGTGATTGTCGTGGCATCGGCCGACTCGCAGCAGACCAGCCACGGGCCGACCGTCGTGTCGACGTCCACCTCGACCGAAGCATCGACCGAAGCAGCGACGTTCGGGAGCCCGACGGGGGCGGTCCCCAGGTATCGCGCCACCGATATCGCCCCGATGTCGGCCGACATCGCCGAGTTCGTCGACTTCCTCACGTCCCACCCGAACGACATCGTCGAGCTCGACGTCATGGTCACGCTCGCCAGCCTCGACGATTACCTCCGAGTCGACGGCGACGACCGGACGACCTGGCACCTGGCGCTCTACGACCAGTGCTTCAACCCGCTCGCCCCGAGCGAGCCCCCGAACGCCCTCGACTGTGGCGGCTACTCGCTCGTGTTCCTGAACGAGTCGGTTGGCACCTCCGGCGTCGGCCTCCATCGGGGTGCGATGTACCGCATCTTCGGGTACTTCTCGGTCGGACCGCTGGCTGGCCCGAACCAGGGCATCTTCAGCATCCCGCTCGATCCGATCGGTCGAGCCGACGTACTCGGCTGACGCCGACGGCCGAGCCGGTCCCCGACCGCTTCGCCCCGCCGGGCCGTAGCTGACAGACTCGCGCCGTCGGGGACAAACAGGGAGGTCGGTCCGATGCGAGCCGGAGTGGTGACCGGGAAGGGACAGTTCGAGCTGGTGGAGGTCGACGACCCGTCGCCCGGCACCGGACAGGTCGTCGTCGAGGTCGCCCGCTGCGGGATCTGCGGCAGCGATGTCCACGCCTACCAGGAGGGTTGGCCCTACGCCCCCGGCATCTGTGGCCACGAGTGGGTGGGAACCGTGGTCGACTCCGGCCCGCCGCCGGCGCCCGGCCCGAGCGCCCACCTCCCGTCGGAAGGCGATCGTGTGGTCGGTGGTCAGGCCCCCGGCTGCGGGTCGTGCCGGGAGTGCCGGGCCAACCTGCCGCAGTTCTGCCGGGTCGCGGCCAGCGAGTACTCCGGCCGCAACGCCCCCACCTCGGGTGGCTTCGCCCCCTACATCACGCTGTCGGCCAACCGGCTCATCACCGTCGCGGGGTCGGTGAGCGACGAGCAGGCGGCCCTGATCGAACCGGCCTCGGTGGCGATGCACGCCGTCCGCCGGTCGCGCCTCGCCGTCGGCGACGTTGCCTGCGTGGTCGGCTGCGGGCCGATCAGCCTCATGGCAGTCCAAGCCGCCCGCCTCGGCGGGGCGGGCCAGGTGGTCGCCGTCGAGCCCGACGCCAGCCGCCGCGAGCTGGCGCTCTCGATCGGAGCCGACGCCGCCGTCACCCCCGGCGAGCACCTCCGGGCGGTCGTCAACGATCTCACCGGCGGCCTCCGAGCCGATATCGCCTACGACTGCGCCGGGATCCCCCAGACCCTCCAGCAATCGGTCGACATGGTCCGCCAGGGCGGATCGGTCTGCATGGTCGGCGTGTCCGGCGGCGAGGCCACCATCAACCCGATGCGGTGGATGATGAAGGAGGTGTCGGTCGACACCTCCATCGCGTTCACCCTCGACGAGATGGCGATCTGCGCCGACCTCGTCGCCCGGGGCCGGATCGAGACCGGGGGCTTCGTCGCCGGCACCCTCGACCTCGACGCCCTGCCGGCGACGATCGACGATCTCGCCAATCGCCGAATCGACGCCGTGAAGCTCCTCGTCGACCCGACCGGCGGCTGATCCCGGTCCAAGGCCCGATTCTTTCGCCCCGGTAAACGACGGGGCAGGATCGAGCGTCGACCTGTTCCTCGACGGGTCGAGCCGGGGTAGTCGCCATCACGCTCGACCTCTGGGAACCGAGGCGCCCCTAGATCGCGGTCCAGCCGCCGTCGACGAAGATCACCTGACCGGTGACGAAGCTCGATGCATCGCTGGCCAGGAACAGCAACGCGCCGTCGAGCTCGCCTTCGACCCCGGGCCGGCCCATCGGCGTGTTGTCGACGATGTAGGCCATCCCGCCGTCGGTGGCGAACATGTGCTCGTTCATCTCGGTCTCGAACCAGCCCGGGCCGATGCCGTTTACCCGGATCCCCTTTCGGGCCCACTGCGACGCCAGCTCCCGGGTCAGGTTGTGGAGCCCTCCCTTCGCCGCGGCGTATCCCGGCACCTTCAACCGCCCACCGCCGCCATGCCCGAGGACCGAGCCGATGTTGATGATCGAACCCGGACGCCCGGTGTCGAGCAGGTGCTTGGCTGCCAGTCGTGCCAGCTCGTAGGGAGCGACGAGGTTGATCTCGAGCTCTTGCCGGAAGTCGTCGAGATCGTCGTCGACCGCGGCCAGGACCCGCGAGATCCCGGCGTTGTTGACGACCACGTCGATCTGGCCGTAGTGATCCAAGGCGGCCGCAAGGAGCTCGGCCGGGGCGCCATCGGCAGTGAGATCACAGGGCACGGCTCGGGCGTCCGGCAGCTCCTCGACCAGAGACGCCAACCGGTCCGCTCGCCTGGCCGTCAGCACGACCGACGCTCCGGCCGCTCCGAGGCAGCGGGCGAACCGGCGGCCGAGACCGGAGCTGGCCCCGGTGAGGATCACCACCTTCCCGGCCAGGGAGAAGGCGGTCACCGGATCGAGCGTCGCAGCCATGCGGAGCATGGTGCCATCCCCGGGCTCTACTCAGCCACGTGGTGTGAGCGCCGACCCGAGCCACGGTATGACCAGCGGGTCAGAGCCGGCGGACCGTCGGGGCCTGACCGGTCGTCCCGTGCGTCATGCCGACCATCCGGTGCACGTTGCGGGTGTTCTTCAACCGGCCGAAGATCCGCGGCCCGGCCGCCAGGAGGGCACCGTCGACGGTGATCGCCTGGCCGCTGACGAAGGTGGAGTCGTCGCCGGCCAGCCACAGCGCGGCACCGGCGATATCCGATCCCTCGCCCCGGCGGGGGATGGGCTGCAGCTCTGTCACCATCGCCTCGGCGTCGCTCTCGTCGCCGGAGTGCATCAGCGGTGTGAAGATCACTCCGGGGCAGATGGCGTTGACCCGGATCGAGTGGGGGGCGAGCTCGAGGGCGGTGGTCTGCGAGAGGTTGATGACCGACGCCTTCGCGGCCGAGTAAGCCTGCGGTCCCGCCCCGCCACCTTGCCCCGCGATCGAGGCCGTGTTGATGATCGATCCGCCCTCGCCCTGCTCGATCAGCACCCGGGCCGCGTGCTTGATCCCGAGGAAGACGCCCCGGACCAGGACGGCGAAGGTGGTGTCCCAGTCGTCGATCTCGAGCTCGGTGATCGGTCCGAACGCGCCGCCGATCCCGGCGTTGTTGAACAGCACGTCGAGCCGGCCGAAGGCGTCGGTGGCGAGCGCGACCGCCGACGCAACGTCATCCTCCACCGAGACATCGCAGCGGGTGAAGCGAGCGGCGTCGCCGAGCGCCTCGGCTGCCGCCTGCCCCGCCTCGGCGTTGTAGTCGGCGATGACGACCCGGGCCCCTTCGGCCACGAATCGTTCAGCGGTGGCCAGGCCCATCCCGCTCGCCGCCCCGGTGATCACGGCGACCTTCCCGTTGAGCGAGCGGTCGGGTAGGCCATGGGGTCGCGGAGTCGTCGCAGTGCTCATGGGGTGAAGCTAGCCCGACCGGTGCGTCGGCGGCCTCCCGACGTGTCGTCCGGTGTGGCGTCGCCCGGCGACGAAGCGGGCGCCGTGGGATGATGCCCGGCGTGCACGAGCCGATCATGCCCCAGACGATCGCCCCGCCAGCCGCGGCCTACGCCCACGCCCGCCTGACCACCGGAGCCAACCGCTGGCTCCACACCTCCGGGGTCGTTCCGGTCCGACCCGACGGGACCGTCCCCGACGGCATCGCCGAACAAGCCGACGCGGTGTGGGCCAACATCGCGGCGATGCTGAGCGATGCCGGTATGGGTCCGGCCGACGTCGTCTCGGTGACCACCTACGTCGTGCCCGACCAGGACCTCGGCGCAGTCATGGCCGCTCGCGACCGGTACCTCGACGGGCAGCTGGCCGCCTCGACCCTGCTCGTCGTGCCCCAGCTCGCCCAAGATGCGTGGCTGGTGGAGATCGCGATCGTGGCCGCCGCCTGAGCCGGTCCCCGATACCGTTCCTGCGGCCGTAGGACCCGTCGGAGTCCAGGACCCAACCCTGTGAGCAGTCGCTATCATGTGGGCCTCCTGGCGGGCGAGGCCACTGGTCACTATCGATGATCGGTCGAGCCGGAGAGGCCAAAGGACGGCAGGATTGACGACGACGAGCGGGACCCCACCCGCGACCGAGAACCCCAGCGCCCCGCCACCGGCGCCCCCCCGTCGCAGCGGAGCGTCGTTCGCTGGGCTGATCGTGCCGGCGGGTGCGGTTCTCGCTGCGCTCGCCATCGGTGCCGTCATGCTGCTGGTCCTCGGCGCCAACCCGCTTCGGGGCTACGGCGCCATGGTGGCCGGTGCCTTCGGCTCGGGGGACGCGCTGGCCGACACCGCGATCAAGTCGATGCCGTTGCTGCTCGTGGGCGTCGGGATCTGCATCGCGTTCCGCGCCGGCGTCATCAACATCGGCGGCGAGGGGCAGATCATCGCCGGCGGGGTGCTGTCGACGCTGCTGGCCCTGGCGGTGCCCGACGTCCCCCGCCCGCTTCTCGTGCCGCTGGTCCTACTCGCCGGAGCGCTCGGCGGCGCCTTCTGGGGCGCCATCCCTGGCGCTCTCAAGGCCTACGCCGGCGTCAATGAGATCCTCTCGACGATCATGATGAACATCGTCGCCGCCCAGTTCCTGAGCTTCCTCCTCCAGGACCTCCTCATCGAGGAGGGAGCGGTCAGGATCCAGCAGACCGAACGGCTCACCGAGAACGCCGACCTGCCCCTGCTACCCGGCGGCACCCGGCTCCACCTGGGTGTCCTCATCGCTGTGCTCGTCGCCTTCGCCGCCTACGTGCTGCTGTTCCGCAGCTCGCTCGGCGTCCGCCTCCGGGCGGTTGGCCACAACCCCGACGCCTCCCGATACGCCGGCATGCCTGTCGAGCGCAGCATCGTCCAGGCGCTGGCCTTCAGCGGCGCCTGCGCCGGCGTGGCCGGCGCCATGCTCGTATTCGGCAGCGAATCCCACCGGCTGATCGGCGAAGGAGGAGCCGCCGCCTTCACCCAGAACGCCGGCTTCAACGGGATCGTGGCCGCCCTCTTCGGCGGCCTCCACCCCCTCTACACGATCCCGGCCTCGTTCCTGTTCGGCGGGATGCTCACCGGCGGCATCGAGCTGCAGCGCGAGGTCCAGGTGCCCTCGGCTCTCATCGTCGCCCTCAACGGCATCGTCGTCGTCTTCGTGGTCGGCAGCCTCAAGCTGCGGGAGCGGCTCGACGCGCGGCTGCCGACCGGCGGAGCCAGCGCATGAGCGAGTTCTTCACCGCCACGGTGCTCATCGCCACGCTGGCCTCCGGCATCAGGCTGGCCGTGCCGTTCCTCCTCGCCGCCCTGGGGGAGACGATCGGTCAGCGCAGTGGCGTGCTCAACCTCGGCGTCGAGGGCGTCATGCTCCTCGGGGCGTTCGCCGGCTACTACACCACCCTGGAGACGGGCAGCGCGCTCGCCGGCGTGGCGCTCGCCCTCGTCGTGGGAGCGGTGATGGGCGCCATCTACGCTGTGATCACCGTGGCCATGCACGCCGAGCAGGGCATCAGCGGTATCGGCATCTTCCTCTTCGGGCTTGGGTTCACCGATCTCCTGTTCCAGAAGCAGGTCGGGTCGCCGATCCCGATCGACGGCCTGGCGAAGGTCGCGATCCCGGGGCTGAGCGGCCTCCCGTGGTTGGGCGAGATCTTGTTCGACCACAACGTGCTCGTCTACGTGGCGTTCCTGCTCGTTCCCACCGTGTGGTTCGTGGTCAACCGCACCACGTTCGGGCTCAACGTCCGGGCTGTCGGCGAGACCCCGGAAGCAGCCGACACCCTCGGGGTCAGCGTCAACGGCACCCGGGTCGCCGCCATCGTGATCGCCAACACGCTCGCCGGCCTCGCCGGGGCCGCTCTCGCCCTCGAGTTGGGGATCTTCCAGCAGAACCTCACCGCCGGCCGAGGCTTCATCGCCATCGCGCTGGTGTACTTCGGCGCCTGGCGACCATCCGGCGTGATGGCCGGCGCCCTGCTCTTCGGGGTCGTGTCGGCGACGGTCGTGCAATGGCGCACGCTCGGCATCGTCGCCGGTCCGGCCGCCAGTCTCACGGCGATGGCCCCCGCCGTGCTGACGATCCTCGTGTTGGTGGCCGTCAGCCGCCGCATCGGGACCCCCTCCGCGCTCACCAAGCACTTCGACCGCTCCGGTTGACGCCAGCAGCGCTCGCCGGTCCCGCCACCGTTCCCCGTACCAAGGAGAAACCAGAATCATGAGACAACGGAAACCGTTACTGCTGATCCTCGCCCTTCTCGCCGCGCTTGCGCTGATCGCCGCCGGCTGCGGTGACGATGACGACTCCGACGACGGGACCTCTGCCGAGGACACGTCGGCCGAGGAGAGCACCGACACCACGGCCGCCGAGTCCGGCGACGACGACGCAGCCGCTGAGGCCGAGGAGGAGACCTCTGACGACGAGGTGGTGGTCGACGCCGACGGACCGATCCAGATCGCTGTCGTCGCCCCCAGCGCCCAGAACGATCTGGCCTTCACCCAGAGCATGGTCGATGCCCTCACCGTCATCGGCGAGAGCCGGGACATCGAGCTCGACATCACCGACGGGACCGTCATCGTCGAGGATGCAGCAAGCGCGATCCGCGGCTACGCCGATGACGGCTTCGACCTCGTGATCGCCCACGGCTCCCAGTACGGCGCCCCGCTGTCGGAGATCGCCCCCGACTTCCCCGACATCGCCTTCGCCTGGGGGACCAGCGCCGACACCTTCGGCCTCGACAACGTCTTCGCCTACACGGTGCAGTCCGACCAGGGTGGCTATGTGCTCGGCACGATGGCCGCATCGCTCACCGAGAGCGGCGTGCTCGGCGTCGTCGGGCCGGTCGAAGTCGGCGACGCCAAGCTCTACGTCGACGGCTTCGAAGCCGGTGCGCTCGCCACCGATCCCGGACTCGAAGTGAACATCAACTACATCGAGTCGTTCAACGATGTCGCCCTCGCGGCCGAAGCGGCCGAGGCTCACCTCACCGCCGGGGCCGACGTCATGACCGGCACCGCCCAGATGGTCGTCGGTGCCACAGGCGTGGCCCGGGAAGCGGACGTCGCCTGGTTCGGCACGCAGTCGAACCAGACCTCGCTCGGCGAGAGCAACGTCGTGGCCTCGCAGGTGTACCACTGGGAGGTCGTGCTCGAGCAGATCCTCGACTCGATTGCCTCGGGCACTCTGGGCGGTGAGACCTACACGCTCACCTTCGCCAACGACGGCCTCGTGATCGAGTACAACGATGGCTACGAACTGCCGGCCGACGTACGGACCCTGGCCGACGAGACCGTCGAGGCGATCTCCAGCGGATCGCTCGAGACCGGCGTCGCCGGTTAGCCAGCGCTGCGATGGACGACGACCCGGCAGCACCTCCAGCGATGAGCGGTTCACCGGCAGCGGCGCGGCCGATGCTCGAGATGGAGGGCATCACCAAGAGGTTCCCCGGGGTCGTGGCCAACGACCGCGTGGACCTCACCGTGCTGCCGGGTCGCGTCCACACGCTGCTCGGTGAGAACGGAGCGGGCAAGAGCACGCTCATGAAGATCCTCTACGGTCTCTACCGGCCCGACGAGGGAACGATCCGACTCAACGGCGACCCGGTCGTCATCACCTCGCCGGCAGACGCGATCGCCCGCGGCATCGGCATGATCCACCAGCACTTCATGCTCGTCCCCACCCTCACCGTGGCCGAGAACGTGGCCCTCGGGCTCCGCTCGCCGCTCGGCTCGGCCGATCTCCGACCCGTGCGGCAACGGCTGCGGGAGGTGGCCGAGCGCTACGGCCTCAACGTCGACCCCGATGCCTACGTGTGGCAGCTGGCGGTCGGTGAGCGCCAGCGGGCCGAGATCCTCAAGGCCCTGTACCGAGATGCGCAGCTGCTCGTGCTCGACGAGCCGACCGCCGTGCTCACCCCGCCCGAGGTCGACGACCTCTTCGCAACCCTCCGCCAGATGAAGGCCGACGGGCGAGGCCTCGTGTTCATCTCTCACAAGCTGCACGAGGTGATGGACCTGTCCGACGAGATCACCGTCCTGCGCGATGGGCGGGTATCGGGCCGGACCACACCGTCGGAAGCCACCCGTGAATCCCTGGCGGAGCTGATGGTGGGGCGGCCCGTCGAGCTCGAGCGCTCCCTGCCACCGAACGAGCCCGGCCAGCCGAAGCTCGCCATCGCCGGGCTCCGGGTCAGCGGCGATCGCGGTCTCGTTGCGGTCGACGACGTGTCGATCGAGGTCCGGGCCGGCGAGATCGTCGGCATCGCCGGCGTCTCGGGCAACGGGCAGCGCGAGCTGGCCGAAGCGGTCGTCGGGCTCCGCCCCATCGAAGCCGGGACGGTGGCGATCGCCGGCCGGGAGGTCGAGCACCCGAATCCCAAGCGGGTTCGCGGGCTCGGCCTGTCGTATGTCCCCGAGGAGCGGATGCGCGACGGAGCGATCGCCGACTTCACCGTCGCCGAGAACCTGATGTTGCTCCACTACGATCGCAGTCCCTACGCCCGGCGGGGTCTCCTCGACCTCAAGGCGATCGGCCGGCGCTGCTCCGATCTCGTCGAGCGCTACTCGGTGAAGACCCCCACGCTCGACACCCCGACCAGGAACCTGTCGGGCGGTAACATCCAGAAGCTGGTCATCGCTCGGGAGTTCAGCTGCGACGCCGAGGTCCTGGTCATAGCCCAGCCAACCAGGGGCGTCGACATCGGTGCCGCAGAATACATACACGAGCGGCTGCTCGAGCAGCGCTCGGCCGGGGTGGCGATCCTGCTCATCTCGGAGGATCTCGACGAGGTGATTGCGTTGTCCGATCGGGTGGTCGTGATGTTCGAAGGCCGGGTGATGGACGATATCGAGCGGGCGCGCGTCACCACCGAATCGGTCGGGCTCCTCATGTCGGGCGTGGCGGCGCCATTGGACGCAGAGGGGCGATAACCCATGACCAGGCTGGCCCTCTACCTCCAGGACGCCCATCCCATCCCCGAGGCGATCGAGCACGCCCGCTACGCCGAGCGCCGAGGGTTCGAAGCGGTGTGGCAAGCCGACTCGCGGCTCGTGCGAGAGGCAGGGGTGGCGATGGCCGCATTCGGAGCGACGACCGACACGATCAAGATCGGCTCTGGCGTGATCGACATCTGGACGAGGAACCCGGCCCGCCTGGCATCGCTGTTCTCCACGCTCGACGACTTGGCGCCCGGTCGAATCATCTGCGGGCTCGGTGCCTGGTGGGATCCGCTGGCGTCGAAGGTCGGCATCGACCGGGCCCACCCGCTGACCGTCATGAAAGAGGTCGTCACCGCGGTCCGGGCCCTGCTGAACAACGAGACGGTCACGATGGACGGCCACTTCGTCCACCTCGATGGGGTCGAGCTCGACTACGTGCACCAGGAGCGCAGGCCCAAGGACGTGCCGATCTACATCGGGGCGACCGGCATGCAGATGATGGAGCTGACGGGGCGTATCGCCGATGGTGTCGTGCTCAACTATCTGGTCTCGCCCGACTACAACCGGCGGGCAATGGAGCGCCTGGAGCTCGGCGCGTCGAAGGCGGGCCGGTCGCTCGACGACCTCGACCGGCCCCAGCTGGTCGTGTGCTCGGTCGACGAGGACCGCCAGGCCGCCCTCGACGGGGCCCGCCTGCTGGTGACCCAGTACCTCGGCCAGCAGCCGCACATCATGCAGGCCAGCGGCGTGCCGGACTCGTTGCTGGAAGACGTCGGCCGGGTACTGACCTGGCCGGCCACCCACGAGCAGGTCGTCGAGGCGTCGAAGCTCGTTCCCGACGACATCGTCCAGATGATCTGCGCCGCCGGCTCCCCGCAGGAGTGCCGGGACAAGGTCGCCGAGTACATCGACGACGGCTGTACCTGCCCGATCCTGTACCCCCTCGGTCCCGACGTTCGGTACATGATCGACACGTTCGCCGGCTGGATACCCTGACCGGCGCGCCGCCCACCGGTCGTCGAGCTGAGCCTGCCCGTTCACCGTCGTGGCCACCAAGGTGAACCGCTGGCCCCCCGGGCACATGCGAGACTCTGGCCTGTGAGGTTGTTGACCCTCGGGTGACCCGAAGCTCCATCACAGGATAGGTTCCTATTGGCGAACTCGGGAGGTGGAGGGAATGGAACTCGAGGGCAAGACGGCCATGGTCACCGGGGCGTCTGGGGACATCGGTCGCACGATCGCGGAGGCTCTGGCGCTGGCCGGCTGCGACATCGCCATCACCTACGTCGGCGACCTAGAACGAGCCGAAACGACGGCCGCGTCGGTCGAGGCTTCCGGCCGCAAGGTGAGCATCATTCGTCTGGACCAACGGGACGAGAACTCGATCGGCGAGGCGGCGACAGCGGTCATCGACGCACACGGCCGATGCGATGTTCTGGTGAACAACGCCGGGTGGAACATCGGTATCCCGTTCCCAGACCTCGAGCAGCTCGACGCCCCGACATGGGACAGGGTGCTGGAAACCAACCTTCGAGGCCCGTACCTTCTGGCTCGTGCCCTGGCACCGATCCTCCAACGGGATGGTCCGGGCCGGATAGTCAACATCGCATCAATAGGGGGCCTCTACCCTGGCTCGAGCAGCATCGCCTACAGCTGCAGCAAGGCAGGCCTCATCCATCTGACCCACTGCCTCGCCGTGGCCATGGCGCCATCGGTGACGGTCAACTGCGTAGCTCCCGGTCTCGTTGAAGGCACCCGGATGGCGCAGAGATTGACCCCGGAGATGGCTGATCTCGCCCGGAGCATGACCGTGCTCGGCCAGGTCGGCAGCGCGTCAGACATCGCCAACGCAACCGTCATGCTCTGTCGAGCCGAGACCATCACCGGCCAAACCATCGTCGTCGACGGTGGAAGCCCGCCCGTCATGAACTTCGGCTAGCCCGGGCGAACGGACCACCCAATCCTCCCTGCCGGTTGTTCGGCGGTTGGATTCGTGTCGCACAGGGAACCTGGGGCATGGCCAGGCGCGAGCCAGGTCACGAGGTCGCCTTCCGCAACGCCTGGGGCACGCCGGTCGACCACTCCTTCAGCCGGCCGCCGGCTCGACCTCTACCGCCGTATCGGAGAACGTCGGCGCCCGGCCGATGTCGGCGTATCGGGTGGAGTTGAGGGCGTTGACCGCCAAGCCGTCGGGGGAGCCGGACGGCCAGTGCCCCATTGGCATCAGGACCACGCCCGGGGCGACGTCGGTGCCGACCCTGGCCACCGCCGACACCGATGCCCGTTCGTTGAACACCCTGACCGGGCTGCGGTCTGCGATGCCCCGAGCTGCTGCGTCGTCGGCGTTCAATCGGCAGGTCTGCGGTCCCTGCTGGGTCAACTGCTTGTCCATGTTGGCGTACTGAGAGTTGAGGAAGGCGTGCGCCTTGGGCGAGACCAGCGCCAGAGGGTAATGGTCGTCGGAGCCGATCTCCACTGGCGGGTGGTAGGTCGGAAGCGCGTCCACCGGCTTGCCGTCCTGGTTGCCGGGGATGCCTTGCCGGAACAACGGGGCGACGAAGTTGCCTCCGGCCGCCATCGACGAAACCAGCTCGACCTTGCCCGACGGTGTCGGGAAGTTGCCGTTCCGGTGAGGGGCGTACTCGTCGGCTGGGGGCAGGTTGAGCCGCAGGTAGCCGTCGGCCTTCAACCGGTCGAGATCGATGCCCTCCATCTGTGGCACCGACCAGTCCAAGGACTGCACCAGCTGCTCGTCGTCACTCAGCTCGAACCACGGATCGTTGATGCCCATACGTCGAGCCAGTCGGCGGAACTGCTCGTTGTTGGGCACCGCCTCGCCCTGCGGTTCCACGACTTTGGGGTTGTAGGTCAGGTAGAGGTGGCCCCAGGAGAACATGAGGTCGTTCTGCTCCATGGCCATCGCGGCCGGCAGGAAGATGTCGGCGTACCGGGCGGTGTCGGTGATGAAGTGGTCGGACACGACGACGAAAAGGTCGTCGCGGGCCAGCCCATCGAGTACCGACTGCTGGGCTGAGGTGACCACCGCAGGATTGGAGTTGTAGACGAACAGTCCCTCGATCGGCGGGCCCTCGAAGCCACCGGCCAGTGCTCGGCCCAGTTCCCACTGGTTGATGATCCGCACGTTGTCTGCGTTGGTGTGGGGGCCGTGGAGATGATCCCAGGCGACCGGGAAAGCCCAGATCGGCATCTGCAGGACACCACCACCGACCTCACGCCATGAGCCGGTGAGGGCTGGCAGCGCGAACACCGCCCGGGCTGCATTGCCGCCCGCAGTCGACCGCTCCAGGGCGACGCCGACTCGGATCATGGCCGGTGGTGTGGTGGCGAACTCTCGGGCCAGCGTTCGGATGTCCCCAGCGGGGATGCCGGTCTCGCCCTCAGCCCACTCGGGCGTGTACTGGACGACGTGCTCGGTCAGCTCCTCGAAACCGGCGGTGTTGGCTGCAACGTATTCGGCGTCGTGGAGGCTCTCACCGATGATCACGTGCATCATCGCCAGGGCGAGGGCGGCGTCGGTGCCGGGCCGGATGGGGATGTGCCAGTCGGCCTTCTCAGCGGTTCGGTGTCGAACCGGGTCGATGCACACGACCTTGGCCCCCCGCTTCTGGGCCTCCTCGATGAACGGCCACAGGTGCAGGTTGTTCGACAGCACGTTGCAGGCCCAGATGATGATGTAGCGGGAGTGGACAAGCGATTCCGGGTCGACCGCAGCGGTTGGGCCCAACGTCATCAGGTAGGCCGAGATGCCCCCACCGTCGCAGAACGTCCGCTCCGAGACGCTGGTCCCCAGAGCGTTGAAGAACCGGTCACCGACCGTCAGTCCGTTGAGGATGCCCATGTTGCCCAGGTAGCTGTAGGGCAAGATCGCCTCTGGTCCGTGCCGGTCGATGATGTCGCTGAAGCGGGCGGCGATCTCGTCCAGCGCCTCGTCCCAGGTGATTGGCTCGAACCGTCCTTCGCCTTTGGCCCCGACCCGGCGTTGAGGGGTGACGATCCGGTCCTCGCTGTAGAGGTGACTTGGGAAGTCGGTGACCTTGACACAGAGACCACCTCGTGTGAACGGGTGATCCGGGTTGCCCCTGACCTTGGTGACACGATCCCCCTCGACAGTGACGACCATCGAACAGGTGTCTGGACAATCGTGCGGGCAGGCACCGAGCGCCTGCATCTGCTCCGTCATGGCGATCCCCCTTGGATCCTTTCCGCAAAGCGTATGAGCCGGTCGGCGACGGCGCCACAGCAGGAAGCTCCTACTTCGGCGGGTGAGGAGTACGAGGTCGCCGATTCGTGCCCGGTGACGCCTGGTTGGGCGACCCCGCAATTGCGCAACCCACCGTCTTCCCCTAGCGCCTGAACCGGGCCAGTCCGCGCGCCACGATGGCCGCTAGGCGAACTCTTCGCCCCCTAGCTCGGACCGTCCCACGGCGTCACTCAGGTTTGGCGCCGAGGTGCCGACAAACCTTTGTGCCCGGTCTGTGGAGATGTTCACAGCCGGGCCACTTCGCCCACGAGTCGTCGGAGCATCGCCGTGACCACGAAAGCCCTTGCCGCCCTGACCGCAAGGGCTTTCGTGGTCACGGCGATGCTCCGACGACTCG
>Ga0224508_10002623_pt1 | contig 15168 bp, 12 predicted proteins | sample SF_Jan12_sed_USG_4_FD_170157 | JGI IMG/M metagenome (GOLD analysis project Ga0224508, IMG submission 170157) | Sediment microbial communities from San Francisco Bay, California, United States - SF_Jan12_sed_USGS_21 | ecosystem: Environmental > Aquatic > Marine > Sediment | place: USA... | reverse complement strand
GGAGTGATCTGGCGAGCTTCTTCCCGACTCGTTGCACCCTCATGTCGACGGCATGCGCCGAGATCCCGAAGACCTCTCCGATTTCAGCGTGGGTGAGTTCCTCCCACATCTTGAGGCGAATCAACTCTCGATCATCCGGTTTTAGTTCGTTCAAAGCAGTCATGACTGCTTCGTCCTGGCTGCGTCGAACCACCACGGCCTCGGGTGTTCGCTCATCGGTGGCGCGTTCGGTGGTGAGTTCAAGCTTGCTCCGTAGCCTTCTCGCCTGGGACCGAGAACGATGCTGATGGGAAACAACCTTGCGGGCCACCCCAAACAGCCACAGGCGACCCGAATGGCCGTCGGGCACCCTGTCCTGCTTGGCCAAGGCGATGGCAAATATCTCAGCGGCGGCGTCGTTAGCGTCCTCGGTGCTGAGGCGACGCAGGCAATAGTCTCGGACGTCTGCATAGTTCTCCTCATAAAGGCTGCGGAACTTCGCATCTGAACCGGGAACTCTCGCCACCGCTCCCTCCAAGGGTGGTTGCTTACAAACCATACATCCAGGAAGTACTCCCAACCTCACGGTCTTTCCGAGCGGATTCATGCGGTCTCCGGGTACCAGTCACCGTGATCGCGACCCAAGAAATCCCGTGAGGCTTGAACCTCAAGTCGGAAGTAACAAGTAGATCGGACCGGGGACGTCCGAAGAGAGGGGCTCCTTCACAGGAGTCCCTCTCTGATACCACGAACCAATGGTCCTGAACCCACAGGGTCCCACCCCCATCACCCCCGCACATATCGGCTGTGGTCTCAATGGGTGGGTGCAACACCTTGAGCGAGAGTAGGTGTCTCTTGTCGAGGAGGTTGTTGTGCGGAAGTTCACTGAAGCGGAACGGGCTGAGGTGTGGGATCGGTGGCAGGCGGGTGAGGCGATGCGTTCGATTGCACGCCGGTTGGGCCGTGAATCGTCGTCGGTTCGGACGATGATTGAGGACACCGGTGGAGTGCGGCCAGCGCCGCGGCGACGTTCACCTCGGTGTTTGTCGTTGACCGAACGGGAGGAGATCTCTCGAGGGGTAGCGACCGGGGAGTCGATGCGCTCGATTGCTGTTCGGTTAGGTCGGGCTCCTTCGACGGTGTGTCGGGAGGTGGCCCGTAATGGGGACGGCGCCGGTATCGGGCCCTGCGGGCAGATCGAGCGGCGTTACGGAGGGCTTGTCGGCCCAAGACCGCCAAGTTGGCGCTCAACACTGAGTTACGGGCGATGGTGGAGGAGAAACTGGCACAGTGGTGGTCGCCCCAGCAGACCGCTGGGTGGCTGCGAGAGGCATACCCTGATGATCCGGAGATGTGGGTGTCACACGAAACCATTTATCTGTCATTGTTTGTGCAGGGCAAAGGTGCGCTACGTCATGAGTTGACGCAGTGTTTACGGACCCGGCGGGCTATCCGACGCCCGGCCACCAAGCGAGCCCCGACCGGCAAAGGTCAGATTGTTGATCCGGTGATGATCTCGGAACGTCCAGCCGAGGTGGCGGATCGGGCGGTGCCGGGTCATTGGGAAGGCGACCTCCTGATGGGCAAACGCATGACGGCCATCGGCACCCTGGTTGAACGAGCCACCCGCTATGTGATGCTCTTCCCCCTCCCTGATGGCAACACCGCCGAAGCAGTCCGCACTGCTTTGGCGAAAACCATTCAGCGGCTGCCTGAGCACCTGTGGCAGTCACTGACGTGGGATCAAGGCAAAGAGATGGCCCAACACGCTCTGTTCACTGTCGATACCGGAGTGCAGGTTTACTTCTGTGATCCGAAGTCGCCGTGGCAGCGTGGATCGAACGAAAACACCAACGGCTTGCTGCGTCAGTACTTCCCCAAAGGCACCGACATGGCAGCACTCACCCAAGACGACCTCGACCAAGCTGCGCACTCTCTCAACAATCGGCCTCGACAAACCCTCAACTGGAAGGCACCATCACAGAAACTCGCCGAAGTGTTGCAATGACCCCTTGAGGCGACACCGGTTATGTGCGGGCTGGAAGCAGTCGCCGTGTTCGTGAGACGCCCAAACGACTCTATCGGATTCAGGTTCTGAGGGGTTGACTGGTGGGAACAGTGGTGATGTCACCTTTTGTGCTGCTCAAACGTCTTCTGTGCAGAGGATGAAAAAGAGGCAAACATGGTGGACCTGGTTCAGCGAACCGACCCGGATGAGTGGCAGGTCATCGATCGCCTCTATCCGTCACTGCGACGGTTCGCAGCGGTTGCTGCTCCCTCAGATATGGAGCCAGACGATCTCTTGCAGGAGGCGCTGGTACGGGTGCTCGCCACCCATTCGTTGAGTGAACTGGATCATCCCGCGGCCTACCTACGGAGGGTCATGGTCAACCTGGCTGCGAGCCATAGCCGTCGCATGGGAGTCCGTCGGCGAGTCTTGCGCCGCTGGGCCGGGTCGGAGGATCTTGTTTTCCAACCGCAGTATCCGACTGATATGGCCGACCTGGGCTGCCTGCCCCCGAGGGAACGGGCAGTCCTGTATCTGGCTGAGGTAGAGGGTTTCCACTATCAGGAGATCGCCCGGATGCTCGACTGCAGTCCGGCGGCTGCCAAGAAGGGGGCATCTCGGGCACGGAGACGCCTCAGAACCGAACTTGCTAGGGAGGGGCTGGAATGACAAGCCTCAAAGATCAGCTGCAGCTACTGAGTGAACGGGGCACACCTGTGGGCAGCCACGAGTTGCGTGACCGGGTGATGCTGGAGCTCGCGAGCCAACGCGCCTCCCGTGTTGGACCAGATCGAGCCGATTTGGGCGTCGGAGTTCGGCTCGGGTGGCGTCGTTTTCCAGGTTGGATGTACGCGGGAGCAAGCGCAGCGGTTGTTGTGTTGCTGGTCGGTGCCAGTGTGTGGCTGAGCAGTCTTGCGGGAGAAGGTCCCCAGCCTGTGATCACCCAACCGCTCATCACCCAACCCACGACACCGGCTCCTACCACCACTCCACGGCCGGACCCTCCGACCACTATCCCGGCGGGTGGTGTTTGGCAGCGAGTGGGTGTGGAGGTGATGGACCCGGTTGTTGGGCTCTTCGACATGACAGAGGCCGACTCACGGCTCGTCGCGGTGGGTTTCGACCCCGGAGCGGACTTCCGACAGGACGGTGTGATCTTTGTGTCCGAGGATGGCCTCACCTGGACGCGGCTCGCCGAGAACGATCCTGCCCTGACAACCGGAACGGTGCTCATGTACGGCATTACCGAGGGCGGGCCCGGCTTGGTCGCCGTCGGGATGAGTTGTGAAGATAACCCCTGCGAGGCATCGCCATATCCGACCGTGTGGACCTCAGTGGACGGGAACGCCTGGACAAGATCCCCCAATGAACCCGATGTTTTCGGCACATGGGGCGCAATTGAAGACGTCGTCGCCACCGACCACGGGATTGTGGCCGCGGGCTGGCTCGCCGGATCGGATGCTGACGATGTGATCTGGTCACGTCCCGCGGTGTGGCTGTCGCCAGATGGAGCCGAATGGACTCGAGTATGGGAGGGCGAACGCGTGTCGGGCAGTCATGCGTTCCTCGGCGCCGTGGCCGTTAGTCCGGATGGAGTCCTCGTAGCAGTCGGTTCGGGGCAGAACGAACTCGACGAACCCGTTGCCGCCGTGTGGACTTCGACCGACGCTCACCTTTGGGAGCGCGTCGAGCCGAACTCCCCAGCCTTCGGCGATCAGACTGATCCCAATATCCTCATGCCGGTGGACGTCGCCTGGGGTTCCTCCGGCTTCATCGCGGTAGGCGGTCAGGGCGGTAGCCAAGTTGCTATCTGGCACTCACCCGACGGCCGCTCCTGGACCCGCATCGAAACCGCTGATCAACCCTTCGGCACGGGCGGGACTCTTGGCTCAGTCGCCGCTCTCCAATCGGGGTTCGTCGCGGCCGGACCCGGGTTTGACGACTTCAATGGTCCCCCTGTCCCTCCGCCGGTGACACTCTGGACCTCAGTGGATGGGTCGACCTGGAACTGGGCGGGGGAACTCGGTTCGGGATCGGCGCTTGCGATAGTCGTAACCGACCTCAGGATCGCGGTAGCAGGACAGACAATAACCGGAGGGTTTGCAACGGCCGCGGCCGATGACTACCACGCAGCCGTCTGGCAGGGACCCACGCTCGATCCGAGCGCTCCGCCACCAGAACCTCTGCAGCCATGAACCCGAAGCACGCTATCGATCCCAAGTATTAGAACCGACGAGAGGAGAGCAAATGAAACGTCTAGCTACTTTCCTTGCAGTATTCACGACGCTGTTGTTGATGCTCACAGCGATTGCGTCGGCTGCTCCTCCAGACTGCGAAGACAGGCCTGAACACCCGAGATGTCCCACCACCACGACCACCACGACCGAGCCTCCGATCACGCAGCCATGCCCAACTGACCCAATAGCTCTCACCGCTGGGCAGGGATTCTTTGAGTGCGATTGGACGCCAGAGGTCTCCAGCGACGGGATGGGCACTGTCACGGTAGAGACCGTGAGTGGTGAGGTCACGCGACTAGTCATCATGGTTCGTGACTCGTCACCGGGGGACATCTGCGTGATAGAGCAGCTTGGCAAACCAATAGCGTCTGTGGTTGAGGCAACCTTCAAGCTGGTGTACGAAGGGGAGAACTATTGGGACAGTCCAATCCACTGGTGCGAGAGGCTCGACACGGTGGATGGGCAACGGGAAGACTTCAATGGAGAGCCTTTGCATCTGAGGGTCAACTTCAGGGGCAAGCGCGACACTGACGGCAAGCCCGCCCGGGTCTTGATCTCACTTTCTCCGGGACAAGTTGGCGGCGGATAGGGGAAATCCCCACCCGCACATATCGGCACATATAGAGCGGCCATCAGGAGTGATTTCGGGGGCTAGATATTGCCGGTTATGGGCGGGCGGAGTTGACTCGGAGTGGGTCATTATCACGAACGGGACCCTGCGTGGGGCTGGGTCCCGTTCGCACAACCCCCCGGTTGTGCACCGGGTTGTAGCCCGGTATCTGTATATGCCCTGATACCAGGTCATGTTGACATTCTTGGCTGTCAAGACCTCTCTCTTGCCGGGCACATAAGGTATATGGGAACACCGGCCAGACAGGCTGACCATGGGACGGGCATGACCACCACCCAGCGACACGCGTTCCACGGCCTCTACGAGCAGCACTATCCGAGCGTGCTGGCGTATTGCATCCGTCGCGTCGGTCACACCGACGCTCAAGATGCGGCGGCCGAGGTGTTCATGATCGCCTGGAGCAAGATCGACAACGTGCCCCTTGGCGATCACGCACTTCCCTGGCTCTACGCCGTGGCCTATCGGGTGATCTCACACCGGTGGCGAAGTGCTCGCCGGTACCGCAACCTTGCCACCAGGATTGCTGCGTTTGGGATGGGTCAGGAACTTTCTCCCGAGGTCCTTGTTGTGCGCCGCCTTGAGGATCAAGCCGTCGCTTCTGCTGCTGCCCGGCTTCGACCTGCCGATCAGGAAGTCCTGCGTCTGGCTGGATGGGAGGAACTCCCACACCATGACATCGCTCGGATCCTCGGGTGCTCTGAAGCGGCGGTAGGCCAGAGGCTGCATCGAGCGAAGAAGCGGCTGGCCCACGAGATTCGAGCATCCAACCTCGAACGGTTCCAACCCCCCGAGAGTGCTCAGAGAGGAGGAAGCCAATGAGTGACCACGAGCGAGCGTATGAACTGTTCGTCGGTATCAATCCGGTGCCAGATCCGAACAAGCTCCGCAGCGACCTAGTGCATGCTCCGGTGTTCCTCACCACCCTCGAGCAAAGGAGCAGGACGATGCAAACCGACCAAGTCCGCGAGCTACCGAGAATCGAACCGTCCCCAATGTCCAAGAAGCCGCGGTACAGACGACTAACCGCCGCCGCGGTGGCTTTCGTGATGGCCGCCGTTGTCATACTGGGTGGCTGGCTGGCGTTCGGCGGTACCAATGATCCCGACGTCAGCGACAGTCCCATACCCACCACGGGGCCGTACGGGCTTCCCGATCTCTCGTTCGACTTGGCGAACGTTGGAACCGCATTGACCGCCGCTCAGAACACCCATGACGCCGAGGTCTTTTTGAGCCTGTTTGCCCCAAACGCCGAGTTGAGGTTCGGTAACCAAGTTGTGTCGCCTGATGACCTACGGGCTGGGGTAACGCTCGAGGATGCCGGTGGCCGCTTCCACTACGATCGGGCTTGGGCTCGAATCATGAACGAGCAAGAGGTGTACTCATCGTGTGAGGTGAACGGTGATCGGGTCATCTGCGACCTCACGTCTACGAGTGATCATCTCAAGCCATTACTTCCTCCCATTCCAGACATCGTCGCTGTCCAGATAGTCGACGGCAAGATCACCTTGTTCGTGGTCACCGGGGTGGCCGATCCGTCCAATGACATCCTGTCTGATTTTCAGGCTTGGACGTTCGAGAACTACCCGCAGGAAGCTGCTCTCATGTGGATCTCCCCTTACTTCCACAGCGAAGTGAGGAACGAGGAAAGTGCGCTGCTGCATCTCCGACTAGGCGAGGAGTACATCTCCCAGCGCTGACAAGGCGATCGTCGTGGTCTGGGTCACATAGCGTCGCTAGTTCAAGACCCCCGCCACGGCGGGGGTCTTCCTAGGCCAGCCGAACACGGGCTTGGAACGCGACCTCCGCCACTCATTGGCCGCACATATGGAGCGGGGTCCGTGATCCGCGGTCGAGTGAGGTTCCCCTGCTCTCAGCCCCCGAACACGTGAGTGGTCCACAGCTTGCCGTCGTCATCGATCCAAACGCCCACGCCGACATGGGTGAACACGGCGTTGGTCATGTTTGCATAGTGGCCGGGGCTTCCCACAAACGAGGAATGGGCTCCGCTCACGCTCCAGTTCTGCGCGATGTTCTCGCCCTTGTAGCCGTATCCGCCAAACGACAGGTCGCTGTGTTTGAAGTCCTCCGTCGAGGTCATGTAATAGGTCCAGTTGCGGGCGTAGGTGGTCAGCGACGGATCGACGCTCAGCGGGGCGACTCCGAGGGCCGCACGTTCACCATTGATGAGGGTCACCATCTGCGACTCACCACTCGGGGAGAAAGCGCCATCGGCGGTGGCAGCCGTCGTGGTAGTAGTCGGTGCCACGGTCGTCGTCGTCGGTGCCACAGTTGTTGTGGTTGTGGCCGGCGCGGCGGTTGTCGTGGTGGTTGGGGCAACAGTCGTGACGGTCGTCGTGGTGATCGCCAACGTGGTGGTGGTCGTGGTCGGCACGGTTGTCGTGGTGGTCGATTCGGGACTCGTGGTGGTCGTGATCGAATCGGACAGGTTGATGGCAGTCGTGTCGGTGGCAGGGTTGTTTGTCAGCGGGATAGTGGTGAGGCCGGAGACGGCGGCGGCCGGCGGCCGAGTGATCTCCACGCCTGGGTTGGCGGCTGCCTGGGTGACGGGTTCTTCACCGCCCAGTTGACCACCGATGGCGAGCGCGGCGCCGCTCATTACGAGCAGGCCAACCACAACAGCAAGTATGGTCACAGTTCGATTGCTCAACGTTCCTCCCGGGGGTGCAGGTAAAGGAAGAATCGTCACTTTGGGTGTTTTTCTTTACCTCAGAGGGCGAGGGGACGGAATAGTCCAGAATCCGTCAATTAGCGGGCCGGAGGCACACAATCATCGTTACCTGGGCATGAAACGCTTTGGACCGCTCGCCGCCATCGCCGCCGCCGTGGCGGTAACGATCGCCATCGTTGCGGCCGTTGGGTCGAGGGGGAGCACCGACCCCGCCATTGACGCCACGCCCACCGAAGATGGAGCCACAACCACCTCACTTGACTCCGTGCCGTTCGACCGCAGTCAGTTGCCAGGGGACCTCGAGTTCGTGAGCCGAGATTGGATTACCGACTTCTCTCGTACCACCATCGAATTCGACGAGCTGCTCATCGGGATCCAGGCCACCCCCATCCGGGACCGGATTCCTCCGATCGACAACCCAACCTTCGTGTCCATCGCCGCCGCCGACCATGTCGACGACCGCGAGCCGGGACTCTCACTGGCCATTGCCGATGACGCCCGCTTCTATCCCCTATCCATCCTCACGGCCCACGAGATCGTGAACGACGTAGTCGGGGGCCGGCCGGTGGCAGTCACCTTCTGCCCGCTGTGCAACAGCGCCATCGTGTTTGATCGAGTCTTCGAGGGAACAGAGCTGCGTTTCGGGGTCTCGGGGTTGTTGCGCAACAGCGACCTGGTGATGTGGGATAACGCCACCGAATCGCTCTGGCAACAACTGACCGGTGAGGGCATCGTAGGCTCATCGGCCGGGGCTCAGCTGACCTTTCTGCCGTCCTCCATCACCAGCTTCGGGGACTTCAGGCAACAGAATCCAACGGCGCAGGTACTCGGGCCAGACCAGGGCTTTCGGCGCACCTATGGCTACAACCCATACGTCGGCTACTCGTCGCGGACCTCCCCCTATGGGTTCTTTCAGCAAGACCTGATCGATGACCGCTTCCCGGCGCTCAGCCGGGTCGTCAACGTCACGCTCGACGACACCACCAAGGCCTACCCCTTTTCGGTCCTCCAGGCGGCCGCTCCCATCAACGACACCGTGGCCGGACAGGACATTGTCATCCTTTGGGGCGGCGACACAGCCGACGCCCTGGATGCGGGCGAGATTGCCGATTCCCAAAGCATCGGGACGGGAATCGCCCTCAGCCGGACGGTGGACGGACAAACCCTGACCTTCTCAGCCGCCGGCGACAATCGTTTCACCGATGCGGAGACGGCCTCGGAATGGGATCTCAACGGAACCGCGGTCTCCGGACCGCTGGCCGGGGCACAGCTCTCACCGGTCGTGCACGGCAACGAGTTCTGGTTCGCCTGGGCCGCCTTCAACCCGGACGCCCCCGTGTACGAGTCTGCCTAGTCGGACCGGGGCAGACGCCGCTCCCTCACCCGATCCGGCCCAGCTATTCGCAGCGGCGGTCGTTCTCCCAGCCACACCCACAGGTCGCGGCCGAACGGCACGACGATCACGGCCAACCCGGACACCCCCACGACCAGCCCGGCTAGCCACACGCCGTTGGCAAGTTCGTCGGCCAATCCGAGCCTCCGCCAGCGACTGAGCAGCCACCACCAGTCATGGGTTCCGCCGATGAGCTGGATCGCCCGATACGGAGCATCGGCGATGTACACGCTCACGTCTTGCATGGCCGTCGCCCCCCAACACATCAGCAAGCCACTCGACACCCGGTCCCGCTGCCAAACCCAGAAGTAGACGGCCAGCCCGAGGGGAACCAGCACCTGCAGGCCGCTCCCCATGACGAATGAAACGACCATTCCGAAGGGCCGGGTGATGAGGTGACCGAGCTCGTGGATTCCCAGGTCGAACATCGACAACAGCGGTACCCGGCTATCCGCGACGAAGGCCACCCACAGCAGCCCGACACCGAAGCCGGCAGCCACAAGGGTCTTGCGGTGGGCGAGCCAATCCATTACATCGGTGTCGGCAGGGCTTACGCCAACCTGAAACGGGTCTGCACCACGGGAAGCTATCCGGCACAGACCACTACTGTGCTGCAGGAAGGAGCGAGCGATGATGACCACCTCCGGGGGATTGCGGGTGGGGGTGGCAAGCGTGCTACTGGCTGCCGCCCTGGCAGCTCCGGCTTTCCCGGCCGCAGCCGATACCGAACTGCCGGAGGGACGCTATGTCGCCCTTGGTGACTCCTACTCGTCCGGGAAGGGCGTTGAGCCGTACCAAGAAGCGAACGGGGAGCCCGACCCGTGCTTCCGCTCGCAACGTGCCTACCCGGAGCTCCTCTCCCAAGAGTTGGATTCGTCCGACGTCGAGTTCTGGGCCTGTTCCGGGCTGTGGGTCTGGCAGCTCAGCACCCGAACGGTGAGCGCCGATCGGCCACCGTTCGATGATCCGGCAACGGTTCCGCCCGGGACCAGTCACCAGTCCTATCTCGACCGGCTCGACGGTCAAGTCTCGCTCGTCACAATCACAATCGGCGGACACGATGTCGGCTTCGGCGACGTTATGTTCGATTGCATCCAGCCGTTTTGGCTCGGGACATGCGATGATCGAGACCCGGAAGTCCAGGAGGACCTCTCACGCCTACCCGACCGGCTGATCCCGCTTTATCGCTCGATCCGGGCCAAGGTGAATCCCCAAGCTCGCGTGCTCGTCCTGGGGTACCCACAGCTGTTTCCGGATGATCCAGGTGGGATTTGCGTCGACGGCGGTTTCATCAACTCGAAGGAGCGCCGCTGGCTCAACGGCATCGCCGATCAGCTGAACACCACCATCGAGAGCTCAACCGAGTCGGTGCCGGGAGTTGAGTTCGTGAGCGTGCGCAACGCCTTCCGGGGACACGAGATATGCGGAAGTGACGATGCCTACATCACCGGCGCCAGTATCCGCCACCCCTCAAACAGCTTCCACCCGAACCACAAGGGCCAGCAAGCCCTGGCCTCCGCCGCATTTACCCACCTCGAAACGGTTCCGTCGCCGGTGGCGCCGCCACCACCACCACCGCCGCCGCCGGTAGTCACCGATTCGGTCGGCGTGTTTGACCCCTCGACGGGCATATGGTCCCTCCACCACTCCAACCAGGCTCCCAACCAGTTCTACTACGGGATTCCCGGCGACGTCCCACTGATGGGCGACTGGAACTGCGACGGGCTAGACACCGTCGCCATGTACCGACCGAGCAGCGGGTTCGTGTACCTACGAGAGACCAACGACACCGGGGTGGCCGACCGGGACTTCTACTACGGGATTCCCGGCGACATGCCGGTCGCCGGAGACTGGGATGGGGACGGCTGCGACACGCTGGCGATCTTCCGTCCCGATGAAGCCCGCCTGTATGTCAGCGATACGCTCGGGACCCGCCCGGCCGACTTCTCCTTCGCCTACGGCGACACCGGCTACCGGCCGTTCGCCGGCGATTTCGACGGAGACCACCGAGACTCAATCGGGTTCCTGACGCCCAACGGCGTGATCCTCCACCGCAATCAGCTGAGCGCGGGCCCCAGTGACTTCGGTGCCTACTACGGGCACACCGATCACGGGTTGGTGGCCGGGGATTGGGACGGGGACGGAGACGACACCCTGGCGGCCTATCGCCCGGATGGGACTTTCGCCTTCTGGACCGGGTGGCTGCTGAGCGTCCCCGACTGGACGGTGACCCTGGGTGAGCCGGGCCACCTGCCGGTAGCCGGCCTTACCGGAACGTCGGGATGATCTTCTCGCCGTAGTGGTGGAGCGTCTCCTCCTGCTGGTCATGCATGAGGTAGACGCAGAACTGGTCGACACCGATCGCCTCCAGCTCGCGAATGCGTTCGATGTGAGCTTCGGCCGGACCGAGCACACAGAAGCGGTCGACTATCTCATCGGGCACGAAGTCGGTCGAGGGGTTGCCGACCGCACCATGGTGGCTGTAGTCGTAGTCCTGGCGCTCCTTGATGTAATCCGAGAGGGCGGTCGGCACCATCTCGGGATCGTCGCCGTATCGCTCGACCAGGTCGGCGACGTGATTGCCGACCATGCCGCCGAACCAGCGCGTCTGTTCCCGCTGATGGGGAAGATCGTCACCGACATAGGCGGGAGCCGCCACGCACACCTTGACGTCGGAGGGGTCCCGGCCGGCCTCCACCGCCGCGGCTCGCACAAACTTGGAGGTCCACTCGACCAGGTAGGGATCGGCCAGTTGGAGTATGAAACCGTCGGCGATCCGGCCCGTCATGCCCAGTGCCTTGGGGCCGTAACCGGCCATCCACACCGGCAGGTCGTGGTCTTCCCGCACCCAGTTGATCTGGAGCTTCTCGCCGTTGTAGTCGACTTCCTTGCCGGCCACCAACCCTTTGATCACCGAGATGGCTTCCTCAGTCTCGGCGAGCGTGGTCGGCTTACGTCCGATGAACCGCAGCGCCGAGTCGCCACGCCCCATGCCGCACACCATTCGGTCCTCGAACATTTCATCGAGGGTGGCAAACAGCGAGGCGAGCACAGTCCAGTCGCGGGTACCGGGGTTAGTCACCATCGGCCCCACCTTCATGTGCTTGGTCCCCTCCAGCATCAGGGTGAAGATCACGAAGGGCTCCTGCCACAGGATGTGCGAGTCGAACGTCCAGCCGTAGGTGAAGCCCATGTCTTCGGCCAGCCGGGCCAGCCGCACCACCTCCCGGGCCGGGGGGTTGTTCTGCAGTACGACACCGAACTCCATGGGCGCTCCTTAGGTCAGGTCTGCTGGGGGAAGCCGAGGTCGACTCCCCGATGAATCGGGTCCGACCAGCGGCTGATGACCACCTTCTGGCGTGTATTGAAGTGGATGCCCTCCGGGCCGTAGATACCGTGGGAACCGAAAATGGAGTCCTTCCAACCGCCGAACGAATAGAAGCCGAGTGGCACCGGGATCGGCACGTTGATACCCACCATCCCCACCTGGATTTCGTTCTGGAACTTGCGAGCCGCCCCACCGTCATTGGTGAAGACGGCGGTGCCGTTGCCCCACGGGTTGTCATTGATCAACTTGATGGCTTCCTCGTAGGAATCGACCCGCACGATGTCGAGCACCGGCCCAAAGATCTCCTCCCGGTAGATGCTCATGTCGGGTGTGACGTTGTCGAATAAGGTTGGCCCGAGAAAGAAGCCGCCTTCATTGCCGTCCGGAGCAAACCCGCGGCCGTCGGCGACCAGGGTGGCGCCTTCCTGCTCACCGGCATCGATGTAGGCGGCCACCTTGTCGCGGTGCACGCCGGTCACAAGCGGCCCCATATCCATGTCGGGCTGGTCACCCGGCCCGATCTTGAGCCCTGCCATCCGGTCCTTCATCTTGTCGATGAGCCGATCGGCCGCATCACCCACCGCCACCACCACCGATATGGCCATGCAACGCTCGCCGGCCGATCCGTACCCGGCAGACACTGCCGAGTCGGCGGCCAGCTCCATGTCGGCGTCGGGGAGAACGATCATGTGATTCTTGGCACCGCCCAGTGCTTGCACCCGCTTCTTGTGGGCCGTTCCCCGCTCGTAGACGTAGCGTGCGATGGGAGTCGAACCGACAAAGCTGACAGCCGCGATGTCTTCATGCTCGAGGATGCGGTCGACAGCCACTTTGTCTCCGTGCAGCACCGTCAGCACGCCCTCCGGCAGGCCGGCCTCGGCAAAAAGCTCGGCTGAGAAGTTGGAGGCAGACGGATCCTTCTCCGACGGCTTCAGCACGAATGTGTTGCCACAGGCGATGGCAACCGGGTACATCCACATCGGGACCATGGCCGGGAAGTTGAAGGGGGTGATGCCGGCCACGACCCCCAGCGGCTGGCGCATGGTGTAGGTGTCGACCTGGGTCGAGACGTTCTCCGAGTAGTCGCCCTTCAGCAGGTGAGGGATGCCGCAGACGAACTCAATGACTTCCAGTCCTCGCTGCACCTCGCCAAGCGCGTCGGCGAAGACCTTGCCGTGCTCGGCCACCAACAACTTGGCGATCTCCTCCCGGTTCTTTTCAACCAGGTCGCGGAAGGCGAAGAGGATCCGGGTACGCGCCGACACCGATGTGTCTCGCCACTCGGGGAAGGCCTCCAGTGCCGATGCCACCGCCAGGTCGACCTCGTCAACACCCGCTAAGGCGACCCGGCCGGACACCAGTCCAACGGCGGGATTGAACACATCGCCCCACCGCTCGGGCTCTCCGTCGTACGGCTTGTTATTGATCCAATGTCGGATCTCGTTCATCGGCCAAACCTGCTTTCTCGGTTACAACAGGAACTGATTCATGCCCCGCTTGACGTACTGGCCGTCGCCTTTGGTCCCGGTATACGTGTCGTTCTCGACAACCACCTTGCCCCGCGACAGTACGGTGTCGACCTTCCCGCTGATTTCCATGCCGTCGTAGGCGGTGTAATCGATGTTGCCGTGGATGGTGTCGACCCCGTACACGAAGGAGGCGCCCGGGTCGTAGATGACGATGTCGGCATCCGACCCGACCGCGATGGTTCCCTTCTTGGGGAACAGGCCCATCATCTTGGCGGGGGCGGTGGCGCACATATCAATCCATTGATGGATGGTGAGGCGCTCCTCCACCACACCGCTCTGATACATGACGTTGAGGCGCTCCTCGACGCCGGGGAGTCCGTTGGGGATGAGGGTGAAGTCGCCCTCTCCCAGCCGCTTCTGGCGACCAAGCGTCTCGTCATCCTCATAGAAGAAGTTGGCGTGGTCGGTCGACACCACCTGGAGGTCGCCGCGGGCCAGGGCACTCCACAACGCATCCTGATGACCCTCCGAGCGGAAGCGGATGGGGGTAGAACAGACATATTTGGCGCCGTCGAAGCCGGGCACATCGATGTCATCCTCCACCGACAGATGCAGATAGTGCGGGCAAGTTTCGCCGAAGACGTTCTGTCCGCGGTCGCGAGCCAGGGTGAGTTCTGCCACCCCTTCCTTGGCCGACATGTGGACGATGTAGAGCGGGGCGCCCGCCACCTCGGCCAGCGCCAGCGATCTGTACACGGCTTCGGACTCGGTGGCGGGTGGCCGGGTGATGGTGTGGTACTTGGGGTCGGTCTCGCCGCGGGCGACGGCTTGCTCGCGGAGGACGTCAATGGCGATCCCGTTCTCGGCGTGCATCATGATCATGGTTCCGTCTTTGGCCGCCTGCTGCATGGCCCGGAAGATCTCACCGTCGTCTGAATACAACACCCCCGGGTAGGCCATGAAGAGCTTGAAGGTCGTGACGCCTTCGCCGACCATCGCCTCCATCTCCTTGAGGGTTGAGTCGTTGACGTCGCCGACGATCATGTGAAAGCCGTAGTCGATGGCGCAGTTGCCGGCCGCCTTGGCCATCCACGTGTCGAATCCGTCGCGAATCGCCTCACCCTTCACCTGGACGGCGAAGTCAACGACGGTGGTCGTCCCGCCGAAAGCGGCTGCTCTCGTCCCGGTTTCGAAGTTATCCGAGACATAGGTGCCCCCAAACGGGAGCTCGAAGTGGGTGTGTACGTCGACTGCGCCGGGGATGACATATTTGCCGGCGGCGTTGATCACCCGATCGGCGCCTTCTTCCCACGTTTGGCCAGTCCCCTGGGCGATCGCAACCACCTTCTCGCCGTCGATGAGGACGTTGGCCTCGACCATGTCAGTCGCCGTGACGACTGTTCCGCCCTTGATGACCGTTGTCATGTCTCCTCC
>Ga0224508_10002622_pt1 | contig 15169 bp, 17 predicted proteins | sample SF_Jan12_sed_USG_4_FD_170157 | JGI IMG/M metagenome (GOLD analysis project Ga0224508, IMG submission 170157) | Sediment microbial communities from San Francisco Bay, California, United States - SF_Jan12_sed_USGS_21 | ecosystem: Environmental > Aquatic > Marine > Sediment | place: USA... | reverse complement strand
CAAGAGTGGTTTTTACGCTGACCCGGAATTCAATCGCCTTTGAATAGTTTTTGCTTGAAACTAATTCGATAATCGCCAATCATGTGTGCTCACCATGTATTACGGCGAAAGATTAAACAGCATCAGCCACCTGGTCGGAGCGGTTTTCGCGCTCATCGGCCTCGGCGCGCTGCTGACCATCGGCGTCCAGTCCCGCGACCCCTGGATTGTCGGCAGCTTCGGCGTTTTCGGCTGCACGCTGGTGTTGCTCTACACAATGTCGACGCTGTATCACAGTTTCCACCCGCCGCATCTGAAAAAGATCTTCAAGGTACTCGATCACGTCGCGATTTACCTGCTGATCGCCGGAACCTATACGCCCTTCATGCTGGTCAGCCTGCGTGACGGTAACGGTTTTCTGATACTGGGCATCATCTGGGCGTTGGCGCTGGTCGGGATCCTGAGCGAGGTATTGCTGTCCGGACGTGCGGTCAAGGCGGGACAATTGATGATTTACCTGGGCATGGGCTGGGCCTGCTCTTTCGATTTCGCCAGCCTCAAGGCGGCGCTGCCGGAGATGGGCCTTTGGTGGCTAACCGCCGGCGGCATAGCCTACACCGCAGGCGTGGTGTTTTATATTCTCGATAAGATGAAACGACTGAATCACGCGCACGGAATCTGGCACTTTTTCGTGCTCGCCGGTTCGGCCTGTCATTTCGTTTCGGTGCTGGGTTACGTCCGCTAGCTATACCTCGTGGCAACGGCTCACTCCACCGGGGCCGGCAATTCGATGCCTTTCATGGTGAGCGGCGAGTAGCAAAACAATAGCCAGGGACGGGAGGTAGAAGCAGTACCGGATTTTGCCCGCGGCGGCTGCCGATTTTTGATTATCTGTCCGCATCGTCCAGAACTGGCGCAAATATTCAAGCCTGGAGATTGTGCTGACTAGTTTTCTGTTGCAACTAACGATTATCAAATAACGCTATGCTTTATCGTCGGTTTCGATCGATGGCAGTTTGCGCTGGACGAGCGTTTCGGCTGCAGCCCGATTATGGCGATTCGGCCCTGGGAGCCAGGGATGATTGAAGCGTTGCGCCGCCAGCCCAGGCAGAAAAATTTCTAGCGGCCTAGCCGCCGGACTTGCGCGCCAGCAGGATGCCGCTGGACCATTCCCAGTACTCGACCACCAGGTCCCCGCGCGCCATCATATTGTCGATAAAGGCGGGCACTTTTTCTGCATGGCCGTGGGGCCAGTTATCCTGCGGCAACAGGTCGTCGACGATGTAGACGCCTTCATCGGCCAGCAGCGACAGGGCGTCGTCCAGTTCGCTGAATTTGCCGGGCAGGGCGTCGGCGAAGATCAGGTCGAAGGCCGACCTGGGCGCATGCTGCATGAATGAAACCGCGTCTTCCCCGACGAAACTGATGCGCGCATCGTAGCCGAGGTCGATTTTCGCCACTTGCTGAACCACCGGGTCGATCTCGACCGTCACCAGCCGGCCGTCGTCGTCGAGGCCGTCCAGTAACCAGCAGGTGGCGATGCCGGTGCCGGTGCCGAGCTCGAGAATACGGCAGGCGGGTTTGGCCGCCGCCAGGCTGCGCAACAAGGCGCCGGTCTGCGGCACCGAGGCCATGCCGAAGCCGAGCGTTCGGGTCGCGGTTTCGATGGCCTGTAACTGCGCCGGCGGAGTCATGTCGAGCCGGTTGCGATCGGGGAAGCTGGAATCAGACATAGGGAGACCTCTGCGGCAGTATCGTGATTTCGGTCGGGCAGGCGGTTTCGGCCATCGACAGTACAAACAAAACCGTTTGCGATATATCTTCGGGCTGAATCATTAGCGCGGGATCGATTCCCTTTTCCGCGCTTACCAGCGGAGTGTTGACCCACCCCGGGCGGATGGTGCAAACCCGGGTGCCGTACTCGCGTACGTCCTCGAACAGGGCCTCTGCCAGCCCTTCGCTTCCCTGGCTCGCGGCGAAGTAGGTGTTGACCCCGGAGTAGGGGTGATTGACCGAGCCGATCTTGATTACCGCGCCGCCTGGCGTCTTGTTGATTTCAGGCAGGGCGTATCGCGCCAGGTAAAGAAACGCGCGCAGGTTGGTATCGAGAATGGCCTCGCTGCCAACCAGGTCGGTTTCATGCAGTCGGGCGGTGGACGAAATTCCGGCACAGTTAACCAGGTAGTTCAGGCCGCCGAGCCCGTCGATGGCCTCGTCGACCGCGGCCTCGATGGTATCGACTTTCGAAATGTCACAAAGCACCGGCAAGGCAGCGGCACCCGATTGCCGACAGGTCTTTGCCAGCGCGTCGATCGCGGCCACGTTTCTGCCCATCAGCGCGCTGTCGATACCTGCCCCTGCGAGGGCAGTTGCAATCGCACTGCCGATACCGCCGTTAGCGCCGACGACCAGCGCCTTGCCGCCGAGTCTGTTGGTTGATGTCATGACCTGTCCCCTGGCGATAAGGTCTCGCGGAAACGAGGCTTAATCCTATCACAGAAGCCGATTGGCGGTTCGGCGGGCGCCGAGCAGCCCCGATTTATCTATTTCTGCGCTGCTTTGAACTAGTAGCGCGGGTTGTAATTGGCCCACAGTTGAAGCACGAAAGCTTCATTGTAACCACCGCAACAGGCTTCGTCCCGGCAGCGATCGGTAGCGGTATCGTCGATCCTGGCGGGATGGCCGCAACGCGCGGTGGCCATCCATCGAATCGCTATCGATAATAGCGATAAACTCGTTTTCGCTGAGTTTTCTCTGACTTGATCTGGCATGGCGACCCCCTTTATTAGTATCGTCTATGAGCTTGTACGACGCGATATGCGTATAATCGTCCGGATACAAAGACCTGTACATGCAGTTTTTCGGAAGGGCGTATTAGATTTTTTAGGGATACTTGTGAAACTACCGCCAATGAATGCGCTGCGGGCGTTCGAAGCCGTATCTCGCCACGGCAACGTCAGCAAGGCCGCGGACGAGTTATGCGTCAGCCAGGGCGCGGTCAGCCAGCAACTGCGTAATCTCGAAGATCACCTCGGTCGCGAACTGTTCGACCGCACGCCAAACTCGGTAACGCTTTCCGGGGACGGGGAATCGTTTGCGGCGGTGGTGCAGGAATCTTTACGCAATATCGCCGAAGCCGCGTCCGAGTTTGCCTGCGTCGATAAGCGCAGCAACCTGATGATCTCGGTATCCCAGGGTTTTGCCATCAAGTGGCTGATGCCGAAGCTGGGTGATTTTTACCGTTTGGCGCCCGGCATCGATGTCGTCATCGATGAAAGTGTCCGCCTGGTGACCTTCAACAACGACGGAATCGACGGCGCGATTCGGTTTTGCGACGGCGAGTTCGAAGATCTCGAGGCTGCTTTTCTGTTTCATCCTGAACTATACGCGGTGGCGAGTCCGCAATACCTGCAGGCGCATGGCGCGCTCGAATCGCTGGCGCAGCCCGGCAAGCATGCCCTGCTGGACTGTCATTACACCAGCAAGGAAATTCGCAATCAGCATATTCAATGGCAGGATGTGGTCGACGGCAACCGGCTCGACCCGGGGATTTCTCATGCGGCTTACCCGGATGAACACCAGGCCTTCAACGCTGCGCTGCAGGGCAGGGGCATCGCGCTCATCGCCAGCCACCTGATCGAAGAAGAGCTGGCTGCCGGCACTATCTGTTACGTTAACCCCGAGCCGGTAAAAGCGCGCTATAGCTACTACTTCGTCTACCCGCGCGATGCCCGCCACAATGCCGCGCGCGACGTGTTCCGTGACTGGCTGGTTGACAGCTTCAGCCGTTATCGGCGCGCTCCCTAAGTCCGCTCTCCCTGATTCCACAACTGCAGGCGTTGGTCGAAGCTCGGATTGAACGCGGGCGATAGCTCGCCGTCCCGGATTGTGGTATCGAGTAGCTCGAGTTTATCCATCGAGATGGGGCGAAAAGCCGTCCAGGCCGGCGAGCGCGAACAGCGACCTGATTTCATCCAGCGCCTCGTCGGTATAGGGTAACGGCGGCTGTTTGCCCCAGACCGGGGTCGGCCACGCCGGGTCGGTTTCGTAGCGCACGATGTGATGCAGGTGTAATTGCGGCACCTGGTTGCCGAGCGCGGCGACGTTGAGTTTTTCGCCTTCGAATTCGCGCATCAGGAAATCGGACAACAGGCAGGATTCGTCCATCAGGCGTTGGCGATCGTCGGCGGTCAACTGGTAAATTTCCCGTATATCGTTGCGATCGGGCAGCAGGATATACCAGGGGTAGTTACGATCGTTCATCAATAGCAGGTGGCATAGACGAAATCGGCCCAGGTGGATGCAGTCGTCAGCCAGTTGCGGATGTATTGCGGCCATATTTTTTTACCGGTCAGAGTTATACGTGGTTTAGCGGAAACAAAAGTATACGGGCTTATGCGGGTGAAGCGGAAATGCAAAAAGTGTCTGTTCTCGTTACGATGCATTGGCGGTTCGCGCGAAATCGCAGAATCAGGCCTGTCCCAGCCCCAGCACGGCGACGTGAACGAGATCCGAATCAGAGTGCAAGCCACCGGGGAATCTTTCGATCGCCACCCGGGGCGGGTTGAGTTAATTTTCCCGCGTTAACGTCGGCTTTGGTGGAAGGCTTGCCGGGTCCAGGCCGCGGCGGAGGTTTGATATCCACCCTGGTTATCGCTGTAGTAGTTTACCGTGGACCAGTGCCTGGCCCCTTCCGAGTAATCCTGCAGCGATGCCTTGCCGCCGAATCCAGTGCCCGTTATGAGCGCGGCAAGCGTGACAGTGATGATTACCGCGAGTGCGATTAGCAGGTTTCTTGAACTGATCATGATGATGTCTCCGGTTTGACCGCCGCATGGCCCGCAGCCGTTGCCTCATGGTTGTCATTGTCTGCGCGCGACAGTCGCAGCAGAATCAGCAGCGGGGTTACCGATGCGGCCAGGTGCTTGAGCGAGTGGCCGCTAATCCAGTGCGAGGTGAGGGCGTAGATTTGCGCGTCACCGGCTTCGAAAATTTTCGCCAGCAGATAAAAGCCGATCGCCAGCCACAGCAAGCCGGAATCGGGACGGCGACGAATCAGTAAAATCAGCGGCAGGGCCAGCAGGGTGCCAAACTGCACCAGCGCATAGGGGCGTAAATCGTCCTGCCAGTGCCAGTAAATGACGCTGTAAATGCCGGCGGCCAGTAACCAGGGGAACAGCCCGCGACCGAGCTGCGGGCCCAGGCGCTCGCCGATAATGATTGCAAACATGCTCATGAAGCCAACCGCCATTGGCAGTCGATCCCACACCAGTGTCTGATTGTCAGGGGCCAGATGGTAATAGGCGGAGCCAAGGCCGGTCGCCAGCATGGCCGCAAAAAACACCAGGTACATGGTGTTGAAGCCTTGCGCCAGCGATGGCTTTTTTAAGATGGCGAATATGCCAAGCAACCCGGCCAGGCAAAAAGGCAGGTTCGATAATACATCGCGGGCGTGCGGAAGACCGGCCAGCATGCGCTGATCGGCAAACAGGTGATAAGCGGGGTCCTGCGCGATTGCGTCGGTTAGCCACCAGCCCAGAATGGTGATGATACCTAGCGCGGCGATCGGGATGACGACGGCCGGATTCGGAAATCGGGCGGCGGTTGAAAATCTGGATTGCATGCTCGTCTCCTCGACGTAGTTTTATCTGGAATTCAAAGGAGCATGGTTGAAGGTATTGTTTGGTGCAATTAATGATTGCATAGTATTATTTCGGTTACCAATAAGGATCATGAGGCAATACCATGTCGCAATCGAGTCAATTAATCGATGCCCTCAAGCTGGAACTGCGCCGGCAGCGGATTACTTACAAGCAGGTAGCGCAGGCGCTCGAATTATCCGAAGCCAGCGTCAAACGCCTGTTCGCCGGGCGGTTTTTCACCCTCGAAAGGCTGGAGCGGATTTGTCAGCTGCTGAACATGAGCTTCAGCGACCTGGTGCGGCAGGCGGAAAAGGAGGTCGCCCTGACGAACGAGCTGACGCTCGAGCAGGAGCGGGAGATTGTCTCGGATATCAAGCTGTTGCTGATGGCTTATCTGCTGGTCAACCACGTCGACTTTGTCGAGATTATCGAAACATACGACATATCGGAAACCGAAGGCATTCGCCTGCTGGCCCGACTCGATCGCATGAAGATTATCGAGCTGCAGCCGGGCAACCGCGCCAGGCTGTTGATTTCGCCCAACTTTACCTGGTTGGCGAATGGCCCGATCCAGAGTTTCTTTGAAACCAGAATCCAGTCCGACTTTTTTGACGCATCGTTTAACGGGCCCGGAGAGATTCGCGTTTTCCTGTCTGGCATGCTGTCGCGTGACGCCAACGCGCAGACCATCCGCCGAATCCAGCATCTCGCCAGCGAGCTCAATGAATTGATCGCCGAATCGAGATCGGTGCCGTCCGGGCAGTGTTTTGGCACCAGCCTGCTGATCGCGATGCGGCCCTGGGAAGTCCAGGTGTTCGAGGATTTGCGGCGAGGCGAAAGCAGCAAAGTCTTTTGAGTGCGCTCGATACGCCAGCGATTTGGCGGGAGAAGTGGGCGGGCACTGGAAAATCGTTCTCCCGGTGACCTTGAAAAACGGGCGCGCCGACCAGATATCGCGTTACAATCCAGCTTTGGTTGGTCGGCTCATTGCCCGACTATCGAGTCAGTTGTCATGAAAATTTCAGTTATAGTCACGAGTATCCTGTTTGCTTTCAGTATTGCTGCAATACCTGCATCCGCGCAGACGGTAAAAAAATGGGTCGACGAGGATGGCGTTACCCATTATTCGGATCAGAAGCCTGCCGGCGGCGATGCCGAGGTCAAGGAAATCGAGGTCCCCGATGCCAACGTAACCGAGTTTGAATCGGAACAGACGAGCCAGCGCATAGAAAAGCAGCTGCGAGAGCTGGAGCAGGATCGAAAAGCCAGGGAAGCAGAAGCGAAGGCGAAGGAAGAAGCCAGGGCGCTCGAAGAGTCGATCGAGCGTGAGCCGCTGATCGTCGAAGAGAAGAAAAAGAAAAAAGATAGAAGCAGCAAGAAGACGCCCTACCCAATTCAATTACCGACGCTTCCGAAAGCGCCCAATCCCCTGAAAAAGCAATAACGCTCGCGCTGGCGACAGGCAGAAGCGGAAATCTGCCGGATTATCCGATCTGCATTCCCTTGCTTATCAACCACTCGCGATCATACAGGCTCGATCGATACTTGCCGCCGCCGTCGCAAAGCATGGTGACGATGGTGTGACCCGGCCCCAGTTGGCGTGCGACTTCGATCGCCCCGCAGACGTTGATACCGGTGCTGGAACCGAAAAACCAGCCTTCCCCGCGCAGTAATGCGTAAACCATGTCGACCATGTGCTGATCGGATATCTGTAGCGCCCAGTCTATTTCGGTGCCGGCGAGATTGTCGGTAACGCGTGCGTTGCCGATACCCTCGGCGATCGAAGTGCCGTCGCTGAGGGTGGCGGCACCGGTAGTGACGTAGTTATAGAGTGCGCTGCCGATGCAGTCGAGAAGTACGATTTTGACCTCGGATTTTTGCTGTCTGAGATACTGCGCGACCCCGGAGATAGTGCCGCCGGTGCCGACCGAACAGGCAAAGGCATCTACCCTGCCGTCGGTTTGGCGCCAGATTTCGGGCCCGGTCGATTCGAAGTGAGCGAGGCGATTGGCGGTATTGTCGAACTGGTTGACCCAGACTGCGTCGTCGCGCGTCTGCGCGTATCGATCGGCCTGTTTCTGGTAATTCATGTCGTTGGCGTAAGGTACGGTGGGAACGACGCGGACATCGGCACCGAGCGTTTGTAGAATCTCGATCTTTTCCCGCGACTGGTTGTCGGGCATGTAGATGACGCAATCGTAGGCGCGCGCATTGCAGATATGGGCGATGCCGATACCGGTATTGCCGGCAGTGCCTTCGACGATGGTGCCGCCAGGGTGCAGGCTGCCGTCTTTTTCGGCTTCGCGGATCATCCACCAGGCGGCGCGATCCTTGATCGAGCCGCCGGGATTCATGAACTCGGCCTTGCCGAGGATTTCGCAGCCGGTAGCCTCGGATGCGGCATGCAGGCGAATCAACGGCGTATTGCCGATGGTTTCGATAAAGCCGTTACGCAAATCCATCCCGCGAACCGTCCCGCGTCGTATTACCGCTGCAAATACGCCGATTTTATATCGATAACGGGCAAAAGAGGGTGAATTTTTCACCCGCGCGCGTCAAAGCGGTATAAATCGATCCATTTGCAGCTTCAGCTCCAAAAAAAACCGGGAAATTAACCCATATAGGCGATGTTGCCGAACTTTCGGGCTGTTATTCTGCAATATCGGTTCGTCGGAACGAATAATGCCGGATTTCAAGCGGCAGGATTTCGAGACTAGATGAAGCGGGTTTGAGCAGATGAGCGATGACATCACATTACCGAGGTCGGAAACAAACGAGATGACGGATATCTCCGATAGCAGTGTGATCACCGATTTTACCCAGGTGGTCAGTTGTGCGATCGGCAGGGATCGCGCCGAACGCCAGCGGCAAAAGATTCGCCGCGAGCTTGTACAACAGTATTTTACCAACGAACAGCAGGCCCCTGCCGGTCTGCTTTCGCGCGTTAAAAAATTGCTCAACATGGGCTAGTCCAAAGGCAGTCGACCGCCTGTTGATCCGTCGTAGTCGAGTCCGTTGGACATCATTTCGAGACATAGGATTTGAACTGGTTTCCTGATAGTGTTGCGTCCTTCAGAGCCTGCATAACAAGAACTTCCGATGTTTGTCGATTACTGGCGCTTCGCCCGCGCCAATCCCCGTTTCCTTGGATTTGGCTTTTTGCTCGCGTTTTTATCGAGCGCCGGCCAGACCTATTTCATCGGCGTTTTCGGTTCCGAGATTCAGGCTGACTTCGATCTCGACAGCGGCAGTTGGGGCCGCATCTACATGTTCGGCACGCTGGCATCGGCACTGATAATCAATTGGAGCGGCAGCCTCATCGACCGCGTCGATCTGCGCCTGTTTACCGGACTGATCCTGCTGGGTCTTGCGGGCGCCTGCCTGATGATGGCGTCGGTGAGTACGCCGATGCTGCTGATCGTCGCGATTTTCATGTTGCGCCAGTTTGGTCAGGGCTTGACCAGCCACGCCGGTATCACCTCGATGGCGCGCTACTTCGATAATAACCGCGGCAAGGCAATCGCGCTGGCCGCCATCGGTTATTCCTTCGGCGAGGCGCTGTTGCCGGTCGCGGGCCTCTACCTGTCGCAATTCTGGGGCTGGCGCCATACCTTTTACCTCGTCGCAATTGCCGTGCTGCTGGCGCTGTTGCCGGTACTGTGGCTGTTGAAGGGTCATACGCAACGGCATGCGGCGCACACAGAGGCGCTGGATCGGCGCGCCAACGAAGCCGAGGGTCGCAGTGATTACACGCGCAGGCAAATGCTGGCCGAGCCGCGGTTCTACTACATGCTGCCGGCGATGATCGCACCGTCGATGATCGGCACCGCGCTGTTTTTCTTCCCCGCCGAGATCGCGCGCGCCAAGGACTGGAGCAGTCTGTGGGTGACCGGTAACTACTGGCTTTACTCGATGGTGTCGGTCACGGTGACGATTTACTCGGGGCTATTGATCGATCGTTTCGGCGCGCGGCGGGTGTTGCCGTTTTTCCTGCTGCCGCTGGGGCTGGCGCTGGTGGTTATCAACCTGTCCAGCCACGAGTACCTGGTATGGCCGTTCATGCTGCTACAGGGGATTACCTCGGGGCTGTACTTTACCGGCCTCAGCGCGCTCTGGGCCGAGCTTTACGGCGCCAGGCACCTCGGTGCAATCAAGTCGTTAACCAACGCGGTGATGGTGTTTTCGTCGGCGCTGGGTCCGGCCGCGGTCGGAACCCTGCTCGAATGGCAGGTTTCGTTCCTGGCGATTACGCTATTGCTGGCAGGTTTTTGCGTGCTGGCGACGCTGATGCTGATTCACGCGCTACGAATTCCGAGCAGCTGACGGGCCTGTTCGGAATTGGCGGCCGCCAGCTTCTGCTGCCGTAGCCTGGCCACCAGGCTTTCCACCAGCGCCGCGCTGCTGGGTGCAACCTCGCCATTGGGCAGGAACAGGTTGTTTTCGAAGCCGACGCGCGCGTTGCCGCCGGCCTCGATCGCGGCCATGACGCATTCCTGCTCGCGATGGCCGAAGGCGCAGGTGAACCAGTCGAGATCGTCCAGTGCAGGCCGCAGGAACGGCGCCAGGTCGGCGGGCTCGGACTGGAAGTTGACGTTATAACGCCCCAGCACGAACAGCACGCAGCGATGCGCGGCCGGTATTATCCCGCGCTCGCGATAGTCAAGGAATTTTTCCAGGTCATCGGCCGAGAACAGGATATGCTGGATATGAACCCGGTTTTCGTCGCACCACTCGAAAAACCGCTGTGCGTATTCGGGATGCTCGAAATTCGTGCTGATTTCTCTTAGCCCCATGCTCGCCATTTCCGGCTTCACCGCCTGCACGCAGTCGACCTGCTGTTCAGGGCTGTAAACGCCAACCGCCTCGGAAGTGATTTGCACCAGCATACCCGGCGCCCGCCTCGACACTTCCGCGATCAGTTCGCGGTAAAGCCCGGCGTCCAGCACGTGCTCGTCGTTGACGCCGCGCACGTGGGCGTGCAGCGCGCAGGCGCCGGCGGCATAACAGGAGGCAGCCTCGCGGGCGGTGTCTTCGATGGAAACCGGCAGGCTGGAATGATCGGATCTGGATTTGCGGGCGCCGTTTGGCGCCGCCATGATAATGACGTTACGCGTCATAAACTGCGCAGCGTGGCCTTCAATGCCTTGTCGAGTTTGTCGACGATTTCGTCGATATGCCCGATTTCGATAATGTAGGGCGGCGCGAGCAGCACGTGATCGCCCTGTTGGCCATCGATGGTGCCGCCCATCGGGTAACAGATCAGGCCCTCGTCAAACGCGATCCGCTTGAAATTTTTGTGAAATGCGAGCTGTTGCGGAAATGGCGCTTTGGTGTCGCGATCGCGCACGAATTCGAGCCCGAAGAAAAGGCCGCGGCCTCGGATATCGCCAACGTTCGGATGTTCTCCGAACTTGTCCAGTAACGCCTTGTGCAGGCGTACGCCCTGCGCCAGCACCCGGTCGAGCATGCGCCGGTCCATGATTTTCTTCACCACCGCGTGCGCGGCCGCGCAGGCCACCGGGTGGCCGAGGTAGGTGTGCCCGTGTTGAAAGAATCCCGAGCCGTTTTCGATTGCCTGGTAGATCCTGTCGCTGCACAGCATCGCGCCGATCGGCTGGTAGCCGGCGCCGAGGCCCTTGGCGATGGTCAGGATGTCGGGCGCGATGCCTTCCTGGTCGCAGGCGTAGAGGCTGCCGGTGCGGCCCATGCCGCACATGACTTCGTCGAGGATCAGCAACACGCCGTACTGGTCGCAGATTTCGCGGATGCGTTTGAAATAACCGTCGACCGCGGGCACCGCGCCGAGCGTCGCTCCAACCACCGGTTCGGCGATAAACGCCATCACCTGGTCTTCACCGACGCGCTGGATTTCCGCTTCGAGTTCGTTGGCGACGCGCTGGCCGTAGTCGAATTCGGATTCGTCTTTTTGCTGGCCGCGATAGGCGTAGCAGGGCGAAATATGCGAGGTTTCGACCATCAATGGGTCGAACTGTTCGCGCCGCCACAGGTTGCCGCCGGCGGCGAGCGCGCCGAGGGTGTTGCCGTGATAGGACTGCAGCCTCGAAATGACGCGATGGCGCGAGGATTGCCCGATCTCGATAAAGTACTGGCGCGCGAGCTTGATCGCCGACTCGACCGCTTCGGAACCGCCCGACACGAAGTAAACCCGGTCGAGCCTGCCGGGCGCTTCCTTGATCAGCAATTCAGCCAGCGCCTCGGCCGGCACGCTGCTGAAAAAACCGGTATGCGCGAATTCGAGCCGTTGCACCTGTGACTTGATCGCCTCGATGACCTGTTCGTCGCTATGCCCCAGGCAGGAAACCGCCGCGCCGCCCGAGGCGTCGAGATATTGTTTGCCGGTTCGATCAATAATATAAACACCCTCGCCCTGTACCGCGAGCGGCATATTGATCTTGCAGTTACGTGGAAAAACGTTGCTCATTACTCTTGCCTGGTTGGCGCGCGCGTTCGTGACTCCAAAGGATCGAACGCATTATTTATCGCTATCGTCCCGGCATTCTGACTTCGCGCATTATCGACGTCAACATCGAATTGGCTGCCGGCGTTGTGACTGACTGGGCTCAGGCGATCGGGATGAATTTGCCGGCTTCCCAGTCGTAGGCGCTGAGTTTCGGCTCGGCGATGTCGATATACCAGCCGTGCAATTTCAGCTCACCGGCATCGATACGATCCCGTACCCATGGGAAGGTGGTCAGGTTTTCCAGCGATACCAGCACAGCGTTCTGCTCGCAGGCGCGCGTGCGCTCCTCGGCGCTGGCGCTGGCCATGGTCGCGCGCACGCGCCGGTGGGCCGCGTTCAGCATCGATACCCAGGCTGGCACGAACTTGAACGCGCTGTCGTAGGGATCGGGGTCCATCATCAGCTTGATGCCGCCGCAATGCGCGTGGCCGAGGACGACAACGTGCTTGACGCCGAGCCCGAGCACAGCGAATTCGAGCGCCGCGCTGGTGCCGTGATAAGTGCCTTCTTCTTCCATTGGCGGCACCAGGTTGGCGACGTTGCGCACCATGAACAGGTCGCCGGGGTCGGCCTGAAACAGAATCGCCGGATCGACGCGCGAGTCGGAACAGGCGACCACGGCTACCTCCGGGCGTTGACCGCGCGTCACCAGGTCCTCGATCAGCGGCTGACTGTCGCGGTAGGCGCCATCTCGATAGCGACGGTAACCCTGCATCAGTTTCTCTACTCCGATTGTCGACATGCTGCCAGATCCTGTTTTGCTGATTGACTTGAATGGCCATGATTGCCTGCTCGCAGGCGCCACCCGGTGACGATAACCTGTCTGCGCTCGAAGGTCGAGTAGCTGTGGGCAAAGCTGACCCAAGCAGTTCGATATCACCGAATTTGGTGGCGCTCTCTATGGGTGGGGAGTAAACAGCCGTAATCCCGGACGCCGGTTTTACCGGCCTGGCATATGTTGTTATTATCGCGGCCTTTCCACGATGCCGAGAGATGTCAATGAAGGCTATTGCCCGAAAATTGATGCTGGTACTGCTGGCGCTGTATGCCGCCGGGGCAGTCGCCAATCCTCCCGCTGCTTTCGAAGGCAGGCGGCTTTATGTTTCCTATTGCCTGTTGTGTCATGGCGGTGACGGCAAGGGCGACGGACCGCTGGCGAAGGCGATGAAGATTACTCCGGCCGACCTGTCGACTACGATTCGTTCGCGCAGCGATACCATTCTGACCCGGATCATTACCGGCGAGGGCAAGCAGACGATTACCGGTCGAGAGCGGCACAACCTGCTGAGCGAAGCCATGCCGGAATGGAAAGAAGTCTTCGACGATGCCCAGATCCAGGCGTTGATTGCATACCTGCGTTTCCTGTCACGCAAAAAGCACGACCTGATGGGTGATCCCGAGCACGGCCTCGAGCTGTACCAGAAGTACTGCCAGGTCTGCCATGGCGTCGACGGCGACGGCGACGGCATCATGACCAACCTGATCGGCATCATGCCGATGGATCATACCAACCCTAACGAAACCAACAGCCTGGACAACCAGGCCCTGATGAGCAGCATCCTCGACGGCAAGGGACGATACATGCCGGCATGGAAGGGTATTCTGAGCCAGTCCGACGTCGAGGCGCTGGTCAGTTATATCCGCTTGCTGTCTTTCTAGCAGCCTGCTAATCCGGCCTAAAGCAATGAAAGCCTGATGACAACGACTCTGAGAGAAAAGATCGACCAGGTAGTAGACAGCAGCTCGCGCATGGTGCTGGCAACCTCGGTCGACGGCTGCAGTTCCTGCGCCAGCGTATTTTTCGCGCGCGATGGCGACGATTTCTTGTATTTTACCTTTAACCCAACCCGCAAGGCGCGTCAGATAGCCTTCAACCCGCGCGTGCAGATGTCGATCTGGCCGGCCGGCGAGGATGGTATTCGCGGCGTTCGCGTCGAGGGCAATTGCTTCAGAATAAGGCAGCCCGAGGAAATCAGGGCGGCGAGGGCAAAAATTCTCGAGGTAACCGACGCCTTCCAGCAGTACATGGACGACGAGTTTCTCGATGCCAACGGCGTTACCGGTTATTACCGGGTCAAGCCGACACGAATCACGCATATCGACTTCTATGCCGGGTCCCAGTTCGAGACCCTGGAAATACCTGAAAATCGCAGATCGGCGCTGGCGGAGGCGTCGGGCGCGATCAAGAGCCGGTTTGTGCTCTGGCTGCAGGCGGTGCGCGCGCCGTTTTTTACCGCCACGCTGATCCCGGTGCTGCTCGGCGCGACCATCGCCCGCGGCGACCTGAGCGATGCTGGCATGGTCGGTGACTGGAACTGGCGCCTGTTCTGGCTGGTTATCGTCGGCGCGCTGGCGGCGCATGCCGGCACCAACCTGGCCAACGACTATGGCGACCACCTGAGCGGCAACGACGAAGCCAATCGGGTGCCCAGTCCGTTCAACGGCGGCAGCCGCATGATCCAGGCAGGCTTGCTGGCGCCGTGGAAAATCCTGCTGGCCGCGATTCTCTGTTTTACCGCGGTCATTGTCATCGGCCTCGTCCTGAATCAACGGCTCGCGGGTTCGGCGTTTGCGCTGACACCGTTACTGTTTTTCGGTATCGCCGGCTGTTTTCTCGGCGTCGCCTATACGCTCGGGCCCTACCGGCTAGGATACAAAGGCGTGGGTGAGCTCTCCATCGCCCTCGGTTTTGGTCCGGTGATCGTGCTCGGCACGCATTACGTGCTCAGCAGCCCGGCGCTGGAAACATGGAACTGGATTCCGCCGCTGCTGGCGTCGCTGCCGGTGGCCGTGTTCGTAGTGCTGATCGTCTGGATCAACCAGTTCCAGGACGTGCCCGCCGACCGCCTGGTGGACAAGCGTAACTGGGTGGTGCGCTGCGCGGCGATGCAGGATGGCACGGTGCGTTACGAGCGGCCGCTGGAGCTATATCGGTTGCTCGGTTTTTTCGGTTTCGGCTTCGTCGTTTTGCTTGCTGTCGGCGGCATTTTCGATGGCGGTTTCGGCACCCTTTACGCGCTGCTGGCGCTGATGCCGTTACCCTTGCTGCTGTATGCGAATCGTCTCG